>Ga0181584_10000123_pt1 | contig 48045 bp, 46 predicted proteins | sample 071ome_30_FD_132462 | JGI IMG/M metagenome (GOLD analysis project Ga0181584, IMG submission 132462) | Coastal salt marsh microbial communities from the Groves Creek Marsh, Skidaway Island, Georgia - 071406AT metaG (megahit assembly) | ecosystem: Environmental > Aquatic > Marine > Intertidal... | reverse complement strand
GTATTAATTTCACATCCAAAAATAAGAGGAACGAGTAGATGCATACGCATATTCTTTTTCTGGTTATCATCCTTGTATGCACAGTTACCCTGTTTCGTTTACGAGGGAACCATCTATGGCAACCAATGCTCGTGGAACCCATGATATCTTTTGTTATTGATTTGCCAAAAGATAAGTTTGTTATTGGCTTCCCCATTGGACGACCAGAATATGTGCAATTTATAAAACCCTATACAAGTAATATTTATAATGTTGTGTTAGAAGAACGGATTACAGTAGATCAACAAGCTTATGTCTCAGACGCGTATACCGCAAGAGACGCTACAGAGATTATTGTTCCACTCCCCACCTTTAATACACTCTTCTTTATCCGCAAGGGCTATTCCCCCATGAAACGCACAGATATTCGCAAGATTGCATACATGTCTCCGGAAACACTCTCTGTGGCAAAAATGATAATGAAAGACGTGCCGAATGTGACATTTGCACAAGGGCCTACGGACATTACAGATTACCAAAAAGTGGATCGTGCATTGGACGAACACGATGTTATGGTCGTCTTTGGGCATTTGGAAACACTAACAAGAGGGACCCTGGGACAGATAAATTTTATTAATTTCATTGATCTTGAAGATGTCCCTAATTCTTCTGTTCCAAAGATGATGCGGAAACAAAATCTTGATATGAAACAATATTTCCCTTATTATATCTCGCGGTTCCCTGTCGTCTCTTGTTACATTGCAGACCATGTCTTAATGTCAAACAAATACGACCGCCGCTTTGATAAGGTATATGAAATGATTACGGAAAACGTAGGTGGTAAGAGGAACCATTGGTATCCAACCATTAATCAATATACGCGATACTTTACTCTTGTACCACCTGTATCAGAAAAAGTAAAACAATACAATGAATATATTACAAATAGAGATATCCTCTCTATTCTCCAACAATAGCTTCGTAGGCAAGAACAGGAGCATCATCGTCTTCGTCATCGTCTTGTCCGGCGACATGGATAAATGCATCCTCTTCTTGGGCATCTGCTGCACCGACGACCCCAATGTCCCCCATGTCACCCACGAGTTGTCCAGCTCCGCGATTTTCATCTTCCTCGGCATTTCCTCCTACGTCAAACCATGTTTGTACACCGAGGCGTTTCAGTGCCATCTGTAATTCACGCTCCTCATCGTCTACCTTGTAGAGTGCCATTAATTCTTCTTTTCTCTTCTCACGGAGTTCTTCAATACGCTTCTTCATCTGAACCCCGTCCACATGATTGCGACCAAGCTTTTCTTTTAGTTTGTATGCAATGTACATACCAAGCGTAGGCATCTCCGTGGTTGTCACAATATCGTGTATCATTTTACAGAGGACATAAGTCATGAGAATAATATGTTTCAGGGGGTCGGATGCAATCCATATATTGCGTAGGGGTTCCAACAGCGTTGTGCGTACTTCTGCAATGACATCTATTATTTTTTTCGCAGGAACGTCCTCTGTATTCTGCAGCTCATAAATCATCTGGGATATACTTGTATCTACAAGTTTGATAGTATTCTGGAAACCATGGTAGCCATTTTCCAGCAGCGTTAGGATTGTGGGAACATCATAGGTAAGGAATGTTTTAAGTATCTTTTGTATGAGGGAAATATTTTCCATATCTATAGTCTTCATCAATACAAGTGTGTATTTGATAAAGTCAAAGAGTTCTTTACCATATACTGTCAAGCCACCGGATACCCTTGCATTCTCTTCATTGACACGCTGTCTGTCTTCTTCTGTATCTATTGCGATGGTCTTGTTGGCAAGTTTAACAAGGACGGTTTCCAAGTTGCGGAGGGCTCCTTGTACCACAGTCTCATTCCAGTAATCTTCGTTTTCGTATTGAATACCTACATCTCCTAAAATTTCATCATGCATCTCCATAATCTCTGTATATACTTCCAGTTGCTCTTGTTCTGATGGGACAGAGGGGGTATTTGTATGTATTATATGAACATGTGTGGAAGAGAGTGCATCTTTGTTGTATGGTTTAATGGGCAATGCTTTCTCAACCACTGTTTTTTTAAGAGGGGGAATTACACTTTGAAGACGTGATGATGTGTATTTCTTTCGTGGGAGTGCATCGTAAAGTGTGCGGAGACTACTGTCATTGGCATAGAAAAACTCCAAGTAACTGGAATACGAGGTAATGTTTTCATGGCAACAACTTGTTGCCCCAGAAGTGAGGGATTTGTAAAGGGACTTTGGACCCTTCTGTGACCGTTGTTGCTTTTTCTGGATACCATTAAGACGTGATATAAATTTAGAAACCGTAGAAGAACGAGCAACATTTGTGTTGGCGGTTTCAGTGGAAGTAGATACAAAGGGACGGAACCCATGCCATACATCACTGGCGGCTACTTCTTTCAATGCTTCTGCTTTTTCGTCTTCCATATTTCCCAACGCTCCTTCGTTCATGCGAAGAGCTACATCAAGAGCGGGATGACTAACTAAAATTTCATCCACATATTTTACCATAGTATTGTTCATTTCTTCCACGTCCATTTCCAATATTTTTGCATACCTCGGGTCTTCGCTATCAGAGATAAACTTAAGTACACATGCGAAGTAGAGCAGAAGCGTCTTCTTTTTACCGGCATCAACAAGAGGGTATGATTTATAAGACAAGAGGCGAACACATGCGGGATAGATATTACTAATTAGATATACTGGATACTTTGACATGATGATTAATGACAACATGGCAATGCTGTGAAGTGCAGTGGTTTCATATTCTTTTGCATATACCTTTTCTCCAAATGCCATCAGTTTCTTTTCAATAAGAGCATCTACTTTATTGCGGTATCCTTCATCTTTTGCATACAATGTTTGGTTAATGGATTTTCGGAGACGTGCCTTCTCTACTTGTACAAGACGCTCAGTACGTACATCAATCTTTGTGGCGGCCCAGTCATCAATAAACATTACATCATTGGTATCAATATCAAAGCCCAAGAAGGAACAAAAGTTGTAGACAAAGCTGGATTGTAGGAGTTTCTTTTTACGAATGCTATCTGGGTCCGTGGAGATTTGTGGCATGAACGCATAATGATTTTGGTCATTGAATTCCAATATTGCTTCGCCGGCCGCTATTGCTTCATCAAGTTCTGCTCCGTATTCTCCGTCATTGTCTTCCTCTTTGGTTTGTATGGATGTAGCCACCGCTCTTTCAAGTTGAGGTTTTTTCAACTGTTCTACATTCGCATAATGTTGTATGTCATCTATCATCATCTGGGACACGCTTTCCCAATTCATAAATACCCCAAGATCATGTTCTAAATTATCTGCTTCTTCTTCCAGTCGTGTCTTTTTCCAGAGACAATGGGCCTTTTTCATTTCTTCTTCGGTAACAGGAGGAATCGCATGGTTTCCATTTCCTCCTTGTTGTTGAGAAGAAAGAAGGGTAGGGGATTTATTTCCTCCATTGGGCTTCAGTTGCCATTGTCCATTCAGCCTCTTTATCCTTACCCACATAGGTGCTTCTTGTACCATTTTCCATTCGTAAACAATGTCGTCTCCGCTGTTTTCTTCTGCCCGTAAGATTGCGAGTTCACCGATGCGAACGTGGCGTTTGTATTTATTGGAACGCACTGTCTGAACCAACTCTTGAAGTTGAGCAGTAGAGAGATGTTCTCCACGCTTCTCATAGTACTGACGCACTGCTTCTTTTAATTCATGGTCATCTGTGTATTCATTGTGAAGATGATAGGGAGTATCGTCCAGTGTTTCATTTACGTATACTCTTCCCTTGGAGCTATCTGTCTCACATGCTTGTTGAGAAGTATATACTTTCACTACTTTTCCAGAAAGTGTTTCTCCTCCCATGAAAGACGAACGATCACCACCTATCTTTTTGCTCAGAGTTGCGATCTCATCTTCCAGTTTCGCAATTTCTTTTTGAATTTGTTGTATCCTTTTCTTCACAAAGGCAGGGAATTTCTCACGCTTCCGTTCTTGATACCACTCGTCTCTGTATTCTTTAATATTTTTAAGTACATACGTAGGCCTCTTTATAAGCCATGGTATACGAGTAAGCGGTCCATCAAAATATTTGTTACGATAAGGATAAGCGTCATCGAGATGGAGGATTTCGGGAGCGATGTATTTCTTTTTATATAGCGGTTCTTTGCTATTTTCAATCTTCGCATATCTGCGAGTAACGGGTTCCCTAACAACATGTTCAATATCACTGCTCAATACATTCTTAGAAAGACCAATCTTTTTTAACATCGTATAAACATCCTCCCATGTCTTGGATTGCTTTACATCTTCGCGGAAAAGATAGAGGTACTGGGAAATGGTTTGTGGATAAACATACTTGCGGATTTCTTCTTCTGTGCCAATTAAGCGGATACATCCCGTAACGAGATCATCTGGAAGCACAACACGTTCCACGTCTTCTTCCATGGTATATACAAGAGCATTCTTTGTGGTGACCACTATCCCACGAGTTGTATCTTCGGCTTCAGAGATCTTCTTCTTGATACCCACTTGGTAGGGCTTTACAATCCAAGAGTGGTGTCCGTCTTCTTCTTCGGCGTCCCGCTTTACAATAGTACCTTTCCATGGTGCAACGGCTTCCCCATTTTCATTAAAGTCTTTGGGTATTACCCAAACATGGGTACCTTCTGAAAATGATTTTATTTTTTGTACATACTTTGATACATCCATGGTTTTATGCTCTGGCATTTCCTGAAGCGGTCTATTGTTTCCGTGAGACACAGAATGCATGTAACCAATGATATGTGTTTTATCTCCTTCAAGAAGACGTGTAATAGCATGGCTCCCGTCCTTGTGTTGGTACATTGTATCTACCGGGGCGTTATCCGTGTTCATTGTGGTGTAATTACCGGATTTTGCCACAAAGGGTGTAAAGAAGGTATCCAGGCGACGCTTGATAATATCCGCCGCCTCCGAAGATTTAAAGAGACGTTGCATTTGGTTCATGACGGCAGCAAATGGCGTAAGCACCTTATCATTTTCTTCGGCGTATTCTTTCTGGTCATAGACGTCATCCTTGTATATGTACTCTTTTTGGAGATGAGATACAATGGGTACTATTTCAGGGAACATCTTTTTCATGGCGACATCTTTGGATACATCTATGGGTTTTGAAGACAGCATGGAGAAGTACAGCTGCACACGTTCCGGAATACGGGCAATGTTTTCATGTGCTGTTTGACGATAGTGTTCATAAAGCAGATTAGTGATTTCGTTCACGATTTGATTATCATTAAGACGAATTACACTGTTGTCATTCATAATCTCCTCTTCCACGATGTAGTCTTCCAAAACACGCAAGACATTCTCTTGATGAAACACTATGGGTTCAATATCATCTAACACCATATTGGAATTACACTATGCTTTATGTATTCAAACAAAGAAAAAAGATGGAATATGAACTCTATTGTGTTTCATCGTCGTTTTCGGCACCACCCACAGAAATTTTGGTAGTCTTCATATAACGCTTTACTTCGGCGACACCCAACTTGTCAAGTTTTGCAGAAGTACACCACGACATACAAATGCCATCCAGTTTTTTCATAATTTCCTTACTTACCATCTTTACAAAATCTACAATGGAAATAGCGTCCGCAAGGGTATTGTCAAAACGGAACTTCATAATCATGTCATCTTGAAGGGGGTGGGGCTTGTAGTATCCTACGTATTTCACCATAGAATTACGACGTTGGACATACTCATCGTAAATAAAGCTTTGGAGAAGATTTACAAGTGTATAATCCTCTCCCTTAATATGAAGTTGCCAGTAATTGGTATCCTCTTGAAGAAGAGACAAGTCTTCTACAGCAACACGCGTATGCCAATCATCAAACCGGTTCATCAATGTCCGAAGTGCCTTAAACACAATGTATTCACAGCGGAGACCACCAATGGTCTTTACCTCAAAATAGTATTCGTTAGGTTCCCCGCGATCATTTGCTTTAAAGTACCTCTCTGCTTCAAGTGAGTAGAACTTCCTCGTAATGCTATCCACCTCTTCCTTCGTGCGAGGCCCGCTTTCTTCATTTGCAGGTTTCAGACGCTCTTTTAGGACCCTCTCTGCTACGACGGGGTCCATGATTGTCCTCATAACAACTGTACTTACGGGACACCAGATAGAACTCACCTTTGCAATATTCTTTGAACCACGCATAACAATATCCACCTCGTCTCCTTGGTCTTTGTCATACATGTTTGGCTTCAGCTTGGTAATGAGGATATACTCCCCCGTGATTTCATGAGGGGGGAACAGACGCTCTCTAAATTCATCGGGGTACTTTTCTCCTTCGGCATTATATACCTCAATATCTTTAGTTGTCACAGAAATAATCTCATCGGACCTATTCTTTACTTGCAGGTGAAATTCGTAGTCTGCGGGATCAAATGTTTCTGTTTCTTCTTCATTGAAATGGATGGGCACTAAGGAAAGACGATGGCCCAAGAATTCATTATCAAGAGGAGATGTATTCTTGCGAATATCCATATCTACATTCGTGTCACTCTTGGGGTCAAATGCGAATGCGATGGTAGGAATTTCTGCAATTACCGTGCGACGAATAGAGTTTGCAATAGCAGGAGAGGTATTTTTCATAGTACATGAAAGTCTCCTTGATGACTTCTTCTTTACATCTGCAAATTCAACGACATTGCCATCACCCTTATTCATTGTGTCTCTTTACCTACTCTTAGACAAGTTTTGTCTCGTTGCCCTTAACTCTTTTTTTCGCCCAAAGAGAGATACAAACCATATACAAGTATTTCAATATATATGTTATGGCTCTCTTCAAATTTTCTTTGCGGATAAACACCAAGAAAAATAGTGATACATGGATGTAAAGAGTGGCGAACGTTTGGTAACTATGACACAAAAAGACCTGATATTCTTTAGCAATTTCTGTAACTTTAGCAAACACATTATTCATATACTTACGAAGAGGAACATGAAGGACAGGTTCTTACTGGTATGTGTAGACGCTAATAAATATAACATCCCCCGTTTTGTAGACCGTGTGCCGATGCTGTATACAAAGGAAAAGAAAATTATCGCGGACCAAGAGATTGTGCAGTATATTGAGGGTATTGTACCGGAAAATGTAGAATTGGACCCCTACGATTTAACGGTGGGTGGTGCTCAATTTTCAGACTCCTTCTCTTTCCTTGACGAAGAGAGCAAAGAAAATCCAATTGATATGAAATACAAGGGTTACACTTTAGTAAAGGACATGAACAATGATGCTATGAGTACAGTGCCAGAAGAGGATAGTAGTGGTAAGAAGTTTGACGAGCATTTATACGAAAAATTCCTCTCTGATAGGGATAATGACATCAAGATGGTCGCAGCCATGAATGGTGGTGCCGCCGTAACCCGTAGCGGATAAACAACGCCAATGGCCCCCTCAAAATACTTAAGGGCATTTTCGTATATAGAAATATAACCCTCCATATTGGTAGTAAAACAGTATGTCTCAGGTATTTATTGAAGTGTTTAACAAAAAGACGGATGAGTTTTTTAAAGACCTCGTGGCAGCATTCCCTGCTGTTACACAGTTTGGAACATTCAAAGCTGGTTTTCAGCTTATGAAGAATATTAATGAACGTCGTCCTCAACAACTCTTCCACAAGTACATCTATGAAAAGTACGGCGAACAGATTAAGAACAAGGACGAGCAGTTTTTTATGGTTACCGATCTTACAAACACGGGTCTTCAAAGCACGAGCGGGGAGAACTGGGGCCTCTTTGTAGATAACCTCCGTGGTATCTGGAAAACTATGGATGCCGAAAATAAAAAGGTAATTTGGGACTACCTTAATCTTCTTGTAAAACTAAATGAAAAGATTGTGGAAATCACGGCCGGCAATGCATGAGCTTCTAAAATTCATTTAAGGATATCATCCATCATCATGATTAAAATGACTTCTTTTGATTTCAGTAATAAAGCTGTGTACTTTTTCAACAAGTTTTATTCCAGTTTCCTAAAAGATCTTAAAGCGAGTAATGAAGAAATCCGCACTATCATTAAACAGCATTACAAGGCGATTGACAAGCGGTCTATTGCTTATGTAAACGAATGGTGCAATCAGGGGATTATTGAAGATGTTGGTGCTCTCTGTACGCGTGACACCGATGTTCTGGAACAAAAAGAAGTCTGTAAAAACGTCACCTTTTCCATGGTATCATCTCTTCTAAACGAAGAAGACACCGTTATCTTCTGGAACTACGTATATATCCTTTCCACATTTGCGTGGATCATCAAGCAAGAAGACGAAGATACAGACGTCCATGAAGGAGAAGGCGACGGCGAAGATGCCGGTAAGGATGACATTCTTTTTAATAGCGTCCTAAAAGTACTTGGTATGATCCAGTCGCGGTCCCAGGAACAAGAAGAAAACGCCGACGCAGTCACAGACAGTGCCATTTCCAAAGAGCTGGATGACATTCTTGAAGATGACATTCGCAGTCTTCTCATTTGTGTAAAAGAAACAAGTACTACAAAGACTTCCACTGCCTCTAAAGAAACTCCTTTTGAGAAATTTAATGTAGAAGATATGAACGCCGACGCTGAAGCCGACGCCGACGCCGATGCTGAACAAAGCGGTGCCGGTTTTGATAAGATGTTTGAAAAGATGGAAGGCTCTAAACTCGCTGATATTGCAAAGGAAATTTCCAAAGACATTGATGTGGAAGCTCTTAAAGACAAAGAACCCGAAGAGATTATTAACAGCCTTTTTGATTTCTCGGGAAGCAACAACATGTTGGGTGATATTGTCTCTAAGATTTCATCTACGATCGGTACCAAGATGAACAGTGGTGAAATTAACCAAGATGATATTATGAAAGAAGCGTTTTCCATGATGAGTATGTTTGGTGGCAGTGACATGTCTAAGAACCCCATTGTGGGTCAGATGCTTCAAGGAATGATGGGCGGGATGGGCGGCGGGAACCCTCTCGGAGGTTTGGGTGCATTTGCAAATATGTTTGGCATGGGAGGTGGTTCTCAGCGTTCATCCCGTCGTAGTGGTACACGCACTGGTATGCGTACAAGTGCTCTTCGTACTGCTTCTACAAGAGACCGTCTGCGTCATAAATTGGAGCAACGCAATGCCACCAATACACCATCCTCTGAATAAGTACAAGTAATGTACAATCTTATCTGTTATTTTTTTATTCAAATGAGTAAAGAAAAGATTACTTTTACGACAATGGATAAAATATGGTATCAAGATGTCAATAGCCTCTTTGCAACGAACAATATTCCCAAGTTTATTCCCACTGCTGCTATGTCTACAACGGAACAACTGAATGCATTAGTACGTTTTTCGGTGTACTTCAGTGTCATTATATTTGCCGTACGCCATGATACCCGCATTTTCTTCCTTCCCATTGGCATTGGCATTCTCTCTTACGTGATACATGAAATTATGCAACGTCAAGCATTGAACCAACGCGAACTGTTCCGCAAATTTGGAATTCAGACTTTCAAAAACAATAAAGAGAAGGACGATAGTTGCACTGTTCCCTCTGAAAACAATCCGTTTATGAATGTACTTATTAATGAGTACGCAGAGAACCCTTCGCGTCGCCCTGCATGCAAGTACAACATTGTAAAGAAAAAGGTGGACGAAAATTTTAACAAGAACCTCTATCGCAATGTAGGAGACATCTTCTCTAAGAATGCTTCAGACCGCCAGTATTACACGATGCCATCTACAACAATCCCCAATGACCAAGAACGGTTCGCAAATTGGCTCTACAAAACTCCTACGACGTGCAAAGAAGGGAATGGAGAAGAATGCTATCGTCAAGTGCCTCGCACAGTGAATATCTGACGCTTGAACTCTCTTAAAAATATTTCTCGCTCTACATAAAAATGAGGTACTTTGAACAAGAGAACCGTCTGAAAACTGACGACTGTGCTTTGACCACACAGGAATTGCAGAACCGGTCACTTGAAAACTACTATCTTTATAACAACTACAACACAAACCAATGCGATCTTTCTACCAAAGATTTCACGGAATTTGTAATGTCTAACCCTAACCTTCGCTACCGTGATGGCTACGGAGTTACCAATCAATGCTACATAGACAATGACAGCGAACTACGCAACAACGCAAAAGTTACTAATTTCCGTGGCAAGGAACAACTCTGCCCCCGTTGGAACCAAGCAGTCCCCGACCTCGGTCACGGGGGTCTTATTCCTAATGTAGAAAGCCGTCTGAAGTACTCTGAAGACACGCTACACCTCAAAGAATGCGATATTGTCGCCGAAAAGAACTTCAATCGTTTTACGCCCATGATTAACGAACTCGTCTGTTCTGTGCAAAACCCCAAACACATTATCCTGCCATTCCCCCGTGGTGGAGAATTCACTCGTGACTATGTGCAGAACGATGATTACCTCAAGCGTTGCGGTTTCATCAATGATGGTAAGGCTTGGCGACGCGCCCAACTCGGTACCCCCTCTTTTGCCACCTCCAAGTGAAAACTTTTCTTGTTACATAGTAAAATAATATGAGCTTCAATAGGTTGTCTTATGATACTTGTTCTTATAAGAAAGAATTGGCTGAGCAAGTCTCTCATCTTTCTTACACACTGGACCCTATCAAGTACGAACACTGTAACAAGTGTCGCCACGAAGTAGGACTTGTAGGTGGCACGAATGTTGGTGTTCCCCGTGGAAACATGGTAGACATTGAGAATGATCTTTTCAACATCAACCGCCCCAGCACCCTGTGTCCCAACTTCAAATATGCCCCACGTGAAGATGGAAAGGTACAAGGAAAGGAATACATCAAGCCCGTGCAGCATCCCGAAGTGGATGCCAACATGAAGCAGCTCAAGTCTTGCCAAATGTTCCCTACGCTTGGGGTGCCTCGCCCTCCTGTCGTAACAAACTACATCTGTCCCGCAGACTTTACAGAGTTTGAAAGCCCTTGGTTGAAACAAAAAGAAGCCATTGCATGAGTATGTTCTTGCGTACGTCGCGGCTTTATGATACATGCTTCACATGTGCAATAATTTTTATTCATGTTCTCTTTGTGGTTTGAATACCTTGTAAGATGAAAGAGATCGTTAGAACAAATGCGATGACAGTGAGAGTAAAGTTAACAACGTTGCGTAAAACATCTTCGCGGCGACCATTGGGTCGTGCAACACCCGCCGCTGGAACAGCACATGCTGGATAAGAGCTGTCAGGAGTACACATTTTATCGTAGCATACTTTACGAAGGTTCTCCATATTCGCGTCTGTGATTGTAGTGAGACCATTCTTTTTAAGAGAGGCGATAGATTGGTAAATATTTTCCATGATGTAGTTGTATTGGTTCATATCTACGGGATTACTGGGATTGCTGCATTCTATCTGGTAGTCTTTCGCCTTTTTGTATTCTTGCATGAGTACCTTCTCGCGTTCCTCTGGCTCTTTGGACAAGTAATGGGGGCGGTATATTTCATAGTTCTTCATGTATAGAGGCGTGGTACTTGCTAAAGCTCCATTCTCCATTCCTGTGTATAACCGCATTGTCATTGCTTGGGGACCAAACGACGGGGTATTTACAGGAAGACGTACACATCTATCTGTCATTGGTTCCAGTACATACCCCTTCATACATGGTCTACTGCACATTAGACCCCTCTTGAATTTATTGTTTTTCTCAAATCTCGAGAAGCGGTACCATGCACCAATGGGATTTTGACAAAGAGAAAGTACGCGTATGCTACCCCCCGTGAGTTTGTCTATTGCTACCAAGATACCAAATATGATAACGGCAAAGAGGAATATGGCAATGTAAATAAGGGCGATAACAAGTGCCGGAATAAGTTGGAAGGGAATATAATAGAAAGTGAAATATAGAATGTGGTAAAACCCGGGGACACAACCCAATTCATAACCAATAATAAGGAACCCCACGACGATATATGCTAATACCATCACCAGGAACTTGAAGAGTGCCCCGAACACATTGCGGACCCCCTTAATAAATGCCACAATGGGGAAGAATACCGCCAACATTTTCATGGACTTTGTAAATTGCCACGCCTTTACAAAGAAGGCTCTGGCTTTCGCTGTTTTTTCCCATGCCCATTTCAACTTTGCAAATGCAAAGTTCTTCAATTTGAGAGCAAGATCTTTAATCGTCTGAAAAATACGTTTAATAAATTGTGCTATACGAACAGCCGTTTGTGCAAATACGGCGGCGGCGGTTGCCATACTGAATAGTGGTTACGTGTTCTACTTGTATGGGATAAAAAAACAATACTTACATGACGTAGTCTGAAGCCTTGGGGTCTTCCGCTTCATTACTCTCTTTCACAATGTCGGGTTCCTCTTCTTCTTTGGGTGCCGTCTTGTACATATTCTTAATGTATTTCATGGCATCATATACAAACTTGCCATAACCTCCCTTCTCTCTCTTGTAGTAGTTATCAAATTCACGCATGGATCTCTTTGTAAACATTTTTCCAAAGGCGTTTTTCATGATGATCTTTACACGGTCTTCCCAGATATATTGGCTCATAGGTTTGTAAAGAGAGTTCCAGAACCCTTCCAGAGACATGTACTTTTGCATATACAACTCTGACATTTCCGCCCGATACATATTAAGATACATGTCTACTATAACGATGGCAGTAGTGTAAGATTGTAGCTGAACTCCCATGTCGTGATAGTGTCTTATCTGTTCTTTTGTGAGTCCAAAGCCTTTCACAGTTCCTTGGCCACGTGAACTTGAGAACAGTGCCAAGTAAGCGGAAGAAAGTCGTGCATAGATGCGTTGCACGAGAGATGGGTCATCCGTGTAATTGAGTGCCAGACGGCTGAATATGGGGTACTTGCTCATGCGATCTATCGTATCTTTGGTGAGAAGATTAGAAATGTTTGCATTGTCGGTGAAGGACTTACGCAACTTTTCTATAGCATCCAGACGCTGCATATATGCCATGTTCATGATACCCACCATTGTCATGCGGAAAACCTCGTCGTTGGCCGCGGCCGCCAGGATATCTTGCAAGTGTTGTTTTGCCGACCCATAATCACCCTGTTGCATTTCAAAGATAGTCCAAGTATTCTCATGATAGGTAGTAAACGCGGCATCATAGAATGGATTTCCTGTGTTTTTATTGGCACCGGTGCCGCCACCTCCACCATTTGAAGCGTCCGACAAGGTTACCATATCCGCAACAATACTTTCCAAGTCCGTGGTTAGAGGTACTACAATAAACATTTGGAAGATACTTTGTTCACGCTCTTTCATCTTGCTTACGCGTCCCGCTAATTCATTGGCAAAGCTTGATACACCACTCTTGATGTCCTTTATTCTCTTTCTATTCGCAGTATTGTTAAACCGGTCTTGTAAGAAGGAATATAATATCATTTCTTCTTCATTCTTAGTGCGGTCGGCATCAAATGGTACACTCCTATCTTTTACTGTAAAGAGGCCATTCTGTGTCTTATATTCTGTGAGCAACCTGTAAAAGTCGTACCACTGAACCACTGTTTCGCGATCGGGTGGGGTCTCCTTCCTTCTTAATTTCATAGGATTTGGACGGGTTTTGTCACTGCCTTCTCGTACGTCGTCTTCGGCAAACCCTTCAACAATTGCTTCTCCGTTGTTTCCGCCTCCCGTCCTTTCAAAATGAGTTTCAAGCCAACTTATGAAAGGTCTTTCTACTTTTTTATCAACAACATCGTAATACAAGAAGTACTCTTTCAATATTTCATACAGCTGTTCTTGTTCTGTTGTCTCTGGATGATAGATGCCCATTAAGCGTTCCACACTATCGGTAGATAGGGGTTGAATACCGTAAACAGAGGATAACAGTGATTTACAGACATTATCGCAATCCGAAAGAATAAGATAGTGATTGTATAACATATCTCTTTCCCTCATGAACCCGTTTGCATCTTGGGTCTTGTAAAAACTGGATGTAATGATATCAAACATGATGCGGGGATAGCGATGTGTCATTCTGTATAAGAGCCATAAGAACAGTGCGGCGACGATAATCAGAATGATAATGCGAAACACAGGAGGTACTTCCATGGGACCAAATGTTAGTAAATTATTTCCCCATTTTGCGAGTAACGGGAGAAGCCAAGCTGCCATTTTCCTCTACTTACTTACACCCGAGAAAAAGATATACATCATCTCTCGGCATAATAACATACAAGGATATCCAAGACTATACACCGCCAATAAACTATATGTTTCGTAAAAATTAAAATGTTAAAAGTAATAAAATGAGTTTCAGTAGGCTGAATTACGACGATGACTCTTATAAACATCAACTCCGTGAAAGCATCGGACCCGCGGAATATATGCTGGGAACACCTGCTACTGGATGTCGTCCTTGCTTTCCCGTAGATCCTTCTATCCCCATGGGTACGTTTGGTGCAGGGGTTTGTACAGATAAGAACTTGATTGATGTGGACTCGGAACTCATGGGTATTACGCGGAAAGACAGCAAATGCCCTACGAACAAGTATTTGCCTTCTGAACAACCTTTTTGCAATGCGGTTCTCCCTCGCGAATGCCCTCAACTTTCAAGCGAAGATACACGCCTTAGTAACCCCCCTTGTACTCTTCGTTGCCGAGGATGGAACCGCTGGGAGTTTCTTTGCAAGAACCCCCAAGACATGGCAATTCCTTCTTTTGATATGAATATTAACAACCGCCTTGTTGTAAAAGACAATCACCGTCCTTGTGTAGCCCGTCCTATAGATCCCGCTTCCAGTCTTCCTGATCCTAAGAATGCAAACATTGTATATGATTGGAGCAGCAAGTACGTACAATCCGCACGGGATGTCCCCAGTCCTGCTCTTGCCTCTTGTCAAAACATGCGGTCTCTGTAAAAAAAATCCGGCATTATATAAATAATATAACGACTATGCGGACTTTCACTGTGCAAGGCTCTGAATTTGAAATTACTGGAGGTAAGTACGTTGCTGCTTCTCCCACTGTGGCAGCCCGTCGTGCCGGTTCCAGTCTTTTCCGCAAGGTAAAGAAGGAAGGTACCTCTCGCCAGAAGGAGGCAGATACTGTCAAATTCATTCTTCGTGAGACTACTCGCGGCTCTGACAAGAAGACTTACTTCTATGAAGCGGTCCGTACGAAACTCGCAACTCCCAAGGTTATCAAGCGCGGAGGCGAAGAGATCACTGTGTCCCACACTATTACAGTTCGCACTTGTGGTTCTGTTGCGGAATAGAACTGCATTTCAACGCTCTTTTTTGTTCGTAATATGAAATTAAAAATATGCATAATGAATAAAATAAATGATTGAGGTATATGTTTTACTCGCCTTGGGAGCAATTGGGTATGTATTAAATGCAACAAACAAAGAGCAGAAGATTACCTTTACACCCACTAATCCAAACATGATGAAAAAGGGGGAACGTCCGAGTATGAAAGATGCCTACGAAAGTAAGCATTATAAAACATCTCAAAAAATAGAGAAAAAAAAGGCGAATAAGATGTTTGAAAAGTCAAAAGATCCCGTGAAGACGGGTGTCATTGACAAAAACTTTGCCCACAATAACATGGTGCCTTTCTTTGGAAGCCATGTAAGACAGAATATGGATGACAAGGCGAATGCGACATTGATGGAGAATTTCACTGGCGTAAACCCCTTGTTTTGTTCAAAACAGGAAACTAAGAGCTTCTTTGGTCCCACTAAGGAAAATATTTATGGTATGCCCAACAACAGTGATTACTATCTGGGACGCATGGAAGCACCGAAAGCACAGAAAAACGTTTTGCCCTTTGAACAAGTGCGTGTGGGACCGGGTATCGGGCGTAAAAACGGTGCAGAACCTGTTGGCGGTTTCCAACAATTGGATAGCCGCGACTTGGTGATGCCCAAGTGCGTAGATGAACTTCGTGTAAAGACAAACCCCAAGGAAACCTACGACGGCCGCATTTTGGATGGCATGAAAGAGTCTCTTCGCGGGGACATTGGTGAAGTTAAGAAGAACCGTGTAAACAGGGACTGGGAACAGGGCGAAGAAAGGTGGTTCAAGACTACAGGGGCTGTTCTCGGGGCATCTAAAGAAGGGGAGTTCAACGTCAAGAGTACAAATCGTACAGATACTACGCGTGAATACATGGGTGTTGCGGAAGCTGCTGTTAAACATCGCAAGGAAGACCCAAGTGTGAAACCTACTTCGCGTATGCAACTGGGAGAATACGGTGTTCGTAACGCCACCCTTGCAAGGGAAGGAAACGATGGTGATGACTATGGTAAGAGTAAGATTATGGTATACGGCAATGAACGTGATCTTACTGCGGAACGCGTATATCAAGGAAACCTGACCAGTCTTGTGAAATCTATTGTTGCTCCATTCCTCACCGTGGCAAAGCCCACCATTAAACAGACCACCATTATTGGCAACGATGTTACGAACTTCAAGGGACACGAGAAACAGACGATCTATGACCCCAACGATGTGGCTCGGACTACTATTAAGGAAACAACTATTCACGATGACACGATTGCAAACTTGACTGGACCAAAACAGCTCTATGTATATGATCCTGATGCAGTTGCTCGTACTACAATGAAAGAGACTGTAGACCGCATGGACTATGAATTGAACGTTAGTGGTGGTTTCCAGAAGGGACAAGCGTATGACCCCGACGATGTTACACGTACTACCATGAAGGAAACGGTTATTGACAATGAATATGAGGGTAATATTGACCGCATGGAGGGTACCGGTGACTATAAGACGACGGACTTTACTGCACGTAATACCCAAAAACAATTCCTGTCTGATAATGATTACTATGGCGGTGCCACTCAAGACAAGGGTAGGGGATACGAAACGAATGAACATACTGCACGTAATACCCAGAAACAATTTACTTCGGATTACTCTTACTTTGGCCATGCAGATGCAGCAGAGGGTAAGAAGCAAAAGTCATACGAGGACATTTACAATGCCCATATTAGTAGTCGCCAGGAGGAAATACTCAAGGGTCGTGCACCTACACTTTCTGGTCCTAAGGTGGCAACGGGTTCCGATGGTGTAACGATAACACATAGCAAATCTGTATTGGAAAATCGCGGGGGTTCCCAGAATATTGACCCTTTGAACAAGATGGCTCCTTCTATGGAGGAAAAGACGATCACTCGTTTCAAGAAGAGTTATGAGATTGATGACCGTTTAGATGGTTCGCTCCTAAAAGCTTATCTTGAAAACCCCTATACACAGCCGATTAATCCAATTATTGCAAAAGAATAAATCTGCGTCTATAGCACACTCTTTTTTTCATAATCATATTCCAAATTATAGAAGGTAATATGAACAAGGTTGTAATTTATGAAAGGCGGAAAGAGTACATACAATTATTAAAACAACTTTTGAGAGGTCCTGTTATCCAAGAGATTGTAAGTGTATACAATGTAGCAAAGGAGAAGACAAAGAAGCGTCCACAGTATGTACTAAAAGAGTTTCAAATGTCTCTGAAGAACTTTGCTAATTGGGGGGAAGAAGAACTCGGCAAGTTTATGGAAACAGTTGATTATAGATACGACCGCCTCGTTCAATCCATTTTTAAAACATTTTATATGGAAGCGAACTTACGGAATATGCAGATTACTACGACTATGGAATATACAAAAGAACTAATTCTTGAAGTTGCTCGTAGTATGTACAAAGATCCGTTCTTGGTATATGACATCAATGTTTCTTCTAAAGAGGTTCGTGCAAATTATGCGAAGATGGAAACCATTGTATACCAGAAAATTAAGGATGTTATTTTGAAGTTATTGCCGGATGAATATACCATGTTTATAAATGAGGAAGAGGAGGCAGAGAAAAGTGTAGAGAAGCGTCTTGATGAAGTTTTTGGTTCCGAACATCTAAACGCCTCCTCGGCAGTTTTGTCTGGTGGAACCCCTGCTACTCACAAGCCATCTATTGATGTTTCAGGTGATACAGACGCCGAAGACGACGACGCCGAAGACGACGACTATACAGACTACGATGGCATTGAGTATAATGATGAAGACGAAGACGCCGAAGAGGATGCCGAAGAAGATGCCGAAGAGGATGCCGAAGAAGATGCCGAAGAGGATGCCGAAGAAGACGCCGAAGAAGATGCCGAAGAAGATGCCGAAGAGGATGCCGAAGAGGATGCCGAAGAGGATGAAGAAGAGGAAGCCGAAGAGGATGAAGAAGAGGAAGCCGAAGAGGATGAAAAGGCTGTAGAGGATAACGAAGAAGATGCCGAAGAGGATGATGAAGAGGCTGTAGAGGAAGATACAGATATTAAGGGTGATAATGTTGTTGAGACTAAAGAATGTATGGATGATAAAACAAACCAGACGAGTGCCATTGAAGAAGTCTGCTCCGATGATGGATATGTTGAGGAAGTAGCAGAGGATGAAAAAGAAGTGCATACTTACCCAGACATTGCAAGTTATGCAGATGCGGTACCCAAACTTGAGACAAAACCACTTTTTGTGCCTCTTGAAGAGAAATACGAACATACAGAAGAGGAAACAGACCCCATTGAGAACTTTGAAATATATACGGAAGAGAAATACACTCCTGAAGAAAAGATTATTGATGTGCCATTTCACCCGCAATTAAACATAACCCCTGTAACTGCTAATAGTGATATCATTGATAAGATGTCAGAAGTATATTCGGAATCACCGGATTCGGAACATGCATCTATGGACAATGGCATAAAGAAAGATGTAAAGAGTGACGAGGGTACAACAATGAGCAAAGCCGATATGCATGACAACGATGATGTGTGTTCCGAAGATTTTGAAACAGACAGCGAAGAAGAACAAGAAGATGTACCCGTCAAGATGTTTGAGAGTAGCGAAAAAGAAGATGACACAGTAAAGATTGTGACTATAGATGATGAACCCCCCATGCGTCAACGCTCTTCGGCATCAACATCACGCCTCCAAAAGCTCAAGCAACGTGCAAAGGACGCTCTCAAACAACAAACCACGTCATCGTCATCTATTAAAAAGAGTACGGTAAAAAATTCGTTCTTTTGAAGCATCAAAAATTATCCCCGTATATAAATCAAATAATCTATGAACGCCCTTATTGTTTATGCCATCATTTCCTCTGCCATTGCCGCAATTGCTTATATGCTACAGAAGCCCGACCCCGTCACTGGCATGAAAGAACCCGCAACAAATGTAATGCTGAAATACTTTGTTGTAGCATTCCTCTGTATTTACCTTGGTATGACGTTCCTCGGAAACGGTAGTACTTCCAGTCTCATGGGAGGAGCAGCACCCATCGTCGTAGGAGGCGAACCTGACTTTTAATATTTTGGAGCAGACAATGGCGACAACAATAAAGTATCAAAAGAAATAAGAAAGAAAAATAAGAAAGAAGTATGATTGAACACATTGTCTTTGACAATCTATACTATCGCGCACTTCTCGCATTCCTCCTATGTGTCATCTTAGCATTCTCCCAAGACATAAGAGGGCTTCGTAAATCGTGGTTTATTGCCACATTATTCATCCTCGCCATTATTATGATATTTACAAACATGTATAACGATTACGGTTTTATGGTACTGGTAATCATTCTACTCATTCTATCTATGAACAAGTACCTCAAAAACAAAAAGAACATCCCGGTGTAATGAGGTAGCATGATGGCAACGCGTATTATTTTTTCGCATTTTTCATTACCTAACATAAAATGCAACTTCACCTTAAAAAATTCGATATTAGTTCTATTCCCGATGACAAGGTTATAGTGTTTATTGGACGACGCGAAACAGGCAAGACATTCTTAGTAAAAGACCTTCTCTATTATCACCGCGATGTTCCCATTGGTACTGTAATATCACCTACAGAGGATGCAAATGAAAGTTATAGTAAAATTATCCCCAGCCTCTTTATACACGACGAATACACTCCTGAACTTATAGAGAATGTATTGAAGCGACAGAAGCGGGTAACAAAAATGATGAATAAGGAGAAAAACCAGTACGGTAAGTCAATGATTGACCCGCGTACGTTCCTTTTATTAGATGACTGTCTCTATGACAATGTATGGAGCAAAGATAAGAACATGAAATATATTTTCATGAACGGTCGCCATCAAAAAGTATTGCTACTCATTACCATGCAATATCCTCTGGGTATCCCCCCAAACTTGCGTACAAATGTAGACTACACATTTATTCTTCGCGAACCATTTGTTAACAACCGCAAAAAGATTTATGAAAACTATGCCGGGATGTTCCCCACGTTTGAAGTATTTAACAGTGTCATGGATCAATGTACCGAGAACTTTGAATGTCTTGTTATCCATAATAACGCAAAATCAAACAAGTTAGAAGACCAGGTTTTCTGGTATAAAGCAGATGCCCATGAAAACTTCACTGTAGGATCCAGAGAGTTCTGGCAAATGCACAATCAAAAAGTAGCCGAAGATGACAGTGATGAAGAGGGGGAAGAAATGTTTGATATGAAAGCATTTCGCCCGAAGAAGAATATTCCGAGCTTGAATGTTAAAAAAGTATATTGATAATGTTGCTACGTGGCAGAAATGTCGGGAGTATCTATTTTTTCTCCAATGGTTGCGTCAAACCACGGTGTACTCTTTTGGAACATGCCCTTGAATTTAGAAGCCACTGATGTATCTGTTAGTTGTTCCTCATAGTATGTACGCGGAACAAACCTGTATTCTACGCGAACATTCTTTTCCAAGCTTTCAAACCGCTCTTGATATACTCCATGTATGAACATAATGATTCCTACAATCAAAAAGAAAAAGACGTATGCTTGCATGTTTCTTTCTACTACTTTAGCTACATAAAATTATACCCGAGAGTTTGTAAGAGGTGACTCTTCCGTAAACATGGTCTTAGTAGCTTCCATAACATTGCTACCCGCAGAAAGGGTCGTCTCTTGAATAGCATCAGACACTTCGGCAACGAGAGGAACGGAGCCCTCGCCGGAGCCCTCACCGGAGCCCGATGCACCATCTCCCTTGCTTCCGAAAGCCTGAAGCTCCCTCTTACGCATCTGGAAGAATTCATCCTTCTTGTCTTGGTTGTCCTTGTAGTTCTTTACCAGAGTGTTGAGATGGTCTTCGGCATACTCTTGAACATCAATGTCATCGGGGTTGGGGTTCCATGGACACCAGCATCCCACCTGAGCAACGTATACGTGGAACTTGTCATCCATCTTTTTAAGAACCTTGGCACGTAGCTCAGCCTCCTTCATATTGTCAAAGACACCGCGTACCTTGATGCCACGAATAGTGGTCTGGAACTCATTTTTTTCAAAGTACTCTTGTTCCAGACGCTGACCATTCATACCAAGATAAACATCAAACTCTTCCTGGATCTTGTCCGTGTCAAAGAGATAGAAGTACCTTTCCTTAATAGAAGTAAGAACATCGGCGTCGTCCTTGTACTTCTCCATCATGTTCTTAAAGAACTCTTGCATCTCACCAGCAAACCCCTTTACAAAGTTTTCAAAGAAGTACGACTCCTTCTTCTTGATGACCTCTTCAGGGGAAATGAAAGAAAGACAAACATAGTTCTGGTTGCGGAGGGGAGGATCCTGATCAAGGAAATCTTGTTCATTTACAGAGGTTACGCCACGTGCCATTATAAACTATGTATTCGGATTATTAAATTTAAAAGTGCTATAATGCTTATATGTCTTTCATATTGTATAACACTCAACTCAAGATACACGACACATTAAATTATTTTTTCTCTTCTGAATATATAAAGTATCTAAAAGTATGTCCGCTCCTGCCTTCGCTGTTGACACCAAGGAAGTTCTCCAACGTATTCTGAAGTACGTTATCCAGGGTCTCGCCATCGGTCTCGCTGCCCTCATCGTCCCTGAGAAGAAGCCCTCATGGGAAGAGGTGCTTGTCCTTGCTCTGACCGCCGCTGCCGTGTTCTCCCTTCTTGACATGTTCGCCCCCGCCGTGGGTGTTGCCACCCGCTACGGCACCGGTCTCGGCATCGGTGCTTCCCTCACCCCTCTCGGCAAGTCCATGATGAGCCGCTAAATATACTTGTGATACACTGTATGCACATTCTGCATCATTATACGTAGCTCGTTATTTTTTCACAGAAAAATTGATATTTTTCTTCGGTAGTATTAAAGTATTATTTGCAATTTATGAGACAGACGAAGGACACAGCCCCTGTCAAACCTAAAAAGACTACGAAAAAAACACTTGCCGCAAAGAAAAGGATGACCAAGCAAGTAGATCGCAAACAAGATATCATTGATGCTCTGGAGGTGATGCAAAAAAAAGAATATGCCGAGAAGGCACCCTTTAAAGCACGTGCTTACGCCAAAGTAGTGAAGCAACTTAAGACATATGATGCACCCATTTATAACATGGAAGACTTGGAAGGAGTTAGTGGTATCGGTGACCGCATTAAAGAAAAGATTGCAGAAATCATTGAGACTGGAAAACTCCACCAGGTAGAAGAATATAAAAAAGACCCCGTGCGCGAACTTACGGAAACCCTCCTCACTATCTACGGCATTGGACCCGCCAAGGCAAAAGAGTTGGTTGAAGTGAACAAGATCACATCCATAGATGAACTTAAAACACGTCAAGACGAGCTGCTTAATGATAAACAAAAGATTGGTATGAAATACATTGGTGAATTTGATATTCGTATTCCCCGTAAAGAAGTAGACCGCCATGTCACATTTGTCAAAGAAACGGTCGCAAGTGTGGACCCCAGTTATATCGTGGAGGCAAGTGGTAGCTATCGTCGCGGGGAAAACACAAGTGGTGATGTAGATTTCCTTCTTACGCACCCAGATGGCAATGTAAACCACGAAGAAAACTTTACTAAAATCATTGAACTACTCCAGAAGAAGAAGTATATTACGGATATACTTGCAAAGGGGGGTAAGAAGTGTCTTGCCGTTGGTAAGGTAAAACGCGCTCGTCATTTCCGCCGCATTGACTTTATGATGACAGAACGCCACGTCTTCCCTTTCGCTCTTCTCTATTTCACTGGAAGTGGCCCTTTCAACGTAGCTATGCGAAATGCAGCTCTGGCAAAAGGATACTCCCTTAGCGAATATGGTCTTAAAAACATAGAAACAGGGGAATTCGTCACTAATGTAGATTTCAATACAGAGGAAGACGTATTCCGCTTCCTTGGTCTAAAATATGTGGCACCAGCAGACCGCAAAACGAGTGCGGTGAGTCTTGAAGAAGCATAAACCACACTACAAACCATGAACGCATCGGTTAAATACAATCGCAACTATATTTTTGCTTTTTTCTTAGCAATCGTCATTGGCAATTTCTTTTTCCATGCGATATTGTAAAGAATAGTGTCGTCAGAACACTTACTGCAATATGGTTTTTTCTCTACGTGTTCCCATTGATACATCACATCTAACGCTCCTTATCGCCAATGGTATTTCTCTTACACTTGTTGGTATTATACTATTCTGCATTTGGAAACAACTGTGGTCTCTTCTTTTAGCCATGACTTTGCTTGGTGCATTTGTGGAAGTTATAAAACCCTTATTTGGTAACCAAGGTATTTTTGCACGTCCAGAAGGTGCTACAGCATGTGGGCTGTTCTGTATTCCAGAGAGTATGAGTGTAGCAGGTACTCCAGGGTTCCCAAGTGGTCATGTTACTGTAGCTACTTTCTTTGCCATCACCATGTATTTTATGTATGCTATGCATGTCGGTCGCAACAAGAGTAGCGATGTGTCTCAGATTACAGATATCATTGACATATCAAAACAAAATGAAAGCACGTATGCTCCAAACATATACAATATGATTGCTATGGGAAGTGTTATAGTATATATTATACTAATGGGGTACAGTCGCTGGAGAAAACGTTGCCATAACATACCACAAATACTCACTGGTATTGTTCTGGGAACAGTAGCTGCTATTGGTTATCGTGCTATGTACTTACAATAAACTCCCAACCCAATTCATTGCAAATATTCTTCCAAATGAGATCTTGTTGATGGAGTTTTTCACGCGACTTGAGCAGTGGGAAATTGGGGAGGTACTCATCCCTTCCAAGCAACTGTATGCATTTGTGTAACACGTAAGAGTAGGACAGGAAATTCTTTCGCGTAGAAGGCATGTGTTTCAAGAAGGGTGTTTGTATCAATTTGAACATGGTACGCAACTTCTCTTCAAGCTCGGGCTCTAAATGAGGCACAGGGACACCATTAATGCGGTGTTTAATATGGTGACAATGTTCGTAGTACTTATTGAGTTTTAATTTCTTTAAAATCTCTCTAATTTTGCTCGTCTTGATATCCGCCATGTTTGTAATCTGCTGCTTCTTAATTTCCATGAGAATCTGGTCATAGATTTCTTCTGGAATTTCTGTAGTCTCTTTGCCCTGTATTTGACTAAGCCATTCATTGAGGTGATTAATACGCTTGTATGCAAAATAGCTGATTTCGCGCATTGGATCTTTATAAGACGGACGGTCGTGGTCTACAAGAATATGCTCCACGCAACTGCAATTTGTACAATGTACAATGCCGTCATTTGTAAGTACATTGATATTTGAAGAACCACATGCATCACAGGTATTTACACGTTCTGATTCTACGGGCTTAATAAAGTCTTTATTGGTGTAAGAAAGATAGCTGTCCAATAAACTACCACGGTCTTCTTTCACACGTGATGTTTTTTTATTCACAGTTTCTGTAGTCTCATTCTTTTTGCTACCTCCCATAAAATATTTCAAAATGCTATTGTTTGTATCTTCTGTAGATTGAATAGCTGTATCATCATGACCATTCTCCACAATGTCATAGTACTTGAATAATATGGGACCCATATTTACAAAGTAATCGAGTTCGTCGTTTTTAGAAGTTAATTCTTGGAGCTTCTTTTTTGTTTCATTGATATCATTCTGTACAGACACAATGTTTTCAATGATAGAAGTAAGTATAGTCTCGTCGTTACATTCATTCTTTGTTATCTCGTGGTCTTTGAGTGTTTTCTGTAATTCCTGAAGCCGTTGAGTAACTCGTTGTATTTCCTTTTGACGTTCTTCAAATTCTGCAAGTTTGTTGTTGTGTTGTATATCCAGTGTCTTCTTTGAAGTCATCTATGACGTAGTCTATTCTTATTTATGAGAATGGTCACATCTATCTTAAGTACATTTAGTGCAAGAAATCAAAACATCTGTGATGGTTTTAGCATATTGGACAATGAAAAACTGTGTAATAATAAAGTAAAGATGCATGTAAATTTTTTAAACCGAAAAAAGAATACTGATCAACCCCCTGTTACATGTGATAATACCGACCCTTCAAAAAACTATTGCAATGTAAGCAATGTTATCAAGAGTGCAAGGAATAGTGGTATCATTCGTAGCGAAGTACCCGTCACACTCCCTTCTAATATAAGAGGCAACGTAACGAATACACAGAAAAAAGAAAACACCACCCCTGAAGCAGAAGAGATAGTAGATGAGAACCTTAATCGCATTGTCCCAGTAACATATTATCCAGAACCAGTAGCCCCAAAGGAAATTATTGACAACGTGCCTTTCGCCGATCACGAAGCCATAACATATTACTATGAATACAAGGTTCGGAGTATGTTAGAAGCATTGGAAAAGTCAACCAAGGATGAAGAGAATGGTAATGATGACAGTGCCATTGTAACACCTATAACAAGCATTGACAACGATCTTTTAGAAGGGGCAAAGAGTATCGCCACCAGAAGTGCTACAAATTATGCAATCGGTACAGCTACAAGTTATGGTTTATCAATGGCGAAAACTGGCGTTTCTGCATTGAGTAGTCTTGTAAAAATGACCGGTCCGCTTATTGGCAAATCATTGACCGTGGTGCAAAATAATCCAAAAGTAGCAAGTGGCGTTCTTTTAACAGTAGCAGGTATTGCTGCTATGAAATATGCTTTTAGTACGAAGAAGAATGATGCTGCTCCAGTTTCAGGGGGACGCAAACGTCTTTCGGGGGGGACATCAGAAATGCCCGAACAATTAGGGTTTACTATTGAAGATGTACTTATGGAGATTGTCATAAGAACACCGGATATTATTATCAACACCCTTTCTTTACGGGAAGCAATCCACAACTATCTTGGAACGCCGAAACCAGGACTTATCATTCAGGTAGATATTACAAATCAATACTTGAGAAGTAATGCCACAAGGATGAAAGCATTGGCTAAAATGATAGAGTGGCTTAGAAATATGAATACAATCTTAGGACGGGAGAACAAGTTAAGTAGCGAAGACAGAAGTCTGTATGAAATGACGATATCATCTCTTACGAACAAGCATCGCACTGCAAAGGTGGATATTGAACAATTTACTTCAGGTGTTTCCAATGCATCTTCTTCGAGTGAGAAAAAATGGATGTCTAAGCTTCCGTTGTGTAACAATTATGATAAGACATATCTTACATTTACGAAACAATATGCAAACCTTGAACAAATTGTGAACAATCCTAATAACAGGGATAATGCTGAACTTCAAAGATATGTAAATGATATTCGTAATGATTTGAATAATTATAAGAGTGTTATCAAATATGGAAAAACGTTTCGCATTTGTGCAAAGAAAAATGTCCTTCCCTTACAATTAGATTTGCAGAATAAAATAACCTATGTAATGAACCAGATTATGTTTGGGGTTAAAAAGACAGACACAGGAGTTGCTTACAGCGGTGGCACAAAACAACTCTCTGAAAAAACAAAGTACAAAGGGCGGATGCGTAAAGTATACACTGGTATCAGAGGTGGCAAATACATCAAGGTGGATGGAAAGAAGATTTATCTTACAAACATGTCAACTGTTGCTACATCATACTAGTACAAATCTTTGAAGATACAAAAAGTATTTCATTTTGATAAACAAAAATACATGGTTCTATCTCTGTGCGTTAATGTGACATGTTCCAAAATTTTTTTCTTAGCATATAGTATAATATACTAAAATGGGAGGAGGACTTATGCAACTCGTAGCCTACGGCGCTCAGGACATCTACCTGACCGGTAACCCTCAGATTACCTTCTTCAAGGTTATCTACCGCCGCCACACCAACTTCTCGATGGAATCCATTGAACAAACCTTCAACGGTTCCGCTGACTTCGGCAAGAAGGTGACCTGCACCGTTTCCCGTAACGGTGACCTTATCCACCGCATGTACCTTCGTGTCCAGCTTCCCGACGTGACTGTGCCCAATGGCTCCGCTTTCCGTTGGCTCGACTGGGTTGGCCACATCCTTGTGAAGTCTGTGGAAATCGAAATCGGTGGTCAGCGTATTGACAAGCAGTACGGTGACTGGCTCCACATCTGGAACGAGCTTACCCAGTCCGCTGGTCACCAGCTCGGATACGCCAACATGGTTGGTCAGCTCCCCGCCCTCACCAAGCCCACCTTCGCCAACGGTGCCGATGCCGTGGTCAAGGGTGAAATCCTTTACATCCCCCTTGAGTTCTGGTTCTGCCGCAACCCTGGTCTCGCCCTTCCCCTCATCTCTCTGCAGTACCACGAAGTGCGTTGCAACCTTGAACTCCGTGAAGTGCGTGACTGCTACTGGGCCGCCGATGTCACCCTTGACGGTTCGGGCAACATCACCACCACCACCAACAACATGTCGGCTGTGACCGTCGGCTCCCTCCCCTCTGCCTCCCTCTTCATCGACTACATCTACCTTGACACCGACGAACGCCGCCGTTACGCCGCTGTCTCCCACGAGTACCTCCTCACTCAGCTCCAGTTCCACGGTGCCGAGTCCACCTCTTCCAAGTCCAACAAGTTCAAGCTTAACATGAACCACCCCGTCAAGGAACTCGTCTGGGTTGTCCAGCCCGAGGCCAACGTCGCTGACACCGTCTCTTTCGGTAAGCAGTGGTTCAACTTCTCTGACGCTGTGGAGACCAACTTCGTCGCCGAAGGTGCCGACTTCGCCACCAACGCCGGTTCCGTCGTCGCTGCCGGTGCCGCCGGTGGTGGAGCCGCTGCCATGTCCGTTGTGTCCTTCAACGGTGGCAAGAACCCCGTCTCTCTCGCCAAGCTCCAGCTCAACGGTCACGACAGGTTCTCCGAGCGCGATGGCCGCTACTTCAACCTTGTCCAGCCCTACCAGCACCACGAGAACGTCCCCAAGCAGGGCATCAACGTGTACTCCTTCGGCCTCAAGCCCGAAGAGCACCAGCCCTCGGGTACTTGCAACATGTCTCGTATTGACAACGCCACCCTTAACCTCACCCTCACCGACGCTTCCATCGCCGGTGGCTCATGCTCGGTCAAGGTGTTCGCCAACAACTTCAACGTCCTCCGTATCATGTCCGGTATGGGTGGTCTCGCGTACTCGAACTAGGCTCCAAACAGTATGCCCGGCATCGTTTGGTATCACATCGTTCTGTTATTCACAATGTCATAAACATAGCTATGGTACGACTTGTTAATGCTTCTAGGCATTAGTGCAAGGAACACGTACTACTTTTTATATGATGGTGTGAATGACAGAGTTGATTATAAAAATTTTAAATATTTTTCCAACAAACATAAGAGGTGTTTTCCACAATCATATGTTTGCTTTCAAAAAAATGTATTATTGCAATGGTGCTTCCAATGTTTGTATCAATGTATGATAATATTGAATACAAGAATGGTTCCCTGGAATGTCCCACAAGGGAATGTCGGATACGCCTTCCAAGAGTATAATGTTTTGGTGATGCTCAAATTCTGGATGCAACGGAAGGTGCGGGACGATGTCATTTTTAAGAGAGAAGAAATGCAAGTCTTTCACGATACCGTCCAAGTAATGAAGAAATTCGCCATTTACAGATAGCGGTGCTCCAAAGCCGTAAAAACAGACATCGGGGAAACAATAAATCTGTCTTTCAATTCTATTCTCTACGTAATCATATACTGCCATGAGTGCTTGACTGGCACCAGCACTGTGGCCGGTAAAGACAATTGTATCAATGGGATCCTCACCACTTGTACTCGCTTCACTGCGTGTACATATACTCTCTAATTCTGCAAACAGGACATCTTTGATATGTGCATATTTCTGATAAAAACCGCGATGTATAAAATGAGAACTGTTGTCGCAATAAGTAACAGCCGCTACTACCTGTTCATCTGTGCTATTCGTCGCCTCATTTTTCTTCCCGTTGCATTTTACGGGATACTTTTTATTATTCAAAGCATTCAAGAGATCATTTGGGGAGTTAGAACCGCGAAATGCCACGTATAACGTCCTCTTATCGCGATACAACACGACTTTGGCAACGTCAATAGGTTCTGCACCTTCTTTTGTTATATATGAACGGATAGAGTTGTAATTATTTTTTGGCGTGGTATATTCATCTACATACACAATCGCACTATGTTTACACGCCTGAATAATCAAATGCTTCTTGGTTTCATTTTTAGAGATGTCGCGTAATATTTTTACGGTAGACATAGATGCATGGGGTGTATCTCCGATAGTATTATTGGTGTTTTTGTTTTTCCTCTCTCCACCCCGTGGAGATACAGGACCACTGCTTGGTAGGAGATGTCTGTACCATGGTTGATGCATTAGACATTCTTTTTTTGATGTATGAAAATAATTTATGCATTACACCGCCCGTGCCGACAAAAATTGATTTATTAGCATGTGATATCTGTACGATATAACTTACACATATATGTAAGACTCAACAACCACTTCCTACAATCGCCACTGGTGTCTTCGTTCTCTCACAACACTTGCAAAGTTAAATATGACGGCTTCTCGTGACACGATGGGGTTTATGGGCGAATGGTTCTCTCATCCAGAATGGTGGTTCTCGGCAAAGAAAAATTCAGAGGTTGATGATTATATTACAAAGTGTTATGGTCATTTATTGTTTGAGCTTCCTGTGGCCCACCAGAGTCCTATCACGACCATTATCATTTATGACCAGCTTCCGCACCATGTATTCCGCAAAGATAGGGGTGCACAACACATAGTCTCTTACTATCTTCAGAAGGCGATCGCCCTGGTGGACTTTCATAAATACAATATGGACTTGATGAATACTATGACAACACATGAATGGATGTTCTTTTGGCTCCCTTACCGCCACAGTCGCGACCCCAAGAAATGTTTTGAAGTTTTGAACCACATATTGTACCGCCTAAAGACAAATATAAATACGAGTGCCGATGACATTATGTGGTTGAAGAGATATTTGCGGGCAACATTGCAACGTTTCCCAACAGAAAGTCAAACTACCACTGACCATCTTCAGTATTATCCTCCCAGTAAAGAAACAGAACATATCCTTCCGCCGTACGAGTTGCAAAGAAAATATATGTCCTTGTTGGATTCCGAATCAGTATTATTGTCGTCTTCTATTTATGACATGGACCCGGAAGATTCCGGCCTCTTTATAGACAATAGAACTACACAACATAGTCTTTCCTATCAAATGAACCAGGAAAAAAAGCGTTATGAGTTCGTTATCGTCAGTCTTTCCGGGGGTGTAGATAGTATGGTTGCTCTGGATATTGCAAGAAAAACGTATCGGCGTGTAGTGGCCGTCCATATCAATTATAACAACCGTAAGGAAAGTAAGGGCGAAGAGATGTTTTTAAGAGATTGGTGTAATTATTTGGGCATTCCCCTGTTTGTGCGACGTATTACTGAGGTATCCAGACGTGAGCTATCACAGTTGGAATTGCGGGATGTATATGAAAGTTATACAAAAGAAGTTCGGTTTGGGACTTATGCAGAAGTTGCAACGCGTTTTACCAAAAATGCCATCGCCATATCCCCGCCTGTGGTGCCGGTTATCTTGGGTCATCATGCAGATGACGTAGTAGAAAACATTGTACAGAATATCACATCCATGTCAAAATACGAAAACCTTAATGGCATGGAAGAATATACTTCTATCGCAAAGTACCCTCACATCACTCTTTGGCGACCCTTTTTGAAGACACCGATGATATATAAAACGGCCATCTTGGATTATGCTCACAATAACCATGTATTGTATTTTAAAGATACAACTTCTGTAACTTGCACAAGAGGGCGTTACCGTCTGTATCTGTCACATGCGTTGGATGCTTATGACGTTAAAACAAAGGGGGCATTCCTATACACCTCTAACGTGGTTTCCGATCTCTATGACTTTATGAAAGACCGTGTAGAAGAATGGTCGCAACTCTGTCAGCATGGTTGTCTATCTGATATTAAGATTAGCTCACCTCCTCCACACCTGCCTTTGTTTTGGAAAGAGTATCTTCAAAAGAACTATGCAGTTGTACCTACAATGAAAACAATGGGATATCTTAGTGCCGCTATTAAAAATCATTTGGAGACAAAGAAACGTGTTTCGGTTATGATCCGGAAGCATGTGAAGCTTACCATTGAAAAAAAACAAAAGAAGGGTGACATTATCCCTTACTATCTGATCTCTGTTACACATACCGCATAATGTCAGGTATTATCATCACACACCCACTTCCCATGGTATTCTCTTTTTCTCATGCAGAAGCACCGAGGCGGGTCTTGAGATCTTCCACAGTGGCACTCAGCTCTTTCACTGCACTTACAAGGTAAGGGATCACACGGTCGTACTTCACAGAAAGCACATCTCCAAGAGTAGAACTGACTGCCAGAGGAAGAGCGTTTTCTACCTGCTGTGCGAGGAAACCGGCATCCAGCTTACCTTCAAGATCCTCGGATACTACACCATTGTTTTCTTTCCAGTAGAAAGTGACGGGGTTCAGCTGGTTGATGACATTGATACCGTCTGAAATAGAAACAGCGTCCCTCTTGAGGTTACTGTCGGATACGCTCTCAAATGCACCGGCGACCATAGTGCCTGTAACAAAGGCATCGTTGTTCACCGTAAGAGTGTTTGTGTCAATGTTGCTGAAAGTTACACTGTCATTGACACCAAGACCAAGAGTGGTACGAGCGATAGCGGCATCTGTGATTTCAGAGAGGTTGTTGGAACCCGCCATGAAGTTGGAAGCGGCCCAGGGTTGACTGGCAATCACTTCAAGATCCCCTTGTTCACCTACCATAAACATGTCTTGAGCTTCATCAAATACCATGAGGTAAGGAAGGAGGTCTCCACGGTCCACCTTAAGTCCGGCTTGACCCGCGGATACACCACTGCCTACTTGACCGTCGTTAACGACAATAAGGTTGTCTGAAATGAGAACGGTCTCCGTGTTTGTAATAAAGTTAGAGCCGGAAACAGTAAGGTTACCGTTAATTAGTGTATTGCCCGTAACAGTGAGTGCCTGTGAAACTTCCATGTTACCGATAACTTTACTGGTGGGTGCAGTGAAACGGACTTCGTTAGAAGCACCGAATGCTACACTGCCTCCGGAGCCAGTAGATTGAATTACTACCTGTGAGTTAAGACCCGTTGTTTGAATTTGCACACCCGCCTCTGACGTGATGGTTGAGTTACCAGTACCCGTAGATTTGACGTGGATGCTCTGGTCGGGGTCAGCTTGTACCATAATCGTGTCTGCGTCAGTGCCAATAACGGGAGTGTCACCGATGTACAGAGTGTTTTGAGAGATGTGGAGCGTGTCAATCCATGCTTCGGCAAAGGGGTTGTTGGATGTACCAATCACCTGTGTAGACACGGTAGTAGGGATAATGTCACCAGTTGTAAGCATATCACCTGCGAGATAGAGGGTTTCGCTGCCCTGTACGGCACCTCCAATACCAATTGCACCGGTGAAGGTACCACCGGCAGAAGGAACAAGGTTGTTACTGGACCATGTGGCTACGTTGGAAGAGTACGTATCCGTCACATCATTAGACAGTGCCAAGTTGGCAAAGTCGTTAGACAGTGCCACCAGTTTGTTGTAAGTTGTACGAAGAGCGTTGGCAGTAGGAGCCTTGTTAAGGCTTGTGTCTGAGGTAGAGTTCACCAAGAGGTTGCAGTATCCGGCGGCGTACATAGAGCCTCCGACGGTGAAGTTGTAAGCGAGATTGGCATTTGAAGTGCCTACACCTACATTGCCGTCAAAGTAGTAAGCATTGCTTCCAATGGTACTCCATACACTTCCTCCGGAACCACCTTGGTAAATAATGGTATTGGAGTCTGCCGACGATACGTTGTACATAAGATTACTGGAAATGTCAAATACAGAGTAGTTGTAATTGGAATCATTTCCTTGAGTAGTACCCTGCATACCCGTCCACATCATAACGCGGCGAGTAGTGTCCGTAATGGAATCATACGAAAAGAGTTCAAGGTTACTGTTTTCTGTAACGCGAAGACCGAACCCTACTTTATTGGAATCAGCAAACTCGCGTTTTACATTGAGTGTGCTACCAATCACATGACCACTGGCAAGAATATCGTTTGCAACGTACTCTGAACCCATTACACGCACATTCTTCACAAAGTCAAATGTATTTTTGTCTGTAGTGAGGAACTGTGTGTTAGCATCCTCGTAAACTTTCAGCGATGCAACATTTACCGTCTTATCGTCATCGGAAGGGACAAGGTTAATGACACCCGCATTCAGCGTAAAGTCAAGTACTGTAGCATTGGACGCAGATGTGTCGTACGTTGTAATATGACGAGTAACAACTCCGTCAAAGATAGAGTAGAACCCGATATCACCGTAAAGATTGTTGCTGTCAGCCATAATTCATATTTTATATTCACATTATTTATTGGAGCATGTCCATAAGCTGTGACATGAACGCATAGTAAAAATAAAGTTTATGTATTTACGAAGAAAGACTGGTTATGCTTCCATGACTTGTGCTTTTAGCCGTTGATTTACTGCTATTGATACTGTCAATACTATCTCTTTGTTTTTTAAGTTTCGGGAAACATATCTTCAAATGTCTCGTAATAAATCGTCCTTTTTTGTAGTTATATTTTTTTAACCGTGCTTTAGCATCAGACACATCTATATTATGTTTATCCCCCACTGGTTTGGTAAATGTATATACTTTATTCATAAAGGGATACATGAAGCTATAATATTTTTTATTATTCATCTTCTTGGAACCCACGTAATACATTTTTCGGTGGTACAACCATGGTGAGAATGTCACCCAATCCAGAGTATGTAAAAACCCATTGCGAAGATAGTAATGCATACTCTTTTCTATACTATTTGCCGCAACCATCTGACAATTTTTTTGAATAGCAAGAAACTCTATCGCATGTAAAATTTCCTTTCCCAAAAAGAAACGAGTAGCCATAGTATCTATAACCAATACATGGTGTATGTCATTATGCACGTGATGATGTTTATCGCGATGAGTATTGTAATATACATTCTGATTGTCGCTATTATTAGGATGCAATGTTATGTCATGTAAACAGGTATAGTACCATTTGTTTTTATTTTTACGTGAAAAGAGATCAAAATTGTTCACTGATAAAAATGCAAAGCCCAAAATAACATTATTAGGTGCCTTGTGAAAAGAACAATCCCTTGTCTTAGAAATCGCATCTGCAATAACGTATATAATGTAGTCACACGTATCAAATGTCAACTTGACATACTTGTCATTTAGCAAGTTATTACTATGGTAATGAATAATCTTATCTAATTGATTTTTGTAGCATTTATGGTCTTTGTCCAATATGAGGATTTGGATATTGTGATAATATACTTTAAAGGGGTAAGAGTGGTGTATCTTAATCTTGTCAAGTAAAAAAGGGTGAATATCATTTTTAACACGAATTTCTTGTTCTATAATTTCATAATCGGAATCTTTTAATAACGCTGCCATGTTAGATAACCAAATGCGGATTATAAAATCCTATCTAATGTTACATTTGATTTTTTGGTTCAAACGCATACAAACCGCGGGAGAAGAAAAAAATAGTCTTACGTGCGTTTTACAATCTTTGGAAAGAGGTGGTCAATTACGTCATTTACGGCATAATCAAAACTACGTTTCAAAGACCACCCCAGATTTTTAAGGTCCGTTGTATCTACAGCATAGCGGTAATCTTGAAATGCCCTATCTGCGACGAATTCTACCCAATCTTCTAATTTTTCAGAGGGCTTCAGTACACCAAGAATATGCTCAATTACAGACAATACCGTCTTTTCCATGCTATCATCACATCCAATGTTGTATACACGATCCACATCACCTCGGGTCATGAGAATGTCAAGGGCATCGGCAATATCAAATGCATGGATAAACGTCCTCTTGCTCATACCATCGCCGTGAACAGGTACTTTTTTCCCAGATAGGATATTGTGAATGCACCGGGGAATAAGTTTTTCCTCATTCTGATATTTAGACACAGCATTGTTACACCGTGTAATAAGAATGGGAACTTTAAAACTTTTCATGTAGGCATGACAAATCATTTCTGCTGCCGCCTTTGTTGCAGAATACGGGTTACTTGGGAAAAAGAGGGCATCTTCTTTACAAGCGGGTTGGTCATCTTTCACGGAACCATATACTTCGTCGGTACTCATGTGCAGAAAAAGGTGGAATGTATTTCCACTGCTCATGTACTGACGCACGCATTCCAGAAGCACATGGGTACCAAGTACATTTGTTTTTGTAAATTGAAAACTATTCCCGAAGCTGTTATCCACGTGGGTTTCTGCGGCGAGATGAATAATTCCATCTGGTTTTTCTGTATTCATCAGATACGATACAAATTTCGCATCGCAAATGTCACCATATACAAACTTGTAATTATCATAGGGGGGTTCAATGTTCTCCTTCTTTCCTGCATACGTAAGATTGTCAAGGATAACAAACTGAATACCTGGGTACTGGCTCTTCAGACGGTTTACTACCTCGGAACCAATGGCCCCACAACCACCCGTAATAATAATTTTAGAAAAACGTGTATCCATCTTTCAATAATGCTAATTGATACTATGTAATAAAAATAATACACTCCCCTCTAAATCATTTTCGCTTCTTTCCATACCAAGTCATTACGCATCGGCGGGAGGAGGTGGTATAATAGGCTCGTCAACAGAGACAATTTCGCCATCCACTGACCAGACAGAGTCATCATCTTTCTTGTCTTGTGTTTCTTCCATGTCCAGGCGGATCTGCTTGAACTGTTCAAGGATCTCCTCTTCCTCTTTTTTAATTTCCACAATCATGTCTTTGAGTTCGCCGAATACCGTAGAAACGGAACCCTGATATTCCTCACAGGTACCCTGCAGTTCATTGTTCAGCTTCTTGTGAGCATCTACAATGCGATCGTGGTGGCTAATGAGAATTTGCCTAACCTTTTCCACACGCTTCTTAAAACGTTCATGAGAAGGGGTGCAACCGCGGTGCTTGTAAGACATAGATGGAGCAATCCTCACTGACATTCTGTTTGTATTTACTTTACATGCAAGATATTAATACACAGAAACCAGAAAAACGCACAGCCCTACAATGCTCCATAAGATATAAAAACCCATAGGCGTATAAAATAATAGATGACCGTATCCACAGAAAAATGTATCACATGTTCTTGTATGTACATCCCCCTCTCTAATGAAAGATACCATGCGTGGGTAGCGAATATCAATATCACTTCTTTCATAACCATCTTTTAACAACAGAAACCCGTACTTTTTATAGAAACCAATGGTGGTAGGCTCACTATGTAGTACCACTTGACAGGAGGAATAAGTATCCATAATATGTTGGAGTAGTTTGCCACCGCAATGATACTTTGAACACAAAATACGTACATACAACACATTCCTTTCTTGCTCTTCCTGTAAAGATACAATGGCTATACCAAAGATATCACCAACATTATTTTTGACAGTATGTACATACATGCAATGACCTAATAACTGTTCTGTTTCAATATACTCTGTGATATAAGGGATCCAATGTCCATGTATATCATGCTTTCTATAATGGCGGTGTACTTCTTTTGCCAAGGAGATAATATCCCATTCCTGTATGGCATCTTTATAAAAAGAAAGTGTTGTCCCCCCTTCTCTTTCCATAATAGTATTCGTGTGCTACTATATTACGCACATACATTCTATATGTCAGCCTCTTTACGCAGCATAATTTAACGCCGCCAAATTGCTCAAATAGATATCATACTTCTCAGATCGTCCCTTGATAGCATTGTTCATGGCTTTATCGTAACTCGCAACAATTTCTTTTGCCTTTGTATATTCTTGGGTAGAAGGAACGCTATCTATTGCTACTCGTGCATTTTTCACTAAAGAAAACTTGCGTTTTTCGTGTAGCAACCCATCTATAACAATAAGATAGAGAACTGTCATAACAAACGAAGTAATAACATCTCTTGTAGCTACAAAGAACATGGAGAAGAGGATAATCTTTTTCATTATAGCATTTGCTAATATGTTTTCATGAAATTTTCCAAGATCTCCAAGTACATATCGCGAACCTGTATTAAGCAAGAGCATAGTTACACCCCAAAATATCCGATTACTATTTACGGTTGTTACGAAATCCATGATTTATTACTTTTAACAATTATTTTTTTGTAGCATTACCACTAACAAGATTGACGACATCCAGGTGCAAAAAGAGGACTGCCATACCACCCAGAAGACCTACAATAGGGTTCATATAAGATGCGACGTATACACCAATATATGTGAGCAGTCGTACATACGGTTCTTCAAAGTACTCTATGAGCCATTTTGGGTAGGGTTTTTCAATTCGAAGCCCATATACCATAAGAAGAGCGGTAAGAACCACGATAAGAATAAGATTGAAAATGATTAAAAAATCCATTGTCATATCAACACACCTTTCTTTACTTTATTGCGGTGTTTTCTTTTTTGTAAGCACAATCATCGCTTTCTTTTTTCTCTCCAATAGATTAAATATGACAGTGTCCTATAGTAGTATTGAAGAGGCATGGGGAAATAGTTATTTGTCACCACAACTCCAATCATCTATAAGTGCCTTGGATCCCACAACGGGGGGGATGAAACGCTACAAGAAATCCAAGAAATCGCGCCGCAATGGCACATCGACGACACAGCCACCTCTGGATCCCCTCTGTGAATTGTACAATATGGGTTCGCAAAAGGCAGAAGAAGATCCCGACCTCGCCGATTTTGCAAATATGTACTTTGCCAAGAACGAAAAGCCGTTGTACAAGTCTCGGATTGATGAACCCGAAGGAGGTATGAAAAAAGCAAGGGAGATGGACGAAGTACTGATTTCCTCGCGTACTTCTGAACCTTCAGAAGAATATGACGTTGTAAGGGGGGTACCCGTGGGTTCTACGCGTATTATGAAGTACGACCCCACTCAAGAGTATGATAGCGAAGGAGAATATATGGATGAGGAAGAAGAGAGAACCGTTGTTTCAAGGAATAACGTAACAGACCCTGTGAACCGCTATTATGGTCGCGCTCCAACCGGATCACGTGCATTAAAGCCAGAGAGTGCTTATACTAAGATGTACGTCCCTGAAACAGAGCAGGAACAAAAGAGCGACACGTTTGTTATTTATGACATTGCACTATACATTATCTCCGGTATCATACTTATCTTTATTCTTGAACAGTTTGTATACATGGGTACGATGCTCGGGTTGATGCTTCGTGGGGCAGCTTCTGTGGCATAGACGTGGTTATATATGTAGCGACAATTTTCCAGAGGGTTTGTATTTAAAATCAATTTGGGGAACGTCGCGGTCTACTGTTTTCGGGGCACCTCCCTGTTTCCGCATTTCTTTTTCTTTCTTTTTGTTTTCCTCAATCTCTTGAAGATCCCATGATATATACAACCACTTTGGGAAATAGTATTGTACAAAGAAACCGTTTGCTTTTAATTCCGTCATCACATACGTGATACATTTATTTAAATCATAAAGGGGGCATCCTACCATGAATTCAGGTACTTCAAAGAAACACTTTAATTGTTTTTGACCAGAGCAAATACGGATTTTGCTATGACACCTCTTTAGTGCCATGTCAAAACATTGTATCATCTTTTCGTTCTTGATATTCATTTCGCGATGCAAATCCATAATATTAAGACGTGCAGCACCGCCGCCCGCCCCTCCAGACCCAGAACCAATAGTAGTAGATATATAAGAGGGTTCCATATTTCTCTAATAATACATGAAAAAAAACGAAATATGTACACTGCACTTGTGATTGGCGGTGGTGCTCATCTCGTCATAGCTACTATTGGTGCTATTCGCTATCTTGAAGAAGAGAAAATGATATCACATGTTGTTCATTATGTGGGCAATTCCGCCGGTGCTTTTATCGCCTTCTTAAAAGTGTTGGGATATACTTCCTATGAAATGGAGGACTTTATATTTGAAATGTTCCAGAAAAAAGAGATTATATCTATAGACCCCATGCACATATTTCATGTATATGATACATGTGGATTGAATGACGGGGAGAGTATTCTGAGAGTATGTGAAATTGCCCTGGAGAGAAAGGGGTACTCCAAAGATTGTACATTCATGGACATTGCAAAAGAAAAGGGTTTGGACCTTGCCATCTGTGCCGTAGATATGATGTCTCGCAAAGATACATTCTTTTGCGTCAATAATACGCCAGACATGCCACTGAAGATTGCGGTACGCATTTCGTGTAGTATCCCCCTCTTATTCACACCTGTGACATGGAAAGGGAAAACATATATTGATGGGTTCCTTCTAAATAATCTGCCCATGAATTACATTAAAAATCACGCTCTGAAAGATGTACTTGGTATCCGTTGTATAGAAAAACAAGAAACCGTGGCAAAGGAAACAGACAATGAAGATACCACAAATAATACCCGGTGTTCTGTTACTTCTAACGTCTTTTCCTATCTTAAACATGTTTTTGACATCATTGTAGATCACGCAAATGCCGCAAGAATGAAGTCGGATTATCAAAGTGTATGTATTCACTTGCCAAGTGACTTACCCATTGATATGAATGAAGATTTCCGCATTGTTATTTCCGAAAAGGCTGTGAAAGAGTACATATCCATTGGATATCATACAATAAAAAATTATATTGTCAATGTTCGTACAGATAAGTAACAACTATATTCTGTGTCATTGTTTAGATGTTGGATGCGACGAATGCGGCCACTTCCTCTGCACTCTCCCGGTTTCCTTCAAAGATTGTAAATTGGCCATCGGGCTTCTCTACTACGAGTGAGGGGAACCCAGAGACATTGTATCGGTCCACGAGTGCCTTGTTGCTTTCGTATTCAAAGTCTTGGATCACAACCTTGTTTTTCAGTTCTCCAATCTTCTTGGGAATTTCAGTCAGCCATGCTTCTGACTTCATGTATTGTACACAGTGGGGACACCAAGTGGCGTGGAGAAGAAGTAGTTTGGCGGAACCATTGCCGCTCTGGACAAATGTTTCCGTCTTGTTTTGTTTACGGAACACAAACCAGTAAACGGCGACAAGAACGACAGCCAGAACCACGATAATGGAAGCGATACGGAGTTTATGCATATTGATAGTCTGATATCTTTATTAACATGAAAGGAAATATTTTTTACAAAAAAAAGACGGACGCCACTTGTTATTATTAGAGATAAACGGTGAATACATTTGCGGGAACAAAACCGGAATCAAAGAGCTCTTTGGTTACATTATCCGCGCCCTCGTCTACAGAGACAATAACGGAGATTTGGGACCACGATATGCCGCTGATATTTACGATATCTTTGACAGCGAAGCCGAGATCGCCATTCCATAGTACTTCTTCAAAAATATCTTCCGGCCCCACAAACATTTCATTCAGAGAATAGATGCGGTCCAAGAAGTTGTCTACCTTTTCTGCAGAGATAAAGTGCATTCTTGTGTATAGCGGAAAATCCTCGGCATCAAGTATGTTCATAAGCTCTTTTAATTCTTCTTCATTGCTGTAAACATAGAGGGCGTGATAAATATTGTAATTTTGATAGATGACATTGAGACGTTCGGCCCTTTCTTGAACTGTTATCGTTTTGTCATCTCTATCATCGTATAATGTATCTTCTGTATAGTGTTCATCGGGAACGACATCACATTCCATTTCAACATTTTCCACGGATGTCTGAATATCTAAATGGTCTACAATGGGTTCCATGGCTGCATATTATCATAATTGAAAACCCACTTAAATATATTTTAGAAAGGCTATATAGAATGACAACTGCTATCATGTCATCTCTGATTATTTTGCCCATTACTGAAATTGAACGCCTGAAACACAGTTACAAAATAGATGAGGGCATTCTTGCAAAATATACAGAGTTGATTTCTAACTATGACTGTTTTAAAGAGGTAGCAGGTGGGGATACCCATCGCAATAATCACGGAGGTGGATATAACAAATACCGCGGTGGAAATAAGTACAGTGGTGGGAAGGACATGGGTGGATTTCAAAGGAAACCATCTGCGTTCCATCATTCTGGAAATGATAAAGGAACAGGGGGTCACAATAAAGATAGTTACCGCAATGGAACCCATGACGACGGTATGGCGGGAAACGGTGGTACAAATAATCGTAAGAAGGGTGGTTATTACAGACGCAATGGTTCAAGTTATGAACGTAAAAATCATGGTTCCCAACATCATCTTTTTAGGGAAAACAAGCCCAAGGATTTTCACAAACAGTTAAAGAGTTATCTTAATAAGATTAACCAAGCAAACTATGATAAAATCCTCAGCAAAATTCGCCTTATCATCAACTTGGACAACATTGATTACTTCGTGACGTCTATTATTGATACGTGTATGAACCAGAACACATATATGCCGTGTCTTACTCAACTGCTTGATGATCTTACCAATCTCTCTGGATACAAGAAGGAAATTAAACATCGTATTCTTCACCATTGCAAAAAATTCATTGAAGATAAACAGTACATTATCCCCTATGAGAAATATAATACCGATAAAGTTTCTGATTACGATAAATTCTGTATGATTACACAACACAAGAAACGCACTGTAAATATGATTAAAATGCTTGTACATATTTGGAAAATGTATCCATCTCTGTTGGAAAATAACAAACACACATACATGGATGCTGTAATTGCCCTCTTGAATGATCAGAAGGCGGACGATACGATAGCTTCCAAAACAAATGAAGAGCAAACAAAAATAGATGAAACAATTGATTTGGGTATGAATATGCTGAACGAACTCTTAACAGACCATGAGAGTAGCACACCGTCTTCGCCCACATCCGGAAGAAAAAAGCCGAACGCATCAGTATCTCCGCTACCCATGAAGCCTTCCCAGTCCGCATCCGATACATCTTTGGTATCCATGGTATCATCCCAACCGGTGTCCAGATCAACCACGCCTATCATTTCCTCTAACACTATTCCCACTACATTGCATCTTCCTCATGGTACACCCGGGCATACAGTATCGTATACGGCAACAAGTTCTACAACTGGCGAAGATGGCTCTGTGGTATCTACGACTACTACAATGGCAGTTGCTGCTACAAAGAAATCTGTAAAGACAATCACATCAACACAGCACACTTCCTCGTCTTCCAATAAGACATCTGACAATGTAACAAAGAAGAAAAATACGTATGCTGTTCTTAATGTGGTGGAAGAGGAGGAGTGTAACTACAACAATGAAGTGGAACAACGAGAGCTTCTTGAAACTACAAAAGATATGTACGAAAAAGCCGCGAGAAAAATGACGGATGTGTTTTGGAAAGAGCTATTGGATAATACGTCGTCTATGCGAATTAAATTTATTGTAGAAAAGACCCGGGCGATGTTGGGGGGCGACGGCGAAATCAAAACGATGCAAATGTAGGCACGTTCTCAAACCCCTCTATTTTCTCAAGGGGAGGAGGAAGGAGTGTGTTCTTTTTGGGAGTGTCGTTGCCCTTTATTTTTTTCTGAATGCCACGAACGGCTTTCTTTACACTTTTGGTGGCAGCTGTGGTCATCTTGGTCCCCATGTCGCTCCAGGCAGAGGGAACTGATGTAGCAAGAGCACCCGTAGAAGAAGGGGGTACCTCATTGGCCTCTTCAAATGTTTCCCCGACCGTCTTCTTTGTACCGTAAACATTCTTCATTACGCGTTCTATGGACTTGGAAGTATTAATGAGAGATTTCTTGAGTACGTTCATGTCGGAGACGTTCTTCGCAGTGAATGCTTCACGGACAACCGTCTCGTCTACTGCCTCTTCGGTTTCACTTTCTTCGTCGTCACCCTCTTCGTCTTCTTCGGCATCACTGTCTCCTTCGTCTAAATGAGCATTGTCATCATCAGTGTATTTCTCGGTGCGACCCAAAACTTTTTGTTTTTTGTCGGCGAGTTCTTCCTCTTCTTCAAACTCTTCGGATGCCGCGTTTCCACCCTTCATAAGTGCCTTCTTGTTTTTCTCAATGTACCCCTTAATGAAAGTGGTCACCTCTTTCTGAGTAGTCTTGTCCTTCATCTTTTCCATAACGGTCTTTGACGTAAGCATGTCAAATGCCACGGGCTTCATTTCCTTGGGGAGCTTGTTAGTCTTGAATACTTCGTCAATGGCTTCAAGTACCATAAGCTTCTGGGCAGTGGCATCACCCCCTTTAGAAGATGCAGATGCCCCTTCTTCGTTGGGTTTTTCTTGGTATTTCTCTATCACTTCCTTTGTAATAGATTTTACGACAGAGGATTTTTTCCAAGCCGACATTACCATTTGTATGGCAAAGGCAATTACAACAAGACCAAATATGGCAAGAATAAGCATTAGTTTTATAGACATTGTTTCCTAATACGGTTTATGTTATTATGAGAAAAAATTCATTCCTGAATAGATAATATAGTGTGGATATTCCATCCAACACCCACCATGTCTGCGAATTCCGCTACAAACATCCTTCCAGAAAAGTTATCCCTCCAAAGTTGTACCATAAAATCATGTCCCAAATGTGATGTGGGGTATATTATTTCTCAATACATGAAACCACTGATGCAATGTCTTACCAATGATATAAAGCATTTCAATATGCAACTATTAACTACCAAGTGTCTAAATACGGCCGTTCTTTTACTCTACTTTATGTTAGGCACCAAAGGGTTGGAACATGCAGAGTACTGTGACAGTGGAGCCATCAAAGAACGTCATCTTTCTAACCAAGACTCCAATCCCGTGGTACTGAAAGAGATGCGTAGTAAAATATTAGACAAGCGTGGCAAGACAAGGAAACTATTCTACATCCTTATGAACGATAACATGTTCCCTTATCCCCCGGAGATACCTCGTGAAGAAGATGCCTTCTTCCCTGGACATGTATTTATTATTGAAAAGATACCTGCTTCTCCGGAACCATATTATTACATCTATCAATCTTATATTAACGAGTATGATCTAAATGGTCATATTCAAAACATGGAAAAGAAAAAGAGTGGCATTCACAAAGCTCCTAATACCTCTTCGCTTCAAATGACCCGCGATGAAGTCCGCGTTCTCCTAAACAAGATTTCATATATTCTCGGTGCCGGTACATGGGACGATAAATGTATCCAATATTGGAAAGACTTTACATTTGTAGATACAAGTGACATCCGCGGTTCTATTACTGCATCCAAATTATTTATATGCTGTGCATCATCTTCTGTATATGACTGTGTGGAAAATATTGAGAAGTATGTACAAGGCAAGATTGGAGAGTTGCGACAAGAAATGAAAAATGGGGCAGACATGGATATCGTATATGGCAATCGTGACATGTATCATAGTTCCCAAATCCCTCTATGCAAATCAGAAATGTATGCCCAGCTACAGAGTATGTTGAATACCATACAAGAGCATAAAAATAAAATCCGGTGGTAAATATTAACACAATATAGTATATACAAAGTGCAATTTTTGTTAGAGATGGAACGTTCCAAAGACACTTCCACTACTTATAGCTATTATGGTTCCGCAGCTATGCCACCGATGTGTATTGTGTTGGACCTCGACGGTACCATTATTGGAGATATTATATACCAAGTGATGCTGTATGATGTATTTGAAGAATGTAAATTGCAAAAACTACATACAGCATGTACCAATAAAATAAAGAAGGAGTTACAGGAACAGGTTAAGTATGCTCTTACAAAGGGCATGGTGCGTCCTCATTTTAAATCGTTCATGCGTAAAGTTCAATCTATGGGGGCAGAAGTATTTATATATACGGCATCAGAGAAGAAATGGGCGAATTATGTAGTTCCCCTTCTTGAAAAAGAGTGTGATGTATCTTTTGCACGACCTCTATTTACGCGTGTAGAATGTCCCGACGGAAAAAAATTATTGAATAACATTATGCCAAAGATATTGAAATATTACAGAAAGAAGTATGACAAGAGTATTACCGAAGAAGCAATCCGCTCCAGACTGTGCATGGTGGATAATAACGATGTCTATCCCGACCCCGCAGACGCAGCTTTTATGGTAAAATGTCCTACGTACGATATGTTTGTACCTGTTAATCTTCCGAGTATATTATCATTTACGAAATATCCAGATGCTAAGAAAGTGATTATGTCGTGTAGCAAGAAATATATGGATGTAATGCCGATCTCTGGGGGAGCAAATGGCAAAAAGTTATCTTCCCAGATGAAGCAACATATCTTTGAGAAGAGCTTTTATGTACAATATCTAAAAGTCCTTGACCTCTTTATGAATAAAGAAATGAACCGTCGCGAAGACCACATGTTTGCGAAGTTGGCTCACTACTTAAACCGATGCCGCGATACAACAATTACCCCTCGCATTATTTCATACATTAACTCAAAGATACAGAGTAGGTAATAACTCTTTCTATCATGAAAATATTTTCCGTTGATGTTGGCATTAAAAACCTTGGGCTATGTATTTTAGATAGCAACGGATCTATTTTAGATTGGCAAGTTGTATCTATTTCAAATTCTGAAAAGAAGAGCAAAGCCGTTGTAGATATTGCAGATAATCTTATAGAAGTATTGGACGATGTCTTTATCTCTTTAACAGAAGAGAACACCGACGATGCATCGCCACCGCAACCTATAACGGTACTTATTGAAAATCAACCCGCTTTTAAAACGCCCACTATGAAAAGTATACAGATGATTATTTACAGCTACTTCTGTATTATGAGGAAGCATCATAATATGAGTATGGAAATTTTGAACATAAGTGCCACGCGTAAGCTGAAGTATCTTGAAAAATATTATGAAGACATGGACCGGTCTGCAAAATCATACAAAAAGAATAAACAGAATGCCATTGATTATGTAAAAAAACTCTTGGTTGCAAAGTTTCCAGAACGCTTAGAATGGTTCTTGACACATAAGAAAAAAGATGATCTGGCGGATGCTTTGTTACAAGGGCTTAGTTTCCTTGACAAATAATTTGTTTATTTTTATTTCTCTCCTCCAAAGATTGCGTTGAAATGACCTAAAGCTTTCTGTCAGTGTTTTATAATCATAGAATGCAAAGTAAACATCTTGGAATTGATCTGTTGATGAACCCAAAGAAAGTCTCGCGGGATTCTATTTCGGGTGGCAGTTCTTCGAATGACGATGACCTTATGAGCCTTCGTAGTTTTGCATCGCGGGATAGTCGCCGTTTTTCAAGGGGTACTGCCGGACGCAATCCGACACAGCTTATTGTAGACAAGACGGATTACATGTCCTCCGCCGTAGATGACGACAGTGATAATGATAATGGCAACGCTGTATTTATGGGCAGAGGAAACGCCGTCATGGGTGGCAATAACAACCCTTACAGTGGTTCCGAAGATGATAATAACAACAGTGATAACGAAGATAGTGAAGACAACAACTACACTCAGAGGGCAGAACGCCCTGGTCTTGAAATTATGAACGATGGATTTAGCGATGACGGATTTTTCCCTTCTGCGAAGCCATCATTCAATTCTCCTGTTGCCGCCCCTGCCAATGTTCCAGCTACTGCACCTTCCGCCCAACCTTTCTATTCCACACGTTCCCCGGCCCCCGTAATGTCTGAAAATGATATTCTCACAAAGAAACGCGAAATTCTTTACCAGTTTGACCGTTTTGAGAAAAAAGGTATCCGTGTTCCTCGTAAATTCACTCTTGCTTCCAATCTGGACGAGATGGTTCTTGAACTGGAGCGTATGAAGAAGGACCGCGAAATTGACACGAGTATAAAGTTCCAGCGTAAAACACTTATGACACTTGTTTCAGGTATTGAAATTGCCAATGCATGGTTAAACCCCGTGGGAGCGCGGCTTGACGGATGGTCAGAAAACATGAATGAAAGCATTGAAGACTACGATGATATCTTTGAAGAACTCCACGAAAAATACAAGGGTAAGGGCAAGATTGCCCCTGAGCTTAAACTCCTATTTATGGTGGCAGGAAGTGCATTTATGTATCATATGACAAATGCGATGTTTAAGAACTCCTCTATCCCTAACGCAGACCAAGTATTTAAACAAAACCCTGAACTCGCCAGACAGTTTGCGGCCGCGAGTGCGAATACCATGGCAAACCAAGCACAACAATCTTCCAATCCTCTCACTAGTATGCTCGGTGGAATGTTCGGCGGGGGCGGCGGGAGCGGCGGAATTGGCAGTCTCTTCGGAAACTTGTTTGGTGGAGGAGGTGGTGGAGCGGGAAATAACGGTAACAACGGAGGAACCAGTGTTCCCATATCTTCCATGAATGGGGTCACCGCTTCACAAGTATCTCAACCTGCACCTGTTGCTTCTGTGTCTCCAATGAACAATAGTGGGCTTCGTGGACCTTCCTCTATCCCTCCTGCTGCTCCTGTGCATACCATGAAGGGTCCCAGTAATATGGAGGATATTCTTAGAGAGATTGATAACATTGGCGGAGATGCCGCCAGTGAACTTGCCAGTACTCTTCACCCTCAAGAACGCAATGAAATGTTGAATGACGAAGAAGAGGTAAACCGCCTTGTAGAAGCCATGTCTACTGTAACTGAGAGTGAAATCGCCGAGCTTATTAAAGATGATGCCAGTATCAATAGTATTCTTATGAACAAAAAGAAGACACCTCGTCGCAAGGTTCTGAACCTTGATTAGATTATACAATCCCCTTTCCCATCTTTTTTCTGTATATTAACTGTAAACG
>Ga0181584_10000116_pt1 | contig 49785 bp, 41 predicted proteins | sample 071ome_30_FD_132462 | JGI IMG/M metagenome (GOLD analysis project Ga0181584, IMG submission 132462) | Coastal salt marsh microbial communities from the Groves Creek Marsh, Skidaway Island, Georgia - 071406AT metaG (megahit assembly) | ecosystem: Environmental > Aquatic > Marine > Intertidal... | reverse complement strand
TCTGCAGATGATGAAGATGAAATTGTTCTGGATTTGGATGACGACGATAGTGATGCCTTTAATGAAATAGAATTTCTCGACGAAGACGAGAATGAAGATGAGGACAGCGCTGAGGAAAATCCCGAGAAAACTGGATCTTCCTCCCTGGGTAATCTGGGATTGGATGATGCAATCGCCTTTGATGAAAGTGATGAAGAAGAACTGGAAATTATTACAGATCAGGATGAAGTCTTAACCAAACTCGATCTGGCCGTGGCTTACCAGGCAATGGGTGATCTGGCAGGGGCCAAAGAAATACTTAATGCAGTTATTGTCGAAGGAAATGATGCTCAGGTCGCAGAAGCGAAAAAATTACTTTCAGAATGGGGTGATTCATAAGCTCTGAGACCGGGACTTCACCCTCCAGCCGATTAGCACTTTGTATTGAGTATCAGGGTACTGGTTTTAATGGCTGGCAGGCCCAAAGATCAGCATCAGTTTCTACCGTTCAGGAAGTCCTGGAATCGGTTATTGCAAAAATAGCTGATCACCCCGTTAAAATTCATTGTGCCGGGCGTACAGATAAAGGTGTGCATGCCAGCGCACAAATCGTTCATTTTGATACTCACAGCGAAAGGCCGCTGAAAGCCTGGGTAAGAGGGGCTAATGCCATATTACCTGATACTGTTGTGGTGCGCTGGGCAAAAATGGTTGATGAGAGTTTTCATGCTAGATTTTCTGCCTTAAGCAGACGTTATTGTTATCTGATTTATAACAACAAGGTTCCTACAGCTTTACTACAAGGCCAGGTTAAGACTCATTTCTTTGAGCTGAATGAGAAATTAATGCATGAAGGCGCACAATATCTTCTGGGAGAAAGGGATTTTAGCAGTTTCAGGGGAGCAGGCTGTCAATCCAATAGCCCTATGCGGAATGTCAGCCACCTTAAAGTCAGTCGGCTTGAGGATTTTGTGTTGATTGATATTAAAGCTAATGCTTTTTTATTACATATGGTTCGAAATATAGCTGGGGCTTTATTGGAAGTAGGTCAAGAATTGCGTGAGCCTAAGTGGATAGAGTCTGTGCTTAATGAAAAAGATCGTCGGCAGGCTGGAATAACGGCTCCTCCGGAAGGACTCTATTTGGTAGAAGTTGAATATCCTGATAAGTATGAATTACCAAAAGCGCCCTGGGTGTTGTCATTTTTTAAAAGCTCTTAGCGATAAAATTTGCTAAAATACGGGCTTGTTTCAGGCATCACCCAGTAACATGATAAGTGAATAAATCTAGAACTCGAATTAAAATTTGTGGCATCACACGAACTGAAGATGCACTTGTTGCTGCTAATTGCGGGGTGGATGCGCTTGGTCTGGTTTTTTTTAAAGCCAGCCCCAGATACGTCTCAGCACAACAGGCAAAGGAAATAGTGACTTGTTTGCCTGCTTTTATCAGTAAAGTCGGACTTTTTGTTGATGCGAGTGTTGCAGAGGTTGAGAAAATTGTCGAAGCAGTTTCTCTGGATTATCTGCAGTTTCACGGTGATGAGGAAGAGTCTTACTGTACAAGCTTTGCTAAACCATACATCAAGGCAATACGGGTTCGGCCCGAAACGGATTTGCCCGGCATCATCAGTCAATATAAAAGTGCTGCTGCTGTTTTGCTGGATGCCTGGCATCCGGGTATCGCGGGAGGAACAGGAGAAAGTTTTGATTGGACTTTGCTGGAGACTTTGTCCGAGGATAATCCCGCGCTTATTCTGGCTGGCGGTCTGAATGTCGATAATGTTCACTCGGCTGTACATTTAATCAAACCTTATGCCGTTGATGTGAGTTCGGGGGTTGAGGATAGTCCCGGCATTAAATCTGCTGAGAAAATTCAAAATTTTGTTAATGAAGTGAATCGAGGTGAGTGTGTCTGAACTAAGAAATGAACAACTCTATAATGGCCCGGATGAGCATGGCCACTTTGGTATTTATGGGGGGGTTTTTGTCGGAGAGACTTTAATGCCAGCCCTTGAAGAGCTGAGCAGTATGTATGCGAAGCTGAAGCAGGATGAGAAATTCTGGGAGGAATTTCACACCGATCTGGCTCATTATGTGGGCAGACCTTCACCGCTTTATCATGCCAAAGGTATGACCAAAGCACTGGGTGGCGCTCAGATCTATTTAAAACGTGAGGATCTTGTCCATACGGGTGCGCATAAGGTTAACAATACAATAGGACAGGCTTTGCTGGCAAAAGCCATGGGTAAAACCAGGATTATTGCTGAAACCGGCGCCGGTCAACACGGGGTAGCGACTGCGACTGTGGCTGCACGTCTGGGACTTGAATGTCACGTATTTATGGGCTCGGAAGACACCAAACGTCAGGCTGCGAATGTTTATCGTATGAAATTGTTGGGAGCGACTGTCGTTGAAGTGGATTCCGGCTCAAAAACACTTAAGGATGCGTTGAATGAGGCCTTGCGTGATTGGGCAACCAATGTAGATACCACCTACTACATTATCGGGACTGTTGCCGGACCACATCCTTATCCAATGTTGGTCAGAGATTTTCAGAGCGTTATCGGAAAGGAAACAAGGCAGCAGTCACTGGAGCAGTGTGGACGGCTGCCTGATTCACTGGTTGCCTGTGTTGGAGGTGGTTCAAATGCAATCGGTCTGTTTCATCCCTTTCTAAAAGATGAAACTGTAAAAATGATTGGAGTTGAGGCCGGCGGCTTGGGTTTGAGTACGGGAAAGCATGCAGCACCACTCAATACGGGCGCACCAGGGGTATTGCACGGTAATCGGACTTATCTGATGAATGATGAAGATGGCCAGATACTTGAAACGCATTCAGTTTCTGCCGGGCTTGATTATCCCGGTGTTGGGCCTGAACACGCCTGGTTAAAGGATATTAAACGCGCAGAATATACAGCAGTAACCGATGACGAGGCCTTACAGGCTTTTCGTTTTCTGACTCGCCAAGAAGGTATTATTCCGGCACTGGAATCAAGTCATGCTATTGCCTATGCCATTAAAGTTGCACCGGATTTACCAGAAAATCATTTAATGGTCATTAACCTGTCCGGTAGAGGTGATAAAGATATGAATACTGTCGCTCAAATCGACGGACTAGAAGTGTGATTACGGTTAAGGTTTACCTATAACATGAGCAGAATAGAAAATTGTTTCAAACACCTTAAGAGTCAGAGCAAGAAGGCTTTTATTCCATATCTCACGGCAGGCGACCCGAATCTGGAAATCAGTTTGAAGCTTATGCATGCTTTGGTCGAAGCCGGTGCAGATATTATAGAGTTAGGCTTTCCGTTCACTGACCCCTCATCAGATGGACCGGTGATACAACGAGCTGTAGAAAGGTCGCTGGCAAAGCACACTCGCTTAAAAGATGTTCTGGCTTTGATAGAACGTTTCAGACAGGAAAATCAGGACACGCCAATAGTATTAATGGGATATTTGAACCCCATAGAAAGCATGGGTTATCAGGCGTTTGTTGAAAAAGCAGAGCTGGCAGGGGTTGACGGAGTTCTGGTGGTAGATATGCCCCCGGAAGAAGCCCATGACTTATTAAAGATTATTCATGCTTCCAAGATGGATTGTATTTTTCTGGTTGCCCCAACAACTAATGAAGAAAGAGCCAGACAAATTTGTAAGCTGAGTTCAGGCTATGTCTATTACGTATCGCTGAAAGGTGTGACGGGAGCTTCACACCTGAATATTGATTCAGTGCGTACTAATGTTGAACGCCTTAAATCCTATTGTGGACTGCCCGTAGGTATCGGTTTTGGGATTAAAGATACTGATATCGCTGCAAAACTAGGCGAAATAGCAGATGCCATCGTGGTAGGTAGCGCTTTGGTTAATCTTATAGCAGAATTAGAGGATGGGCGTGACTATAGCCATGAAGAACTGTCTGAACATATCGCTTTGATGGCAGATATGAGTAGAGCATTGAATCCCAGTTAGTTTTATAAGGGTATAAGTATGAGTTGGATTAATAAAATCCTGCCTTCAAAAATAAAAACGGATACAGAAGTAAAAAACCGGAACATCCCCGAGGGATTGTGGAAAAAATGCCCACGTTGTGATGCCGTTCTTTACAGTTCCAATTTGGAAGAAAATAATGATATTTGTCCCAAGTGTGATCATCACCTGAGGATATCAGCTCGTCGGCGTATCGACATTTTTCTGGATCCTGAGGCTAGGATTGAACTCGGTGAAGAGATTACACCTAGTGACATTCTTAAATTCAAGGACCTGAAGAAATATAAAGACCGACTGGCCGCAGCCACTAAAGCAACCGGTGAGAAGGATGCTCTGGTTGTTATGCAGGGCAAAGTGAAAGGTCACCCCGTTGTGGTGACTGCTTTTGAATTCGGTTTTATCGGGGGGTCAATGGGCTCAGTCGTCGGCGAGAAGTTTGTCCTGGCTGTTAACAAATGTCTGGAAGAAAATCTGCCATTGGTTTGTTTTGCGACCAGTGGTGGTGCCCGTATGCAGGAAGCCCTGGTTTCTTTGATGCAGATGCCAAAAACATCAGCAGCTTTGGAGAGAATGAAGCAGCGAGGTCTGCTATATATTTCAGTTTTAGTGGATCCGGTTTATGGTGGGGTCTCAGCCAGCCTGGCGATATTAGGTGATATAAATGTAGCTGAACCGAATGCGCTTATCGGTTTTGCCGGTCAGGATGTCATCAGGCAGACCGTTCGTGAAAATTTGCCTGAGGGCTTTCAACGTTCGGAATTTCTGCTGGAGCATGGCGCCATTGATATGATTGTTCATCGTAAGGATATGCGGGATAAATTAAGTTCCCTGATCGCAAAATTCATGCACAATTATTAGTAGGCAGTGATATCGGCGAAGACTAGTGCGTAAAGTAACAAGGTCTAACCACAATTTCTTTAAATGAGCGGCAGACAATGAATTTATCTGCCTGGCTCTCATATCTTGAAACTCTGCATCCGACAGAAATTGAACTTGGCCTCGGCAGGGTGAGCCAGGTAGCAGCAGAGTTGGAGTTGGATTTCAGCTCAAAAACCGTTATCAGCATCGGCGGAACCAATGGTAAAGGCTCAACTTCCTGTTTTTTGGCAAATCTATTGTTAGCTGAAGGGAAATCAGTCGGCCTCTATTCTTCACCGCATATTCTGAAATATAACGAAAGAGTCACTATCAATGGTAGTCAAGTTGAAGACCTGACCCTATGCCGGGCATTTGCACGCATTGAACAGGCACGCAAATCAGTCAGCCTGACTTATTTTGAATTTGGGACACTGGCAGCGCTGCTGATTTTTGCCGAAAGTAAGGTGGATTATCTGGTTCTGGAAGTTGGCTTGGGTGGTCGCCTGGATGCAGTAAATATTGTGGATGCTGATTTAGCAGTTATTACTAATATTGCACTGGATCATACTCAGTGGCTGGGGGATACCCGCGAAAAAATTGCCTATGAAAAAGCTGGGATTCTCAGACAGGGACGCCCTGTAATTTTCGGTGAAAAGAATTTGCCACAATCACTTGAGGCGCAGATAAATCATAAAGAGACAACACTTTATCAAAGTGGTAAAGATTTTAATGCTCATATCACAGATGGTCATTGGTACTGGCAGGGGCTAAATAATAGAAAAGAGCAATGCTCCTACCAAATAAAGCTGTCATGGCCTTCTTTACTGAGTTGTTACCCTGCAAACGCTGCAATGTCGCTGCAGGCTCTTTTACTTTTGAATCTTGAGCCCACAGAAGCTTTGTTAGAGCAGGCTTTTAAACAGGCTGTTTTGAGAGGGCGTTTGCAAATAGTGCAAAGGGCTTATTCGCTGGTGCTTGATGTTGCACATAACCCTCACGCCGCCGCTTATTTGTGTGAAAACATGCGGCATTATTTTCCTGGCAGAAATATACATATATTACTTGCTATGCTGTCTGATAAAGACAGCAAAAAAACCCTGGCTGCGCTGCAGGAAATAGCTGGCTCCTGGTATCTTGCCAGTCTTGAAAACAGCAGAGGTTCCAAGGCAAATATGTTATATAATGAGTTGCAAATTTCAGCACGGAATAAAGCATCCAAGTTTGATTCTGTGCAAGAAGCGTTTCATGAGGCTGAAAAAAACATGCAGTCTGACGATGTGTTACTGGTTACCGGGTCGTTCTATACTGTAGCAGATGTTTTGGAGTTGATTTGAACCAAGCAATGAAACAAAGACTGGTAGGGGCTATAGTGCTTGGTTGCCTCGCAATAATATTCCTTCCTATTCTACTGGACGGAGAAGGGGTCTCTCCGCCGGAGATGAATATCGTTATTCCTGCCGCTCCTGCCTTTCCTGAGCCCTTGGAGGTTGAACCACAGAGACCTATTGTGCTCAGCGATACCAGCGAAATTCTGGTTGAAACTGAAGACTCGGTGGAAGTTGTCGATGCAGTCGCAGTCAACAATACTGATGCTGTTCAGGCTAATGAGCAGGCTGAGGAATTACCGGCGCTGGATGCTGAAGGCCTGCCCCAGGCCTGGAGTATTCGCCTGGGACTCTTTGGCGAGAGTGCTAATGCTGAGACGCTGGTTGCGGAGCTATTAAGTCAGGGTTACAGGGCATATACAGATTCCGTATCTACTTCTCAAGGCATGCTTACTGCCGTGTTGGTAGGCCCTGTGCTGACAATCTCTGATGCGGAAAACTTGAGAACAGAGCTTTCAGCCAACTTTAATGTTGATGCGCTGATTGTGGACTTCTCAATCGGAGAAAATTAGAAAATGGGGAAAGTGTAAGGGAAAGCTGTGACAGTCGCTGATATCAGTATTCTTATTGTCATAGTTATTTCCATGTTACTTGGACTTTGGCGTGGTCTGGTAAAAGAAGCTTTTTCTTTAGCTGCATGGGTGGCAGCAGTTTTCGTTGCTGGTTTTTTCAGTGCCCCTCTGGCAGATTTGATGGTCAATATGCTTGATAATGCTACGGTGCGTAGAGTTCTGGCTTCAACCATTTTATTTGTTTTGGTCATGTTTGCTGGCACCTTGCTGGGTAATTTTATGTCTAAGCTAAGTACGGCAATTGGTTTAAGAGGCGTCGATAGAGCACTGGGTTCATTGTTTGGTATATTGCGTGGTCTGATCATCGTATTATTGGTTTTATTTTTAACAACGCCATTTGAGTTTAGCCGTACCTGGCATCAGGATTCAGTCATTGTTCCTTATATGATGGTTATATTGGAGCATGTGGCAATTTTGGCGAACTACGAGTTAGCAATACCACCGACGACTGAGCCGAACATAATTGATGTAGCGGCAGAGGCTGGCGTGGGGGAGATACTTTGATGGGTATTAATTTTCTGGTAACAGAACGAGCAGGATTTATTGTTATGTTTATTAATAGGGGTACGGCATGTGTGGTTTAGTCGGCATCGTTGGTAAATCAAATGTTAATTTGACTTTGTATGACAGCTTGACAGTACTGCAGCACCGTGGGCAGGATGCTGCCGGGATCGTGACCAGTGAATGTGGAAAATTAAACTTACGCAAAGATAATGGCCTGGTTCGTGATGTTTTCCGCACCAGCCATATGAAGAATTTGTACGGAAATATGGGGATAGGGCATGTTCGCTATCCAACAGCTGGCAGTTCTGGTCCTGCCCAAGCACAGCCCTTGTACGTAAACTCTCCCTATGGAATCAGTCTCGCCCATAACGGAAATTTAACCAATGCCAAAGAACTGAGTGATGATATTTTCAGGGATGATCTAAGGCATTTGAATACAGACTCCGATTCTGAAGTGCTGCTTAATATATTCGCTCACGAGTTGCAGCAACTTAACAAAATCAAACCAACAGCTGAAGATGTATTCACTGCCGTTCGCGGAGTACATAAGCGTTGCCGAGGCGCTTATGCTGCGATTGCCATGCTGGTTGGTTACGGCATAGTGGGGTTCAGGGATAAACATGGGATCAGACCGCTGGTTTTTGGCGAGAAACGCACGCGTAAAGGCGTTGAATATATGATCGCCTCCGAAAGTGTGGCACTTGATTCCCAAGGCTTCAAATTAATAAGAGATGTTGCTCCTGGTGAAGCTGTCTATATTGATAACACGGGCAAACTTGAAACAAAAATATGTGCAGATGATGTTAGTCTCCAGCCTTGTATTTTTGAGTACGTCTATTTTGCACGTCCGGATTCTTTAATGGATGGTATTTCAGTTTATAAATCCCGTTTACGTATGGGAGAGAAACTGGCAGAAAAAATCATCCGGGAGCGACCGGATCATGATATTGATGTTGTCATTCCTATTCCCGATACCAGCCGGACTTCCGCCGTAGAATTGGCCAATGTATTAGGTGTGAAATATCGAGAAGGCTTTGTAAAAAATCGATATATTGGTCGTACCTTTATCATGCCGGGACAAAGTCAGCGAAAAAAGTCAGTGAAACAAAAATTGAATGCGACACCACTGGAGTTTCAGGACAAAAACGTTTTGTTGGTAGATGACTCTATCGTAAGGGGTACAACTTGTAGTCAGATTATTGAAATGGCGCGTGAAGCAGGCGCCAAAAAAGTTTATTTCTGTTCTGCTGCCCCTCCTGTACGTTATCCGAATGTTTATGGTATAGATATGCCAGCGGTCAGTGAATTAATAGCGCATAATAAAACTGTTGAAGAAATACAAAAGCTAATTGGTGCGGACTGGCTGATATTTCAGGATCTAGATGACCTGATTGCTTCTTGTGCAGAGGGCAGTATCTTGCCAATGGATTTTGAGTGTTCTGTGTTTAATGGTAAATACGTTACCAATGATGTTTCTAAAGAATACCTGGAAGAACTGGAGAGTATGCGCAATGACCGCGCTAAAAATACTAAAGCCCGGGAAAGAAAACTCTATCAGTCAAATAGCAAGGAAGAAGAGATTGTAGGCCTGCATAATGATGAGTAAACAATCTGCTTAGCAGCCAGATTCATTGTCTAGAATTGAAATAATTTGTAGTTATGCTAAATAAAATTGAAGATGCTGTAAATGAAATCAGTAAGGTAGTTTACGGCAAGGAGAAACAGATTCGATTAGCTTAAAGGGGAAACTCCTCTGGCTTATTTTTCCCGGCTTAGCAGTATTAAGCCGGCCTGGGCCAAACAGATGGGTGAAATAACTGACAAGTATATTGATCTGGTTTACAAGACTCCCGATCCTTCCGTGAGTCCTGATGAAGTAAAAGAATTTAGAAATAAAATCAGGCAGTTTCATATGCTAATGTATTGAAGCATGCAGAACTAAGGTGAAAAATGACAGAAAGAATACCATTGGGGCTTTATCGTCACTATAAAGGGCAGAATTATAGTGTTGTGGGTTTTGCCAGACATTCAGAAACAGAAGAACTGATGGTTTTATATGTGCCGCTCTATGGTGATGGAGGGTATTGGGTAAGACCACTTTCTATGTTTATGGAAGCAATTGAACTTGATGGTAAACAAGTCCCCCGATTTGAGTATCTGGGAATAGATGAAACACTTGAAAATAGAAAAATCAACCATAGTTATATGACTGTGAAGGCTCAATGAGCTTCATGTCTGCACAGTCTGGTTCTTAAGAACAGACATAAAAGCAGGCTGACTTTATTATCGCTTAACGAGGATATAACTATGACAACTTTTGATTTTTCTCCTTTGTATCGTTCAACTATCGGCTTCGACCATCTTGCTAACCTGCTGGATAATGTCACTGCTGCGGAACGCTCCCAATCCAGTTATCCCCCTTACAATATCGAGCTTCTTGAAACAGATAAATACCGTATCAGTATGGCAGTTGCAGGTTTCGAAGAAGATGAGATCAATGTTGAGGTTGAAGATAATGTGCTGTCTATCGCAGCGAGCAAAAAAAACAGTGATGTAGAACGTAATTATTTGCACCAGGGTATTGCTGAACGCGATTTCAAACGACAGTTCAGACTGGAAGACCATGTGCAGGTTGTTTCAGCAACGATGAATAATGGCTTGTTACATATCGAACTGGTAAGGGAAATTCCCGAAACCATGAAACCAAGGCGTATTGCAATTAATGAGCAGCCTAAAAAAGGTTTTCTGAAATCAGCTTAAGTGTATTGGGATTGATCGCCTAGATGGGTGATCAATTCTTATAAAGAGGCGGCAGAGTATGATGCTCTGCCGTTTTGTTTTTGGGCCTGTAACCCTGTTTATATAATTTTCTGATTTCCTGCGTTAATACGTCAGTTTGGAAATTCTTGTTGTTTGCATTTGGGCTGTAAAGAGCATATTCCAATTCATCCAATGTCGTTTGCAGCTGAGGTTCCAGGTCATATTCTTTGAGTTTTTCCAGGGTAGTGATGGCTTCATTGGAAAAATGTAAACGTACCCAGCTTAACAAGCTTAGCCTGATGGCAGACAGGTCGGAATTTTTACAGGCTTGTTGAAACTCTCGATAGGCTGTATCTACATTGGTTTCTTGCAGGGTTTGTGTTCCGTTAGTTCTCCCGCGGGCATTCTGCGCTGCTTCAGAACTTGTCGAACTTAACATTCCTGTAGCAAACTGCTTAAGTGTCAGCTTGCTGCGATACCACATAACTGTGCTGTAAACCCAGGCTAGTGCGAATAAAGTTGTGGCCAGTATCCAGTAATAAGAGGCTCCGATGATTTGCCTTTCTACTGCTATCAGGGAGTCTTCAGTCTGCTCGCCTCTGCCAGATTGTTCGGGCATAAAGGGAAGTGGTTGTTCTGTTATCGATGTTAAGCCGGGCAGTACACTTAAGGTATGTTCGGGCAAGCGGGCATATTCCAGGGTGTCAGTCTCTGTATTCCACCAGGGTATTTCTATCGCAGGTAATGTGAAATCTCCACCTTCTGAGGCGACGATGGCAGTCCCTTGTGAACGTATTCCGGTGACTCCAGTGGGGCTAGCCAAGTCTTCACGGCTAGGCTGGTCAGGGTAAAATTTAAGCGTATCAGTTTCTGCGTAAGGAATATCAGGTAAGAGGGAGCTGCTTAAACCATCTGCACGAATTCTGAGATTGCGGGTGATCGCTTCACCGGTTTCCAGCCCTTGTAAACTGTCGCTCCAGTTTTCTTCCAGTAACAGGTTAGTCGAAGGTAACCAGGTTGCACCTGCCGGATAAGAGTCCGGTTTAGCCTGCACATTGATAGTATGTGACTCGCTACTCAGATTGATGGTTCGCCCACCCGTCATCTGACCTGAAAAAATACTACCAGAACGGCGCCGGCCAACAGTTGCATTGAAAGTAATCGGGGAAATTTCCAGGGTGCCACTACTTTGCGGAAACAGGACAAAACGTCTTTCAATCACGTTATAACGCAATCCATCTAGCACTTCTTGTGAGCTGATATCGTTGCCCAGTTGCTGTATAACCGCGTTTTCTGCTTCGGGTGCACCCAGCTGGGCGCCTTGGTCAAAGGGCACAGAGAAGTAAATTTTAACGGTATAAAGTAACTGTTCTTGTACATAGACATTTTCTTTACTGACAGTCGAAGTAAGAAAAAAGTCGTCAGTATTGACAGGGTTCTGAATAGCATCAGCTACAGTGATATTAATAGGCATAGTGACCTCATTGCCTATACGGAAAGCGGGTATTGTCAGTGTGCCAGTAGAACGGGCACGCAATGAAATGCGATATTCTGACCACTGTTCAGAAACACCATTGATAAAGGTGAAACTGTTTCTTTGACTACTGCCAATGATTTCAAAGTCTTGTTGCAGGCTGTCTATATTCGGGTTGGTATCAGCTAATTCAGCATTTACTCTGAGAGTCAGTGTAAACACATCATTAATGGATACCTCCGTGCGATCGACGTAGGCACTTAACAGATCCCCCTGGGCGAAAGCCTGTAAAGGGAGCAGGAAGAATAAAAGAATAATAGAACGTTTTACCATATCTGACTGGGTGCCTCTGTCGCTGGAATGCCAGAATTCTGCAACTGCTCATAGAGCAATTGTTGAGTCTGATAACGAAACTTATTTCTGAGTAATTCACCGGGATCGTCTTCGATACGCCCCAGCCATTGTTGCATGGCCTGTTCTTCTTCAGCTGATTCCTGAGTTTGAGCGGTTTCAGGATCAGGGCCTTGCTCTTCTTCCTCATTTTGCTCTTCCTGACCGGCATCGGAATCCGTCACTTCGGATTCCTGCTGCTCCTCAGATGATTGCTCTGAGTTTTCCTGGTCCTGTTCACTTTGCTGGGCCTGTTCCTGGTTTTGTTGTTGTTCTGATTGACTCTGTTCAGATTCACTTTGCTCCTGTTCCTGGCTCTGATCGTCTTCCTGTTCGTCTTCATTTTGCATATTTTGCTGTTCTTCTAACAGGTTTTGCACTATGGCTTTATTGAATAAGGCATCAGCATGATCTGGCTGTTCTGCCAGAACTGCATCGTAAGCATCAATAGCTTCCTGATAGCGTTCCAGACGGGCCAAGGTATTGCCTTTGTTATATTCCGCATTGATACCTTGCTGGGCATTTAGTTCGTTCAGGGCGGCCTGGTAATTGCCATTACGATAATAGGAGGCAGCACGCCAGTTCCCATCTTCAAATAACTCGGATGCACTGTCGAACTGTTCTGTCGTAAAAGCCTGGCTGCCTTGCTGATTCTTGTTTGCCCACAGATCCTGCCAGCTTAGGGCCTGGGCCTGTTGTTGTGGATTGATTAGAAATAACAGGCAGATACTAAGCAGCCAGCCTCGACGGAAGGCAAAAGCGGCCAGTGGTAATACCAGCAGTAATAACCAGGGACCGGCTTCCGCCCAGGTATCGAACTCCTGCTCGACATCTCTTAAGTTTCGGGTTTCATCCAGCAGGGTTTGTTCAAGCAGGAAATCAATATCATTATCGGACAAGACAACATTTGCATAACGTCCATTAACGCTATCAGCCAGCTCCTGCAGCAGACTGCTGTTTAGTGTAGGGATGACAATGGCATTATTTTGATCTCTCAAGAAGCCGTCATTGGTCGGGATAGGTGCCCCTTCGTCAGTACCAACACCTAGGATCGACAAACTATGCAGTGTGTTGTTTAGCTGGTCACTGATAGCATCTATATCAGCATTATTGATGCCATCAGTAATCAATAGAATTTTTGCTTCAGTCAGCTGGGCATTGTCCAATAACTCAATAGCAAGGCGGATACCTTCTCCCGGCTTACTACCCAGTAGGGGCATGATGTTGGGGTCCAGGGCAGAAACCATATTGCTGATGGTGGCGATATCGTCGGTAAGGGGGGTGACAGTATGCGCACTGCCGGCATAAACAACTAATGCCGTCTGTCCTTCAGTTTTACGGCTGTTCAGAATATCAATAAGTTTTCTCTGGGCACGAACCAGACGACTGGGGTTTAAATCAGTGGCATACATGGACAGAGACAGATCCTGAACAATAACCATGGCATCTTCGCGTTCCTGGACAGGAGAAGGTATCTGCTGCCAGACAGGCCCAGCCAGGGCAATGATCGAGAGTACCCAGATGCTTAACAGGCCGTACAAGGGCAGGTATTGCCTGGAACGGGTATTTTGTTCCAGCAAAAAAGGCAATAAAGAGGCATCAATGGCTTTATACCAGCTGGAATTACGGCTATGCAGAAAACCTAATGTAGCAACCAGCAGAACAGCAGGGATCAGCCCGAACAGAAACAGTGGGCGCAGAAAATGAAAATTTTCGATAAATGTTGGCATAACGTTCATCTAGGTTTTACTTTCTGTCATAGATATTGGGGCTGGAGAAGCTTTTTTCCAGGGGTTTAAGGCCGGTAAGCGGCTTAATGCAATAAGAAAGCTTAATAGCAAACAGGCAGCCAGAGGCCAGTAGAATAGAGCAATAGTAGGGCGGAAAGTTTCATCTTCCTGCTCTACCGGTTCAAGTTCATCCAGAATGGCATAAATTTGCTCCAGTTCTTCTATGTTACGCGCTCTGAAATACTGACCGCCGGTGTTTTCAGCAATTTCAGTCAGGGTGTCTTCATCAAGGTCGGCAGAGGGATTGACAGCTCTTGAGCTGAAAATGGAGGAACGCGCGGCACTTTCTGCACCAATACCAATCGTGTAAATCCGAATCCCTTCACGTGCAGCCAGTTCTCCTGCCTGCAATGGCGAAACCTGGCCGGCATTGTTTACCCCGTCAGTCAGCAGGATCAGTATACGACTGGCTTCCGGTCGCTCGCGCAAGTGACGAACGCCAAGTCCTATCGCATCACCTATGGCAGTCGCATTTTCTTCAATAATACCGATTTGAGCTTCATCGAGCAGTATGCCAACGGTTTCACGGTCAAAAGTAAGAGGCGCCTGGGTATAAGCTCTGGCTGCAAATAAAATTAATCCCAGCCTGTCTCCGGTACGTCTTTCTACAAAATCTCCAACGACAGACTTGACCACCTCCAGACGGGTCGCATTACGCCCCTGCAACTGGATATCCTGAGCCTCCATACTGCCTGATATGTCAACGGATAACATCAGGTCTCGTCCGGTTGTGGGAAGCTGAACAGGTTCTCCTACCCATTGTGGACGACTGGCTGCGATGACCAGTAACAGCCAGCACAACAAGGCCAGAAAAGAGAGTAGCAAACTGCGACTGCCCAGCCTGGGGCTGGAACTTACGACGGTTTTCAGTGAGGTGAAAAAAGGCACGAAAAGGGGAGCTTCAATAATTTCAGCCCGTGGCATAAGGCGATTAATGAAATAGGGCAGCGGTATCAAAATGAAAACCCAGGGCCAGACGAATTCAATCATGCCACCACCCTGATATTTTTGTGTTCATTTGCTTTGCTCTTATTTTTTTTCTTGTAACAGGCACTGATCCAGTTTTGTGCCAGAGTATAAAGAGCTTCAATTTCACCAATGAAAACTGGCCGATACTGTCCTTCCGCGAGAACCTTTCCAGCGCTTTCCTTGAATTCAGTTCCACCAAAGGATTGATCAAGATAATCAAGCCATGCTTTTCCGGTAAGTTTGGCGATTTCACGCGAACGTTTAGGGTCGGTATATAAGGCGACCCTGTTAAGTACGGCATTTACCGCATAAAGATAATCCAGTCCTGCCTTATTTTCATCGCTGTCTTTTTTGCTGACCGTTTCACGGTAGGCTTGAATCGCTTTTTCAAGCTCACGCTGCGCGCTTTGCAGACGCTGATTCAAGATGAATTTCTGTAAAGCCTGGAAAGCCAGCCAGCATAGTCCTGCCAGAATCAGGATAATAACGAACCACCAGCCGGGAGCAAGCGGCCAGATGCTAACCGGATCGGGCAGATGAATATCCGCCAATTGGCTTAAAGGGTCTTCTGATTCCATGTTTCCAATTGCTCCAGAACAATCTGGTCGGTTCTTAAGCTTATCAAAGGTACTTTTATTAAGTTCAGTTCAGCATGCAGACTTTGTAATTTATCCTCAAATGCCTGGTGGTAGTTTTCTCGGACAGCTGCAGCGTAAGTATCAATAGTCTCCATTTCGTTGCCATTGGTAATATTGTATACGCCGGGTTGAGGTAATTGAGTCTCCAGAATATCGTAAATAAATATACAGGTGAGATTGTTATGCAAAGAGAGCTGCTGCATATATTGCAGACATACTTTGTCCATGTCAGCGAAATCACTTATCAGATATATCGTTGAGCCTGGCCGGGTAATACGATAAATATGTTCCAACGCTTCACGCAGGTTTGATTTTCCTGTTTTTGCTAAAGGCTTATGCTGACCAAGCAGATTTTGATTGTAGTCGGCAAGCAGGCTGAGAAAGCGCAAGGCAGAACGTTTACCGCGCCTTGGTTTTACCATTTCACTATTAGTATCAGAAAAAACAACGCCACCAACCCTGTCACCGTTATCAACGGTCAACCAGCATAGAATTGCGGCAACTTCAGCAGCAACAACTGATTTAAAGCTGACCTGGCTGCCGAAGAACATATGATGACTTTGGTCAACGCCGATAATAACGGGTCTTTCCCGCTCTTCACGGAAAATTTTGGTAAAAGGTCTGCCAGTTCGAGCAGTGACACGCCAGTCGATACTTCGTATGTCATCGCCAGCCTGATAAGCCCGGTGCTCTTCAAAATCAACGCCTCGGCCTTTTGATTTGGAGATATGAGAACCAGACATTCCCAGCCGGGAGCGGGATTGCAGATAAAGTTCAAGTGCCTTGGCGATATGACGCTGATCAAGTAATTGCTGCAGACTCAACATAGCGCCGCGGCAACGGAACTGCTCTTGTTGAATATTTAATTCGCGTTTGCGTGACATATGAAATTAGGTTTTAAGCTGAAGGTACCAGTGTGAGTACTTCATCCAAAACCCGGTTTGCATCTATACCGGCAGCCTCTGCTTCAAAACTGATAAGGACACGATGGCGTAAGACATCATGGAAAATTTCATGGACATCTTCGGGGCTTACAAAATCTTTGCCTTTTAGCCATGCATGGGCCCTCGAACAGATATCCAGAGAAATGGTGCCACGAGGACTGGCACCGTAGTCAATCCATTTTGCCAGCTCTTCACTATAGGGGGCAGGATTACGCGTAGCCATGACCAACTGCAGAATATATTCTTCGACGGCTTCAGCCATATGCAAGCCAAGCACATCCTGCCTGGCTGCAAATAAATCTTTCTGAGGGACGACTGCAGGTGGAGTCGGGTTCTGGTGCATGGCTTCATTTCTAACCAGATGCAGAATTTTGCGTTCAGATTCAGTATCCGGGTAGTCAACAGTAACATGCATTAAAAAACGGTCAAGCTGAGCTTCTGGTAAAGGATAGGTTCCTTCCTGCTCAATCGGGTTCTGGGTCGCCATGACTAAAAAGAGATCCGGCAGGTGAAAGGTTTCTCGGCCGACACTAACCTGATGCTCAGCCATAGCCTCCAACAGGGCAGACTGGACTTTGGCTGGCGCACGGTTTATCTCATCGGCCAGCACCAGATTATGAAAAATAGGTCCTTGCTGAAAAGTAAAGCTGCCATCCTCAGGACGGAAGATTTCAGTTCCGGTGATATCACTGGGTAGAAGATCCGGAGTAAACTGTATACGATGGAAATCGCCTTCTATGGCCTCAGAAAGGTTTTTTATAGCTTTGGTTTTAGCCAGACCTGGTGCACCTTCAACTAAAAGATGTCCGTCTGCGAGGAGTGCGATTAACAATCGGTCCAGTAGTTTCTCCTGACCAATAATTTGCTGAGAGAGCCAGTTTTTCAAAGCTCCAATCATTTCTTTCTGAGGCATAATTTGATCTCTTACTGCGGGTTGATGTTCTAATGTTATTGTTATGCTTTAAATAAAGTCGCACATGATACCCTAAACAGCCTTAAAAGGCCTGATATCATAGAGATTAATCGACTATTTTAGACTTGCAATTCACGCTTGTGAGTTTCTAATTCAAGCACTATATTATGGATTAAATATGGAGTAGGGCTATTTTGTACACACTGATCCGTCGGCTTCTTTTTCTTTTTCCGGCAGAGTTTTCCCATAACCTTGGCCTTAAAGGCCTAAAACTGATTTATCTTTTAGGTCTGGTATCTTTGCTTGCTTCCCGTGGCAAAAACAAGACTGTTGAAGCGTTCGGCTTGCAATTCAGCAACCCGGTAGGGCTTGCTGCTGGCCTGGATAAGAACGGGGACTATATCGATGCTTTAGGCTCCTTGGGTTTTGGCTTTATTGAGGTAGGCACTGTGACCCCCAGAGCCCAGCCGGGTAATCCGAAGCCCCGGTTATTTCGGTTAAACAAGCAAGGGGCTTTGATAAACCGGATGGGCTTTAATAATAAAGGTGTGGCACATATGGTCGAGCGTCTTAAACGCAGGCGTTTCAAAGGAATTGTGGGTGTTAATATCGGAAAAAATTATTCAACGCCTTTAGAACAGGCGCATGAAGATTATCTGTTTTGTTTGCGGGAGCTTTATCCCTTTGCAGATTACATAGTCATTAACCTTTCTTCACCCAATACCCCCGGTTTGCGTGCCTTACAATTTGGAGAAGGTCTTAATAGCCTGTTAAGTGTTTTGAAAGCTGAACAAAAAATGTTGTCTGATAAGCATGACAAGTATGTGCCGCTATTGTTAAAAATTGCACCGGATATTAGCGTCAATGAATGTGAGGATATTGCACAGGCGCTACTGTATTACAAAATGGACGGGGTGATAGCGACCAATACGACCGTCTCTAGAAATGGTGTTGAAGAATCAGTGTTTTCTGATGAAACTGGGGGCCTGAGCGGTTCGCCTATGGAAAACATTTCCGTCGATACCGTTAGAAATCTGAAACACCAGCTACGAGGCGTTATTCCAATCATTGGTGTGGGTGGTATTCATGATTACGCAAGTGCTGAAAGGAAATATAAAGCCGGTGCCAATCTGCTTCAGCTTTATACAGGTTTTATTTATCGCGGCCCTGAATTAATTACTGAAGCCATAGACGCAAGTGTTGCAGATTAATGCGCAGATTAAATTTATATACAACACTGGGTTGCCATTTATGTGATGAAGCAGCTGCCATGATTAATCAGCAAGATGTAGCAGATTTGGCGCTGTTCATGGTTGAAATAACTGAGTCTGAAAATTTACTGAAGGAATATGGTGTACGTATTCCGGTGCTTAAATTTGAAGATAGTGAAGGAGAGTTAGCCTGGCCCTTTACGATGGCAGAGCTAAGCAAATTTCTTGAGGTACAAAAAACTTAAGCAATTTTTATATGCCAGGGCTCATATCTGACGCCATAGAGATTGGTGTCGGTATAACGGATATCTATATAACCTAGATTAACCATGCGTCGGAATTCTTCGGTATGGGAAAAATCTTCTGTGAAATTAAGTTCTCCCAAACCAATTTTCCCGACATCAAAGTCGCCGATACAGTGAAAGGAATGTCCCGGAGGCGCCAGTGACCGGGAAGCTTTTGACAGGTTAAGATCAGACTGCAGTGTTTTAGCCAGGAACAGATGCATTTGCTTAACAACATTGCGTATTCCTGAAGTTAATAATAGTTGCTGACCAACATCGCGTTTAATTTGCTGATACAGGTTGTAGGAAGATCCTCTTAAAAGATAATGTCCGCTGCCGTGAATTTTGACGACATCAGGAATTGGAATACGGGTTGTCAGTTAAGGGGTAACTTTCTCACCGAAAAAGCCATATTGATTGGCATCAGCAAAAAATATTTCTTCCAGAAAATCCAACTCGGATTTTTCAAAAGCTCCGATGGATTCATAATTACGAGCAAAGAAAAGCATTTCATCAAAGCCGATCAAATTGAAATTGCCGTGACCGACATAGTCTTGAACCCGTTCAAGACGGTTGATGGTTCTGCTTAGCAGCTCTCGTTTGGCTGCAGGCAAATAAATGTCATTATTGAAATTGGCATCAAAATTTCGAATTTTAGCCAGATACTCATCAATTTCTTTGTCTTCCAGATCATTCAGGTCGACATCTCTTTCAGTATGCTTAAAGCCTTTTTCAAGTACGGTTTCTTCGAGAATAATGGCTGCTAGTTCTGGCGGACTTTGGTCAATTATCAGACCGGAAGGGCTTTCACAGGCGTGGGCTCAACGACGGGTACAATCGTAGAGTTTGGATCCTGAGTGACCAATACCCTGTTTTCACTAAGTCTTGATTGCAGAGAACGGGTCGACACCAGTGAAACGGCACCGCCAGCAACAAGAGCTTGTAGAAAACGTCTTTTTTTCATAACCCGGGAAATATAGCAAAGTTCATAGAGCAAAAAAATCCCTGGCGTTGCTGGATGTCTGCTTTGCAACAGTTTCCGGTTTTTTTTCGAGGCATTTGGACACCATGGCGAGCACAAAGGGCAAATTTGCCGGTTCATTTCGTCGGGTAGTGGGTTTAGGCTCTATATTGCGCGGCATGAGATAAGGGGCGTCGGTTTCCAGCATAAGACGATTGGCAGGTATTTCTTTTAACAGCGGGTGTAAGGAATAACCACGACGTTCATCACAAATCCAGCCGGTGATACCAATGTATAAATCCATATCGAGGTAATCAAAAAGTTCAGCCTTATTGCCGGTAAAACAATGCACAACGACTTTGGATAAATGCTCCCGGTAATCTTTGAGGATGGGTAAAAAACGCTCATGTGCATCTCTCTGGTGTAAAAAAACGGGCATGTTTAGCTCAGCAGCCAGGCCTAGCTGTTCGGTAAAGGCATGTTCCTGATGTTTCGGACTGGAGTAGTTACGATTAAAGTCGAGGCCCGTTTCGCCTAAAGATTTTACACAGTCATGCATGGCTTGTTCTCGTAAATCTGCCAGGAGCTCATTTGTATAATTATCAGCTTCATGGGGATGCAGACCAACTGTACTGAAGAGGTAGTCCGGGTAGAGCTGGCACAATTCGATAGCCCTTTGATTGCTGCTTGTATCGGTGCCGGTGAGTATGAGTTTTTCTATTCCTGCTGTTTTGGCACGCTCTACCACCTGATCAAAATCATCACTAAAACTCTCATGACTGAGGTTGGCGCCAATATCAATCAATGTGGCTTTCTCTTGTTGTAAGGCTTGTGTCATGTCCTAGCAGTCAGGCATTTAAAAAAAAGAGCAATACTATGGTCAGCAGCCTCCGAATGCCAGATAAAAACTTATCTGCGTATCACAAAAATAAAATATGGAAGGGGGCTTAATAAAAAAATTTGTGTGAATCATAAGTCATGTCGCTATAATGCGTCTTTTTTTCGAATTGAATAGGGTTAAGACAGTGCTAGCTTCAACCAAGCAGAATCTCGACTGGAAAAATCTTGGTTTTGAATATACCAAGACAGATTATCGTTTTTCTGCAATTTATGAAAATGGTCAATGGTCCGAAGGTGAGCTTGTCAGCTCTGAATTTATTCAGATTCATGAGGGCGCCACAGCCCTGCATTATGCGCAACAATGTTTTGAAGGTTTAAAAGCGCAAACAGCAAAAGATGGTCGGATTTTATTGTTCAGACCTGAATTAAATGCACAACGTATGCAGATAACGGCTGAGCGTTTATCCATGCCACAGGTTCCCCACGACTTGTTTTTGCGTGGAGTCATGGAGGCAGTCAGGGCAAATCAGTCCTGGGTTCCACCCTATGGCAGTGGTGCTTCCCTTTATGTGCGTCCTTTGCTTATCGGCATTGGCGAGAATATGGGTCTGAAACCGGCATCATGCTACGAATTCAGAGTCATGGTTACACCGGTTGGTCCTTATTATAAAAGTGGTGGGCTTGCTCTCATTTCATTGGCGGTTTCTGATTTTGACCGGGCTGCACCACATGGTACTGGCGATATTAAAGCCGGCGCCAATTATCCGGGAGGCTTGTATGCAACCCGTAAAGCCAAAGAGCTAGGAGCTAATGAGGCACTGTATCTGGATGCTGCCGAGCACCGTTATCTGGAAGAGGCCGGTTCAGCCAACATAATCATTTCCCAGGCCGGAAATAAATTGATTACGCCAAAGTCAGATGCCATTTTGCCGAGTATAACCCGCCGCTCTATTATGGAAATCGCAGAACGTGACCTTGGTATGCAAACAGAAGCCAGGCCAATAGATTTGCGTGCTGAGATAGACAGTTTTGAAGAAGTTGCTGCCTGTGGTACTGCAGCTGTACTGTCTCCGGTAGGCAAAATTTGGCTGGATGAGCAATGGCATAATTTTTATGGAAACGGAGAAGCAGTCGGGCCGGTTATGCAGAAACTTTACGATTTGCTTTGTCAGTTGCAAAGCGGTGAGCGTGAGGATAATTACGGCTGGACCATGGAAGTGCCACTTTAAACAGGCTTGCCTTGCCACTTGAATCTCGCATCAAATGGCTTCTACCGATGCTGCTGTCGGCAGGAAAATAATTCCACCTCTAAAATAGTCTTTTATTTCAGCAAGTTATAAGACTTATTTTGGTGTTTAAGTATTTTTTAATGTAAACAAAAGCTTGACAGGGTCGCACTATAACCTTTATTTATGTCGCCCCTTAAGTTACTGGTATTAATGTAAGCAGGCAGTAAAGCGAAAAATTAATGGAAAAATCTCTGGTCATTGTCGAGTCTCCGGCAAAAGCAAAAACCATCAATAAGTATCTGGGCAAGGACTTTATCGTTAAATCCAGTGTCGGTCATATCCGTGATTTACCGACCAGTGGCTCATCAGCATCATCAGATCCGAAAGCCCGTGCCAAAGCAGCGGCTGAAACCCGTAAGCTAAGCCCTGAACAAAAAGTGATACATAAAGCACGTAAGGCCAAAGAACAACTGATTGCCCGGATGGGAATTAATCCGGAGAAAAACTGGCAGGCTAATTATCAAATATTACCGGGCAAGGAAGCAGTAGTTCGTGAATTAAAAAAATTAGCCAAGCAGGCCGATAAAATTTATCTGGCGACGGATTTGGATAGGGAAGGAGAAGCCATTGCCTGGCATTTACAGGAAGCCATTGGTGGTGATCCTGAGCGTTATCAGCGGGTGGTTTTCAATGAAATCACCAAAAAGGCGATAGAAGAGGCTTTCGCTGAGCCTGGTGAGCTAGATATGAAACATGTCGAGGCGCAACAGGCACGACGTTTTCTAGATCGTGTTGTGGGATTCATGGTTTCGCCTTTACTTTGGGAAAAAGTGGCACGAGGCTTATCCGCAGGAAGAGTCCAGTCTGTTGCTTTGCGTCTGATTGTAGAACGTGAAAAAGAGATCAGGGCTTTTATTCCGGAAGAATACTGGGAATTGTTTGCTGATCTAGTCCAGGGTAATGGTCAGTCAAAGATAGCTACTGAGCAAAACCAGGAAAACCTGAGTTTTCAGGTAGTGAAGTTCCAGGGTAAAGAATTTAAACCCGTCAGTGAGGCAGAAAGTCAAAAAGCCGTTGACCAGCTCAGCAATGAGACTTATAGCGTCAGTCAACGCGAAGATAAACCGACATCTTCTAAGCCAAAGGCTCCTTTTATTACCTCCACACTGCAACAGGCGGCATCGACTCGTCTGGGCTTTAGCGTCAAGAAAACCATGACTATGGCGCAACGACTGTATGAAGCGGGACACATTACCTATATGCGTACCGATTCCACACATCTGAGCACAGATGCCATAAACATGTGTCGTGACTTTATTCAGGATAACTTCGGCGATAAATACCTGCCTGAAAAAGCAATTTCCTATAGCAGCCGGGAGGGAGCACAGGAAGCGCATGAGGCAATCAGACCTTCGTCCGTTACTGTGACTGAAAACTCTTCTGTACTTTCATCTCTGGATCGTGACGCACAACGTTTATACAACCTTATCTGGCAGCAGTTTGTAGCCTGTCAGATGACCCCGGCCCGCTATAAAAGCAGTAAGATTCTACTTTCTGCTGGTGATTATGAACTGCGTATTAAAGGCCGGATTATGGAATTTGACGGTTACACCCGGGTCTTTCCTGCATCAACCAAGGAAGGGGACGTCGAGCTGCCGGATATTAAAGTGGGTGATGTATTGACGCTTGTTGAATTACACCCAAAACAGCATTTCACAAAACCAGCGCCGCGTTATACGGAAGCCAGTCTGGTGAAAGAACTGGAAAAACGCGGCATTGGCAGACCGTCCACCTATGCTTCCATTATTTCAACCATACAGGACAGAGGTTATGTCGCGCTGGAAAACCGGCGATTTTATGCACAGAAAATGGGCGATATTGTCACCGAGCGTTTGCAGGAAAATTTTACTGATTTACTGGATTATGGCTTTACCGCGCAAATGGAAGCGCAACTGGATGATGTCGCTAATGGTAAGAAAGACTGGTTGGCAATTTTAAATGACTTTTATGCCAGCTTTACCAATCAACTGGCACAGGCAAAATCTGAAGAAAATGGCATGCGGCCCAATAAGCCAACTGACACGGATATTCCATGCCCTGAATGTGGCAGACACATGCAGATTCGTACGGCGAGTACCGGTGTATTCCTGGGTTGTTCAGGCTACAACCTGCCACCTAAAGAGCGCTGTAAATCCACGATAAACCTGACACCAGGTGATGAGGCGATCAGTGTTGATGCTGATGATGAGGCGGAATCACGTTTGTTGATAAGCAAGCATCGATGCAAAATCTGTGACACGGCCATGGACTCTTATTTGATAGATGAACAGCGAAAATTACATGTATGCGGGAATAATCCTGAGTGTCCTGGTTATGAAGTGGAAAATGGGAAATTCAAACTGAAAGGTTATGATGGACCTGTGCTGGAATGCGATAAATGCTCTGCTGAAATGCAATTAAAGAATGGTCGTTTCGGTAAATATTTTGGTTGTACCAATCCTGAATGTAAAAACACCCGAAAACTGTTGCGCAATGGTGAGCCGGCTCCCCCTAAAATGGATCCAGTGCATATGCCAGAGCTGCACTGTCAGAATGTAGATGACTACTATGTCTTGCGTGATGGCGCAGCAGGTATCTTTCTTGCCGCCAGTAAATTTCCTAAAAACAGGGAGACCAGGGCGCCTTTGGTTGAAGAATTGTTGCCATTTAAGGATCAGATCGATCCCAAATACGCTTATCTTCTAAAAGCGCCTGTTACTGATCCTGAAGGGAATAAGGCTATTGTACGTTTTAGCCGAAAAACCAAGGAGCAGTATGTCCTGAGTGAAAAAGACGGGAAACCCACCAAGTGGAAGGCTTTTTATCGTAAAGGACGCTGGGTCAGTGATGCTGAGCTTGAAGAATCTTCATAGGCAGATCTGAGATGCAAGAATTATTATCCTGGTTGAATTTTGGAGAAAATACCTGGATTGCCCAGGTGTTTTTTATTGTCTTTCTGACGGTCTGTGTGAACTTTCTGGTAAGGCTTTTATTAAAAAAAGCCCAAAAAAAATCATTACAAACAGAAAATCCCTGGGATGACGCTTTAATTTTGGCTGCACGCAAGCCTTTGGCGCTCTTTGTTTGGGTCATCGGATTAAGTGTTGTTGCCGAAATAGTACAGACTGTTACAGCTAATGAGCTGTTTGAATACTCAGGGCTAGTACAACAGATTGCAATTATTCTTTTGCTGATGATGTTTTTAATTCAGCTGATTAAAAATGTTGAAGAAAATTTTCTTAAAAAGGCTAAAAAATCTGAAATAGATTCTGATGAAATAACGGTTCGTGTTGTCGGTCGTTTATTGCGTGTCTCGGTATTGGTAACAGGTGGTATCGTTGTTTTACAAACGCTTGGTATCAGTGTGACTGGCGTTGTAGCTTTTGGTGGTGTAGGAGGTATTGCCATAGGATTTGCCGCACAGGATTTATTAGCAAATTTTTTTGGCGGTCTGATTATTCATCTGGACAAACCATTCAAAGTAGGGGACTGGATACGTTCTCCTGATCGTGAGATAGAAGGAACCGTTGAGGATATCGGTTGGCGCGTTACCATTATTCGGACTTTTGACAAGCGTCCCTTATATATTCCAAATTCAATTTTTACAAAAATATCTGTAGAAAATCCGTCCCGCATGTTGAATCGTCGGATCTATGAAACGATTGGGTTGCGATATAGCGATGCCGCCAAAGTGGGAGAAATTATTGTAGCCGTCAAAGATATGTTAAAGAATCAAGCTGAAATCGACAGTGATAATACCTTGATTGTTAATTTCAATTCGATGGGGGCATCTTCCCTCGATTTCTTTATTTATACCTTTACCAAAACGACTGACTGGGTACATTACCATGAAGTCAAACAGGATATTTTGCTGAAAATTATCGATATCATTCATGAGCATGGTGCTGATATTGCTTTTCCGACGACAACCTTGGATGGCCTGCCGGATTTCGAAAAATTTACTGACAAAATTTCCGATAAAAGCGCTAGCGCTTAGGTAATATGTCTTTCAGTTTGTTACGTGCTTCCCGAATACAGGCTTCGGTTGTTTCCCAATCTATACAGGCATCAGTGACTGAAACTCCATACTGCAGTTGATTCAGGTCACCAGGAATATCCTGTCGCCCAAATTTAATATTGCTCTCCATCATGAGACCGATAATAGACTGATTGCCATCTATAATCTGTTTGCAGACATCTTCAAGCACAATAGGCTGCAGGCTTGGGTCCTTATTAGAATTTGCATGGCTACAGTCAATCATAATGTTGCTTTTTACGCCGGCAGCGTTGCAGGCCTGTTCACACTGACTGACACTAACAGAATCATAATTTCGGATGTTATTGCCGCCTCTTAGTACGATATGAGCATAAGGATTGCCCGCAGTATGGACGATAGAAACCTTGCCTTCAGGATCAACCCCAAGAAAGCTGTGTGGCTTGGATACCGTTTGAAGTGCATTAATGGCAACTTGCAGACCACCATCCGTGCCGTTTTTAAAGCCAACGGGCGAACTTAAACCGCTCGACATTTCACGGTGAGTCTGGGATTCCGTTGTGCGGGCCCCAATCGCTGACCAAGAGATAATATCATGTAAGTATTGTGGTGAAATGGGATCCAGTGCTTCAGTGGAAGTTGGTAAGCCCATAGCGCTGAGTTTTAATAAAAGTCGCCGGGCTTTATGCAAACCATCTTCAATTTTGAAACTGTCATTTAAATCAGGGTCATTGATTAGACCTTTCCAGCCTGTTGTTGTGCGTGGTTTTTCAAAATAAACACGCATGACCAATACCAGGGTGTCATTAACTTCTTCTGAAAGCCTTTTTAACCTTTCTGCATAATCAAGTGCCGCATCAACATCATGAATTGAGCAGGGCCCAACAACCAGAATAAGGCGATGATCTTTACGATCTAGTATGTCCCGAATAACCTGTCGGCTATGACGAACTTTTTGCAGTGTGTCTTCTTGTAATGGCAAGCGTTCTTTTATCTCTTCAGGAGAGATAAGTTTTTCAAAAGCTGCAATGTTAATATTTTCTGTAATCGTGTTCTTCATGATGTCCACCTAAAGTGAGGCGCGCATTATAAAGACTTTACAGACTGATTTCATGCCAATAAGGAAGTGAAGTGAAGAAAAGTACAGTCTTGACAGGAAGATCTTCCATGACTTCAAAAAGCTCTGCGTAACGCTTAAGCTGTGGGCGGTAATGCTCTTCCTGGATTTTTAAAAACTCTGCCTGCTGCTGGTTTTCCACCAGGGCAGTCGATTTATAATCAATTATCCAGCGTATTCCATCAGCAATGAAAGTGCGGTCTATTATATGCTCTTTACGCCAGCGTTGACGGTAGTCGCTAACAGCCAGTTCACAGGCGCTGTCTTGATGTGAATGGTCGAATAGCCAATTGGCCTTATCATGTTGCAAGCAGGTCGTCAGATTCTGTTTGATGCGATTAATTGCATGTTCGATTTCAGCAGTATCAGGGCAGACTGGTTTTAGTAAAGCGCGCCAATAATTTTCATGTTTTAACTGGAAGTCTGGTTCAAGAATATCTATTGCTCTCTCAACTTTCAGTCGTAGGAATTCATGAATGATATCGCCGATTTTTCTTTCAATAAGATGCTGGTGTTGCGTATCTGAGGCTCGGGATGGATAGATAATAGTCGGCAAGTATAATTCAGTTGCAGGCGCCCAGTCGGAGCTCAGGCGCCGGATATTTATACTGTCGGCCTTGCTTTCACTTACCGTATTTGCGTTTTGCTCTATATCAACAGTACTGAAAAGAAATTCATTGCTATCGAGAACAGGCCAGATTGCGGCAAGTAAAGAACTTTCTGCCGGGGGTTGGTAACCGCCTGTTGCATGACTTTTTATTTTTCCGAATAAAAAGGCCTGTTGTTTAGCGCGTGTAACCGCTATATAAAACAAGCGGGTATTTTCAAGTTTTCTGCGAATGTTTGATTGATTTTTCAGATAAAGATAAGTGGGATTATCTTTTTCACCTTCTGCATTTAAAGGGGCTATCAATAATTTGCTGTCAGAACTTTCACTGGTGTGCTCCTGCCAAAGAAAAAGTTCTTTGTCATTTCTACGGGGTTCCCTATCCAGTCCCGGTACAAAAACATAATCAAATTCCAGTCCTTTGGCTTTATGGATGGTCATGATATGCAAAGAGGTCTTGATATCATGATTGGAGCTTAAGTAAGTGGTATCACACTTACGTTCAAAAGCATGCATATTTTTGATCGGTGCTTTAAATGTTTCAGCTTCCAGTAACAGAAAAAAGCGCTCAATATAGTGTAGTTCATGCTCACTCTGTAAGCAGGCCGCTCCCCCCAGTTTTAACCAGCTTTGCTCAAGCCATTCACGAGACGGACGATTTTGTCTGTCCATATGAGCTTTAGAGAGAACTGGCATAACACGTTGCAGCCGTAGTTGAGCGTCTGCAGTTAAAGCATCTTGCTGTTGAAAATCATTAAGACTTTGCCAGAGTGTGATTTCATGTTTTTGTGCATGTAAGGCCAAGTGATGAATGTCGGCTAAAGTGAGGCCTATAAAAGGTGTTCGCAGTAATGCCAGCAAAGCTGTTGTGTCAGCCAGGTTGGAGAGCGCTTTCAATAGACTTAGTAAGTCATTAATGACAGGGAAGGAGCTTAGGGGGTCAATGTCAGATGCATTCCATGAAATTCCGGCCTGACGCAATAAAGGAATAATATCTCTAATATGGCTACGGTTTTTTACCAGGATGGCGATTGAAACATCAGGAATTTGTAATATTTTTTTGAGCTGCCTGAGCAGCAAATGGGCTTCCTGTTTTCGTATCAGGTCTAAATCGGTTTTTTGATCAGCTGTTTCCAACAAAAGTGTCGTACTGACACCTGGTGCTTGTTCAGGTTTAATAGCTTTGCAGGGGCTGTAGGCAACAGCTCCATGAACAATATTGTCCTGTTGAGGGAAAGCTTCTCTGAAAACCTGATTTGCCCAGCCTACAATAGCCGCATTGCTTCTGAAGTTCATTTTCAATTGCAGGCTATGCAGTTTTACAGTGCCTATGCCCTCATCACGGGCTTTCAGAAAGAGGCCGACATCTGCATTACGAAAACTATAGCAAGACTGCATACCATCACCGACAATGAAGAGAGTGCGGCCATCACCTTTTTGCCAGCCGGCAGTTAAGCGGTTTAATAATTCAATTTGTAAATGTGAGGTATCCTGAAATTCATCAACCAGGATATGTTTGATTCTATAATCCAGTCGCAGAGCAAGATCGCTAAGGCTGTCTTCATACGACAAGGCCTGTAACGCACAGGCACTGACATGTATATAGTCTGCCTGATTGCTCTGATTGAGCATAAGATTTAATTCAGCAACGATATCCAGCAGTACCCGGGTCAGAGCCTCTAGAAATTCCCATTCCTTCTGTCTGTAATCTGATGAAGGCAGCCCTTGTAAATCCTGCAAAGCACCCAGGCATTCAGGTTTCTGTTGCAACCTGTGAATTAAGGAATAGAAGTCTTCTTTTTTGTTTTTAAAGAGAGCTTTTTCTTCTGCATTCTTTCCATCAGCTGGTTTGGGGAAGCCGTTTTTACTATTGACGCTTTTGCGAAATTCCCCATCCTGCTTGAGAAAAAATCCAGCAAGTGCCTTCCAGGTTTCAACATTACTTATTTCAAGGCCGGGGAGTTTTTTATTACTAAGTGCGTTTAAACTATTATCCTCTTGTTTGGTCAGTTGTTCTGCGGCGAATGTGCTTAAGCTTAGAATGTCAGAGGAAAAAGGCTGTAAAATATTGTTGGCCTTTGCCAGTGTTTCCGTAATAACACTTTGCAGATTCTGGGTAAGCTCTTGGCGCAAATTTTGATGCTTAATACGCAAAATATGATTAAGCCACTGGTCACGCTTCAATAACAGAGAGACAAGTAGTTTTTTGGCGCGGCCAAGATTGTTATCCAGCTGAGAAAGGAATACAGCGATATAGTCACTGAGTTCACTTTCATCATTAAGTTTTACCAGTGTTGTCTCGATGACTTCCTGATAGATCGCTTCCAAATCTTCGATGATATCTGCCTGGCCACCCAGTCCGCTCATAATGGGTAGTTGCGCACAAACTGAGGCGTTAAAGGCATCTATGGTTTTGATTTGCAGACGTTGTGGATTTTCCAGTAAATGCCACTGTTGCTGTTGATTCTTTTGCAGAACCTGCTCAACAAGCTGTTTGCTTAATTCTGTCAGACTTTCCGAATCTTGCTGGCGCAGGCTGGCTAATAAGCGCTGGCGCATCTCAAAAGCTGCTTTACGGGTAAAAGTGAAAGCCAGGATGTCTTCCGGTTTTTCACAGTGAATAAGTAATTTTAAATAACGCTGTATCAGCAGTTCGGTTTTTCCTGAACCAGCAGGGGCCTGTACACAAAAAGACCTGCCAATATCCAGAGCCTGTTCGCGTTCGGCTGAGTCTGTGATTACAGGTTCAGTCATGGTAAACACCTTCATCTCTCAGGTTTTTTTCCTGGATACGGCAAAGCGCCTTAAGATGGCAATACTGGCAGCTACTAGCTGCTTTGGGACTGATTGCAATAAATCCGTCAAGAAATTCCTGGGCAAGGTTATTTAAGGCTTGGTTCCAGCTCTGCTTTAATTCTTCCCAACTGGAAAATTCCTTGAATTGCCTGAGTTCAGTTAAGCCGGTAGCAGGAGAAGTTTTATTATCCAGACTGATACCCTGATAAGACAGACTACTGATGTTAACCTGGGCATAAAGCAGGGCATTAACAGGATTATACAGCTTGTGTTGATCGAGGGCTGCAGAATATAGCAGTAATTGCGGATCAGATGGGCGGTTATCAGCTGTAATTCTGGGTATTCTGGAACCGCTTTTGTAATCGATAAGTGCAAAACCGTTGTCTATTTTATCAATCCGGTCAATTTTTAAATCGAGAGTCAAGTCAGCATATTGCCATTGGGTACTAAACTCTCTCTGTGTGACTTCAAAGGCAGAGCGTAATTTTTCCTGCTCAAGCCACTTCCGGCTAAGTGTGATCAAACGCTGTTTTTCCAATTCGGCAAAAGCAGGTTGGAAAATATGGCCGTGGGCTTTTCTTAAATATTCAATTCCAGTCATGCAGGCTGTTGAAATTATTTGCTGCAATTCGTCTTCATCTAAGTTGCTGATAGATTTTTGATTTTTTAAGTTTTCCCAGAGCTTCTCCAGAATCAGGTGTATTGCACTACCTATATCCGTAGCAGGGATGCCGTAAACAAACTCCTTGAGTTCTTCTGCATGCAGTCTATGGATGGCAAAGGCACGGAAAGGGCATTCAGCCTGATTGGCAATCAAGCTACTACCACCCTTTAAATTTTCACTATCTGTTAGGGGCAGATAGGCAGTTTCTTCCAGGTATTCTGTACTTACAGTTTGTGAAGCTGCAAAGTACGTTTCCAGGCTTGAGGAATGCAAGTGCAGTGAGTTTCCCATATTCGGGTTATCACTAAAAACTGCTGCATCGTCTATAAAATCTATCAAGGGACTGGGTAAAAGTTCACCGTCAGCATTTGTTTTGGGATAGCTAAATACCAATTGCTCACTGGTATTGGCCTGTGTTTCCAATAATAATTTTTTAGCATTTTCATATGACAACTCTGCTGAGCTTTCAGGAAGCTGAGCTGTCTTTTGTAGTGATACAGGGATGAAGGGGTTGGGATACTGGAAAGCAGGCCATTGCAAATCAGATAAACCCATGAACCAGGTGTGAGTAAAATGTAAACCTCTGGCATCATTAGGGGTAAGCAGCTGGACAGGAGCCTCCTGTCTGTTTTCGCTGTAACTGAAATCACGTAGCAGCTGCTTTAATAAATTATATGCCTCAGTGAATGTAAGCTTTTTATGTAAGAAGGCTAATTTTTTCAGGTCTTCTAGTACCTGTTGCCAGCAGGAAATTAGAAACTGTTCCTGCTGACTGATTTCATTATTTGACCAGGTTAATATTTCGAGTTGTTTTGCAAAAAAATCAGCCCAGTTTTGTATATTCTGAAGTCTGTTTTGTTGGCGTCGAAGGTTTTCACATTTTTCCAGCGCTTGCGCCAGTTCGGGTGAATGCCATTGGCGTTGCTCATTTTTAAGTAAACTGCGTAGTTGAGCACTACGGATTATTGATTGCTGTTTTTTACGTAAGAATTTTTCAAGCGCTGCTCTGGCATTTTCTTCTTCCTGGGCAAGTAATAATGGTGAGCGCAGAATATGGCATACTTCCTCAGTCGGTAGTTCTTCCTGATTGAGCTTTAACAATTCAGCAAGCTCTAAAAAAATCGGGAAATCGCTTGCCAGTCTAATGGCTGATTCAATGAAGAAAGAAGCAGCTTTATCTTCAGAGTGGGAAAAGGTGCTGCTAAAAATACTTTGAAACAGGGAATGTTGTGAAGTCAGTTCACTACTGATAATGCCAATTTTTGCATTAGGGTTTGATTCTAAAACTTCCTTGCCCCATTTAGCTGCTGCATTTATTTCAGCAAGCATATCAGCATAACTCTGTTTTTTTATCATGGGCGTCATGCTTTTCAACTGCAATTCATTCAGTTTTACTGTTTTTTTCAGAATGCTGAATAACTGCCGATAGAGTGGTGGAGGATCGGTGAAGCCGAGCAATATTATTTTTTCAGGCAGCAAAGCATTATTTTTTTCAATTGAAGGTAAAATGTCTCTTAAAAGCTCTGAAAAACTAATGAGTTTTTCTTTGCGACAGTAATCTTGATATTTCCTGATCCAATGTAGAAATGCCGTGCAATCATCCAGATGATTGAATCCACTGATTTTGTTCTGGTAAGCCTTAAGTTCTTCAACGCTGATTTGCCATTGTATGAGCAGGCGGTGTGCCTCTAATACTTTGGAGGCAGAATTTTCAAGCTTGAGTAAAGGGTTTGCATAATCACTTTCAGCGATAATTTTTTTCCATAGAATCAGCTCCTGAAAACTTTCCAGTACAGTATCAGGCTGCAAAGTATTTTCATTGGTAAGCAAGTCCTGGGAAATACTTCGCAGCCAGATATCAATTGGGAATATTTTCGGGCTGGGCCTGATAGTAACTTGTGAATGAAGTTTTAAATGAGCACCGTAATTTTCATGAACCTGGACGGCTGTACGGTGATTGGGTGTCAGAATAATCCAGCCATCTTGCAATGCGGCATCCAGAACGTGTATATCGGCTGAAGTTTCAGGCATGAGGATAGTGTATTACATAATTGCTTCTGAAGGCTTTATCTATCCCCTGATTTGCTTAGCAGTTTGTGCGGATTTAGACCGTCAGTAAGCTTTTCTGGCGTGCCGGAATTTCTACCGGCAGCCAAAAAAAACTCTTGTCCACAGACCAGGCTATAAAATGAATCAGGATGAACCGGGATTATTTTCCTGTGCGGAAGGCTCATTTTGAATCCCAGGTGACTGAGCTGAAGTATCCGCATTTGCTGGAGTAGAAGCTGCAGCTCTATTTCTGGGGTCATTAGGAGCCCGTTTCACTGGAGGTTCAGGCTTGGCTTCTGTTTCCGCTTTAGGTGCAGGCTCGGTTGATTTTTCTGCCTCTACACTTACCTTTGGCTTTGCGGGCTGAGAATTTACAGCAGTTAAAGAGGGCTGTGGTTTTGCCGCTTTCTCTGTAGTCGTTTTCTGCTCAGATTTTTCCAAGCTTGCAGTATTTTCATTCCCGGAACTCTTTTCTGAAACATCCGTCTGTTTAGCAGAAACACTCTCATTATTGGCAACAGGTTTGTTAGTTCCCTTATTGTTGGGAGCCGTTTGGACATTAACCGTGTTGGCCTTCGCATTGTTTACCTGAGCTGTCTGTTTAGACCCTTGCTCATCAGCGTTAAACTGGGTATTTGCATTGTTGTTGCCCCGGTTGGTTTTTTCGCTAGAATCACCAGCCCCAGTTTTGGCTTCTGGTATGTTTGGAGTATTATTATCTGCAGTTTGGGTCGCTTCGGTATTAGTTGTATTTGCGGTTTTTTCCGCAACAACTGCTGGTGCTGCCGACTCATTGGTATTATTTATTGTCGCTGCTTCTACAGGAGCATCATTAGCAGGGGCAGATTGCTTGGGGCGTTCGCCACGTTTTCTTTCCTGCATATTGCGTTTTGGCTTGTCAGCAGGGCGGCGCCTGCTTTTATTGCCAGCCTGAGTTTCCTTTGAATCAGATCTATTATTACTGTTTTCTTGCGTGTTCTGATTTTTAGCCTGAGCAGAAGGTTTATTGTTGCGGTTACGCTTGCGAGGGGGGCGCTCACCATCTTTACCCTGAGCTTTATTATTTCCTGTGTCTTTTTTCTGGTTATCAGCGCCAGTCTGAGCAGATTTTTTATTCTGCTTCTGGCCGCCATGGTTGCCTTTTTGAGCAGGCGCTGATGCTTGCTGGGGCTTTTTAGGTTTTGCCTGTGTTTCAGATTTAACCTCATCATCGGCTCCAGTAAAGAGGCTTTTCAATGCTGAAGAAATAGTCGCTGCGAAACCTTTAGGCTGGCTAACCTCAGTTATTGGGCCGGGTTGTATGTGTGGCGCCTGAACTGCAGCTTTATCAGCTTCTACAGCCTGACGTGGCAGAAACTCATCAACTTCGGGAGTATTCTGGGATTCTATCGTGTAACTACGGGGTAATTCCTCATCATTCACACTTTGAATCTCGTAGTGCGGTGTTTCCAGTGCTGTACTTGGAACCACAACGAGTTTCGTTGTACTTTGATTCTCAATGCTGGAAATAACATCGCGTTTTTCATTTAATAAATAAGAGGCGACGCTGACTGGAACAATGGCCCGAACTTCAGTCGAGTTATTTTTATTGGCTTCTTCCTGCAGTATTCTCAGAATGGACAGAGCCAGCGACTCAATATCCCTGATGCTGCCCTGACCGTCACAACGCGGACAGACTATGGCCTGAGTTTCACCTAGAGAAGGGCGCAGGCGCTGACGTGACATTTCCAGTAAGCCAAAACGAGATATCCTGCCCACCTGGACTCGCGCACGATCCATTTCGAGTGCACTACGCATACGGTTTTCAACTTCTCGCTGATTTTTCTGTGACAGCATGTCAATAAAGTCAATGACAGCCAGTCCGCCCATATCACGCAATCTCAGTTGACGGGCTATTTCATCAGCCGCTTCCAGATTTGTAAGCAGGGCGGTTTCTTCTATATCGGCTCCGCGTGTGGCACGGGAAGAGTTGATATCAATTGAAATCAGCGCTTCTGTAGGATCAATGACTATCGAACCGCCAGAAGGCAGTTTAACTTCACGCTGAAAAGCACTTTCGATCTGGCTTTCAATCTGGAAATTGGTAAATAGGGGTACTGTATCATCGTAGAGTTTTATACGGTCTTCATATTGAGGCATTACCTGTTGCACAAAGCTCTTGGCTTCGTCATAACTGCTTTGCGTATCAAGAATGACTTCGCCGATATCCTGACGTAAGTAATCTCGTATGGCGCGGATAATGACATTACTTTCCTGATAAATCAGGAATGGGGCTTCTTTCCCAACGCTGGCTTTGGTGATGGAGTCCCATAGTTTTAACAGGTAATCAAGATCCCATTGCAATTCTTCAGTAGCGCGCCCAACACCTGCTGTACGGACAATAACGCCCATACCATCAGGCAGGTTCAAGCCACCTAGTACTTCTTTCAGATCACTCCTGTCCTCTCCCTCAATGCGTCGGGATATCCCTCCGGCTCTGGGATTATTAGGCATCAGCACGAGATAACGCCCGGCAAGGCTAATCATGCTGGTTAATGCAGCCCCCTTGTTACCACGCTCTTCTTTATCGACCTGGATAATGATGTCAGTACCTTCCTTGATGACATCTTTGATATTGATTCGCCCGCTGATTTCAGAAGGTTGTTTGGTGAAGTATTCCTTGGAAATTTCTTTCAAGGGTAAAAAGCCATGGCGGTCTGCGCCAAAATTCACAAAAGCCGCTTCCAGGCTGGGTTCAATACGGGTTATTTTAGCCTTATAGATGTTGGCTTTTTTCTGGATACGGGTACGGTTTTCAATATCCAGATCATAAAGGCGTTGGCCGTCAACCAAGGCGACCCGCAACTCTTCTTTTTGAGTTGCGTTAATTAGCATTCTTTTCATAATGTTCCGCTGTTTCTCTGTTGGGGCAGAAGCGGATAACTGAAAATAATATATCTAAAAGCTTAGATAATATTATAAAATAGGTGAGATTTTAATAATAACTAATTGTTTTTATTATAAAATAACAAATTTAAATTATGAGAAATCACTTAAGGCGCGCCTTGCTCATCGTTGCTTAGGTCATAAAATGTAGCGTTGTTTATTGACGTCTAGCTAGGTGCTAATTCGTGCTATTTATAACTTAAGCCATCTTCTAACACTTTCCCGACAGCGCGTAGACTGGCGATTTTAAAGTGCTGGTTTAAACTTGTTTACGGTTTTTCAAACCGCCTCATCTACCTATAACTGTTAAATTATTAATTCTGTTACCCGGTCTGACCGAGTTAATAACCTGCCTTAGCAGGGCTGTATTTAGTTTGCGCAGATTCCGTTTCTTTGTTGATCAAGACTTTAGCAGGATCATCTTCACTAGGTAGCTAGATGGAACTGGCGCTTAAATTTCTACTTAATTCTGTGTTCTATGTTCTTTCTAGTTTATTTCTACAAAATCCTTTGTTTGGATAATTAATCCGATTTGGGTGTCAAATCTCTCAATCTTGCGGTATATCGTTGCTTGTTGCCTGTCTATCAAAATGACAAATGAACTAATAATTGAAACCTTCAGTAATATTAATTCTTGTCTGAATCTTTTATCAGAACTTAAAGCGAGGCTGTAAGTCCGAACGCTCGCAATATATCAGTAATATCTTGTTACTTCAATCATTTATAAAACATTACTAATATCGGTTTGAATGTTCTGGCAATAAATATTATCTGAGGTTTTCAGATGGCTTTGTTACAATTCAGGCTCCTTGTGCAGGTGAATTAAGCTCATATGACGGCTGACAAAAAGGCTCCAAAGGTTCGGCTAGTAGAGGTTGACGAGAACAGTCTCAATCAAAGGCTCGATAATTTTTTACTTTCCCGATTAAAAGGCGTTCCGAAAACACGTATTTACCGCATTATCCGTAAAGGTGAGGTCAGGGTTAATGCTAAACGTGCAAAACCTGACTATAAGTTAAAGCTTGCAGACCTCATCAGAATCCCGCCGGTTCGAGTCGCGCAAGCTGAAAAGCGTGTTCCTGGCATTGAGTTGGTCAAATTAATCAAGGCTTCGATTATTTATCAGGATGACGCCTTGTTAATTGTCAATAAACCTTCCGGTCTTCCTGTGCATGCAGGAACAGGGGTCAAAATCAGCCTGATTGAGGTATTGCGGGATATCTACAAAGATGAATATCTGGAGTTGGTGCATCGTATTGACAAGGGAACATCTGGCTGTCTGCTTCTGGCCAGGACTGCTAAAACCTTAAAACAGTTACAGGCAGATTTTAAACGCAGGGCCGTAAAAAAGGATTACCATGCTCTGGTCCATGGTCTTTGGCCTGAGCAGCTCCATGAAGTTAATGTCTCCTTGCAACGTTCAGCTGAAGCAGGAGGTGAACGTCGGGTATTTGTTTCTGAACAAGGGAAAAAGGCAGTAACCATTTTTACTTTGATCAAGCACTTCAGTCAGCACAGCCTGGTTTTAGCACAACCAGAGACAGGCAGAACTCATCAAATCCGGGCCCATGCCAAATTTGCAGGTTATCCGCTATGTGGTGATGAAAAGTACAGTAGCGTCTTGCAAAGAAAGCAGCTTGCAGGGCTGGGAATAGCAAGGCTCTGTCTGCATGCACATAGGCTGGAATTCATACATCCTGTATCAGGCAAAACCATGCAAGTGAGTGCACCCTATGATGATAAGTTTAATTTTGCCCTGAATACCCTTGGTGCAATTTGAGACTTGAGCCTGAATTAAAAAAGTATCGAATAATCAAAAGCTTCTAAGAGAAAAACTGTCATTTTCCTTTGACAGAGCGTAGCTCAATCCCTATTATGCGCGCCTATGTCGCAGCAGCCGTTCCCCGAGATAGTTGATGTTAAGAAATTTTTCTCGAGGCAGTCACCGTTAAGCTTTGTGTTATCCCAGAGCCGGTTGAAAAGACTGGCACAATATTTAAATGAAGTTGAAGCCAGTAATGGCTCTGAAATTGTCGTTGAGCTGAACCTTATTCAGGACGAAGAAGGCAGATTTATTTTAAGCGGTACAATGCAGGGCAGAATGTCGCTTACATGCCAGCGTTGTCTGCAGGCAGTTGAATATGATTTGGCTTCGGGTTTTATAGTTCGGGTTGTTGATGAGCTGAAAGCCGGTGGTGACAGAGAATTAGCGCAAGATGAGCTGGACGTGGTTGTCAGTGTTGATGGAAAACTGGATTTACTAGCGCTAATAGAGGATGAGTTAATTCTGAGTCTGCCCTTGGTGATTTATCACAAAGAGCAGGATTGTAACCAGACTCTAGTGGAAATGCAGTCAAGTGCACAGCAAAAAACTGCAGCCAAGCCTTTTGCTGAATTGGCAGCTTTGAAAAAACAGCTGAAACTGGCGGCAGATGAGAACGATGAAAGTAAGGACAGCAAGGGTAGTAAGGGTGGCAAGTCAGGCAACTAAGGATACGAAACCCGAAGCATCCATAGAAGCAGTAATAGAAGCATTAATAGTTATTTAGTAGAATGGCCGGATATAATTCGGTCATATAAATTTAAAGTGGTATAAAGCAATATCAAGTAAAGAGGAGTAGCCCGCATGGCGGTCCAAAAAAGTAAAGTAACAAGATCAAGACGTAATATGCGTCGTTCCCACGATTCATTGTCGAAAGCAACTATTTCGACTGATGAAACAACCGGTGAGCGTCATAGAAGACATCACATGACTCCTGATGGTTTCTACAAAGGACGTCAGGTCATAGAAACTAACGACGACTAGTTTCGGTTGAAAGTAAAAATCCTGAATTTTCTACTAAAAGCAGCTTAAACGGCTGCTTTTAGTTTTGGGTGTTTATTAAATCAGCAGTCCAACCCAGAAAATATTTTTATCGATTTTACAGGAAGCAATAATGCAGTCAGATTTAGCCTTTATTTTCCCTGGTCAGGGCTCTCAAAAAGAGGGTATGTTGGCGGAGTTGGCAGCAGAGCATCTATCAATCCAAGCTAACTTCCATGAAGCCTCTGAAATTTTAGGCTACGATTTGTGGGGCTTATGTCAGAGTGATCCTGATAATAAGCTTGCACTTACCCACATTACACAACCAGCTATTCTGACAGCGTCTGTTGCGCTTTGGCGTTTATGGCTGGAGCAGGGCGGCTCTCAGCCAGGCTTAATGGCAGGACATAGTCTTGGAGAATATTCAGCCCTGGTTAGTGCCGGTGTACTTGCTTTTCAGGATGCTGTGATGCTGGTGCAAAAACGTGGAGAGTTTATGCAATCAGCAGTTCCGGTAGGGGTGGGAGCTATGGCTGCAATTGTTGGCCTGGAAGATGCCGATGTCATTGCAGCCTGTGAGGAAGCGGCTGGGGAAGAGGTCGTAGCTGCTGTGAATTTTAATTCACCGGGACAGGTAGTGATTGCAGGGCATGTCGAGGCGGTCAACAGAGCTATTGAGCTGTGTAAAACAAAGGGTGCAAAACGAGCACTACCGTTACCAGTCAGTGCTCCTTTTCATTCAGCACTGATGAAACCCGCAGCAGACCGCTTTGCAGAAGTTCTTGCTGACATACACTTGAATGCTCCGGTAATCCCTGTATTGCAAAATTACAGTCTGCAGCTCACTACGGGAGATACTGAGATAATCAGGGAAAACCTAATCAAGCAGATATACAGCCCTGTACCCTGGGTTGAGACAATCGGCCACTTTGCACAAGCAGGTGTTAAACGTGTCATTGAAGTAGGCCCAGGTAAAGTTTTATGTGGTTTGAATAAGCGCATAGCACCGGAAATGGAGGCGCTGACAATAAACGATAGTGTCAGCTTAAGTGCCGCTTTACAAAATAATCAATAACTAAATTTGAGAATCAAGCTATGAGTATTTCAGGCAAAATTGCAGTCGTTACAGGAGCCAGCAGGGGAATAGGCAAGGCCATTGCACTGGAATTAGGCCAACAACGTGGATGTACATTACTAGGAACAGCAACGACAGAAAGCGGTGCAGACAATATTACCGCTTATCTGTCAGAAGCAGGGATAGATGGCAGAGGCTATTGCTTAAATGTGGCTGATGAAAATTCAATAGAAAATTTTTGTCAGGCAATTCAAAAGGACTTTGGGGCACCGGAAATTCTGGTCAATAATGCCGGAATAACCAGAGATAATATTTTGCTGCGAATGAAAACTGAAGAATGGGAAGATGTTATTAATACCAATCTGAACTCCATTTTCAGAGTATCAAAAGCCCTGGTGAGAGGAATGACCAAGGCGCGCTGGGGCAGGATAATCAGCATCAGTTCGATAGTTGGTTCCAGCGGCAATCTGGGCCAGGCTAATTATGCCGCTTCCAAAGCGGGTATAGAGGGCTTTTCCCGGGCTCTGGCGCTAGAACTGGGATCCAGAAATATAACAGTAAATTGTGTTGCTCCAGGCTTCATAGATACTGATATGACCAAAGAAATCAGTGAAGAACATAGTCAGTTGCTTCTTAGTAAAATTCCGTTGGGGCGCTATGGAAAGCCAGAAGAAATCGCCGCAGCGGTGAGTTTCCTTGCCTCGGAAGAAGCTGCTTATATTACCGGAGAAACTCTGCATGTGAATGGTGGCATGTACATGTAGTGAAACATATAATTAGCGGATATTTAGATTACAATCTGTGTTAAAAAAGGTAAAATTGCGCACGAAATATTCAGCTTGCTTTAAATGTAAAGAACCGAAGAAAAAAAACAGAAAATAAGAATTCATAAAAGTAAAACGTAAATACCCATTGAATAAATCAGGTTTAAAACTGTTAAACTGCTTTTATTCACATATTTAAAACTACCAGGAGCACAAAAAATATGAGTAGTGTTGAAGAACGAGTAAAGAAAATAGTTTCTGAACAACTCGGCGTCAAAGAGGAAGAAGTAAAAAGCGAAGCTTCTTTTGTGGAAGATCTGGGTGCAGATTCTCTTGATACTGTTGAGTTGGTTATGGCTCTTGAAGAGGAATTTGAAACTGAAATTCCTGATGAGGAAGCTGAAAAAATCACTACTGTGCAACTTGCTATCGATTACATTAACGCCAATCTTTAAAAAATACGCTTTTAAAAGCTAAAAAAGCTACCCCTGGATATTTCAGGTGTAGCTTTTTTATTGCTTTGAATGATTTTTAGCACTTATGGCCTATATTTTAGGGGCTAAAATTGAGTAGAAAAAGTTGAGCAAAAGAAGAGTTGTTGTCACCGGCCTGGGCGCTTTGTGCTCAGTCGGAAATACTGTCGAAGAAACCTGGGGCAATCTCAAAGCAGGCAAGAGTGGTATTGCCGATATTGAGCACTTTGATGTAAGTGCATATACCACGCATTTTGCCGGTTGTGTCAAAGATTTTGATGTCTCTGCCTATATCCCGCTAAAAGAAGCAAGGCGTATGGATACATTCCTGCAATATGGCATGGCTGCCGGGATACAGGCTGTTACAGACTCCGGTTTACCAGATGCCTCTTATGACCCGACCCGCATAGGGGTTTTTATTGGCTCAGGTATCGGTGGTATTACCAATATCGAAGATGCCGTTCATACTATTGATGACCCAGGGCCAAGAAGAATATCTCCGTTTTTTGTGCCGGGTTCCATCATCAATATGATTTCCGGCAATCTTTCCATCCATTTTAATTTTCAAGGCCCTAATCTGGCCATTTCCACTGCCTGCAGTACTGGAACACATTGCATAGGTCTGGCAGCCAGAATGATTGCTTATGGTGACGCTGATGCCATGATTGCCGGAGGTGCGGAAAAAGCCTCCTCACCAATAGGTATTGGTGGATTTGGAGCGGCAAGAGCGCTTTCGACCCGTAATGACAACCCACAAGCTGCTAGCAGGCCATGGGATGAAGACAGGGATGGTTTTGCTCTGGGTGATGGCAGTGGTGTACTGGTACTGGAAGAGTATGAAATGGCCAAAAAGCGTGGAGCCCGAATCTATGCGGAATTAATCGGTTTTGGTATGGGGGGTGATGCATATCATATTACTTCACCTACTGAAGATGGAGAAGGTGCCGCAAACTGCATGCTAAATGCACTGAAAGATGCTGGGATCAATGCTGAAGCAATTGATTACATTAATGCTCACGGGACTTCGACACCGGCCGGTGATCTGGCTGAAACCAGAGCAATCCATTCTGTATTTGGTGCGCATGCTGGAAAACTGGCAGTCAGTTCTACCAAATCAATGATTGGGCATTTACTAGGCGCTGCCGGGGCTGTTGAAGCGGTATTCAGTGTTCTGAGCCTGAGAGATCAGGTGGCTCCGCCAACGATCAATCTGGATAACCCCGGCGCAGGCTGTGATCTGGATTATGTCCCTCACACAGCGAGAGACATGAAGATTGATACAGCAATGAGCAATTCATTTGGTTTTGGTGGCACCAACGGCACGTTGATCTTTTCAAAAATCTAGCTTTATCTTCCTGCTTACCTACGCTAACTAGCCAGGCTTATGCTGGTTAATGGCACTTACAAGATCATATTAAACCCTTGGTCCGGCTTTAAAACATGCTCGTGAAAACGGGGTAATGAAACAACTTTTACTAGCCAAAACGCACGCAAAAAATAATTGTTGATGATGGGGGCATTAGCGCGTTTGTTACTGGCAGATGAGCTTTTCCTGTGTAATAGTGTGAATGCTGTCTGATTGGCAAAATAACTCATCAAGGCCGATAAAATTCGCAGTTAAAGTTGGGTGAATTGAGACAGTTAGCAAAACAGATTTTTTAGGAAAGCACTTGGAGCCTTCGAACGACATTAACAAATCAGGCTGGTCAAAGCAGTTGCTTTTATGGGGCTATATTCTTGCTGTGTGTTTATTGCTGCGAGGGGCATTCTTTTTTCAGAATTTACATCAGCCTTTGAATATTCCTGATAATGGTGAAGATGTATTTTTGTTTGCGGTAACCAATGGTCAGGGTTTTTCTCAAATTTCAAATCAACTGGCTGACATGGGATTAATCTCTTCGTCGTTTGATCTGCGGATATTTGCCCGTTTGAGCGGGCAAGCCAGCGCCATAAAAGCTGGAGAGTATCAGTTGGACAGGGGTATTAATGCGCTGGATCTGTTGGATAAACTGGTGAGTGGCGACGTGTTTTATCGGCGGGTAAGAATCCTGGAAGGCTGGACCCTGTTACAGGCTTTACAGGAAATTCAGGCCCACCCTAATATACAAAGCAGTATTGATGTTAATGATAATGAAGAATTACAGCGTATTTTCGGTACGACTTACTACCCTGAAGGCTTATTGTTTCCGGATACTTACAACTTTACCACTGGGGCTACAGACAGGGAAATTGTAGAAAGGGCTGCCAGCCTAATGCAGCAGGTGCTGGATGAAGAATGGCAACGCAGAGCCGTTGGCTTGCCATTGGAAAATCCTTATGAGGCATTAATCCTTGCTTCTATTATAGAAAAAGAAACGGGCCAGGCTGCTGAGCGTGAACTGATAGCCGGTGTATTTGTTAATCGTTTGCAAAATAATATGCGCCTGCAAACAGATCCGACTGTCATTTACGGACTCGGCAATCAATTTGAGGGCGATTTGACAAGGGCTCACTTACAGCAGATGACTCCTTATAATACTTACCGCATAAATGGTCTGCCGCCGACACCAATTGCTTTGGCTGGCAGAGAAGCCATACGGGCGGCTTTGAATCCAAGCTTACATAATTACTTGTATTTTGTTGCTCAGGGTGATGGCAGTCATTTTTTTTCCAGCACTCTGGAAGAACATAATGCTGCAGTAGAGAGATTTCAGCTGGGAAGAGAAAGTGAATGAGTAAACTTAGTGTACAAACGCCAGGCCTGATTGTCTTTGAAGGTGTTGATGGTGCCGGTAAAGGAGTACAAAGTCGTGCCTTATACGAGGCCATGCTGGAAGCAGGTTATCCAACAATCCTGACCAGGGAACCCGGTGGTTCTGTGTCTGCAGAAGCCATCAGAAAGTTGATCGTGGAAGGTGATACCGGACGCTGGGATGATATCAGTGAATTGTTACTTATTTATGCAGCTCGTCGTTCACATTTACAGGAAACCATCCTTCCAAATCTGGAACTGGGAACCTGGGTTATTTCAGATCGTTTTGCTGATTCATCAAGAGCGTTTCAGGGTTATGCCGGAGGACTTGGTCTGGATCTAGTTGAGCAAATACATCAGATTGTCGTTGGACAGTTTAAACCGCTGCTGACTATAGTGCTGGATATTGATCCGGTTTTGTCATTGCAAAGGGCTGAGCAACGTGGCGGAACCGAAGACCGTTTTGAACAAAAGGGCTTGGAGTATCAACAGAAAGTCCGTGAGGGTTTTTTACAGATTGCACAGGCATCGACAGAAACCCATGTGTTAGTTGATGCCAGTCAGTCCATCGAAGCAATACAGGCGGAAATAAAAGCAGCGGTAAATCAACGGCTGGAATTGAATCTATGAATGCTTTTAGTCAGTTACCCTGGAATCAGGATGTCTTTGCGCATTTAGTCAAACTAGAGGCTGAACAGAAGCTTGGTCACGCGTATCTTGTACAGGGTCAGAACGGCGTTGGTAAAGAAAGTCTGGCGAGGAATTTTGCAGCCTATCTGCTTTGCCAGAATCCACAAAAGGAGAAAGCTTGTGGCGAGTGCCAGTCTTGTCATCTATTGTCAGCCGGGACGCATCCTGATTTTAAATACATAGCACCGGAAGAGAGCGCCAGTCAGATAAAAATTGAACAAATACGTAGCAGCAGAGAATTTTTGTCCAACACAGCGATGATGGGTAAATATAAAATTCTGCTTATTCGGTCGGCTGAAAAAATGAATATCAATGCAGCGAATGCCTTGTTAAAAAATCTTGAAGAACCTGCTGCGGGAACGCTTTTATTTTTATTAAGTCATCAGCCTGGCGCATTACTCCCTACTATAAAAAGCAGGTGTCAGAAAATAAAAATTTCCCGTCCGGATGAAAAGCTGGCTTTGTCATGGCTGGAACAACAGCTAGATAAAGAAGAAGCTAAATTGAATCTGCAGCTGGCTTATGGCGCTCCTATACTGGCCCTGGATTATGCAGGCAGGGAAAAACTGGAAGAAAGCAGAGGGATACAGAAAAGACTGCTAGAATTATTGAAATCACAAATAGTTACAACTGATGCAGCGAAGTTCATGGGAGCTTACCCAATAGAAAGTGTGCTGGAAAACTTCATGCTTAATGTGCAACAAATTGTTCGTCATATTCATTCGAAGGTTAAAACTTCAGCAACGAATTTGGAGTCGGAAGAATTACATGCCATTGTCGCCGAACTGTCTTCTGATAATCTTCAGGCTTTGCATCAGTTTTATAATGAATTACTTCATGCGCGAAAAATGTTACAAAGTACTGCGAACCCCAATCCGCAATTAATACTGGAATCGTTATGCTATCACTGGGCACAGATAAAACAGGTAAGCGATAAGCATGAACTTGAGGGCCTGGCAGTGTGAATGAAGTTGCTATAAAAAATAAAGAAGAAAAACACGAAGAGAAAACACATGACCACGCTGTTTTGTCGGTCAGCATCAGGAGCTTGCGGTTTTACATGCTTCCTATATGCCCTTTTTAAAAAACGGCGGAATCTTTATTCCCGACAGTAAACAATATGAAATTAACGATGAAGTTTTTTTGTTGCTGGATATATTGGATGAGAAAGAAAAAATTCCCGTTAATGGCAGAGTTGTTTGGCTTACACCGGCTAATGCTCAGGCTAACCGACCACCAGAAATCGGCGTGCAGTTTTCAGAAAAGAACAGTGAAGCCAAGAACAAAATTGAAACTTATCTGACTGGAATGCTTAACTCCAGTAAAGGCACACATACCCTGTAAAGCATTATCAAAGAAAGCCAGTTAAAAACCAGCTGTGCCACCATCATTGCGAGGGTCCGAGACGCCCTCAAGCATATCTCCGTTTACCTTGATTGAATTGGCGTCGCCAAGTGGAAAGCGTGATCTTGAAATGCCCTGATGTCCCCAGTCTCTTAACTCTGCTAAAGCCTGTTCTGATATGGCGCCGCTTTCATAACGAATAAGGTCAGGTTGCCATTGATGATGGAAACGCGGGCTGCTGACAGCATCTTCTATGTTCATGCCATGATCAATTACATTCACAATAACCTGAAGCACGGTGTTGATAATGGTTGAGCCCCCAGGAGAACCGGTAACTAAAACTACTTCGTCGCCTTTGGTAACAATGGTAGGGGTCATGGAGCTCAGCATACGTTTTGATGGCTGTATTTCATTAGCAACACCGCCCAATAAGCCAAAGCCATTTGCAGTATTAGGTTTACTGGAGAAATCATCCATTTCATTGTTTAGCAGGAAACCAGCGCCGGGAACAACAAACTTATTGCCATAGGATGCGTTCAGGGTTGTTGTTACAGCAACAGCATTTCCTTCCGCATCAATAATAGAGTAGTGGGTTGTTTGCGTACTTTCCTGTGGCCAGCTACCAGCTCCAATGTCATCACTGCGGCTTGCAGTATAGGGCTCAAAATCAGCAAAGCGTTGTCGGGCATAGGCTTTGGATGTCAGCATGGCAGTGGGAACAGCATAAAAGTCCGGGTCACCAAGGTGTTCTGCTCGGTCAGCATAGGCCCTGCGTTGTGCTTCAACCATCAGATGAACAGATTCAGCCGAAGCCCAACCAGACTCGGATAGGTTGTAGGGCTCCAGCATATTCAGCATCTGGATTAATAAGACGCCGCCGGATGAAGGGGCAGGCATGGACCAGATTTCATAATCTCTATAGCTGCCATGTATGGCTTCTCGCCATACGGGCTCATAATTCTCAAGGTCCTGATGAGAAATCAGGCCATTATTAGCCTGCATACTGGCAACCAGCATGTCTGCTACCGGGCCTTTGTAAAACCCATCTCTGCCATAAGCTGAAATGAGCTTAAGCGTCTCTGCCAGCTCGGGTTGCTGCCACAGTTCACCAGCCTGATAGGCTGCACCATTCTTGCTGAATAACGCAAGGCTTGCAGGGTATTGCCGGAAGTTATCCAGATTACTCTGAAACTGTGAGGCGAGATCTTCATTCAAAATAAACCCTGCTTCAGCTAACTGAATAGCAGGGGCCAGTACCTGTTCGCGTGACATCGTGCCGAAACGTTCGAGTGCATTCAACAAACCGGCAACTGAACCGGGAACGCCTGTTGCCTGCAGACTGTTTCTGGAAAGTTGACGATCAAAATTACCATCATTGTCCAGAAACATATCCCGGCTTGCAGCCAGTGGCGCTTTTTCACGGGAATCCTGGGTATAGACCTGACCTTCGGCAGTTCTGAGAACCATGAAACCACCACCGCCGATATTGCCGGCAGAAGGGTAGGCAACTGCTAGAGCAAAACCCACAGCAACTGCTGCATCGACTGCATTGCCGCCTTGCTCCAGTATGTCTTTGCCAACCTCTGAAGCGATATCCGAACGTGAACTAACCATGCCATTAGCAGCACGCTGAAATTCAGCATGAAGTAATGATGCCGGTAACAGCAGGATGAAAATGAACAGTAATTTTTGTAATAGCGCCTGTTTCATGGGCTTAAAATGCGTTAGTTAATAGTAAAGGCGTCAAACGCACAAAGGAGGGGGCTTTGTCTAATTTCCCCACACTTTAATCTTGAATTGGAGAATTTAGCCTAGCAGTTCAAGCAGTGCTTCTTTCTTCTCGGCAGGCAGTGCTTCAAGTCGTTCCTGTAAGACCTGATCCTTATCTGTCGCAGCAGCATCTTTCTGGCTGTCATCCTGCGCAGTCTGTGTTTCCTGCAGAATCTACTCAGTACTAAAATCATTTATGTCTTCTTGGCTGAATTGCTGAATATGTTTTCCAAAACCATGATGATTTCAGAATTCATGCTTCTACGATTTTGTTCAGAGAGCGCTTTTATCTGCTCACGTAAACCGTTGGGTAGCCGAATAACAAATTTTTCAACCAAAGAAGGGGTGTTTTTGGTAGAGTCACTCACGTAGTGTATTCCTCGTCTCTTTCTGGTCAAATAGTAATTTTTTCCACAAACAGCCTAATCATAACGGTTTCAGCCAAAATAAGGTATGTTTTTTGTTAAATTAAAGCTCAAATAACTTATCAAGGTTTTTGTTTGTATTGTCAGGAGTAAAGCAGTTTATGACGAAATATGATTTTTTTGTAATTGGTGCCGGTTCAGGAGGCGTCAGGTCTGCACGGATGGCTGCCGGTTTTGGTGCGAAGGTTGCCATTGTTGAAGATCATTATCTGGGAGGAACCTGTGTCAATGTTGGCTGTGTGCCTAAAAAGCTTTATACCTATGCCAGTCATTTTCATTATGATTTTGAGGACAGCAGGGCATATGGCTGGTCAGTCCAGGCGCCTGAGTTTGACTGGGCGACTCTCAGAGACAATAAAAAGGTCGAAATAAGCCGTTTAAACACGATTTACCAGTCAATTCTGGAAAATGCCGGGGTGGAAATACTGACAGGCCATGCTCGTTTACTAGATTCCAATACGGTTGAGATTGATGGTACACAGTATCAGGCTGATAAGATTTTACTGGCAACAGGCGGCTGGCCTTTTGTGCCCGAGTTCCCTGGCAGTAAATATGCCATTACCTCCAATGAGATCTTTGACCTGGAAGCATTCCCGGAATCCATTTTAATTGTCGGCGGTGGTTACATAGCCGTTGAATTTGCCGGTGTTTTTGCCGGTTTGGGCTCACAAACAAGCTTGTCATACAGAGGTGATTTGCCACTGAATCATTTTGACAGGGATTTAAGAGAAAAATTTAATACCGAGCTGAAACGCCATGTGGAGGTGCTCTTAAACTCCGAAATTACTGAAATCAGTGAAGATAGCGCAGGCAAAAGGGTCGTCAGCTACGCTGACGGATCGCAGAAGACCTATGATTGCGTACTATATGCTACAGGGCGTAAACCACGAACAGAGAATCTGGGACTTGAAAATACCAGGGTAGCCCTTGATGCAAGAGGTTTCATTGAGGTTGATAAGAATTTCCAGACATCGGAACCATCTATCTATGCGCTTGGTGATGTTATTGGCGGTGTAGCCTTAACACCTGTAGCGCTTGCCGAAGGGATGAATCTGGCCAGACGTTTGTTCGATAAACAGGCTTATGAAGTCGATTACAGCAATATCGCCACAGCAGTGTTTTCCCATCCCAACCTGGCAACTGTGGGTTTATCTGAAGAAGCGGCTCTTGCAGAACATAAACAGATTGATGTCTATGAAAGTGATTTTAAACACCTTAAGCACACCATCTCAGGCCGGGATGAACGCACTTACATGAAAATCATCGTAGAACAAGGTTCAGACAAGGTTCTAGGAATGCATATGATGGGATCGGATGCCGGTGAAATCATTCAGGGTTTTGCCGCTGCAATGAAATGTGGATTAACCAAACAGCAACTGGATAGCACGATTGGCATTCATCCGACTGCGGCGGAAGAATTAGTAACAATGAGAGTTAAGAGGAAGTAAAACAACAATCTATGCTGTGATTACACAATAACTTCATGATGTGCATAGTTTTACAGTCTTCACTCTAATTAATGTAAAAGCAGCCATAAACGAGCTATTTTTGAAATATTACGATATTTCCGGTAATAAAGATTACCGGAAATATGAGAAGTATGATAATATGCCCGCTGTAGGCTTTCCATTAATCATATATATTGCATCTTATTTTCAAATAGTTACGACGAATAGTTAATGTCAATTAATAAGATACCGATTCCTTTTTTTGATACCCTTTCCGAGATGCCTAACCCTTACAGGCACCCTGTTACCTCAGTCAAACATTTACTTGAAGATGAGCCTGAAAATGCAGTGAGCGATTATCAGCATGCGAGTGAATTTCTATAC
>Ga0181584_10000115_pt1 | contig 49886 bp, 35 predicted proteins | sample 071ome_30_FD_132462 | JGI IMG/M metagenome (GOLD analysis project Ga0181584, IMG submission 132462) | Coastal salt marsh microbial communities from the Groves Creek Marsh, Skidaway Island, Georgia - 071406AT metaG (megahit assembly) | ecosystem: Environmental > Aquatic > Marine > Intertidal... | reverse complement strand
GGGCTGATCACAGCCCAGTGCCACCCGTGCCATCACCGCATCGACACGAGCCGCACCGATTCATTCGACTTACTCCAATAACGACCATCGTCAGTCCCGATCCGCCGATCCGCCGATGCCGATTCCTATTCCTATTCCTTCCTCCCGAACATCACCTCGTCGACGCCCTGCCCCTTGCGCGTGTACTCGATGCCCTTCTCAGCCGCCTTGGGACACGGACGATACGCCTTGATGGGCCACCTGGCGAACGAACGAGCGTAGCGCGAGTGAGAGATTGCGCGCGAGCGCACGTCGGTCGAGGTCATCACCCACCACCTGAAACCCGGCACGGCCCCGATCCCCCCCTGCACCCGCCCGTCTCCACTGCATCCCCACGGCATCTCCGACGTCGGCAACCCGCACGTCTTGCACACGTCCGGCTTGGCGACCGGCTCGGCAGACGGCTCGGCTGCACGCACCACCACCCTGTTCCTGTTTCTGTTCCTGTTTCTGTATCCGGTCAATGACGTTCTGCTTGTTGTCCCCGCCGGCATCGCGGCCACTCGTGCTGTCATCAACATGATGATCGACGTGTATGTACGTATGTATGTACGTATGTATGTATGTATGTACGTATGTGTGTATGTATGTGTATCCGCTGTGAAGTTTGAAGACGAAGAATATCGACGACTGTTTGTCCACACGGCAGTGGCTTGGGCACCTTCCGGGTGGAAGCAGGCCGGCTTGGTCACACGAGCTCACACGTAATAATTCAACCTTTCAATCATCACCAAGCGTCATTGTCTATCTCTATTGTCTATTGTCTATTGATCTCCATGTGTACGGTCCTGTTCCTCCTCGCGCTCTTCGCCCACGCGGTGGCCAAGACCCTGCCTGAATTTGGCGTCGGCTTCGGGTTCGACTACAAAGACAGCAACCTCTTCCACTGGTTCGACTACCTCGGCCCCAGGTCTGCTCGCATCTTCCTGCACCCGTTCATCTCCAGCGGCGAGGCGAAGAAGAACACGGCAGACTGGCGAGCGTTCGTCTCCAACGCATGGGACCCGTACATGAATGCCCGCTACGGCAACCAGTTTGGCGTCTCGTTCGCGGGCGTTCGCGTGGATTCGCTCGAGGCCTATCGCGCTGCCGTGGACGACCTGCGGGCGCGTGCTCGAGGCAAGGGCGAGACGCCGGCGACGACGTGGATCGCCGAGTCGCATCCCGCGGTGTACTGGGAGCAGTTGTTCTGGCCGTTGTCGCGGCCGGCGACTGGCGTGATGCTCATGCAGACCGGCGTGCCCGAGGAGTACCTTCCAAAGCTTCGCGCGCGTGGCGTCAAGGTGGTCGCCGTGTACGACCTGGACTGCATCGAGCTCGCGTTCGAGTCGACCGACGGTCGCGATCCTGCGTACTACGAGGAACGCTGGGAGCAGTACCGCCTGATGTACCTGGGCGGGTTGTGGATGGCCGAGCAGGGGATCGTGGACATCGAGCTGTACAACGAGCCCGACAAGGACCGTTGCATCCGGGACGAGGCGACGTACGTCGAGACCATGCAGATCAACTCGGCGGCCTTTCGGGAGGCGGCTGCGGATCTCGGCCGACCGGTTCCAACGCTGATTGCGCCGTCGACGGCGACGACGTTCTCGACAAAGTTCGGGTCGTCGCTCTTCCCGGTCATGCGCAAGCGGTTCGGCGACGACGACGACGACCCGGGCTTCACGCTGTTTGACGCGTATTCGTATCACGCGTATGGGGACGGCGGGAAGTGCGGGAAACTCGGTCGGGTCGACGAGCGGTGCGTGCCGAACGGACACAAGTTGCGGACGAAGCAAGACCGCGCCGTTGACGAGCTCGCCGCGCACGGTGCCGCGGGGATGGATACGCACGTGACGGAGTTCAACTGCTTTACGTTCCGGGCCGCGGAGATGCTCAGGGGTCACGTGTTTGACCGCGAGGAGACTGCCGCGTGTGTCGGCGCCCAGATCGGGTCGCTCATGGTCCGGTCGAACATACCCACCAGCATGTCGCTGCACAAGCTCGTGCAGAACAAGGTGAACACGGACAGCGGGGTGGGCAAGAACGGCGTGTTGTTCGCGCAGACGGACGAGCCGCCCTTTGACGTCGGCGGCTCGACAAAGGCCTTCGAGGTCTATCGGTTGATCCTGAACCGGGTCGGTGCGGGGTCGGAGATTGTGCGCGTGCCGTCGCCGTCCCACACGTTCGACCAAGTCGCCGACAGGGTGATCGCATGGGGCGTGAAGCACGCGGGCGGGCGGATGCTCAGCATCTTCGTCAGCAACCAGGGAGAGGGGGACGAGCAGGGGCCACTCGTGATCGACTTCAAGGCACTCGGGGTCCCGGCCGGCGAGACGTTGACGATGCTGACGCCCGATCAGAAGGCGGATAACTTCCATCGTGATTACTGGGATAGGGGCGTTCGTGGGGTGCAAATCGTGAATCAAACGCAGCAGATCCCGAATTGGAAGTACTTCTACTTCTACGAGGCCGTCGTGCCGCTCGTGCCGACCAGGCTGGTGAGCGTCGACGCATCCGCCGCGTGTGCGGTCGACCCCGAGCGCCGGTATTCGGACGACTCGGTTTGCGACTTCGGTGTCACGATGGATCCGTCCCCCCGGCCGCCATGTGATTTCCCGTCTCCATGGACGCCGCTGCCGAGGGCGGCGCTCGTGCACTTTGATAAAACCTCGATCCCCGACTCGAGCAAGATCGTTCGCGCGCTATTGAAGCTCTACCTGGTGGACACCTCGTACTGGTATGACGACGAGGTGCTCACGGTCGTGGGCTTCCGGTCCCGGGTGAACGACTGGACGGAGATGTCCTGGGACGCCGCCGGCATCTTCAAGCGAGGCTACCGGCCGTCGTCGCCTCGCACCGTGAAGGATAACATCATCGACTGGTCGGGTCCCGGGGACCCACAGATCGTGGCCGGGCAAGTCAAGATTGCCCACGCGGAGGTCGTCAATGATGTGGGGGGCGTCTTCGTGCAGGTCGACGTCACGAAGGCCATCGTCGACCAGGGCTTTGATTCGTTTGCGATCGTGCGCATGGTGAGGTACGACAAGAGTGGCGAAGGGTCCAGCACGCTCCCCGGCGACACGCCCATGGGCTTTATGAGTTTCGCCGGCACCAAGGCGACGGACAACCGCAAGAACCCTAGGCCGAGGCTTTTGATCTCCGTGGAGAGTGACGAGCCGGCTCCGCCGTATCCACCGGCTCCGGCTCCGGCTGCGCCGCCCGGCACACGCTGCGAGTACCCGACGAGGGTGACCCTGCAGCCCCGCAACGCCATGTGTCGCAAGAAGGGCCTGTACATGACGCACTCGCTGTCCTCCAAGAACACCGGGATCTTTCTGAAGACGAAACGCCGTGCCCGCGGGGACCGCCGTCTGTGGAAGCCCAGGATCGGCGGGGTGAACGCCAAGGGGGGCTACGCGGGGACGATCTTCGCGGCAGGCAGGAAGACGAAGCAGTCCTACCTCGCCACGGGACGCAAGCCGGTCCTGGGAGAGAAGGGGGACGGGCTGCTCCGCATCGTCCCGTCCAGGCGCTGCGACAACGTGACGCTCGTGAGCGAGAGCCGGATGCGGCGCAGACAGCCGGCGTATCTCCGCGTCGACTGCAACTGTGGCCGGCTCAAGTGGGGCCGCAAGAACGACCCGTGCAACACGTTCTGGATGAAGTAGTAGTTGTTTAAGAAGTTTCTGAAGAGATAACCCCGCCAGACACGACCTATATAAACACCACACGCGCACCAACCCCGCTCGAACGTCCTCGAAGCGAAAATCCCCCTCAACCAATTCCAACGAACCGAATTTTCTCGATGTCTTCGTTCTCGTTTCCCCTCCTCTCCGAGCGGGAAATATGCGCGTGCCTGTGTGAACTCAACCTGCCGTCTCTCGACAAGACGAAGGTGGAAGGATGCATCTCCAAACCGGACGCCGAGACGGTCCAGCTGATCATGGAGCACGTCCTCGATCTCACGCACGCCCACTCGCGCTCCCACGCTCACTCGCCCGCTCCCGCTCCCGCTCCCGCCATCTCTCAGGCACCTGCTCTCTCTGCTCATCGGCCTCGACCGGTCGGCCATCTCGACGCCCGTCTTTGCGGCCATGGAGGACGCGCAGATGGACTTCCCGGAGCTGCACGACGAGTCCATTCCGGCCGTCAATCTGTTCATCCAAGTCTCCAAACTGCTCCGCGCCAGTGGCGTGCGCGACTTCAGCATGCGGGACCTCACCAAGCCCGATCCGGTGCGCCTCCGGAAGTTCTTGTCGGCCGTGATCAACCTCGCAAAGTACCGCGAAGAGAAGCTCGTCGCCTACACCTCCCTGCAAGACCGCCACGAGGAGCTCATCGACGAGCGTGACCGTCTCAAGGTCGAAAACGCCGAGCTGGAGCGCGAGCTCAAGCGCCTGCAGGACGAGCGCGACGCCGAGCTCCCCGAGGTCGCCAACGTCGAGGCCGACGTGGACATTGTCTTTGCCGAGAACCAGTCGCTGAACAAGCAACAGGCCGCGCTCTCGAACCAGGTCAAAGCCCTCAAGGACGAGGTCACCACCGTCACGGACGAGAGCTCGGAGCTCAAGCTCATGGTCAACACCGCCAAGGCAACCCAGCAAGACCTCCTGTCGCAGATTGTCACCTCGCCGCACAAGATCCGCGCAGTCTTGGACGACCTGGCCGGTGCCGTCCAGATGGAGCAGGCGCTGTCCCAGGAGGCAGAGAAGCGCGCCAGGGACCTCGCCACCAAGCTCGACGCGGCCCTGAAGATCGAGAAGGAGCTCGCCCGCGTCATCTCGACCATGCATGAGACTGACGCGGAGATCAAGAAGAAGAAGGACGTGAGCAAGCGCGTCAAGGCCCTGCGTGCCAAGCTCACGGCCCAGGAGCACGACATCACCCAGCTCGAGGCCACCCACCAGCATCTCGGCCGCCAGCATGCCTCCCTCGTCGAGCGGATCGACCGCGTCAAGGCCCAGTGCGACATCCGCAAGCAGGCCGCCCAGGGTCGCGTTGAGGAGCAGCTCCGCCACCGCGAGGCCATCGAGGCTGGCAACGCCGCGGCCGTCGCCAAGCTCAACCAGAACGCGGCCCGGATCCGGGCGATCGAGGCGCAGATGCTCGAGCTCAGGGAGTCGCACGAGGGGCAGATTGCCAGCGTCCTCAATCAGTACTACGGCCTGCTGCAGGCCGTCGAGGGCTACCACCAGCGGATCGACGAGACCATCGTGAGTTGCCAGGACAGCATGGTCTCCGGGAAGGGCGGCGACAGCACGACCACGAGCACGCACAGCATCACCCAGAGCCTACAGCAGCTCATGGTGCGCGGCCACAGCCTCAGTCTTGGTTAGAGTAACATGCAGTCATTTACATTCACTAAACGCACTACCTCGCGAACAAGCACTCGGTGACCCAACTGCTGAGCAACCCGAGCGGCCCAAACGCCATACTCAAGACGATGGTATGATACACGGGAATCCCTGCAGCGAGCCCGCGCTGCATCAACGACACGGCACAAAACGCGTTGACGGCCAGCAAGTGGACCCACAAGCTACTCGCCACGCCCACCCGCGAGAACAACGTCGATATATTCGCAAGCTTCGGGACAAACTGCGGATTGAACCCACCGGACAGCCCGTCCTTCAGCGACCCCGGCAGCACCAACGAGAGCGTATCCGGGGAGTACGAGTTCACGAGCAGCACCGCGTAGATGGCAATCAGCGGCAGCAACATGGTCACGAGCCGCTTGGTGCTCACCCTGCCGCTTCCGTTCCCGACGACCCGCTTGCCCCGAGACAACCTGGATGATTCCGGCGATGGCCGCATCGGATACGCGAACGGACGAGACGCGGGTAAATGAAAGGACGAGACGGATCGAGCGAGTCGGGACGACAGAGGCTGCGAGCGATCAAAGGCTCGATGATCATCATGTATATACAAGTATACGCATACGTATCACCGCACGCAGATCAACAACGTACCCGCCGACGGCGTTGGTAGAGTACACAAACGCGACTTCTTCCTTTTCTGCCCTGTTGGCTTTCTTGAGCGACGCGGCGGCCGCCACGAAGAGCAGATAGACCGTCAGCAGCCCCGCGTATCCGGTCGCGGCGGCGTAGAGACCTTCCACGTTGACAGGAGACGGCGGCGGAACGGCCACCTTGCGCGCCGCGACCCGTGTTGTCGACTTCCCTCGGTTTCGACGGGGTGGGGAGGCCGCGAACGACAGTTTCGGGTTGCGGGCTGTGCGTTGCTGGACGCCTCCAGTCCGCGCCTGCGCCACCCGACAGGTCGTCGCCGTCGACGTGCACACTGTAAACATCGCTCGTACCGTGAAACGTACAAAATTGCGAGACTGGTCGTCGAAGTGCCAGAAATATTTACACACACCCATGGCGTGGGGGTGGTTGACAAGACCACGGGGACAGGACGACGACGACAGGGCTCCGTGCGAGGAGACTGTGATTGCACGGAAGCTCAAGTCGAACTGCCGCAACGTCGAGAGCAGCTACAAGGCCTGCCTTCGCGCGAACAAATCCCACCCAGAGCGGTGCGACGGCCTTCGCGAGCAGCTTCGGCACGCGCAGGCGGGCGTCCTGTGTCCGGATCTGGCCAAGGTGTACGACCACTGTATGCTGATTGAGGTGAACCGGGCGAGTCGGACACACGACGAGGTCAACCGGTACGCGTGCGCCGACGTGATGGACAAGATCGAGCGGTGCCTCGGGTCGGGCAAGAACAGGCGGTACCTCGCGGACGCGGAACGGGAGCGGGAAGAGGGGGCGAAGGGAGGACGCAGAGGAAACCGGCTGGAGAAGAAGACGGCATGAGAAAAATGATACGAATAATGATACGATAATCGGAGCCAGCATCAAACGGCGATGAAAACGACAACACACGCGAACGTTCGTACGTCAGTACGTTCGTACGATCGTAACCACGACTACTCGCCCACGAAGAACCCGCCGCCGCCGTACCCTCTGTTCTTCTTCTTGTTCGCCTTGGCCGGTCCCTTGCCGCCCTTGGCGTTGAAGTGCTCCGCTCCGTCGAAGGCCAGCCGGCTCTTCTTGTCCACCGCACCCTTCTTTCGTTTCTTGCCCCCCTTCCCCGCCTTGGCGGCCGCTTTCGGGTTCTCCTTGAGCCCAAACGCGTTGGCGTAGTGCCCGAGGTGCAGCTGGCCGACCCGGAAGAACTCCTTGAGCTCCTTGGAATGCGTGCAGTACGATCGGACCGAGCTCGTGAACGCCGTCTCGGCCAGCTTGGTCAGCTCGGCGTCCTTGGAGAGCGCCGATTTGATGGCCTGGCTGGCGACGTTGGCGCCGCGGTGCAGCTCGACGGCCAGGGACTTGCCGGCCTTCTTGTCGGTGCCGTAGCCGTCGTTGAGGAGCTCGACGCCGTCACGTTTGGAGAGGGCGGTGAGGCCGCATTGAGAGTGCAGGTAGCCGATGAAGCCGCATTCGGCGGGGGAGACGACGAGGAGGGCCGAGCCTCGGCGACCGAATCTGGCCGTCCGGCCGACCCTGTGGACGTACTCCTCGGGGCCCATCGGCGCGTCGTATTGGACGATCATGCTCACTTCGGGAAAGTCCAGGCCGCGGGACGCAACGTCGGTCGCCAAGAGGATGCCTGGTGCAGGTGACGTCGTGGTAACGAACATCGTGGTGGTGAGTGTGCGTGTGTGGCAGGGCGGCAGGGCGACAGTGTTGGCTGGTACGTACCGCGTGATACCTTGGTGAAGGCGAGGAGGGACCGGGTGCGTTCGATCTGCGACATGTTGCCGTGGAGCTTGATGACGGCGGGGAGGGGGACGGGCGGGTGTTGGTTCGACTTGTCCCGCTGGTCTCTCTGAGCCTGGGCCTCGCCGGTGTCCCAGTGGCTCTTGAGGAGCACCTCGTGGAATTCCACGCTGTCGCAGTTTGACAGGAAGACGAGGACCTTTTTGTTCTTGTTGGCGGCGTCCGCGCGAAAGTGGGACTTGAGGGCCGCCAGGAGCGAAATCAGGCGGAACTTGCACGGGACCACGACGTACTCCTGGACGAGCCGCTCCGGGATGTCTTCAAAGAAGTTGGAGGGTGCGACTGTCCGGTCCGTCGGGTCGCGGGCTGCGCGGTCCTCACAGCCATTTTCACGGTTGCCGACATTGCCGCCGTGGACAGTGACCTGACGCAGAAAGGACACGGGGGTGAGTGTCTACGTAAAGAACCAATACGATCGAACCAATACGATCGAGCGCGGAACCAACAAACAAAACGTACCGGACTGCGCATCGCAACCACGTCCAACAGATCCTTCACGCCCGACAACGTGGCCGACAACAGCGCCGTCTGCCGCACCCGCCCCGTCGCATCCCGCGCCCTCACCACTTCGAGGATACTGCGTATCTGCTTCTTGAAGCCCAAATCCAGCAATCGATCCGCCTCATCCAACACGATCCACTCCACCTGCCGCACGTCAAACGCCGCCGTCTTGGTAAGATGGTCGTACAACCGACCCGGCGTGCAGATCAGCACGTTGACCCCCTTGCGCAGTCTCGCCTTCTCCTTCGCTCTATTCTCCCCACCGTGTATACTCCCGGGAACAATCCACGTAAACCGCCGAGAGATGATGGTCGCCGTGTCGAGCACCTGCAGACAGAGTTCCCGAGTCGGACAGAGGATGAGCGCCAGGGTGCCGTCTGCCCGCGAGACCTTGGGACTCTTCTTGGCCAGCGCGTCAAACACCGGAACCAGGTAGGAGAGGGTCTTCCCACTACCCGTCGCACTCTCCACGAGCACGTCCTTGCCTTGCAGCAGTGGCGGAATCGAACGGGCCTGGACGGGCGTCGGGTGCTTGAAGCCCTGTTTTTCGAGGTGACCACACAGCAACGCCGAAACGCCCAACGCTGCAAACCCAGACGATGAGGACCGGTTTCCGTTTGCTCCGGCGCCGGCGCCTGCGTCTGCTTCTTCATCTACGTCTGCGTCCACGTCGGCGTCGTCAGCGACGCCCGCTCGCGTCAGCGCGCCCGTCTGCACCACGGCATCGTCGCTCCGCTCGAAATTCGGCCGTCGAGCGCGCTTGGCCGCCTTCCGCGAGTGCACCGAGAAGGTCGCCTGGCCGCCAAACGTGACGACGTCCTCGTCCCGATCGGAGCCGTAGCCGCCACCGAGCGCGACGTCGAAGCCGAGGTCGCTGTCGTCGCTGTCGGCGTGGCCGACGAGGCCGGCGGCTCGGTGCACTTCCTCCTCCTCCCTCAGCTTGGTCGCCAGCACCTCTTCCTTCGACCTGGTGGCCTTGAGGACATCGAGGATGTCGAACGACTCGTCCTCGTCGGCGGCCAGGTCGTCCTGATCGACGACGGCGAGGTCGTCGTCCCTGTGCAACTTCTTCTTCTTGACGGGATGCATCGGGTCCTACGGGCGGGTGTTACTCCATTCTCGCGTTCACGATCGCGTCAATGGGCTCTTCTGAAGTCGTCTGAATGGTATGCAACATGCATGCATGGATCCTCTGAAAGTTTTTGGCACGTTTTTCGCGAAAATTTCGACACCCACGTTTGGGTTTCATTTTGAAGCCAACTTGAGCGCAAGGCCGCGACGACGACCAGCCGCGTCGTTCGGAATGGGCCGGGAGAAGGCATTGGCCACCGTGCGGGCCGTCCTCACGGACTGGGAGCCCCTGAAGGTACTGGCTCGCGACGATGACCTCGGCCAGACGATGACGTGTACACGAACGCTTCGGAGCATGGATCGTTGATGGACGAAGCCATGTGCTGTGCGGCCGCAGGTGAGCAGCGACTCTCCCTCACTCGCGCCACGCTCGTTCGCCAGTGGGCGGTCCAAAACTGCGCCGGCCTTGTCATCTGCCTGCTGTTCAGTCTCGTCCCGAGGCTCACGTTCACGGGGTCGTGCTCGACAACGATCTTCTATGCTGTCTCATCGCTCTTCTTCAGCGTGGACCGGAGCGTCGGGGGTCGACTGTTTGGCGGCATGCTGTGGATCGGCGTCTTCCTAAGCGGTGGGCTCATCGGGTTTGGACTGGTGTCGTTGGCGTGGCTGGCGAGGGGAGACGGCGTGCCGCTCCAGGGACTGGCGGATACGTCGGTTGATCCCGCGACGATCCCAGAGATCAGCGCTTGGTTCTATATCATCATCATGGTCGGTCATGCTGTACTCGGTGCGTTGTTCACGTGGACGAGGGCGACTGCGACCGGTCTGGATGTGGCGCTCGCACTGCTTGCGCAGATCTTTGCGTCGATGATGGGTACGTTTGGGATCGGGTTTCTGCCGTTGCTCGGGCAGAATTGGTTCTGGACCGGGAACTACGGCAGCACGCTCAAGAGCGGACTGGTCGTGTTGCTGGCGCTCGTGGTGAACGCGTGCTTCATCTACGTCCGGAGTGCGCACGACGATGTCCGCCGGAAGCTGTCCGAGTGCTTCTTCGATCTGGGCGAGCTCTACTCGCGGGTGGCGTCGGACCTGGACTCGGTGGTGCACGCGGGGGATTCCCCGTCGGCGACAAAGGCCTCGAAGAGCTCGGCGTCGTCCATCTCGATCATGCGGAAGACGCTCGACACGCAGTCGTCCATGATGTTGTCGACGATGGAGCCCGCCATTCCTGGGGTGTTTTGTACGTCGAGCGACGATAGCAGGAAGTTCGGGCTGCTGATTCAGAAGCTTCAGGTGCACCTCGGATCGGTGCGGTCGGTCGAGAAGATTACGCAGACGATGGTCGAATGCGTGCGGCGAACGACGGATGTTTCCAGCGTGCCCCGCGAGGCCTGGAAGAGGATCGTGTCGTGTGCATCGCTGATCACGTCGGAGGTCGCGGCGCTCGTCACCGAGATGGGAACGCCGCTGCGCGTAACGTCCCACGGGAGCTGGAAGGGCTGGAAGCCGCACGACATTGCCTACTGGGACGGGATCATGGGCAAGATGGCCGAAACGATCGATTCGGTGGCCGACGATCTCCACGTGTCGGCCATCAACGGGCTGGAGCGGGCCCTGGAGGAGGACCTGGACGATCCGTTGACGGACCTGCGGGGCACCGGCGTGGCGCTCCTGGCGACGCTCGAGTCGATCGTGGACGACGTGATCGGGCTCGAGGTGGTGGTTGCGCGGGCGCTCGGCGTGGACGACGTGGGGCTGGGGACGCTCTTGCCGACGCCGCCCGCGGCGAGGCCGTGGTATCGATATCAGTGGCTGGGAGGCGTTGTCACGGACCTGTACATGGCGTCGGGCGTGCATACGTTTTCAATGGAGTATCGGCAGCTCGTCGGGGTGCTGCGGTCGTTGTGGTCGCGGTTGTTCGGGACGACGAAGGATGCGTCTTCGGGCGACCAGGATATCGTCGCTCGGTCGCAGCGGCGGCGGCAAGTCAACCTCTTCTGGAAGGTGTACGTCGGGTACCAGCTTTCCTTCATTGCCATCGTTTTGATCACCTGGCTCCGGTTCGCGAATACGGGGAGTTACGTCGAGAACGCGACGGGCGCGGCCAAATGGGTGGCGGATTGGGTTCGTGATGGGTTCGTGACCTCGATGATCTGATCTCGACCGACGTGCGCTGGCCCTTCACGCGCCCTGACTCTCACTCTCACTCGCGCGTTGCGCGTTGCGCTTCGCTCGCTCGCCAGTACCCCGAGTACTTCTTCTTGGCGGTCGCCGTGTGCTCGCAGGACACTGTGGACTCGTCTGTCTACAAGGCGATCCTTCGGGTGGGGCTCATCGCGCTCGGTGGCGCGATCGCCCTCGCCGCCTGTGCCAACGAGGCCCTCCTCGCGTCGCCGTGGTTCGTGTTTTGGATCACGATGCTCGTGCACTTTGTCGCGTCGCTGCCGTCGACGTCGCGGAATGGCTCGATGGACTTCCGTTACAGTCTGTTCCTGCTGGGCTACACGTTCAATGGGATCTTTGTCTGTAGCTACGGAAAGCCGTTCAGCGCCGCCCTCCAGGTCTACGCGGGAAAGAGCGTGAGTACCGCCCTCGGCGCGATCTTCGCGACGCTCATCTCCGACGTGGTCATGCCCTCGTTCGTCAGCGAGACGGCCTCCGAGTTTGAAGCCTCGCTGCTCGGCTCGTACGCCGGCGCATTGACGAGGAGCTTCAATAAAGGCCGAGACTGGACGTTGTCGGCGCACGACGGCGCCCCCGGCGAGCTGTGGGACTCGAGGTATCCGCGGCTGGGGTATCGTAGCGACGATCACGCCGAGTTGAACCAATTCCTCCTCGACGCCACCAGATCCAGGCTCGGCATCATCAAGAATCTCTACTCCGAGGTCGAAACGAAGAGCCTCGACAAGCACCTCATCCTTTTGGTCGAAGTGACGTTGCTCCCGCTGCCCCCGTCGCTCAAGTTGATCTTTGCGGACGTTGGTCGGGTCGGCATGTTCGTAAACATGAGCATGCGCGTCCTGAGAAGCTCGTTCCTTCGCGGGTCCACCGGCGCCTTCACCGCAGACATCACCGGTCTCTTCGAGCGCATGGAGGCCCTCGTCGCTGTGGCCGGCGAAGTTAGCGAGGCCATCCGCGTCGTGCTGGTCCGGACGAAGATCGACGACGGTGACATCGCAGACCTCAAGGCCAAGGTCGAACGCCTCCAGGCGGAACGTGCGGCGCTCGTGTCCGTCTGCAAGACCATCGGCCCGCACGGCAGGGTGCGGCTCGACAGGGCCGACGTGCGGACTGCCGCGTGGTGCGCCATGCTACTGCGCGGGTGCAAGGAGATTGGTCGGCTCGCGAAGCGGATGACCGAGCGCGCGGATTACCAATCAAAACAACATGCGTGGGAGTTCGGTTTGCGCTTTGCTTCGATGAGGTAGCTACCTCATAGGGATCCGGTCCCTATAGGGGAAGGGACTCTTCGCCACACACACAGGGGAAGGCCTCCTCCTTTTCCACGCTTATTTCATTCAGCACAAACCATGCAACTACATAGCATCCCGAAAACGACATACCGGAGCGCGCCGCTGCGGAGGGCAAAGAATGCGTCGCTGCGGAGGAGTCTAAATGCCAGTGCCCAGTCAAAGAATGACCAGGAAATTAACCAGCCCGGCAAACGGAGTACATACAGGCCAGACAGCTACACAGAGATCGTGGACGATGCCACGAGGGCCATCGCCGCCGCTCTGAATGCCCAAGAGACGAGGATGGAGGTGGTACGTGTCGAGCTCCCCGAACTGCCCACGCTAGACTCGCTCGTTCGCTCGTTCGCTCACTCGCTCGTTCGCTCGTTCGCGCTTCGTTCGTTCTCCAGGAGTTCCCGAGCGTGAGCAACGTGAGTGGCTACGCGGGATCGTCCGACCTGTTCATCGACTCGTCGATCCAGCTCTCGATCTCGATGGCCCGCAAGCTGCACGCTGCGACCGGCAAGAAGGTCCACATCGTCCTGCCCGACGGCCCGGAGTACAATCGCGCGTACAAGCTCTTCAAGGCTGCGCTCGAGTCCTCCGACGGCGTCTCGCTCGGGCACTTGCGGGAAGGAAAGAAGAACACGTTCATGGCGTCGCTGGCCGTCTCATTCTCGTTTACGGGCGAGACGCCGCCCGACAGTTTTGATGCCGGACAGAATGCGGACGTGTACGTGGCCGTGAACGCCAGCACGGTCGAGCTGCCAGAGCTGGAGACGTACTCTCTCGAGGTCGTCAAGGACAAGCCGCTCGTGACCTGGAACATGGAGTTGGACAACCTCCGGGCCGACCTGGGCCTGCTGGGCTTCCCGCCAAAGGCCCTCCAGTATCGGTTCTTGAGCCAGATCAAGCCGGTGTTCTACATTCGCCAGCGCGATTACTCCAAAACAGTCAGCGTCTCGCCGTTCATCATCAACTACTCGGGAGCGCTCTTCAGGGAGTACCCCGGACCGTGGCAGGCGATGCTCCGCCAGGACAACGGGACCTATGCGTGCGTCGCCGAGCGCCCCGAACGGTACGCGCTGGGCGCGTTCAAGCTCGAGCTGGCCAAGGCCATGGGGCTCGACGACGAGGAGGGGAGCACTATCCAGTTTTTGAGGACGGGCCGCCGCACGGCGACGTGGTGGGAGGACGAGGAGGAGGGCGGCGCGAACGAGACGAGCCGGGCGTGGCGCGAGTAACTCTCTATTTTCTACACTCTACAATCTACATTTCGTTCAATGTGTTTAGTATCTAGAACCGCTTCCATCCATCTTCGCCGCGTGGGATAATCTCGGCGACCGAGTGGCGGAGCCTCTCCCAGACGACCGGGTCGACGCCCAGGCTGATCATCGTGCCGATCTGCTGGCAACGCTCCGGCATGGCCCAGACGAAGGCGCGGACAAAGGTGACGCGCTGGCTATGCATGGGGAGAGATTGCACGAGGGCTGGAAGGCTCAACCACCAGCCGGCAGGATCCGCGTTGTCCCAGCAATCCTTCATGGTCTTCACTTGGATAGGCCCCGACATATACCTCCGCACGACGGGCTTGATGTTGTCCTCGACGTAGTCGAAGGTCGAGTTGGCTTTTTGGACAAAGGCGGCGATGGCGTCGCTGAGGACGTACTGGTTGACGCCTTTGGCGGCCGACGTGGCCGGCTCTGCGGCCTCGATCATCTCCGAGATCCTGTGCTGGGCGGCGAGGAGCTCGTCGTTCAGCTTGAATGCGGTTTTGGGATGTCCCGGAAAGTAGCTCGCAATGACCGGGAAGCAGGTGTTCTGCTTCAACCCGCAGTAGAATTCGTTGACGCCCGCAAAGGTCGTCCATTGCGCGCGGAGCGTGGAAAACAGGCGCGCGTTGTCCGGGTGCTCGGCGAGATGATCGGCGGTGACCTTGATCTTGGCCAGCATCGCTCGCATGCTCTCCTGCGCGAGCGGCAGCTGTGACATCGGCCCCCACTTGTGCTCCGGTGTGAATACCTTGAGACGGAGGATGCCGGTGTAGGTCCGGAGGGTCAACACGAAGCACACGATTGACGCCAGGGAGATCAGGCACACCGCGAGCACCTTGGTCAGCGCCGTCTGCACCGTCAGATCGTACAACACGGCCGCCCACGCCAGCCCCGCCGTCGGGAATCCAAACGCCCACATCTGCATGAAGAACTTATCGGCGTAGAGGAAGCGTCTCCAGACCATCCACGCGACGACCATGGCGATGGACAACGCGGCGTAGAACAGCGACTGGGTAATCGCGATTGGCGGCGCGTTGTTCATGGACCCGATCAGTTCCAACCCCATTCCGCCCGCGTTGAGCACCGCCCACGCGATGGAGGCCACAGCGGGGGCCGCGAACCAGATGGCCGCGAACATGCGCATCCGGGGGTCGGCATTCGGCCCGAGCGCAAACCTCGGGAAAAGCGACGCGAACAGGACGATCCACATGAGGGTCGCAAACCCGAAGAACAGGAAGCAGACCTGGGTATATCCCGGGTCGATGATCGGGCCGACGACGGCAAAGATGAAGAGGCCGACCGGCGCCATCATCCACGAGCCGTTCATGTGGCCGTCGTGACGCAGCGTAGAGAGCCAGTTCCCAATCGTGATGACCGCCAGCGCAGTGCCAGTCGACGATCCCGCCCAGAACAAAACGCGCGCCAGCGCCGTCGAGTAGTTTTCCCACGACAAGAACGCATAGACGGCCAGGGTCATGCTCGGCACGGAGAACGCGTTGTTCATCGCCGGATGCATCCACTCCGACCGCACCTTTTTCGGGTACATAATCATCTTGCCGACATACGGCGCCGTGAACACCACCGTGTGCACGAGCGACAGGAGCGTGAGAATCTGCCAGACCAGATCCGGCGTCGCGAACCGCGGGCTGATGGACATGAACTTGAACAGCGCCGCGACGGCCGCCACGCCGATCACCGAGGATTGAAAGGCAATCTTCGAGTGTTTGACGACGGCAAAGTCCTCCCTCTCCCAGTCGTCCGTCTTTCCCGTCTTGTAGTGCAAATCGACCTTTGTCGGCGCGCCGTGCCCCTCAAACTGGAACGTGACGCGCTCCGGCTCTGGCGGGTGGACGACCTTGGTAAACTCTTCCCAAGTGTACTTGGTCTCGGCGAGCAGGTTGATGTGCTGCATGTACACCGTGTCGGGAATGATCCCAAACCGGATGGCGTGGCCGAAGAACCAGCACCCCGCGCAAAAGTTGACGAACCCTTCGAGCCCGGCAAAGAACGCCAGCGTCGCGGCAAACGCCGTCGCCGCCTGCCACTGCTTGGTGAACTGAAGCACCACGATGATCGTCGAAAACATGACACCCACCGCCACCGCAAACTGCTTCGGCGGCCCCGCCCCCCACACGGGCCCCGTCTCCCGGCCCAGCCAGCGACCACCGACGAGATCCCAGAGCGCGACGACCAGCATCGAGATGCTCCCGAGCGGACTCACGCCCGCGCCCCCGTAAAACCTCAAACAAAAGTCAGTCAACAGCCCGACCGAGAGCCACTTGACCGACCGATACTCCAGGTAGCTCATCGCCGCGATCACCACGCACACGACAAACACCTGCACGCCCGTCCAGCGAATGACCCGGCCGTCGACCGTCTGCGGGAACTCCAGCAGGGCACCCGTGACGGACGGCGCCGAGAGATCCACCCCGGCCAGCCCCTTGATCGCCTCCTTGGTCGCACTGTCGCCGTCCCCGACCAGCATGTCGAATTCACCGGAATCAATGAGCGCCTTCGTGTCGTTGCAACCGCCGACGAGCGAGCCGTTGATGTAGACGAACGGGACCGTCCTCTGACCGGTCGTCTCGCGGAGATGCTCCAGGACGGCCGGCCCCGCCAGTTCCGCCGGCGTCGCCGACAGCTGATCGAGCTTGATGTAGGTGAACGCGACGCCCATCGTCGCCATCGTCCTCGTCACCTCGATACAGAACGGACAGGTGCTACGCCCGAAGACGACCACCTTGTCTGAAGCGATCACGGCGTCGACCTTCTCCGCCAGGCCCTTGCCTTTGTACTGAACCAAGCTGACTGCATCGACGTCAACGACGTGCGACGACGCGGCGCTGTCGGTCATATTGACGATCTTCGGGGATTCCGGAAATTATGAAAATTTGAACTTCGAAGTTCAAAATTTCAGCGAACGAACGAACGAACGAGGCGCGACGTGTCGGGAAAGAGCCAGATGTTGCTCGTTCGTAGCACCCTTTGTAACCGATTTTGTGTCTGATTTGCATACCAGTGAAACAACGGGGGCGACCGATCAGTGGATCGATTCGTATCGTATCTTCGCTCGAGATCTCCATCGACGAGGATCGATAATCGATAGCGAGTCGATCGCGAGTCGATGATCGATCGCGAAGGTTTCTCTCTTTCTCTTTCAGGAAAGCGAAATCAGTTCACACCCACGATGTACGGCACGCCGTCCTCCCGCCACCCGATCCGATCGTCGCAATACGCCCGCACGCATCTCGGGAACAGCTCGTGCTCTTGCTTCAGGACCCTCGCAGCCACCCGCTCGGGCGTATCGTCGACAAACACCGGGACCACCGCCTGCCCGAGAATAGGCCCCTCGTCAAACTTATCGTTGACAAAATGCACCGTGCACCCACTCACCCGGCTCCCAGACCGCACGACGGCCGCATGGACATTCATGCCGTACATACCGTGGCCCCCAAACGGTCCCGGCAGGAGGCCCGGGTGGATGTTCAGCATCCGCTTCTCGTACGCCTTGACAACCTCGACGGGAATCAGCTTCATGTATCCCGCCAGCACGACGAGATCGACGCCGTGCGACTCGAGCTCGTCGACGAGCGCACGCGGCGAGCCACAGACAGTCGTCTCGGTGTGCTTTCCGGGGGGGTAGACCGCAACCTGGCGAACGACCAACGGTCGACCAGCGCAGTGCGAGTGAGCTTTTCAGAGTCGAGCGTCGAGCGTCGAGCGTCGAGCGTCGATGGTTCATACAGATGTCGTTTAGAGTTCGCAGTACGCACCGGGATGCCGTGCTCTCGGGCGTAGACGGCTGCGGCGCAGCCCGGGGCGTTTGTGACGACGACCGCGACGTCGCCGTTGATGGAGCCGTCGAGGATGTCGGCGTGGATGGCTCGGAAGTTCGATCCACCGCCAGAGACAAAGACGGCGATGGACTTTCTTCTCCTTTCCGTGCCGGGGTCGAGGTCGGCGTTCGGGTTGGCCCGGACGGTCGTCCTGCCTGAACACGACGAGCACGATGACGACGGGGTCGGCCTGCGCGCGTGCTGATGATGCGTCGGGATCGGGGCGCACGGACGGGTGGATACTCGTACTCGTACTCGTACTCGTATCCGGGCCGTGTGGGCCGTCGACGGGACAAACGCAACGTGCAGTGCTGCGTTCATGTCGTGAAGTGTTTTTTCGTTTCGACCGTTCCGCCCCGTTTTGCTCACAAATTTGATCGTTGCTCGGCGTGTGCGCGTGTCGAGTGTTCGTCGCGGTGTAGAATGGTGGCTGTGCGCGGGGGGATGCGGCAATGCGGGTCGTACCGGTCAGACAGGGTCGTTGTCTTGTCCGCCCCGACGACGTCGACGTCGGCAGGGCGAGTCGGCGTTGGCCAACGCCGGCGAGTCGGTGTCGGTGACGGTCCTTTCAGGTCAAGGTCCAGGTTCAATCTCGTCCGGTCGTCCGGAGGGGACACGGACCCGGGGACAGACGACGCGAGACCAGCGCCGTCCCCGTCGGTGTCATCGTGCGACGAGTCGTGTATGATTGACTCGTTTGCCGACGAGCTCATCCGGGAGCGGAGCCTCGACTCTCTGAGCGGGAGCCTGGGCGAGTCCGCGACGCGCTTCGACGAGCCCTTTGAAGAAAACGAGAAGCGCAGTCGGCGCACCAATAGCGCTAGTAGCGCCAATAGCACCAATAGCACCGATAGCGCGGATGGCACGGAGGCGAAGAAGGCGAAGAAGGCGAAGGAGAGCCAGTCGCTCGAGGAAGTGTCCGCGTCGTCGTCGAACGAGTTCGTGTTGATCCTCGCGGCGTGTCTGATCGGCATTTCGACGGGTTTCGGTGTCGTGCTGTTCAACGATGCTGTCGCGTTCATCCGGCATATTATCTGGGACGAGCAGACGTCGTTCTCGGTGCTCGACGGCCGGCAGCTGTTGTCGTCGCTGGAGGCGGACGCGTTCGGGTGGCTGCGGCTGGTCGGGCCGCCTGTGGTCGGCTCTGCGGTCGTCTCGGGCATCCTCTGGCTCAGTAGTGGTGGTGGGAGCTCGGAATCGATGCCCTTTCGGAAAGCCAGGGAGCGGCTGGGGAGGATTGGGAGCGCGGTGGTGGGGCTCGGGAGCGGGGTGAGCCTCGGTCCGGAAGGGCCAAGTGTGGAGATCGGTGTTGATTTGGCGACCATATTTATCGAGCAGTTCAAGAGCGGGCGGCAGCATATCGCGTCGCTGATCGCGGCTGGGAGCGGGGCAGGCGTGGCGGCCGGTTTCAACGCGCCCATCTCTGGCGTATTTTTCGCCGTCGAGTCGGTGCTCCAACGAGAGTCCGGTGCGTGGCTGTGATCTTCTGACGGGCGGGTCGAGTCGCTGGTTTATTCGCTCACTCGCTCCGGGCTCGTTCGCTTCCAGGCCCCAACCGAAAGTTCGCGCTGGTCAACCAGGAGGAGGAGGAGTCCGGGTTGACGATCGCGATGATCCTTCTGGCCAGTGTGCTCGGTGCCATCGTGAGTCAGGCCGGGCTGGGTAGCAGTCCGGCGTTCTTGGTGCCCGATTACAGGGTTCGTGCATGGCATCCTCGTCGATCGTCGATCGTCGATCGTCCGCCACGCGTGCTCACTCGTTCCACCCTTCGTTCTCTCCATCGTTCTGCAGCTCGAGAGCTTGGCCGAGCTGCCGCTGTTTATCGTTTTTGGCGGCCTCTGCGGGGTCGTGTCATCGGCGTTCCTCTTCAGCTTGGGCCTGGCCACGGACCGGATGCAGTCGCTGTCGTCGTCGTCGTCGATGGGGGAGAACGACACCGTACGGTGGCTGCTGCCCGTCGCAGGCGGCGTCACCACGGGAATTTGCGCGCTGTTCTTCCCCGAGGTGCTCTACGAGGGGTTTGATAACGTCAACAGCGTGCTGTCGGCGCCCTCCGGAGACTACTCGGCGACCGTCCTGCTGCAGATCGTCGCGCTCAAGATTGTCGCGACGAGCGTGTCCCGGGGCTCGGGCCTCCGAGGGGGCATCTATGCGCCGAGCATTTTTATCGGCGCCGCCCTCGGGAGCGCCTTTGGGCTGACAGTGCACGAGGTGTTTGACAGCATGTCGATGGGCCTCGGGACGGGCGTGTCGGCGCCCCAGGCGTACGCGCTGGTCGGCGTCGGGGCGTTTCTGGCGAGCGCGTGCGACATCCCACTCACCGCCATTCTGCTTTTGTTCGAGCTGACTCGCGACTATCTGATCATCGTGCCGACACTGGGCGCCGTCGGCATCAGCTACTGGATTAGCAGCAACTTCTTGTCGTGGATGCGGAGAAGGAACTCGAGCGGTCAGACAGTATTGAGGAGCCCGAAGAATGCCCCGAGTCCTCCAGTGACAGAGACGGGGACGGGGGCAGATGCAGATGCAGGCACGGGGGCGGACAGCACGTCGCAACCGCTGTCGGTGGCCGAGGCGCGGCGGCTGCTGGCGGGGGCCGCGGACGACGACGTCGTGGCCTCTCGGCAGGAGCGCCAGGTGACGATACTCGTTCGTACGACCAAGCGACGTTGAGGACTGGTTACCCTGAAGATTCAAAAACTGCGCAGCTCGTAGTTGCCAGCCTCGCAAAGATACCGCACCCAGGGCAAACTCTGGTACCCGCTCTTCTCCGTCACCTTCAAGTACCTCACCTGAATCCCGCTCACCGAATAGTACGGGATCTGGAACTTCACCTTGACCGGCGGCATCCGCCCGAGGTTGACCTCCTCGGCCATCACGCTCGGCAGCCCGAACCTCGCCCGCAGACTCAACTCCCGCCCGCCAGGGAACTGCTTGATCTTCCACACCAGCGCGTCATGCTCCGGCGCGTACACCGCGCTCCCCTGCGATGTCTTGAAGACCGGCGAGATGGCGTCGGGCGGCAGCGGCAGGATAATCTCCACGTCGGTCGCCGTGCTCCGGTCCTTGAACTGACTCTTCGCCTTCACAAAGTACTCGGTCCGACTCCTGCTATGCTTCTCCACCTGGCACTCGACCCATATCAGCGGCTTCACCTGCTGCGACAGCCTGTAGCTCATCAAATCAAACGCCCCGTCTGGCGGAATAAACGAGATGGTCCGGTCCCGCTCGAACGACGCCAGCCGCACGCACTGATGAAACTTGATATCCTCCAAATCAACCGCCTTCTGCGTCCCGCCCCGCCCCTGGGCGTCGATCAGCACCTTATCGTTCAGCCCCAGCTTGCACTCGGGCATCCCGCTCAGGTAGGCCCGCATCTTCAACGCCCCCACCACCTCGGACGACACCACCGTCCCGTTGGAATTCACCAACAGATTCACCGACTCAACCACATCCAAAAACACCTCGTTCTTCTTGTAATGAATGTTCTCGTTCCGCCACGAGACGGCGTTGGTCACGGCCATCGGCGGCTTGGGCTGCATGGCCATCTTGTACGCGTTCACCTTGATATACTCGCTCAGGACCTGCGCCTCTGTAAACTGCGGATACCCAAAATCCATCACCTCGTCCAACAACTCGTACGCAATGACAAAGTTGTCCCGAAGGGACTCCTCCTCCAGCTCCCGGAAGTAGTGCCGGAAAATGTCGACGAGCTTGTGCAGAAACGACAGGATGGCCGCCGCGTTCGAGTTTGTCCGCGACAGCGCCACCAGATACAGGTTCGAGTACTGGATGTACGTGTAGGTCGTATGCCGCTCCGCATCGTAGATGATCGGCGACGCCTGTGACGACTCTTCCAGCTCGGAAAGACACCGGATGAACGTGTCTGTCGTTTCCGTCGTGATCGGGATGTCCCCGCGGTAGTCACGGCTTAACACCGACTTGCCTTTGCTATCGAGAAAGAGCAGGGCCGAGATGGCCTGCTGCGAGCTGTGCGTCGTGCGGGTTGTTGAGTTCATTTTGGTTGTTCGATCCCGCGGGGTGGTTGATCGCGTCCAGGCGATGCCCGCGTCGACGCGATGGCCTGTGCTCAGAGTTGGCGTCGATAGGTTTCTATACGCGCGAGGGCGTGATGTCTGATGGAGTAAAAAGTGAAAAATCGTAATCGTAATCACACAAGACGGGGCCGTCTCGAAGCAGCCGCGCCTCGAGCAGACCCGAACAGAGCATTCATCCAAAGTCCCCTCCCCCTCCTCCGCTCACTCCCCGCATCGCGACACCGCACACAATGCTGTCTTGGACCGTCGACACGCTGCGCTGCCACTGGCAAGCGTTCTCGCATCTTCTCGCCGAGCTGCTCGCGCCGTGGGACCTCCCTCCCCACCTTCCCTGCCCCAGGCGCGCTCACCACGCACACGAATCCCTCCTCCCCGAAGCCAACGAGAGAGAGATCGAAAGCTCCGGAGAAAGCCACACCCCGGAACGCAAACGCAAACGTGTCTTTCTGTTCGACCCCCTAGGCACCGACCTGGTCCGCCAGCTCGTCGGCGCGCACGTTCTCTGGCAGCTGGCGTGGTCTGCGCCGTGGTCTTCTTCTTGTTCTTCTTGTTCTTGTTCTTGTTCTTCCTCTGGCTCGCTCGATCGCGCTCACATCCTCAAAGACTGTTCCTTTCGAACGCTACTGTCCTTGCAGTTCATTTTGGGCCACTGCGCGCAGGTCTGTCTCCCGTCGCTGTCGCCGCGGTCCATCGTCGACCTGCTCGACGTCGTCCTCCCCTATTCCCTACCGGAGAGACTCCCGACGCGTATCGACGACGCCCCGTTCCTCGACTGCTGCTCCACGTCCTCGCCCCCAAAGGCCCGAGCGCTCGACGGGCTGGCTCATTCGGGCGACACGATGCTCGCGCTCTGTTACTAGTCAGATTGGTCGCAATCAATTGTAATACAACTCCAGGCTCATCCCGTCGTTGATCTCGTAGTCACCCAGCGTGATATGATCCTTGAACACCTGGTTCCACTTCTGTAACCGGATGGACTCGGGCCTCGTCCCCGTCTGCGCCGCCACCATCTTCTTCAGGTCACCCACCGTGTCGTCCTCGTTGCACTTGACTCGGATCTACAGTGGATGCAGGTGGCGTGAGGACGTCGTCGTTGGAGAGCGGAGCGGAGACGGGAGACGGGAGACGGGAGACGAGCGAGAGGAGGGAGCGTGACAGCGGAACCTCGGGGCGATCGATTCGAGAAGAAGTTGCCTTCGAAGCACGCCAGGAGGACGCACGGCATGCGACAGCCGATCATCGCGTGACAATAGACACACAACGTACCTTCTTTCCTAGCCGGTCGTTGAGTACAATCTCAATCATCGTGTCGCGACAACTGGAAGTTCTTTGGAAAGGCTGGCCACGTGACGTGGCCGACCAACCGAAAGTTCGTTCGCCGTTCGCCGTTCACCCACGTCTATTGCATTCAAGACGACGTCTTGCGTGGGGTACTTAACGCGCTTCGGGGACGCAACATACCACACGAGCGAGCGCGATACCATATGGGGGAAGCGTGGACGTACACGACCCCGGCAAAGATGGCCAAGAATCGGGCCTTGGCGTGCGTTGTCTCTCCGTCTCTCCGTCTCTCCGTCTCCCGTCGTCCCGTGACGTGCACCTCGCACTTTGCGCGCGCCCAAGCTGACAATACACGCGATACCACGACGTCGTCATCCATCCAGGGAAAACACGGCGATTCGCGCCAAATACTTCACGGAGCAAGCGACCCAACCTCCTCGCAACGACCGCGGTCGGCAGCAGCAGCAGCAGCAGCAGTCGACCGTCCCGCGCGTTCGGTCGTCCAGGTTGCGGAATTTCCTTCTTCTCACGCCCTGGTCGTCGATCGTGTCGTGGGCGTTTCTCGCCACGGTGCGTGGCGGAACCGAACCGACGAGAGCTATGACTCGAACGTGTGCCGCCCGGGCTCAAAGCGCGCTCTCTCTCGCTCTCTCTCGCTCTCTCCTTTCTCACGCGCTCGCGCGTTGCTTGTTCCCGCACATTGCTCGTATGCATCGCTTCAGGGACTGGTGACGTATATAATCAACGCGCCGAAGCTCTTCGACCTGTCGGATGCGCTGATTGCCGTGGTCCACCAGACGGAGGGCGCCGGGCCGTCCTGGGCGGACGTCCCGTCTGCGTACGTCTCCCGTCTGCACACCACGCTCTCGTCGTACGTCATCTCTGGTATACTCGGGCTGGTGAGTATCCTCGTGGGGGGCGTCGCGGCGTATATTCACATCAAGCACGTCGTCAACGGGCCGTTCTGGGGGGCGCTGCATCGGACGCTTCTGACGACGACGTTGCTGCTGGGGTTGCTGTATGTGGTCGCGTGTTTGGCGTGGTTTGTGATTTTGATGATGTATGTGGGCTCGTGGATGACGGCGCTGTGGGCGTTTGAGCAGGGGGCGGCGGTGCGGGCGGGGGCGCTGGCGGCGGCGAGCTCGCTCACGCAAGGGGGGGCTGAGGTGTGTGTGGACGCGTGCTTGAATCTCGGCGCGTATCCGTTCTTCGGCGGGGTGGTTGTGGAAGACCATGCAGTGGGCATGCGCGGGTGTGTGTGTGATGCGGAGGTCGTGGCGGGGCTCGGGGGGTTGGCGGGGCAGGCGCGGGGCAAGGGGATGTGGGTGCTGGTGGGGGTGGTGGCTGTGTGTGTGGGGTTGGTTCTTTCGGTGGTCAATGTGGCGGCTGATATGGGCGGAACGTGGGTGGTGATTCATGCAGAGGTGCAGAACGTCGTGTATCGGGATTCGAGGAAGGAAGCGTATGAGGACGACGATGATGATGCCGTGAGTGGGATTTCGTCGGCTGTGAATACGACGCCGGCGACGCAGACGAAGGAGTACGTGAAGAGCCGGCTCGGCGGCGGTGGCGGCGGCGGCGGCGGGGAGTCGCACGCGATCAGCGCGCTCGGGGGCCTCGGCTCGCTCGGCGCCGTGCCTGGACATCTCGCGGCCCCCAGCCACCTCCAGCAACTCCAGCACACGAGCGGCGTCTTCAGCTCGAATGTATAATCTCTTCTCTGTCAATCTATTTGTTTCATGCAAATGAACGAACGAACGACGACGACGACGACGCACACAGCCACAGGCTACACCATGGCCTTGACCGTCGACACGATGTCGTCCACGGTGGGCAGCGCTGCTGCCTCCAGCTGATGGGAGTACGGCATCGGAATATCAACGCCCGTGATCCTCTCGGGCGGCGCGTCCAAATCGTCAAAGCAGTCCTCCGTCGCCACGGAGATGATCTCGGCGCCGATGCCGTTCTGCGGCCAGCCCTCCTCAACGCTCACCACCCGGTGCGTCTTCCTCACGCTGCTGGCAATCGTGTCCCGATCCAGCGGCTTGAGCGTCCTCAAGTTCACCACCTCCACGCTCACCCCCTCCTTCTCCAGCGCCTCGGCGGCCTGCAGACAGAATCCGACCATCTTCCCGAAACTCACCAGGGTCACGTCCGTCCCCTCCCGCATCACCTTGGCCTTCCCGATGGGCACTGTGAAATCCGCATCCTCCACCTCCGCACCCACTTCGAACGACTCTCCGTACAAGATCTCGTTCTCTAGAACCACCACGGGATCCGGGTCCCGGATCGCCGCCTTCATCAGCCCCCTGGCGTCCTCGCTATCGTACGGCGCCAGCACCTTGAGGCCCGGCACCGAGCTATACCACGCCGCAAAGCACTGCGAATGCTGCGCCGCCACGCCTGCGGCCGCCCCGTTGGGACCCCGGAACACGATCGGGCACTTGATCTCTCCCGCCGACATGTAGTAGCTCTTCGCCGCCGAGTTGATGATATGATCGATCGCCTGCATCGAAAAGTTCCACGTCATGAATTCCACCACGGGCTTCAGGCCCTGCATGGCCGCCCCACACGCGATCCCTGTGAATCCAATTTCAGTGATGGGCGTATCCTTGACGCGCTTGGCGCCGTACTTCTGGAGGAGGCCACGCGTGATTTTGTACGCGCCTTGGTACTCTGCAACCTCCTCGCCCAGAATAAAGACGTCCTTGTCCCGCTCCATTTCTTCGTCCAGAGCAGAGTTCAGGGCATCACGGACCGTCATTTGCTTCGCGGTGGCCTGCAAAGGCGGAGGGTGGGGTACAGTACAGGGTGAGCGGGGCACTGCAGCGTCGAGAGGTGTACGTATGGAACGTACCGTGGTCGCCGAGAGGGACCGGGACTGAGAGGAAGCGGAGGCGAGCGCCGCAGCGGCCCGGAGGATCGACTCGGCCGCGGCGTCCTGTCGAGGCGAAGGGCGAAAACGAGCGAGTGAGGCGATTCAGGGGCCTTTGCCGGCTGGTTGCGACGACGACGAGCCGCGCCGTTTGCGGCAATCTACGGTATTCTGAACGTCCATATGGGCGTCAAGCTGGCCAAGATGACCACCATGGACGCTGATTCCGGGGAGAATTTCAATTACTGGGTTGGCTACTGCATTCGCTACGCACGCCCGGCTGTTGTTGACGCACCTGTCTGACTGCCAGGCCAGCGATCCGGCTTATACCCCACATGGCGATGATGATGATTTGATGTTGTTGGTTGGTTGGTTGCGCGAGACGTTGTTGCGGGGAGAATCCAGGACAACCTTGGGAGCGGCGTTCCATGAAGCGACGATCGACTGGACCGGGGCGTATGTCTGCGTGCGCGTGGACCCGAGAGGCGCGAGTGCTCGATCCGAGGGCGGTTCGTCCTGACCGACAGCCGACAGCTGGCAGCCGACAGCCGACAGCCGACTGTCGGCTGAGAGCGGCGTGGCTACCTTCTACCTGACCGCCGGGTTCCGGCGATCGGTCGTCGGCGTCGAGAACCGCGGTCAACGATGACGATATGCCGTAGCGGGCTGGCTGGCTGGGCTCCATGGTGCTTCCTCGAGGAACCAACGGACCGAGGAAGGGACTCTGTCCCCTCCCTTGCCCGTTGCAAGGGAGATTAAATTTCCCCTTCCACTTTCCACCTGACCCCCATGCCTGCCATCGACGACTCGGCGATCCTCGCCGCGTGCGAGAAGAAGAAGGGGTATATCCTGAGCAACCTCGAGTGCGTGCTGTTTTCATCCACCAGCAATTTGAAATTCTGCCGTCCGCTCGGACGCGTTGCCCGGCCCGCGTGCCCTCCATACAAACTCGTATGTACTCGTACGCACTCACGCACAATCGCCGCACCTTGTCAGGAACGTGACGATGAAGGCGCTTCGGAAGGAGATCGAGTCGGACCTCGGCCTGGAGAAGGGCGCGTTGAAGGAGCAGAAGACGGTGATCACCGCCTATGTCGACAAGCTGCTGACGGCGTCAAAGGCCGAGGCGGCCGCGAAGGAGGCGGCGGCGAAGAAGAAGAAGGCGTCGTCGACGGCAAAGGCGAAGGCAAAGGCGCCGACGCCGACGCCGACGACCAAGGGGTCGACAGGTACCAAGAGGAAGTCGAAGAAGGACCCCAACGCGCCGAAGAAGAACATGACGGCCTTCTTGTTCTTCTCGAACGACAAGCGTGCCGAGGTGACTGCCGAGCTCAAGGCCGCGAACCCGGACTTGAAGGGCGTGGCAGAGGTGGGAAAGAGGCTCGGCGAAATGTGGAAGGAGCTCAGCGACGCCGATAAGGAGCCGTACAACAAGCAGGCCGAGGCGGACAAGGCGCGGTACTTGAAGGAGATGGAGTCCTACACGCCGTCGGAAACGGCCGCCGAGGAACCGACCAAGGCGGCCAAGGCGGCCAGGGCAACCAAGGCAACCAAGACGACGCCAGCTGGGGCGGCGCCCAAAAAGTACTCGGAGCGGGTCGAAAAGTTGAAGAAAAAGTGCAGCGAGGCGTCGATTCGGGTCCCGATCAGCGTGTATACGCAGTACAAGAAGCATGGGAATATGAAACAGCTCGAGGGGGATATTCTGGCGCTGCTCGAGAAGGAGGGGCTTTCGGCGAAGAGCACGAAGGACGAGATCCTCGAGGTGCGGGAGCGGCTGGAACTGGCGCGGGACACGGAGGGGATCGATGCGAGCAATATAATCAAGAGTCCCGAGGGGGGCCGGCGGGGTCGGCGACGGGCGGCTGCGGCGGCGGTGATGCACTGGAGCCAGCAGAGCCAGGAGCAGGAGGACCCGGAGATCTTTGGGGATACGCCGGAGACCAGCGAGTCCAGCGCGACTGACGATGACTTTGACGATTGCGAGGGCGGAGATGGCGCGAGTCCGACGCTGCGGAAGAAGACGAAGAAGAGCCGCGTCGTGGTCGACGAGGAGGACGAGGAGGACGAGGAGGACGAGGAGGAGGAGGAAGATGAGGAAGAGGATGATGATGACGACGATGACGAGGGGGAACCGGTGAAGGACGAGGTGAAGGACATGGAGGCCGTCGCTGCTGTGGTTGCCGCTGACGGTCCCATCATGGACGATATACAAGATTCGGACGACAAGTTGCAGTCGATCGAGAAGCGTGCCAAGCCGGTTGACGAGGCGTCGCAGTATGTGCCGAAGAAGATGGCCGACTGGAGCGATGACGACGACGACGAGTAGTGATCATTGGGTGGCCCTGCAAAACAGTTTTCTCTTCCTTCTCCTTCTCCACGCCTTCTCCACGCCTTCGCGTCATGCAGGCACGGCACTGCGGCCGGCTAGCACGACGGCTGCCGTCGTGCAGTCGAGTACGAGCGACGCAGTTGCGGCAGGGCACTCGGACGTACGCTCGACGGGTTCTCGTCGCTGTGAACGCCGCGACAAAGCACCACTCGTTCGACTTCACGTCGCTCCAGGCGTGCACGACCAGTCTTAAAGACCTGGACCTCGTCCCCGCGAAGGTGTCTTCGGTCATCCAGTACCACCCGCAGTCGCTCGCCATCCATCTGCGGACGCCGACGCGCAGCGACGCTTACCTGCACCTCTGTTGGAGCCCGGCGTTCTCGCACATCGGCCTGCTCGACAGCCCGCCCCGGCGGGGGTCCGCGTCTGAATCCTTTTCGTTCGGCGATCAGCTGAAGCGGCACTTGAACAATATGTTGCTGTTGGACGCGAGCTTGCCCGAGGCGTGGGAGCGCGTGCTGCGGCTGTCGTTTGGCGAGTCGCTCGGCGGCCCGGTCCAGTCGGAGCTGTACGTGGAACTCATGAACAAGCATAGTAATGTTGTGCTGTGCGATGGGAGCGATGGGAGCATCCTTCTCGCGGCGAACCAGATCGGACAGCGCAAGTCGAGCCAGCGGCAGTTGCAGGTCAAGCGGCAGTACGAGCTGCCGCCGTTGGTGGGCGGCGGGGCGCCCACGGGCGTCAATTCGGCGTCTGAATTTCGGGAACGACTGCTTGTGGAGAAAGTCAGAGATATGGAGCTGGCCAAGGCGGTGTCGTCCAGTTTCCGCGGTCTCGGACCGGCGGTGGCGTCCCTGCTCGTCGGCCGGGCGGTGGGGGTGGCTGAGGAGGCGGCGGCGGCGGGGGCGGGAGAGACGGAGAAACCGGACAAGAACGCTGGATCGCTGTCCGATTCCGAGTGGGATGCGCTGTACGCAGCGTTCCGCGCGTGGGCGGACGATCTGACGTGCGACACGTCACAAGAGGCAACGCCGGCGTTGTCGACATTGTCGACAGCAACGACAACGAGCAAGGCGGCCGAGTGGGTGTCTCGGCTCGTGCCTTCGCTCGCCGCATCTCAAATGTCGCCGTTGGAATTCTTCGGGGCGTACTACCAAGTACTCCTGCTGGAAGAAGAGAAGACGAGACTGATGGGGTCGCTTGCGAGGACGCTCGGCAGGACGAAGGACAAGCTGCGGAAAAAGCTGGCGTCTCTGGAGAAGCAGGCGGACGTGTCGTCCGAGGCCGACGGAGTGAAGCTCAAGGGCGATCTGGTGATGAGCCATCTCCACCTCTTCAAGAACCCGGCGGCGGACCGCGCTCCCTCGATCGAGGTGCAGAACTGGGAGACGGGGGAGGCGGAACGGATCGCCCTCGACGAGACCAAGACGATCATCGAAAACGCGGAGAAATTCTACAAGCAAGCGTCCAAGCTCAAGCGCGGTGCGACCAAAGTACTGCCCCTGATCGACGAGTGCAAGGCCGACATGATGTATCTGGACGACAACGAGGCCCTGCTCGAGTCGATCACCGCCTCGGAGGAGGGCGACGAGCTGGACCTGCTGACGCAGATCGAGCTCGAGCTGATGGAGGCAGGCTTCATCAAGAAGAAGGCGATCCACGCCATGCAGGAGAAAGGCGTCCAGAAGAACAAGAAGCGGGCCAAGAAGAGCGGCGGGTCGGAATACAAGAGGCTCGAGTCTCCCAACGGGTTCGAGGTGCTTGTGGGCCGGAGCAGCAAGCAGAACGACGAGGTGACGATGCGGGTAGCCAAACCAGGCGACGTGTGGATGCACGCCAGGGGATTCCCGGGAGCCCACGTCCTCGTGCGCTGCGCCCAGGTCAGCGCACCGGTCGAGGACGCCGACCTCGAGTTCGCAGCCAACATCGCGGCGTACTACTCCAAGGGCGCCTCGCTGGGTAAGGTCGACGTGATCATGGCCGACCCCAAGGACATCAGCAAGCCCCGGGGCGCCAAGCCGGGACAGGTGATGGTGGCGAAGGAGAAAGTCATCGTCGCCAACCCGGACGAGGCCGTCGTTAAGACATGAGATTAAATAGCAACACGATCTATGCTTACTTCTTTGCGTGGTTCGCCGTGTGGACAACGTGTGCCGCCTGGTGGATCAGCATCTCCATCACCTCGGAGGTCGTCGGGTGCGAGTGCACGGTGAACCTCAGGTCCTGCACGGGGGTCTTCAGCGAGATGGCGTTGGAGAACTCGTGGATCATGTCAGCCGCGTGCAATCCAATCAGATGGCAACCGATGATCTGTCCAGTATCCTTCCTGAAAATCAGCTTGCCCATGCCGTCGCCCTCAATCTCCGCCAGCGCCTTGGAGTTGGCCTTGAACGCCGTCTTGACAACCTCGAGCTTGTCGGCAAAGCCCTCCTTCGCAGCCTCCTCCTTCGCAGCCTCCTCCGTCAGTCCCACGAACGACACCTCGGGGTGGGTGAAGCACGCCGCCGGGATGGACCTGTGGTCCAGCACGTGCGGGTTGCCGCACATGTTCTCGACCGCGCTAATACCCTGGCTCGACGCGGCATGCGCAAGCATATACTTTCCGTTGGCGTCTCCGATGCAGAACACGTTGGTCAGCGCCTTGCCGCTGGCGTCGAGGACCTGCATCTTCTCGTTGACCGGCACGAACCCACGGCGGTCCGTCTCCACGTTGATCGACCCGAGTCCGAGCCCGTTGGTGTAGGGCGCCCTTCCGGTGGCCACCAGCACCGCGTCCACCTCCAGCTCGTCCACCTTCTCCTTGGAGTTGAAGTCGGTCAGCTCGACGGTCACCGGCTTGACGCCAGCCACGCCCGGCGTGACCTTGGTGGCCAGCACGTTGGTGTGGAAGTCGATCTTCCTGTTGTTGATCAGCAGCCTCTGCGCCATCTTGGCAATCTCCTTGTCGAACCCGGGCATGATGTTCGGCAGGGCCTCGATGAAGGTGACCTCGCTTCCGAGCGCCGTGTAGACATCGGAGAACTCGAGGCCGATGTACCCGGACCCGATGATGGCAACCCAGTCCGGAATCCAGTCCATCTTGAGCGCGTGGTCAGACGTGAACACCGTCTTGCCGTCAATCTCGATGCCGGGCGGCACAAACGGAACGGATCCCGTCGCGATGATGATGTTCTTCGCCGTGACGTTCCCGCCAACGTCCACCCTGCCCGGCAGGCTGTACTTGACGGTGTGCGCGTCGACAAACTTACCCTGGCCGATCAGGATATCCACGCCCAGCGCCTCCAAAGACCTCTGCAGGTTTCCCTGGATGGTATTGGCCAGGTTCTTGGCGTGGTTGGCAATATCCTGCCTGTTGAAGCTGACATTGTCCACGGCAATACCAAGCGCCTTGAGGTGATGGTCGTCCTTCAGCTTGCGCACCTCTCCGGCAGCCGCGAGGAGGGCCTTGGACGGCACACATCCCCTGTTCACGCACGTGCCACCGATGTCGTGCCCCTCGACGATGGCCACCTTGAGTCCCATGTCCACGGCGTGCAGCGCCGCACCGTGCCCACCGACTCCAGCACCGATGATGACCAGATCGTAGTCATAGGCGCCAGCGGCATTCACGGCGGAGGGAGTCGGGCCCGCGCGGGGAACCATGATAGAGGCAGCGTTCCTGTTGCTGGACGTGCGGAAGGGGAGGCGAGTGAGTGAGCGCAGAAGGAGAGAGAAAGAGGAGCTGATGATCCAGGCCTGCACCGGCCAACGCCCGCCCGCGCCCCAATGGCCGACATTGAAACGCCATCAACACGCAGATACGACCATCCGCCGGGCCATTCCGACCGACGTTGCCCGTATCGCCCGCAACGGAACCAATCAAGTTCGCTAGATTGGAAATCGAGTCGTCCTCGTCTTCAGAGACCCGCGTTCCCCCCGTCCTCTCGCATGACGTCTCGTACCTCTGAATGGGCCTCACGAACGCCCCTCCAGTACTCCTGGCGGCGATCCTGGCCGCGTGCAAAGTCATCGAATGGGCCGGAGCGAGCCTGGAGGAGGCCTGGCTCCTCACAGCTCCCTTCTGGGCAATCGTAACCTTCATACTGCCGAATGGACGTGATTGATTGAAGTGCGACGTCGATCGGACAGCCGGAGACGAAGGATGCGGCGTTCGGTGTTGCTGCTGATTTATCAGCCTGAGCCGAAATGGGTGCCGCACCCATTTAGGCCTGATCAGGCAGACTTACAACTGCACGAGGACTGGAAGCAATCTTCGGGATAAACTCCTGCTGCTTCTCCTGCCCCTCCTCCCGGCGACAGCGACGAGCTCCCCCACCTCGTCCTCGTCCTCGTCCTCCCATTACCGTCCACCCCACCCGCCGAGCCGCTTGCCCTTCCCGTCCTTCTTCGCCGGGCTCACCTTGCTCATCCGCTCTTTGAACGCCTTGGCAATATCCTCCTCGCCCTCGTAACTCTTGACCACGCTCCGCACGTCGGGCACGTTGCTCCGCACGATAGCCTCCAGGAAAGGCATCATATCCAGCAGGGTCGTGTCCTCCTTCTCGCTCGTCTTCCACTTCTTCAACTTGATAGCATTCTCCGGCTGCAAACTCCAGGCATCCTCGTCCGCCGTGATCAACAACACCTGCCGCAGGTCACGGTTCAGCTTGGACAGGTCACGGACGTGCTTTCCGTCTACGTAATTGGTCGAGTCGCGGTACAGGCGGTACTGGATCATCCGATGCGGGTCGAGCCTGTCCAGGATGGGGTCTGCGTAGGTGGGCAGCTGGGAGGTGTACACGACGAGCTCAAAGTACTGGGCGAGGTCGGCGATGAAGTCGTCTGCACCGGGCCGCTTGAAGGTCCGCCAGCCCCGGCCCCGGGTCCAGTCCGAGTGAATAAGCACGTTGTCGAGATCCAATACCAGGGTCTTGATGTGGGACGCCTGGGGCGGGAGGTCGGGCAGCAGGTTGTCGGACGGCGGGTCGGCATACTTTTTAAACTCCGTCTCCACGTAGACCCGCTGGTCGATGTAATACCGGGCGAGCACGTTCCATAGCTTTCGGATCGTCGGTGTATCCTTTGAGGCCCGTTCTTCCCTCTCGTCCCGCTCGATGGTGGTCTGGAGCTCGTCGGTCGTGTAGGCGTATTGGGTGTAGCCGAGGCCGGCCGAGGCGGCCAGGGTCGCGTAGAGGAGGGTGTTGGAGACGAACGAGACGACCTTGGATGCCGTGGAGGACGCTGTGCCGTTTGATGCGCCCGCCGAGCCGGCAGCGTCTGCGGCAGCGGCAGCGGCCGCGTCTGGCGGAGCCGTCATGTCGATGTGGTTGAAGAGCTTGTCGCGCACCGCGGATTTGTCCGCGTTCTGCGCTGCGTTCGAAGATGAGGGAGACGTCGAGGGCGACTTCGTCGAGAAGGCAGCGCGGCGATAGGCGCGGAGCAGCGTTCGCGCCACGCTCATTTCGTTTTTCGTTTTTCGCTTTTGAAAGTGCGCACCGCAATGCAGCGGTTTCTCCTCTCTAGGGCGCTGCCTGGCGCGTGCACGCGCTCGTGGCAGACCGTGGCACACAGGAATCGACGGGTGATGGTGGGTGGAGGCCTGGAAGTCGCGGGTTCTGCGTCTGCGTATCGTGCGACGGGTGGCGACGAGTGGGCGGCGTCAGATGCCTCGACGTCGTCGTCGTCGGCGTCGTCTTCTTCAGCGTCAGCGTCAGCGTCAGCGTCAGCGTCAGCGTCAGCGTCAGCGTCAGCGTCAGCGTCGTCGAAGGCAGCGACAATGGCGCCTCGCGGGAAGGGCACGCTCTACGTTGTCGGGACGCCGATCGGCAACCTGTCGGACATGTCGGTCCGGGCGATTGACACGCTTCGGAACGCGGATAAGATCCTGTGCGAGGACACAAGGCGGACCAAGCAGCTGTTGAATCATTTTGAGATCCACGGTGCACGTCTGGAAAGCTATCATATGCATAACGAGTACCAGAGGACGTCCTCCGTGATTTCCGAGCTCCTGGGGGGGCAGCAGGTCGCGCTGGTAAGCGACGCGGGCATGCCGGGGATCAACGATCCTGGCGCGTTGGTGATCAAGGAGGCCGTTCGGCACAAGGACGACATCGATGTTGTGCCGATCCCGGGGCCGTCCGCGTTCCTGGCGGCGCTGGTGGGGTCGGGGCTGCTGGAGGATTCTTTCCAGTACTGCGGGTTTGTTGCGGCCAAGCGGTGGGTATTGAAGAGTCGCTCGACGAATTTGTGGGCCCCGAAGCCGATGCCGAAGCCGAGGCCGAAACCGTCTTGCTCGCGTGCCGGCTTGCGCACGCGCTCACTCCCCCCCCCTCCGCCCTCTCGCTCGCCAGGTCGCAACGGCTGAAGCAGTTCGAGGGACTCAAGCAACACGCTCACGCGCTGGTGTTTTATGTGAGCCCGCACGCGTTGGTGGAGAGTCTGAAGGATGCAGTCGAGGTGTTCGGGGCGGCGCGGCGGTGTTGCTTGGCGCGAGAGCTGACCAAACTCCACGAGGAGTTTATCCGCGGGACGCTCGAGGAGATCTCGGCGATGCACGAAGGAGACTTGGGGCGTAAACCGCGGGGGGAGTATTCGATCGTCATCGAAGGCATGCAGCAGGGTGGGGAGGATGCGGTGACGGAGGAGATGATCTTGAAGTGCCTGGAGGCGGTGGGTTTTTGACTCTTACGGTCGTGCGCTTGCACGTCCTCTCCCTACTTTCACTCACTCTCATTCTCACTCGCGCTACGCGCTTTGCTCGCTCGCCAGGAAATGGCGCAGGGGGCGTCCCCGTCGGCGGCCGCCAAGAGCGTGGCCGGCTCGCTTGGCGTCAACCGGAAAGCGGTGTACGAGCTCAGTATTAAACTCAAAGGGTAGGTAACGAATACTTAATCTCGGAAGAGTTGGACGACGCCCTCTTGTGAGAAGCACGCCAGGATATTCTTCTTTGGGTGCAGCGCGAGCCCCGTGGCACGGGAGAGGCCCGTCTTCAGGGTATGCAGGAGTTTTCCCGTCTTGAACTCGAAGCAGCTCAGCGTGCCGGCCTCGGTGAGGGTGAGGACGTACTCGCCATGGTTGGAGCGTTCGCAGCCGACGAGCGGGCCCGGGTCGTCCACCGTCTTTTTGATTTCAAACGTGCGGATGACCGACTCGTCCTCCGAGAGGTCCATCAAGTACGCGGTCGAGCTCGACGAGGTGGCGAGTATCGAGGCCGACCCGGGCGACGACGAGCAGTACCGAACGCCGATGGCAGGCTTGTCGTTGGGTAGCCGGAAGCGCTTGGTGCAGTCGCCTGAAACCGCGTCCCATACCGCAATGGTGCAGTCGACGCTCGCAGACACCACGGTGTCGCCTTCCGGCGAGAACTGGGCCGCGTGCACGAAGCTCTCGTGCCCCCGGAACTCCTTGAGGGTCTTCCCGCTCTTGATGCCGTGGATGCGGACGGTGCCATCGAAGGACGACGACAGAAGCTTGTTGCGCTCGGTGCCGAACGTCAGCGAGGTGACACCGTCCGAGTGGGCGGCGTCGAACGTCTTCAGGCACTGGCCCGAGCTCAGCTTCCAGACCTTGATGATGCCGGCCTTGTCTCCAGTGGCGAGCAGCACGCCGTCTGCAGACACCGCGATGCTGAGCACTGCCGTGTCGTGCATCATAAACTTGTCGTTCTTCTGATACTCGAGGTCCATCTTCAGGGCGCCGCTCATCACGTCCCACACTTCGATGAAGCCGTCAAAGCTACCGGTGACAAACCCAGAGCCGTCGGGTAAAAACGACACGCACTCTGGGTAACTCTTGTCTCCAAAGTTGATGGCAACGTCCTTGTTGGACGGGAAGGCGTCCTCCTCGTCGGCGGTCGTCGGGACGATGCCGCTGAACACGTCGAGGGGCCCCGTCCCCGTGGACGGGATCAGGCCCTCTTGCTGCTGCCATTTGATGGCCTGTCCGATCAATACCATCAGTCGAGACGGCGGGACAGATCGCACCTCGGTTTTGAGCATCTTGGCGACCATGCTACGCCGTTTCTGCCGCGAGACTCCCCCGTAGAGCGTCCTGGCGTCGACGATCGTCCTGTTGCACGCCTTCTCCAGCTCGAGATACTTGTTCTCGTTCTCTGACCGTAGCAAATTGAGAGCTTCGGACTGTCGCAGCAGCGACCTGGCGGTCTCGACCTCCCGCAGTTCGATGAGCTCCAGGACGATGAGCTCGTGCAGCGCCTGGAGCTTGGCGGCCGGGAGCTTGAGGTTCGAGACTTCGAGCAGGACCTTGTCCCACTTGCCCTCCTTGATGTGCCGTAGGAACTCTTCTGCATCGTCGACTGTGTTGAGCGTCACCCCAGACTCGTCCTGCAGGGCGGCAAATGTGGACGACAGCTCAGACTCCTTGAGGAACTGGAGCAGGATTTTGAGCACGTCTTTCGCCTCTATTTCCGTCATAGTGTGTGTCTATATCGTGTACGTATTATATGCTCTGCATGGACGCGTTGGTGACGATTTCGGTTTCGTTTGAACTACAATGGAGCCCGCATGGTTGCTTGAACAACCCGGTGACCGCCACCCGACGCTCGCACACGCTTTACATCAGGTTTGGCTCAGGTTGAGACTTTGACTGCTGACCAGCTTCGAGTAGAGCCCCGCGCCGGCCACGAGCTCGGCATGGGATCCCTTCTCGATGATCTCTCCGTTGTCGACGACGACAATCTGGTCGGCCGCCTGGACTGTCGACAGTCTGTGCGCAATCACCAGTACCGTCCTGCCCTCCAGCAGCTTGTCAATAGCCTTCTGTACTAGACTCTCGCTCTCGCTGTCGAGCGCCGATGTGGCCTCGTCGAGGATGAGCACCGGCGAGTCCTTGAGGAGCGCCCGGGCAAGCGCGATGCGCTGCCTCTGGCCGCCCGAAAGCAGGCTGCCCTGCTCGCCGACGCTGGTCTCGTAGCCCTCTGGAAGCCGCATGACGAAGTCGTGGGCGTACGCCGCCCGCGCCGCCTCCTCGACGTCCTCCCTCGAGGCGCCCTGGACGCCGTAGGCAATGTTATCGAAGATCGTCCCGTTGAACAGGACGGGCTCTTGCGTGACGGCGGTCACCGCCCGCACCCATTGTTTCCGCGTGTACTGATTCACCTTCACGTCGCCCAACAGCACCCGCCCGGACGACGGGGCGTACAGCCGCTCCAAGAGCGCCGCGACCGTCGACTTTCCGGCGCCGCTCCGCCCCACCAGCGCCGTCACCTTGCCACGCGGGATGGTCAGCGACAAGTTGTTGAGCACTTGCACGTCAGGTCGCGCGGGGTACGAGAAGCAGACGTTCTCCAGCACCAAGTCTTTATGCTCAGCCGCGTCGACCGCATCGAGCTCTTCCTCTCCATCCAACAGATCGTACGAGCTCGTCTTGCCGCCGTTTGCCACATTCCACCAGTCTCCCGGCGGCAGGGCTTGTGCCATCGACGGGTCGACCGAGATCTCGTCGAACAGATCCTGCACGCGCCGCACCGAGGACCGTGTCTGCCGCATGTCCGTCCACGTCTGCAGCAGTCCTTGCGTCGCGAACACGAGCGAGAACGTAAAGCCGATCGCTGACAACAGCGTGCCGATGGGCATGAGCCCCGAGTTGACCAGGTATCCGCCGAGCGCGTACAGTGCCAGCAGGGATAGGTGGATTGCACCCCTGTTGAGCGACTCCAACAGCGCCTTCGCCCTCGCAAATCCCATGCCGGCCTCGTACGAATCCGCGACATACCCACCAAACCGCTCACGCTCCAAAGACTCGCCCGCAAACACGCGGACAGTCCTGATCTGGCTCACCGTCTCGTCGACCGCGATCGCCATCCGCTGCTGCGCCTCGGCCGACGCCCGCTCGATCTTCTTCGACTGCCGCCGGTAAAGCCACGCAATACACGCCGTGGCAATGATCACGCCCGCCAAGATCGGCCCCAGCCGCCACGACAGAACGAACAGCACGCACACCGACCCGGTCGCCTCGAGCAGCGCCCGGAACCCCCGATCCCTGCTCGAATTGTTGAACACGAACGACCGCAGCGCCTCCAAATCCTTACTTAACATATTCGTCAGCTCCGACGGCCGGTGCTGATCGAAGAAAATGATGCGCTGCATCAAGAGCACCCTGAACGCTTCCCGACGCAGCGTGGCCTGCACCTTCTCGCCGATCGAGCACAGATGGATGACGTAGACGCGAGATAGCAACGGCTCGAGCACGTACAATCCCATCATCCCGACCAACAGGCTCCGGTAGGACGAGAAGGGCGCCTGGCGGACGAGCGTCTCGAAGAGCATTCCCGAGAGCACAGGCGAGGCCAAATTGCTTCCCACGCACAACAGGAGGCAGATCGTGGCGACTGCGAGGCTTTTCTTCTCCTGGAGGACGAGAGACATGATGTACTTGTCGTCTAAGGGTCTCCGGAGACCCCGAACAGGGCGTTCCGGGGCGTCGGAGGAGGAGTTTGAAGCCGAGACCGCCCGTAATTTGAGGGGTGAAGTCGGGGCAAACGGCGCCTTCTGGACAATGCTGGGGCTCCTGTGGCCCCATCGTTGTGCGGGTCGGTCAACGACTCGCGCGCGAGGCGCCAAAACGGCAGCTCGCATCGTGTCGTGAATATCGATTTTGAACGAGGATCCGCGGATCCTCCTCGATCGAATGGCTTTCCTTTAAAGCCGTAGTATAATACCACGTACTACGCCAAGAAGTCCTTCACGTCGCGTTTCCTGCCCTCTTTCGACTTCTTCCCGAGCTTCTCCTTCAGCCTCCCGACCGCCCCGTCGCCCTCGCCCTCGCCTCCGTCCCCGCCGCCCCGGCCCCGGTCCTCGCCCCGCGACTTGCGCTTGCCGCTCCCACCGCCCTCTGCCGGCGCCACGAACGCCTGCTCCCGTTCCCGCTGCCGCTCCTCCCGCCTCGCCATCTGCTTCTCCTCCTTCGCCGTATCCTTCCGCATCGCCTTCTGCTCGGCGGACAAGAAATACTCTCCGCTCTCGATGGCCAGGTCCACCTTGCTCATCACCTGGGCCGGCGGGAACGGCGTGTACTCTTTCACCTGCCTCACCTTCTTCGGCTTCTTGCGCTGCACATTCCTCTTCTTGAACTGCGGCAGGAACCGCTGCCAGTTCTCTTCCGCTAGGGCCGGGTCCTTTGCGAGTTCCCGCTTGATCATCAGCTCCTTGATATGATAAATCGGATGGTTCTTGTTCTGGATGCAGTCCTCGATGATCCGACGCGCCGTTTTCAGCCCCTTGTACGGCCCCATCACACTCACCGTCGTCCCCTGCACGAGGATATAGCACTCGGTGAGCAGCTCCAACGCCTTCAACGTCGCCCCGTTGGGACCGATCAACCGCTGGCGTCGCTTCGTGAATTTCTCCTTGTTCCTCACCATGCCCCCGATCTTGACGATATCGCACTGCATCTCGTCGTCCAAGACCTTCAACGCTTGCGGCGCCGGAACGCTCCTCGCGAGCAGCTTGATCACGTCGCGGGCCTTCATGATGATGTACGGGTCGTACGTCTTGCGCGTCGTCTTGACCGTCATGGAGCCTTCCACGAGGTTCAGTTCACATCCCAGACCCTGCTCTTTCAGGGCTTTCGTGACCGACGGCCATACTTCCCGGAGATACTTCTCCCGGTACTTTGGGAAGAGCGTCGCGAACGAGGATTCCTCCAAGAGACCGTGCGGGTTGTCATCCTTCGTGAACGGGTCGATCTTCCACCGATCAACCGACCCATCGTCCCACGGCTTTTCCTTCCGGTGCTGCAGTCGGTGAGTGGGGCGCATGCAGTGTGAGGGTTGCATTCGAGAAGAATCGAGGTGCGTCCGTCGCGTTACTCGCCCTTCCGAGGCCAATCGAAGGTGATATATGACATACCCGTTTGTTCTTGTTGACGACCTGTGGCGCGTCGTTGTCCCGGTCACTCATCGCGAGCAGCAGAGGTTTGAATGTGACGCGAGCGAAGCGCGAGTGTGAGAGTTGAGCGCGAGCGCGAGCGCGAGTCGAGCGCACGTCAGGACGTGGACTACCCACCTACCTGTTCACCACTCGCACGGCCGTGACGAACCTCGCGCTCGCAAGGGCCAGACGCTGCTGCGGTGCTGCGCTGGCCCGGGGACGCCTGGGACGGTAGACGGGCACGGTGGACGCCCGGTCCTCCCGCACGGAGCTTCTTGGGAGTGCAGCGCGTCTACCGGTTCCGAAGAGCCTTTCTTCATGTCCGACAGTCGACTGTCGTCTCGAAGGGCGGGCGACACCAAACCCGCCTTCCCCCCCACTCGACCTCCGGCCCCCCACTCCCCGACCAACCAAACCAAATACGTACTTGGACGTCTGGACGGGCGAAGACGAAGAATGGCTTCGACAGATCAGATCCAGTCCCTGCAGCGGGAGCTGGCTCAGACGAAAGCGCAGGTGCGTCCTCGATTTCGAATTTTACGATTCGGTGGCCTCCCACTCACTGCGTTCCGCTCGCCTCGCCAACCCACGCAGCTCGAAGCGCAGACGATTGCGTCGGAGCACGCGGTAGAATCCGCGAACAAGCAGGTCGGTAAACTCGTAGAGAAGCTCGCGGAGAGCAACGCAAAGCTGGATGGGCTCGAGAAGGCCAACACGGGCCTGGAGGGGCGGGTTCGGGAGCGGGAGGCGACGTTGAAGCTCTCGGAAGCCCGCCTCCAGCAGCTAGAGAGTGACAAGGAGGGTCTGAAGGTGGAGATCGAGGCGCTGGAGCGTGGGAAGATGCGCGTGCAGTCGACATACGAGCAGAGCAAGAAGGAGACGTATGAGCTGCAGTCGCGGATCCAGTCGCTGTCCGCGAAGGTGCTGTCGCTGACGAAAGATAACGGGACGTTGGATGCGAAACTGCAGCACGCGCTGGGGGAAAAGTCGAGGGAGTCGCTGAACCACTGCAAGCTCGAGCAAGAGAAGGCGATCCTGGAGACGTCCAACGCGTGGCTGCAGGAAGAGCTGGAGCGGAAGGTGCTGGCGGGCAACGAAGAGCGGAAGAAGGCGACTCAAGAGTATGTCGCGTTGAAGGACGAGTTGCACTCGACGGAGGCCAAGCTGGCGCGAGTCGAGGCGGAGAAGAAGCGAGTGGAGGAGCGCTTGGAGGCGGAGGGTCAGGCGTTGAAGCAGGCAAAGTCGGCCCTTCGGGCGTCTGCCGAGGACGTTGAGGAGAAGGTCGGGTCGCTGGAAAAGGAGCTGCAACAGACGCAGCGGATGGCGCAGCTGTACAGGGAGTCTTCCGAGGAGCACGCAAAGCGGAGCGGCGAGCTGCAGGGCATCGTCGAGTCGTTCAAGGCGGAGATTGCCGAGATGCATCTCAAGCATGGGGAGGTGGTAAAGGAGCTCGAGGCGGAGGTGGCCAGCGCCAAGGCCCGGGCGGAGGAGGAGGCGACCATGCGCAAGAAGGTGGTTGACGCCTACCAGGCGGAGATGTTGACGAGCACGCCGGAGCGTGGGGAGGAGGACGGCGGGGGTTTCGGAAACGACGGCATGGATATCGAGAACTCTGCGATGAAGAGGAGTGCCGCCGAGATGTATGCGATGTACGTCGAGGCGGAGGAGACGCTGCGCAGGGAGCGAGACCGGTTCAGGAAGAAGGAGATTTACTTCGAGCAGACGATGATGGATTTGGACAAGGGAATGGAGACCCTGGGACAACAGGAGGTGGAATATAACAGGATGTGCGCGAGTTATGGGCGTGTGATGGAGGAGATCGAGCAGGTTGCGGCCGAAAAGCGCAGGCTGAGCGTCGCCCTGAAGAGCGAAGAGGGCAAGTCCAGGAAGCTCGAGAAGGACGGACGGATCCTGGAGCAACAGGTCAAAGACTTGGGGCAGCAGGTTGCGAGGCTGCTGCATGATGCGGCAAACGGAACGACCAGCGCTGGAGGCGCCGGCGGCGCCGGCGCCTTTGCCGGGGGCAACGCCGGGGACGTGACCACCCAGTTTTTGGTCGAGTTTAGCACTGTGGAGGAGCTGCAGCAACTGAATGCCAAGCAACTCAAGGTGATTCGCGAGCTCGAGACGGTCGCCGAGGCGACCAAGGAGGAGGCGAGGGCGGCCGCGGAGGAGGAGTACGGCGAGCGCGTGCTCAAGCTCGAGACGGCCATCGAGGACCTCAAGCGGAAGAATCTGCACACGGAGGAGATCTTTCAGAAGGTCGCCAGGCAGCGCGACGAGCTGCGGCAGATGCTGTCGAGTGCCGGTGGAGATCTCCAGGCCGGCCGCGAGCTGTTTGCCACTGGGCAGGCCGGGACGGGGGCAGGGACGCCGGCCTCCGGCTTGCGCCCCGCTGGAACCCCGGCGACGCTCGCGACAGTTGCCACAGCCCTCACGAACACCCCTGGTCCCGCGCACACCTCGGCGGAGAACCTCCAGTACAGGGAGATGTACGACGACCTCGAGGGCAAGTTCGAGGACTACAAGAAGCGGTCCAACGCCGAGTACGCGACCCTCGAGAAGGACCTGTCGTCGGCTCAGAACGATGTGCTGTCGCTCAAGAAGGAGGTGCTCCAGGTGCAGGGCCAGTGCGACTACGAGAAGGAGCGGTCCAATCGGCTGTCCACCACGGTCGACTCGCACCAGAAGCAGATCGACAACCTGTTGCACAGCAACGCCGAGTCCCAGGCGCGGGCCAACGAGACGGAGCGCCGGCTCGCCGTCGCGCAGCAGAACCTCGAGAGTGCCGAGGAGCGCATGCGCGCCCTCAACAACAAGGTGTCGAGCCTCGAGTCAGAGAAGCGGATCCTGCTCGACGCGGAGAAGCGCCTCACGACCGAGGCATCCACCCTCTCGCAGGACAAGTTCAAGCTCGCGGCAGAGTTGGACGTCGCCCGCAAGCAGCTCAACGAGCTGCAGGCGAGCTCTGCTCTGGACGTCTCCAAGGCGCAGGCGGCCGCCAACAGGGCAGCCGCCGACCTCTCCGAGGCACAGCGCGAACAGGCAGTGCAGAGGGGTCGCGCAGAGTACGCGCATCGCGAGATCGTGCAGCTCAAGGAGGAGCTCAAGCAGAGCCGGTCCCAGTTCGAGGGCAAGCTCGAGACGACGCAAGCGGACCTCTCGGAGATGCAGCGACGGGCCTCGGTCGCCGAGGCCAAGCGCGACTTGCTTCAGGAGGCTGTCCGGAAGTCCGAGGAGAAGATCGCCAGGCTCGAGATCGAGAAGAACGCCAGGGTGTCTGCTGCCGCGGCGGGCGGCGTCGACGGCCAAGGGCAGCCTGCGACGGCGGCGCACGTCGGAGGGTTCGGCGCCCAGAGCCCGGGCACCGTCGACTTGAAGATCAAGGAGCTCCAAACGGAGATCAAGATCCTCAGGGAGGAACTGGTGGACGCGCAGGGCGCGCTCGCGACAGTGACGGGACACGCCAAGCAGTTCGAGACGCTCGCTCACACGGCCGAGGAGGCCCTCAAGTCGAGCCAAGACGAATTGCAGAAGTTCAAGGTCGACGCCCAGAACAGGCACACGTCCATCGAGGCCGAGGTGAAGCGGCTGCGGATGGAGATTGCCGAGAAGGACATCGCGATCAAGGAGCTCAAGCAGGCGGAGACCAAGCTCCGCCAGGAGTGCGAGGGATACAAGCACCAGGTTGAGCTTGAGAAGGCCAACTCGAAGCAGGCGACCCACCTGACCGTCGTCGAGCTGGGGCGCGAGAGGCAGAAGGTCGCCGAGCTGTCCGGCGACGGGGACCGGCTCCGCAAGGAGATCGACGAGGTGCGCAAGGCGTACGACGCCGAAGTCATCGCCCACGGCGATGCCGTCAGGCGCGTCGCCGCCGCAGAAGCTTCCGACGTTTCCAAGCAGACCCGCTTGGACGCTGCGATTGCCGACCTGGACAAGGAGCGGGCCTCCAGGAAGCAGGAAGAGGCGGAGCTCACCGCCAGGATCGACCGCCAGCTGCAGCAGATCACCGATCTGCAAAACCAGAAGGAGTCGATCCAGAAGCATCGCGACACGCTGCAGGCGGAGATGGAGAAGCTCGCGAGGTCTTCCGATGCCCCCGATGCCGCCTCCCTGGCGGAGAGCATCAAGATCCTCCGGGGAGAGCGCGAGGCCGCCGAGCTGAGCCTCGAGCTCTGCGAGCGCGAGGTCGCCAGGCTCCGTCAGGCGAACGCGGTTCTCCAGCGGGCCAAGGAGGAGGCCAACGCGCGGCTGTCGGCCGAGCTCGAACGCCAGTCAGCCAAGAAGACCGAAGAGCAGGAGAACAAAGTTGGATACCTGGAGCAAATCAGCATCACCAGGGAGAGCAACATGGCACTGCGCTCGGACAACGCGGAGAAGCAGAAGCAGATCAACGCCCTGCAGTCGCAGGCCAGGGACTCCCAGGCCAACCTGGACCGGCTGTCGATGCAGATCAAATCGAAGGAATTGGAGATTGCGGCCGTCAAAGAGGAGCTGCGCGTGGCCCAGGAAAATGCCAAGCGATGGGAGCAGCGCTCGGCGGCGCTGTCGGAAAAGTCTGCCAGCGACGTCGACGCGTCCGAGCACGAGCAGCTCAAGGTCGACCTGGCCAGCTCGAAAGACGAACTCGCGAAGACAGCCAAGCAGAAGGATGACGCCGAGTCCCGTCTCAAGCTGGCACAGAACGCCGCGCGCCAGGCCCAGGCCACGGGGGCCAACCTGAAGAAACAGGTTGCTGCCCTCGAGGCGAAGATCAAGGAGCTGAACGACACCAGCAGCAAGGCGACCGCGGCGCAGAGCACGCAGTCCAAGAAGCAGGAGGCCGCCGAGAAGGAGAAGGACAAGAAGCTCAACGAGCTCGCGGCTGAGAAGACGGCGCTGGAAGGCAAGATCAAGGAGCTGACGGAGGCTGCCGGCAAGGCGACCGCTTCGTGGAAGGACAAGGTCAAGTCGTCGCTTGCCGCGGCCGAAAAGAGCCAACAAGCGAGGAAGCAAGCGATGGACAAGGTCCGCGAGCTTTCAGCAAAGGTCAAGGCGCTCGAGGGCGAGTTGGCCACGCTCAAGGCCGGCGGCGGTCTTTCGACGGCCGTCGCAGCCCCTGCTGCTGCCGCGCCCTCCATTGCGACCGCCTCTGCTCCTCTGGCCCCTACGGCGACTGCTTCGGCTGCAGCGACTTTACCAGCTGTAGCGACTGCGGCGACCGCAACGACTGCCCCAGCTGTGCCTCCCGTCCCCATCGCCGCCCCCGTCGCGGCCGCCAGTCCAGCTACTGCAGCCCCTGCCGCTTCCAAGCCTGCAGCGCCCGCTGCGTCAGTATTCGGCTCTTCCTCCGGATTTGGATCCGGGTTTGGATCCGGTTTCGGCAGCGGCTCTGGCTTTGGTACCACGACAGGATTTGGCGGCGCGTCTGGCTTTGGGAATGCGTCTGGCTTCGGCACTGCGTCTGGGTTCGGAGGATTCGGCGCCCCCGCCGCGGCCCCCGCCGCGACTTCTGCCGCTCCCGCGACGGCCGTTGCTCCCGCCGCGCAGGAGAAGCCCGAGCCCGAGCCCACGCCGGGCACCGCAGGCGGAGCCGCGGCGGCTGCCCCGCCGGCCGAGCCGACCCACAAGCGCAAGCACGATGACCAGCCTGCGCAAGATCCCGAGGAGGAGGAGCCAACCAAGAAACTTCGGGCCGCCGCTGCCGAATTCACGCCGATCAAGTCGGCCAAGGCGCCGACCAGCCCGGCCGTCGAGAAGCTCGTCGCGGATGCGATCGAAAAGGCGGTGGAGAGCCACCCGATCGACCTGACCCCGGGCGCAACTGCCATCTCCGCCGAGGATCAGACATCACCCGGAGTTGTCGAGGAACCAGCGGCGCCCGCCGTCCAAGCCCCGGAAGAGTCGGCGCCTGTCGAGGCGGACAAGGTCGAGGGCGAGGTCCTCGACGTCGCTGAGCCGGTCGTCGACGACCGGTTCGTCGACGACGCCGCTGATGCAGCGAACGACTTCCTTGGCACGATGGACGACGATGACAACAACGCGACGCAAAAGAACGACGACGGAACCGTTGCCGGAACCACTGCGGCCGAAGAAAAGCCGGCCGCCGACGCGGACGACAAGCAGTCCGACAAGAAGAAGCCGAAAGCAAAGATCGTGTGGAACCCGAAATAGCCAAAGACTCGATACTCGATACTCTGTACTCTTTGTTTTTAAATATCGCCAATGTCCTTGGCCTTCTGCTTGAGAATCCCATCGACCTCCTCGATGAACTCATCGGTCAACTTCTGAATGCTCTGCGTCGCCGCGAACGTCTCGTCCTTGCTCTGCAGTGACCGCGTGGCCGAATTTGCCAGCTTTCGCGCGTTCCGAATGCTCACCTTGGCCGCCTCAGCCTCCCCCTTGCACAGCTTCAACATCGCATCGACCGTCTCGTGTGTTGGCGCAGGGATCGGCACCAACAGCTGTCCGTCCTTCTCAATCTGCGCCCGCAGCTTCAGCGGCGACTCTTCGATACACGAAGCCACCGCGCCCGCCAAGCTCGCGTCGAAACACGTCACCGCCAGCATCTGCGATGACTTGACACTCACCGTCCCGACGGCTTTCATGGGCAACTTCTCGCCGTAGGCGTTCACGTGCAGGTGATCCAGCATACCGGGGGTTGCCCTGGAACGCATGCGTAGATGGAAGAAGGACGTGAGCATGGGCGTGCGCGTGCGAGAGAGTACGTGAGCACGAGCGCGAGCGACTCCGGTCGAACGCCGAGCGCCAAACGCCAAAGGTCAACTGCGCACCGGCCCATCCGGATGTTGGCCAGCTCGTGCTGAAAGTGGTCGACCGATTTCCGCATCATGCCCCGAAACTGTTCCAAGTCGAATGCTTCGCCGTCGTCCGCCCCCGATCCTGCCGAACCTGCCGCTTTCGACGCGCCGTCTCGGCTCCCGCCTTTGCTCTTCTTCGAGTAGTGGGCCCGGTCCGCAGCTGTCGTCCGCCGTCCATCGGTCAGCGTGTCATCCCAGAGCCAAGGCGACCGGGCCGCGAGCGACCTGCGACGTGGTGGTGGAGTGGACAGCGTCGTGAGTCGGGTGGTTCCGTACCACGTCCTCAACTGCGTACCGTACCTGACCTCTCCCCCAATGCCGGGAGCAATTTGAGCTCTCAATAGCCGTCGCAAGCTCTGACCGCCGGATTCTCGAAGTACACGATGCATCGCGCGATGGCAAACTTAAAAAAGCCGATGTCGCACAACTTTTGAGTTCCCTTCCCGGGGGTGAAGGCCCTTCACAGCTTGGAAGCCTGCCTGGCGACCCCGCCGCCCACCAGCAGGTCTTTCAGCACGCCGGAATCCCATCCGGGCCCCGTCTCTGTCCTGTTGAAAGGCGACGACTTGGCCCGGCGCAGCAGATCCTCGTATATGTTGCCGTCGGCCCGGCCGATCGCCGAGTTCAACAGGTAGTCCTCGTACCCGAAAGCGTCGACCAGGGCCACCGCGTTGCTTCTCAGCTGCTTGCAAGACTGCTTGAACGCCATCTTGATGTCGCGGTACTGGTCGGGCGAGACGTGGCGACTCTCGAGAAGGTCGGCGCCAGACTCCCGCAGGCACAGCAGCCCGAACAGCGTGCACACCTCCTCGAGCGCAGCGCGACTGGCCGCCTCGACCTCTGGACTCGCTGCCGCCTTGGCAACTTCCTGCACGAACGCATCGAACACCACGCGTCGGCACCTGCACGTCGCCAGCTGCACCAGGTCCATGGTCGACTGGTTCCAGGCGTCGCCCTCCACTGGAACCGAGGATGGGTCAGAACCGGCGCCGGGCGAGGCACCCGAAAGCGCACGCAACTTTGCGATCGCACCCTCCGCCAGGTACCCCTCGACGGCCTCGAGCGCCTCGTCGACCGCCTCTGGCCGCCGCCAGTCGGCCGCCGCCGCCAAACTGATCCCGTTCCCGCTCCCGTTGGCCTTTGTGCCCTGCGCCAACCGCTGCTTGACCAGCGCCCGCGCCATCTGCAGATACATCACGTTGTTATCCCCCTCCCACGTCACATTCTGCACGTACGACGTGTAAATCGTCGGCAGCCCCGACAGCACGCTGTACCCCTGCCCCCCACACGTCCGCCGACACGCCTCGATCCCCACGCTCGCCACATCCGTGCAAAACGCCTTTAACCCACTGCTCAACGCATGCAGCTCCGGCAGCGCCGAGAAATCCCCCCGGTCCCTCGCCTTGACAAACCCGTCGTACATCGCCATCATATTCTTCCCCATGAACTTCAACGCATACGACTTGACCACGATCGGCACAAGCGTCTCATACACGTTCTCGTAATCCAAAATCTGCAGCTCCCGCCCCGTCACCGCATCCGGCGAACTCTGCCGCCGGACGCTCGTGTACCGCGTCGCGATCGTCGCCGCCCGCCCCAAAAAGTCCCCCGCATCCCGCACAATCGTCGCCCGCACATACACCATCGTCGCGTAACTCGCCTTCGAGTTCTCCCTCGGCGGCGGCACGTACGTCCCGTCCGGCAGCACCCGACTGTACCGCATCAGCATCGCGTCCCGTGGCACCGGCACATGGTCGAACCTCAGGAACCCGTTGTCCACCCCGTTATACCCCATCTTCGGCCCAATATCCCCAACCTCGACCCCGTCCAGCGGCAAATGCGTCTCCATATCGCGCAGCTGCACCACGAACGCGTGCGGCCCGTAGTCCTTCCCCTTGGTCACCAGCCTGGCCATCAGAATCGCGTGCGTACACGTCTTCCCCAGCCCGCCAGGCCACCACTTGGTCGCCGTCAACGTCGGCGAATGAACCACAAACTGTTCCGTGACCGGGTCGTACACCGCGACCGTCTCCAGCCCACGAAGGAACGTCCCATGCCCCAGCTCTGTCTGCGCATACGTCCCGATCAGCTTGAGATCCATGCACAGCGGCAGCCACGCGGCCTGCTGTTCTTCCGTACCCTGCGAGAGAATCGACGGTATAAACATCCCGATATGCAGCTCGAACCCCCCCGGCTGGAACAGCAGCGTCCTCATCTCTGCCGCGTCCTTGATCGACAGCGACTCGTTCTTCATCAGCTCAAAGATCCCGATCGCCCCCTCCAGACCCGCAATATGCTCCTCTTCACGGCTACGAAACGCCATCTGCGACTTGTCCCCCCACGGCCGACGCTGCATCATGGCAATCAGCCGCCGCCTCTTGGCCAGCGCCTCGGAACCGCCGTTCATGAACGCCGCCAGGTTCTCGGAAGAGAACGTCGACTTGGACCGCTCCGCGCCGATGTCCCGCCGTGGGTCCGCGCTGGCAGCGACGATGTCAGACGTCGCCGAGCGGACGAGCGAACGGATGCGGCCACTGTCCCCACTGTCCACGCCCGAAGAGGCCCCTGGGGGGTTGGAGGGTTGCCGGCCGCCCGCACATTGGCGGCCAGAGTTTCCACTCGACATCACTCGACGACTGGAAGACTGGAAGACTGGAAGACTGGTGATGGATGGACGAGCGATGCGTTTTTGACTTTGTCACGCAGCCAACAACCCCACAGGACAAATTCCGCGTTT
>Ga0181584_10000108_pt1 | contig 50805 bp, 32 predicted proteins | sample 071ome_30_FD_132462 | JGI IMG/M metagenome (GOLD analysis project Ga0181584, IMG submission 132462) | Coastal salt marsh microbial communities from the Groves Creek Marsh, Skidaway Island, Georgia - 071406AT metaG (megahit assembly) | ecosystem: Environmental > Aquatic > Marine > Intertidal... | reverse complement strand
GACCGTCAGCTGGAACTGGAGGAACTTGCTGATGTTGGAGTAGACGTTTCGGCCCCAGAGTGCGGCGCTGATGGTGCTCGCAAAGTTGTTGTCGACGAGGATGATGTCTTCCGCCTCCTTGGCGATCTGGGTGCCGTCGTTCATGGCGAAGCCCACGTTGGCCTTGCGCAGCGCGGGCGGGTCGTTATTGCCGTCGCCCGTGACGGCGATGATGTCGTCGGTGTACCGTCTCAGAGACTCGACGACCGTGTACTTGTCGGTCGGACTGAATCGCGCGAGCAGACAACCTGTCAGACTCAAATGATGCCAGGCCCTCAGCGTCGTTTCCGTTTGTACCTTGCCAACGCTTCCAGGTCGAGTGCCTTCCACGCCCTCAGCAGCGGCAGGATCATCTGCTCACCGGCACTGGTCGGACGGGCCGTCTCTCCGTCGCCGTCGCCGCCTCCCACGTCCCCACTGGGTCGGTCCATGGCCATCGACTCGAACAGCGTGACCAGGTCGAGGACGGCAGGGTTGGCATCGAGGAGATTCGCCAGCGTGTCTTCCTGCTTCTCCGAGACCGCCTCGTACTCCTCGATAATGGTCCACTTCTCGATGACGGACAGCAGCGATCGGGCGTAGGTGGCGAGGAGGTGCTCCGATACGCTCTTCGTGCCGAAGGGCCTCAACGAAAGCCGCTCGAGGCCAGAAGGGTTGAGCACCAGGTCGCCGAAGCGGCTGACAAGGCACACCTGCGAGCAGCGCTTGTACATGATGAACCATTTGCCGGTGATGGACACGGCGTCGTTCGGGTGGAACAGGTCCCACGCACACTCGATGGTCGCATTGAAGTCGTCGACAAACGCCTTGTTTCCAACGTAGGGGCATCCGTACGTATAGCACGATACCGATGCGTCGTGCCGCGTCTTGATGTGTCGCTGGATGTCCATGGCGGCGAGCTTCGCGGCCGCCCCGCCCAACGAGTGGCCGTAGCACCAAATCTGCCACCGCCCCGAAGCATCGCCGTCGCCGTCGCCGCCATCCTCCATGATGAATTCGACCATCTTCAGCACGTCTTCCCGCAGCCCAGAGTCGATCCAGAATTCTGCAAATCCCGAGTGTATCATCGGCTTGGTGCCGAGCCAGTACGTCCCTCGTTCGGGCTCGTGCGCTGATCGTACGATCTTCAAGTCGGTCACCGCATTCTTGCCGCTCGCCGTCCCGCGGATGGCCACCACGATCACCTTGGTCTTCTGGTTCCACGACATCAAGGCCTTGGCGTCGAGCGACCGCTTCCAGATCAACTTGAAGTTGGTGAGGTTGTGCAGGCGCATCGCATAGTCGATGGTAAACATCGACGACGGGTTTTCCTCGTGATCATACGCCACGTAGCTGAAGTAAAACGCCTGGAGAGCCCGTTCGAAGCTCAGGCCCGATTTCACCGACAGCGGCGGCCGCCTCGCTTGATGGCCCTCTGCGGCAGCATTCGTCCACAAGAACGTCCGGTCCCATTGCATGGCCTCAAACACCTCCCGGGTGATGAAATATGGAGTCCGAACGATCAGCGTCGTGACGACCAAGTAGCAGACGACCATCTCGACGGGGAGGAAGCCGACCAACATCAACACGTGCGGATCACATGCCGACCTCGCCGCCGGGACCATCATCAACACGATCGAGGTGAGCGCGAACATGCCCGTCGAGTACATCCTCGTCCTCAGCTGAAACCCAATCTCCGTGTGCGCGACCCGATACAGGGCATACGGCAACCGCTTCAGGTACCAGCTCGTGCTGAAGAGCAGCGCAAAGTAGATGGCCATCACGAACAACCCGTACGAGGCCATGGCGATGCCCACTCCCCACGACACGTCGTTCACGGAGTTGCACGGCCACGACCACTCGTGACAATCCGTCCCTTTGTCGGCCCCCGGATAACACGCGGTGTCGTAGATACTATCGCACCAGTGCCCGCCCAACGGCCCGGTGATCGACAGCGCAAAGATCACGCTCATCGCCAGCCACGGCGCGAACGTGAGACAGAACACCGCCACGAACACCCACCGGGGAAGATCGACCCCCAACACGACCCCTCGCAGCGAATCCTTCTCGTCGAACAGCCGAACGATCCAGCCGGCCCGGATCGCATCGACGGCCGCAAAGATCATCTGCACCGGCATCGAGACCAAGCTCAGGCACATTTGGTTCGACAAGATGACGCCCAGCGAGATCTGACGAAGCGTCGCCAAGATCTGGAGAACGAACCGACGAACGAACGAACCGACAAAGTGAGACGGGAAGGGCGACGTGACGCTCCAGATCGGGCCAATCGGTCCAAAGCACGCACCTTGTTCACCCCGAGAAAGTACCCGCACCCCTCGTTCGCGATGCTCACGGCGTTACTAGAGATGAACGCCGTAATCGTGACCAACCCGGCGATCAAGTCGAGTGCCGCCATGACGATGGCCAGGCGCCGACGCGGGTTCACCTCCCGGTTCATCGACCGATTCTTCCTGATGGCCTTGACCAGATGGTGACAAAACGACGCACCGATGACCAGGTAGAGGACCACCTGCACCCCTCCCATCGACAGATTGAGCAGCACCAGCTCATTAGACACGTAAAAGTTGTTCTCGTAGCTATACTTCCACACCGTCATCACGATGAACAGTGCCAGCGACAGGAGGATCTGGAACCTGGCGAAGAAACGGATATATGTTCCGTAACCAGCAGGCCCGCCCACATGCTTGACCACCTGGCGAACGAGCGAACGAGCGAACGAGCGAACGACTGAGTGAGTCGCGTCGGGGCGCGCCGACGGCCGAGTTTCAAGTACCCACGCCCCCGTCCAGCTCACACAAGAGCGAGACATCCTCTGCCCTCGTCGAATGCAGCCTGTCCTCCTCGATTCGCCGCCCGATCCATTCCCGTATGCCCTTGACGACGCCTCGAGGGTCCACACGCGAGACCATGAAGCGAAGGAATTCGACCGTCCCGCCCTGACGACCTCGCTTTCGCCACGCTCGTATTCAGAGCTTTCCCTCCTCTTACTGAGTACTGAGTACTCAGTACTGAGCACCGGTGTGCAAAGGGTTTCCTGCCCGCCCGTGAGTCGGCGCGAATTCGTTTTGTCGAGTTCTGGGAAGGCTCAGCCCAGGTGGGTCCACGAAATCGTCGGACCTCGGAAATTCCACTGGTTTGATTTCATTCACCTTTGATTTCAGTGTCTCTTTCTCGTTCTCGTTCTCGTTCTCGTAGTAGCCTGCGTAACGCCGAGGCCGCTGTGATCTCTCTCCAGACCTTTCAGAGACCGAATTTCATCCGACCATGTTTGCCAAGTGTGCAGTCTCTGGTACGTTCGCGTGCGGCTCTCCGCCTCGTCAGTCGACTGCATTTTTGTTCAATCGTGGCGTGGTGGCGGCGATTGAATGCCCGGACGGGCCGGATCCCGTGGCGTGGTAGATTCGCGAATCCCTCCTCTTATCCTCCGACGCCGAACTCGCTCACACGCAAGACTCACTCGCCCACATCGAATCGCGAATCGTGCAGCCAGGTCCTCTGGCTTCCAGGGCAAGGCCGTTGCCGTGCAGGCTCGCGCCGCGCGCCCGGTTCGTGCGTCCAAGCTCGTCGTGCGCGCCGAGGGGTACATCAGGGAGTACCCGGTCCCGGAGTTTATCGCCGAGGTGACGGAGGCGTTCCCGGACAAGATGATTGCGACCGCCGAGGAGGCGAGGGTTCTGTTCTCGGAGCTGGGTTATAAGTACCTGGACGTCAGGCCGGAGGTCGAGCTGGACGCGACGGGTAAGGTCAAGGGGTGCATCAATGTGCCGATCATGAATGCCAAGTTTAGGTACGACACCGAGAAGAAGGAGAAGGTGTTGGAGAAGAGCGAGATTCCGGAGGACGAGTGGGTTGCCATGGTGGAGAAGAAGATCCCGGACAAGTCGACGCCCATCCTGGTGGCCTGCTCGGACGGCACGGCCTACTCGATGGACGCGCTTGGTGCGCTCGATGACGCCGGGTACGAGACGCTCGTGGGGCTGAAGGGAGGATTCTATGCGTGGTACCGTGTGTGGGATGCCAACCTGAGGCGCCGCCGTGGAGACGGCTACACGGAGGCATACATCCACGACGGTGACTCGTGCGGAATCCACGCGTCGGGTGCCGGCTTTGCGGAGATGGCCGACAAGATCGAGGCATGGGTCCCGCCCAAGTTCTAATCCATTTTTTCGTTGTTAGTCGTTGTTAGTCGTTGTTAGTCGTTGGGAAGTCGTTGGCATGGAAACGTCGGATACTTTACGCGAGGTCTTCGATCTCTCTCTCCTTGCCGCACCCGCCCCCGCCCTGCTGGCTCGAGATCACGAGCTGACCGCAGGCCGCCCCCACGTCTTGCCCTTTCTCTTGGCGACATGTGGCGTGCAGCCCATACTCCGAGTACAGGATCTTCAGAAACGCGTCGACGTCGCCGTCCGGAGGCGCCTTGAAGTCGAACGACGGGCTCAGGATGGGGTTCCACGGGATGACGTTCACGACGACGTCCCTCCCGCGGAGCAGCCTGCCCAGCTCGTGCGCGTGGTCGTTGGTGCAGTTGAAGTCGGGCCCGAGCATGACGTACTCGATGAATACCTTTTGCTTTGTCTTGTCCTGGTACTCGTCCACCGCCGCCATCAGCTTGTCCAACTTGTAGGCACGCGCGCTGGGCACGATCTTCGCACGCAAGTCCTGCGTCGGCGCATGCAGGGACAACGCAAGCGATACGCCGGGCAGGTCGTCGGCCATCTGCTTGATTCGCGGGATGACGCCGACGGTCGACAGCGTCACGTGCTGTCGTTTCAACGCAAACACGGCCCCGTCCGTCATCATCGTTATTGCCGACACGACGTGCTTGTAGTTGTTCATCGGCTCTCCCATCCCCATGAACACGATGTTTCGCGGTGCGGTGGCCCGAAGCCGGGCGTGCACCAACTGCTCGATAATCTCGCCGGCCGTCAGGTCCGCCTGCAGACCCATCGTCCCGGTGGCGCAGAACGTGCACCCCATCTGGCACCCGACTTCCGAGCTCACGCACAACGTATACCGCTTCCCCCCGGTCAACTTTTTGTTGGACACTGTCGACATCGACGACACCGTCGACGTGCTCGCCTCGGACGCCGTCTCGTCGGCCTCCCCGTCCCTCTCGACCGCCCCGTTCGCCTTGTTCGCCCTGCCCCGCCCCCCGTCTCGCCCCGCCCCGTTTCTCTCGTTCTTCGACGTATCGTACATCATGACGACGGCCTCGATCGACTGGCCGTCCTGCAGCTCGATCAGCAGCTTGGTCGTCTCCCCGTCGGCAGACCGCTTGACCGACTTGCACGTCGACGTCATTCGCACGAACTGCGTGTTCAGAATCTCTTTCGCTCTATCTGGCAGGCCGTGGAGCTCGTCCAGATCGACGTACGGGTCCTTGGCCAGCCGGCTGTAGAGCTTCTGGACGTGCATCTCCCGGACGCCCGCCGCTCGGAACGCCTCGGTCACCTCGTCAACGTCCCAAATGGACTTTGGGTCGAGCACGCGCTTCTTCGGCATCGCGATGATCCGCCCGTGGTGGTATGGTGTTCGTGAAGTGAAGGTGTCGAGGAAAAAAGGGACGTTGCGCTATTCGCGTGAATGCAATGCAAAACGGGAAGAATCCTGCTCTCCTTTCCTCCTTCTCTCCTCGGTCCTCCTCCAGAGCGACAGAGGTAGTCGTCGTGGTGTGGGTTAATGTAACTCTTAATGTAACTGTGGGTTGCAGGAAGAAGTTCCGTTCACTTCATCCTACACCTCGAGCAGCCGGCGCATGATCACGCGCCGCAACTCCTCCGCCTTGACCTCGGGGCTGTCTTCGTTCATGCCGTACCCAAACTCGCTCAGGCGCAGCTGCGGGGGTATCTGGAAGACGCCCTCGTCCTGCGTACTGATCGACGAGTCCGTCAGACAGATGGCCACGACGGCGTCGTCGATCGTCACCACGTCCCTCGCCATCAGCTTGGCGTGCGCCTGCGAAAGCCGAATCAACGACTCGAAGAATCGCACTGTGACGTGATCTGCGCGCAGCGCTCGTCGCGCCTGGTAGTACGCGATGAGCGCGTGTTTCGCCTCTTTCGACACGCTCGGGTGGAACATCTCCTTGCACCACCGGAGGTAGGCCTTGAGCTTGTCGAGGTCCCACAGGGGAGGACCGTTGCTGCCGTTCGCATTGCTCGGATCGATGGTGTTTGGGTCGCCGCGATGTTGGCCGGCGTCCTGCCCCCCGCCACCAGCAGGACCACCGGCAGGACCACCAGCAGGACCACCAGCAGGACCACCAGCAGGACCACCAGCAGGACCACCGGCACCACTGGCACCCCGCATGCGCAGCACGTGGTCGACGATCCTGGCGTCTGCAGCCGGGTTCATGTCGTCGAGCAGCAACAGGATGACGTCGAACCGGGACAGGAGCGGCGACGGCAGGCCCAGCTGGTCGTTCAGCGACCGCCGCGGGTCGATGCGCCGGTGGCCCTTCGGATTGCACGTCCCGAAGACCGATACTTTGGTATGCAGCGTCGTGATCATGCCTGCTTTGGCCACCGAGCACGTCTGCTGCTCCATGACCTCGTGTAGCGCGGCGCTGTCGGCCGCCTTGAGGCCGTCGATCTCATCGATGCAGCACACGCCGCCGTTTGCCAACACGAGCGCGCCCGCCTCGAGCGTCCATTGCCCGTTTTCTTTCACCGCCGCCGCCGTGAGACCCGCCGCAGTCGTCGACGATCCGCTCGCCATGATGGTCCTCGGGTCGACGCTGGCCACAAACTTCTGGATCTGCGACTTGCCCGTGCCCGGGTCGCCGACCAGCAGCATGTGGATCTGCGAGCGGGTGGTATTCGCGGTATTCGCGGTATTCGAGGCGTTCGCGGCGTTCCCGTTCGTCGTCGTCGGCATCCCCGTCACCGCGACCCGCTGCCGCTTGACCTGGGTGCCCGTCGCCGGGTCCTCCATCGTCGTCGTCTTGGTCGCCTTGGGAACAACAACACTGTTGCCGCTGCTATTCTTCCCTTCCGACGACGTCCCGCCCAGCAACATGAGCAGCACCGAGAGCTTGATCCCAAACAACCCCGACAGCATGGGGCAGAGCGAGCTGACGATGGCGTCCCGCGCGGTGACCTCCCGCCGCTCCAGCCGCGTGCGCTCCCAGAACGCCTCAAAGCCCCGGTACGTCTTGTCGTCCTCCTCCACGTCCACCACGGCCTGATCGTCCGAGACGGAGACGGCCTTGAGAGCCAGCGTCAGCACGGCCTTCTGCCCGCTCTTCGAGCCGCCCCGCATCAGGCTCGCGTGCCGCACCACGATCCCGGTGATATGAACCACCTGTCCGATCTGGCACGACTCGGCCAGGTCGTCCTGCAGCACCACCGTCACCGCCTTTTTGTTGTTGTTGATCAGCGTGTCGCAGTGCTCCTGGACCTGGATCTCCTGGTAGTTCGTGAACGTTTTGTTCGCCAGCTGGTTCTCCACGAACGTATCCGAATTACAGCTCGCCTCCGTCGACGGACACTGCTTCGGCAGCGACACGTAGTTCGTCAGGTCGTCCACCACGACGGCAAACCGATACCCGCACCCCGTACACTCGTAGTTCTTCCTGCTCTCCAGCACGTTCACCACCCCCGTCTTCGCAACCGTCCCCGTGATACCCACCAGCGTATTCAACAGCTCCGCCCTGACACTGGTCCGCTTCGTCGCATCCACGGCATCCACCGTGATCCCACTGAACCCCGGCGGCCCGACCAACCTGACCCGCACATGCTCCTTCACGCTCAACCCGGGATCCTGCAACTGCCCCATCAACACATTCTCCACCTCCAATAAGGCCGTGTCAAACACCTCCATGCTCTCCCTCGCACGGTCCACCACCCGAGACGCCACAGACGGGTCCCACGCCCCCAACTCTGTCAGGGAGCACGTGACGCTGTGGTGCCGCTGCTCGTCCTCCTTGTCGACCCGCGCGAGCAGTTCGAGGACGTCTTGCCGGTGATGGGAGAGGAGGAAGGCGGAGAGCTGCTCGAGGAGGCGGGCCGTGGGTTGGGAGTACAAGTACAAGGAGGACGAGGGAGGAGGGACCTGGTGTGTGTGTGTCATGGTCGTCGGTCGGGATCAGACGAGCGGGGGTGGGGAGGGAGGGAGGGAGGGCTGCGACCTACCTACCGCGTGGCGGTCTCGGTCTCGGTCTCGGTCTCATTCATCTTCTTCTTCCTCGGGCGTGTGTACGTGTACGTAGAAGGGAGTGAGAAGGGAATTTAGAATTCGAGAGAGAGGTTCGAAAACCTTCGATGCTGCTCGCGAGCAAGCCGATCGGCGCGGGATCGTCGTCCTTCCGGTACCATTCTACGGTACGGGTACGGGTGAGGACGCAGACGCAGACGCAGACGCAGACGCAGACGCAGACGCAGACGCGGCGAACGCGCGCGTATCGGTCGTTGCGGGCATCGTCCGAGCCACCCACACACGGGTGGAACATTGGGGAGCTGCAGAGCAAACTTCTTCTCGACCAGCCCAACGTGAGAGAGGTTCCGGTGGCCGAGATCCGTCGTCCGCTGGGCAGAGTGCGCAGCAATGATCAGTTGAAGGTCGACGCGTTGAAGCAGTCCATCTCGGAGCACGGGTTGTTGGAGCCGATCGACGTGCTCGAGGTGAACGGCGTGATCTACGGTGCGTAGTTCCAGTGGTAGACTGCGGGCGCGTGGCACTCACGCGTCGCTCTCTCGCTGTCTCGCTGTCTCGCTGTCTCGCTCTCTCTTTCTCACTCACACGCACTCTCGTTCGCCAGGCTTCTCCGGGTGTCATCGGTTTCAGGCGCACCAGGAGCTCGGCTTGGAGACGATCTGGTGCCGGGTGCGGGTGGCGAACGAGAAGACGCTCAAGATGCACATGATGTGATCATCATGATGCGATGATGCGAATGAATTACACCGAACGAATCATCAGTAACCAACCGCATCAGACCTCAGCCATTCGAGGCGAGCGAGCCGCTCGAATCGCGCAAGTCGGACCATTTAGTTGCCCGGGACGAACTTGGAAGCGTAGTTCCAGGCCAGGTTGGCGCTCGGGTCAGCCAGATGGCTGTTCAGGTTGGCGATCGGGCCCTCTCCGGTGACGATGGCCTGGACGAAGAATCCGAACATCGAGAACATGGCGAGGCGTCCGTTCTTGATCTCCTTGACCTTGAGCTCGGCGAAGGTATCCGGGTCGTCGGCGAGGCCCAGCGGGTCGAAGGGACCTCCCGGGTGGAGCCTGTCAAGGCCCTCGGCCCAGTCCAGGGTGCCGGCCGGGTCGTTCCTGAAGGCCTCGGCCTGTCCCATGAGGATGACCTGGCAGGCCACGGTGGCGACGATCGACTGGGCGTGGACCAGGTTGGGGTTGCCCAGGTAGTCGAGACCGTTGTCGCTGAAGATGGCGGCACCGGCCTTGAACCAGACGGCGGCATCACCGAAGTCGGCGGCGCCGTTGTTCTGGAGCAGCTCCGGGGTAACGCATCCGAGCGCTCCCAGCATGGCCCAGCGGGCGTGGATCAGCTCGAGCTCCCTGTTCTTGGCGAACGTCTCCGGGTCGGCGGAGAATCCGGCGGTGTCCCAGCCGTAGTCTCCCGGGAACTCTCCCGTGAGGTACGAGGGGGTGGATCCATCGCTGAACGGTCCTGGGGAACGAGGAAGGGGGGGCGGGGGCGGGTGAGCGTGGGCGTTGTGTCGGCGAGGTCGGTGTGCGAAGACGTACCGAGGTACTTCGGCCTGTCGGCGCCGTACCAGGTAGAGTCGGACGACGAGGCCGGCTTGGCCTTGACGGTGCGCCTCATGGTGGTGGTCTGGAAGGGTGGGTGGGTGAGCGGAGGCGGTGGGTGAGTCGAGCGTATCTGTATGGAGACAAGATAAAGGCGCCGGAGATGACGCCACACCACGTGGAAGCTGCCGGCACCGCAATGCAGGCTTCGTCCTAGCGATGTGGCTGCGGGAACCGGCGGCGCGAGCGTCGGGCGGACGCTGTCGAGCTCGAAATCTCTCGTCGTCGTCCCTTGGACGGAATTCATGGAAGCGCCAGCGAGCAAGGCCAACAACGGACCCTCTTGGCGGCCGAAGCCTTGATGGTGGGCATACGCAGAGCAGAGATCATTGTTATCAGTCGGTAATGACAAAAAAGTGTGGCGTGGTGAGGATTCTCCACAGTTTATCCATCCCAGGATCTGGACGATCCTGGGGCGATGCCGCAGATGCCGCCCGACGATCACCGCATCCGACACCGCACGCAACCCCCAAGAACGAACGCAACCAAACCCTCAGTCTCAAGTGATTCGCGCCTGACGCAACGAACCCCATCCAGGCGTCCCGCCTCTCCTCCGTCTCCTCCGTCTCCCCCGCCGTCACGCCGTCACGCCGTCACGCCGTCCCGCCTCCCCTCCCTCGCGACCTCTCCGGACACTGTGCGAGGCCCGACAGGACGCCCATCACACCCGGACTCCGCCGCATCGCTGCCGCCGTTGCTGTTGCTGCTGCTCCGGACTCGGGCGGTGTGACGAGGATCTCGCCCTCCGCACGCTTCGACGTCGCATTGCATTCTTGTCCTTACAACAACAACAACAACAACATCAGCAACAGTAACAACAGCAATCACTGATCCTCGAGCTTGCCCGTGCCGAGGTACAAGTTCAGCATCCCTCGCGCCCACAGCAACCCCGTCGTCCCCGCCATCGCGAGCGGAATCACAACGCTCGTGACCGAATCGGCCCTGCAAGCGCAAGCGCGAGTTGACGAGTGAGTCAGTATCGAGACGCAATCGCGACACGGCTGCGTCGTCGTGTTCGTCGTCAGCAGCTGAGGGCGATGCTGTTCCGGCAAGAGCGGCTGACTCGCGACTGCCCTCGCCCCGCCGCGCCCCCAACGCCACACCAGCGACACTGGCACCGTCCAGAAGCCCCCCGTGCCCTATGGAGCCCCAAAACGAGACGGCAAACGCATCCTATGATTCGTCCTAATCCGTCATATTAGCGCTTCTCTCTCTCACGCACGCACCCTGTCTTCTTGTGCACGTAATTGTGCCCGGCTTGAAAGAACTTCTGCCCTGCTTTGATCGCCTGGTACGACATTGGAAGAAATTTTCTAGGTGGAGAGCGAGAGAGGGGAAACCCTCTCCGACGGGGTTCCGTCGATCTCGGCACGTATACGTATACGTATACGTGGACATTCAATGCCAGACTCAACGCGCATGCAGGCAGGCAGACAGTCAGACCCCCGCGCGCGCTTCTCCGACCGCTTCCCAACCCCCGAGGACGGTTTTCGAACGAACCGACACCCAACGTACCTGGTCTATCTATCCTTTCTGTTTCTATCCTTCCACTTCCTGTCATACACATCGATCGACAACAACATCACCATCCTCCCCGATGGGCGGCGAAGTCGCGAGCTGGCTGGGTGCGCTCGCCGACCGCTTCCCTCAAACCCCCGCCCCGCTTCTCCACCTCGCCCTGCACTACTATCGCAATGAACTCGATCCTGGCAGTGACCGTGCCGCATCGCTCCTGTGGATCCCGAAACTCCTCACTCCGCGCCACCCGCCCCTCCCCGTCCTCGCCCGCCGACCTTTCGAGGCACATCCCTCACCGCGCTCTCTCACCGACGACGACCCCGTTCCTCTCCCACCGTTCCTGTCCTCAAAGTGTCATACCCCCTATCTGCAGCTCCTCGAAACGCTCCAGGACGACCTGGATGCGGAAGTGGACGTAGACGCCCTCCAGGGCCTGCTCGAGGCCGCGATGGGCGCGTTGTTTGCTCGACCGGCCGACCGACCGATCGGTGGATCGATCTTACTCCTTACCGCAATCGGTGTTCTCTCGCCGATCCACCTGCAGGCCACGCACCCGCCGCCAACTCGTTCGCCGCGGACGATCTGCCGTCGTTGTGCGACGCCGTCTTCGAGGCCTATGTCGAGACCTGCGACGCCGCCGAGCTGTGCGCGCGGATGAAGGACGTCTGCGGTGATGCTGGTAGTTCAGTGCGGAGAGAGGAGCTGCTGGAGGCGCTGGAGGACTACGAGATGGACGTCTCTGCGCGCGCTGCGCGCCTCCAGACCACGATGGACCTCGTCGCGTCCGTCGCCATGTCCGTCTTGCCAGTCATGTCGGTCACATCGGCTCCCTCGTCGACAGACTTGACGCGCGCGCTCGCCCAGTGGTCGGACGGCTGGCACGCCGTCGTCGACGCCCTTCGCCCGGTCGCCGCCGCCTACATGACGCCCGCGCTCGCCGCGCTCGTCATCCCGGTCGTCTGCAAGTCGGCCCTCGACGGCCTGCGGTCGGCCTGTGCGACCGGATCTGAGCTCTCTCTGCCCTTGTCGTCGGATCTGGCCGCGCGCCTCGGCGACGTCAAGCAGCAGCTCGGCCTGGTCCTCCCCGAGGAGCGGTACTGCGCGGAGAAGATCCACGGCGTCCATCACAACGCCGGGGCCGTTCTCAGCGTCATGCGGTTTGAGTCACGCTTGGAGATCTTCTCGAAGCTCGTGGACTGCGTACGTATCGTCGGTCGGACGCGACGAGGGCCCGCGTGCATGGGCCCCATGCCCGGCTTGCGGGTTTGCGGGTTTGCGCGCAGCGACTGCCACCCTTTCTGCTCACCACCACCACCACCACCACCTCGACGACAACCGTGCAGGTGTCCGGCCTCGAGACTGTCGTGGACGAGCTTCGGGACATCCTCCGGTCGCACGCTGACTTTGTCCGCGTCAACCACGTGCTCGATCCCGACAAGGTCGACGTCGTCGCGCGGCACCTCCAGGAGACGGACGTCCGTCTGTACGACGCGGAACTCCGTGCCATGCGGCTTGTCGAGGCGCACGTCGACGGACTCGCCAGCTTCAAGCGCGGCGTGCACGTCTCCACGTTCGTGGGCGGCTCCAAGGCCATGAGCGCGGCGCTGGTCAGGCGCGGCGTCTCCCGGGTAGTTGCCGCCCGCGATGCGATGAGAGCGGCAAAGCCGGAGTTTTCATCGTCCAGACACACGGTTTCCAACGGAAAGCGCGCGCTTCTGGCGGGGAAGCAGCAGCAACCGCGGTACTACCACTGCAACAACCGCAACAGGCACCTGGCCTCGCTGGCCGCTGACCTCGTGGCGTTTCACCGGAACGAGGAGACGGTGGGTGTTGGTATCGTCTCGTCTCTTTAGGTTCGAGGGATGTTCGTGGGTGGGGTGGACGACGTAGACGGGTGGCTTCCCCGTCCCGACGCTCCCACTCGCTTGCTCACTCGCTCGCTCGCCCACCCACCCACTCAGGAGGCCGTCGCGGACGCACTTCTCCGCGAACTGGACGAGGAGAACGCGAGGGTGGCTGCCGCGATCGACCGCGCCTGCGATGCCGCCGTCGGCACCCTGGTGGCCGACGCGCTGTCCTCTCGGAATCGGTTTCAGGCAATTTCCGACGTTTGGTTGTCCCGCAAGGACACCTCTCTGCATTGGGTTCTTACCAGGCAGCAGCGCCTCCGGGCGTGCGCCTCAGTCATCGGGGAGCACCTCCAAGCCGTCGACGCAGAGCTCCCGGCGGCCGCGGCCGCGTTCCGAGCGGAGCTCGCGGCCGTCTCGGCAGTCGGCGCCAAGTCGACCATCGCGAGCGCATGCGTGGACGAGATTCTTGACCGGTACGGCGAGGTCGCCGGGAGGATCGAGGGCCTCAGTGAGTCGCTCGCCCGGAACCTCGAGCGCGTCGACGAGTTTTGCCGCGAGTGGAGGGGAGCGGGACTCGGCCTGGGACTGGGATTCGACGGAGTCGCTACGATCAGCGCGGCCAGCGTGGCCAGCGCGACCACCGGCGCGCACGTCTCTGCTGCGCTCGCGGGTGATGCGCTGCTGTGCAGCCTCCGGGAGGCGGTCGAGCGGTTCGTCCCCGCTAGGGACGCCATCGTCGGCAAGCTCGTCGCAGAGCTCATCGACGTCGGTGAAGACTCGTACCGGTCCCGGCTCGAGGCCAGGACGAGGGACGCCATGGCCGGCGCCGTGGTCGGTGCGGTCTGCCAGTTTGCCAAGGACGTATTCGACGTCGTCCCTGAGGACGCCGATGACGATGGAGTCCAACCTCCCGTCACCTTCGTGTTGTCGGTGCCGACGTTTGTAGACGTCGGTGCGTATTCAGACCTCGACGGACGCTTGCACGCCTGCTGACTCGCTGGGTCGGGCGGGTCGCTGCGCTCCTGTTGTTCTTGTTGTTCTTCGCCCTGTCGCTCGCCCGACCCCCTCCTCGTTCTTACGCTGACTCACTCTCGGCGCTGCACGCTGCGCGCTGCGCGCTCTGCTGCTCGTTCGCCAGGTCCGGCCGCGTGCGAGCTCCTCTCCAGGATCGCGGGGACGGCCGCCGACCTCGTCTCGAGGATTGACGGCGCCTCCATCGCGGGCACCCGCATTCAAGAGGACCTCGATGCCATCCTCGCCTACGGGACCTCGATTGCCGGCCTCGAGCGCGACAGCCTCGTGGCGGTCCCACCCGTCGAGTCGGCCGACGACATCGTCATGGACGGCGCCGGCGACCGACGCGCCCCCCGTGCATCCGCACATCCCGTCCATCTGAAATTGTCTCGGAGGCTGGTCGTCGCGTGTGAGTCGGACGACCAGATCGGCCTGGTACCTGCAGCAGATGCTGGTCTCTCCGCCACCTCGACCGCCGGCGACGCCGTGGCTCTCAGGATCGAGGCCTTCCAGGCCGAGTCTGCGCGGCTTCGAGACGACATCATGGGACATATCCGCTCCTCGAAGGAGGAGTTTGCGCCCCACGTCACCACGGTCGTCTCGGAGATGCGCGAGCGAGCGTGGCTCCTCGACGCGACGGCCGACCGCATCCGGTACGACCTCGACGTGATGGCGATCAACCAAGGCAACGTATCCCATCACCAGTGGTTCCAACTCGACACGAACGATGGCGGTTCCTCCCCAACGGTGGCCAGTGACGGCGGCGGTGGCGCGCCCCAACCTCCTACTCATCACCACCATCTCCACCACCACTCGATAATCCGCTCACTGGCCGCCAAGGTGCTCGAGACCGAACGGGAGCTCTTGCACGACGTCCGCGACATGGAGGCCCGTGCGACCGCCCTCCAGTCCGACATGGACTGGATCCGGGACGTGCCCAGCTACTCGGCCATCGACCTTGAGGTCAAGCTCAACGAGCTCGGCGTGACGCTCGACGACTGCGCCGACCGGGCTCGAAGCGGTGCCGGCCTGGTGGACGCCCTCTCGGGCCTCGCCGCCGCCTTCGGTGGCCTCGGCTCGATGGACGCCCTCGCGCCGATTCGAACGATCGACGCGACGTCCGGTAGGTATCGACCCCCTCTGGGGTCCGCCCGTTTCTCCCGCCGGACATCCCCTGCGCACTACTACTCTCACCCTCACGCTCACTCTCACCCTCGTTCCCTCCTCTCTCTCGCCAGCCACCCTCCGGGAGCTGAACGGGCACCTCAAGTCGTTCTCGGGCCTGGTCGACCGCTTCCGGGGCATGACCTGGGACGAGTGTCGGCAGGACATTGCCGACGTCTTACGGACGGCCGCCGATCATCAGAGCCATGTCCAGACGCTCGGAAAGTCGGCCGGGCCCTGGGCGATGTTCCAAGAGTACAGCGACACCGTCTCCCACTCGACCGATGCACTCGAGCTCATCAACGCCGTGTGCGCGGCGCCCCTCCAGGAGCGGCACTGGGCCAAGCTGGGTAGCCTCTGCGACCTGTCTGGCAATCTATCGAACCATTTGTCCAACCAGTCGTCCCCCGCCAGGCTGTGGTCGGCGATCGTCAACAGGGCCGACGGCGGCTCGAAGACCGCCGAGGTCGAGGACCTCCTCGCGCTGGCGATCCGCGAGGGCAAGCTCCGCAGCACATTCGACGCCATCAAAAGCCAGTGGAACACTGCGACGATTCAGCTCGGTCCTTACAAATCCAAGGGAGACATCTTCCTGGAGTCGTCCACGGCGGCCGACGTCATGGACGGCCTGGAGGACGCCATCATGACCCTGGGGTCCATGGCGTCCAACAGGGCGTCGCATCACTTCCGCGATGAGATCAAGGAATTCCTCAAGCTCCTCTCGAACATCGAGGAGAGCATGCAGCTGTGGCTGTCGACGCAGTCGGTGTGGAGCTACATGGAGGCGGTGTTCGACGGGGGCGACATCGCCGCACAGATGCCCGACGAGGCGGCGAGGTTCTCGGGCATCGACGCGCGCTACCTGGACATTGTTCGAGAGGCACAGCAGGTTCCCCTGTTTGCAGAATTCTTCCGAGGAGACGACAAGCGGGAGGCGTTCGTGGTGCTTCTCGACGAGCTCGAGACGTGCCAGAAGAGCCTGTCGGCCTACCTCGAGTCCAAGCGGAAGATGTTCCCTCGGTTCTACTTCGTCTCCGACTCAACTCTGCTGGAGATTCTGTCCAACGGCTCGAACCCGAGAGCGGTGCAGCGGCAGTTCCAGGCCGGGCTGTTTGACGGCGTCGACCGCCTGACCTTCGAGTCAGAGTCGAGCGTCGTGGCGACCCACATCATCAGCAAGGAGGGCGAGTCGGTGCAGTTGCGGACTTCCATCGTTGCGACCGGCCCCGCCGAGGTGTGGCTGAGCGACCTGGTGCAGAGCATGCGAGAGACGATGCGGTACGAGGCCCGTCGCGCCGCCAAGGAGGTCCATCGGATGCCCGTCGAGGAGTTTCTGTTCGGCAGGCCCGCTCAGATGGCCCTTCTCGGACTGCAACTCAAGTGGACTGCAGGTACGTTGCTGTCGGCTGTCTTGTATTGCTGTCTTGTCAGTTCGCCTCGCCGTTGTCGGGGTCTCGGCCGCGCGCTGCGACACACCCTCTCCACACCCACCCTCGTCATTCTCACGCTCGGCGCTTCCCGCTCTGTCGCCTGCAGATGTCCAGTCGGCCCTCTATCAGTCGTCCCTCGGCAAGAAGGGCGCGCTGAAAAAGGTCCTAGTCGAGTACGAGGCGATGCTCTCCAGCCTGGTCGAGCTCACCCTCTCCAACGACCTGTCGCCCGTCCAGAGGACGTCGCTCGAGACGTGCATCACGATTTTCATCCACCAGAAGGACGTGATCGAGGAGCTCATCGACAAGCGGGTCGTGGACCCCAAGTCGTTCGACTGGCTCAAGCACTGCCGGTTCCGCTGGCGGGAGGACAAGGGGTCGCTGTTCGTGAGCATCTGCGACAACGAGTTCGAGTACGGGTACGAGTACCTTGGCGTCAAGGAGCGGCTCGTTATGACGCCACTCACCGACGTTTGCTACGTGGCCCTGACCCAGGCGGTCGGCATGAACTGCGGCGGCGCCCCGGCCGGGCCGGCCGGGACGGGCAAGACCGAGACCACCAAAGACCTCGGCAACACCCTCGGCAGATACGTCGTTGTGTTCAACTGCAGCGATCAAATGGACCACCACATGATGGGTCGTATCTTCAAGGGTCTCGCGCAGGCCGGGTTCTGGGGCTGCTTTGACGAGTTCAACAGGATCAACCTCGACGTGCTCTCGGTGTGCGCGCAGCAGCTCAACTGCGTCTTCATGGCGCTCAAGGAGCGCAAGAAGAACGTCGTTTTCACGGACGGTGATTCGATCACGCTCAACCCGGAGGTGGGCTACTTCATCACCATGAACCCGGGCTACGCCGGCCGCCAGGAGCTCCCCGAGAACCTCAAGGCGCTCTTCCGCGGCGTCACGATGATGGCGCCAGACAGGAGGATCATCATGAAGGTCAAGCTGGCCGCGGCCGGGTTCCAGGACAGCGACGTCATCTCGAGGAAGTTCGACCGGCTGTACACGCTGTGCGAGCAGCAGCTCTCCAAGCAGCCGCACTACGACTTTGGCCTCCGCAACATCCTCAGCGTCCTCAGGACGGCCGGCGCTGCCAAGCGCGCCAACCCCACGACCAAGGAGATGGTCTTGATGATGAAGACGCTCTACGACATGAACGTGAGCAAGTTCGTCTCTGAGGACGTGCGGACCTTCGCGGCCCTCATGCACGACGTCTTCCCGCGCGTCGACAGTGCGCCGCCCTCGGCCTCGGAATTTTGCGCCGCCCTCAAGGAGACGTGCAACGAAGTCGGCTGGACATACCATGCAGACTGGGCCGACAAGTGCCTGCAGCTGTACGAGAGCTCGATCGTCCGCCACGGCATCATGGTCGTCGGCCCCTCGAGGAGCGGCAAGTCAACGGCCATCGACGCCGTGGCCAGGACGCTCACTCGCCTGGGGACCAAGACGTCCGTGTGGAAGATGAACCCCAAATCCATCACGGCGCCGCAGATGTTTGGCAGGCTCGACGCGTCGACCGGGGACTGGACCGACGGCATCTTCTCGCAGCTGTGGAAGAAGGCGGCCCGGACCAGCCACGCCGTCTGGATCGTCGTCGACGGGCCGGTCGATGCCGTCTGGATCGAGAACCTGAATACCGTCCTCGACGATAATAAGGTCCTGACGCTTGCCAACGGGGACCGCGTCCGGATGATGCCGACGATGCGTTTGGTGTTCGAGGCGGAGAACCTCAACAACGCCTCCCCGGCGACCGTGTCCAGGGCTGGAGTCGTGTTCATGTCTCCGAGCGCCCTTGGCTGGCGGCCCATTCTCCAATCGTACATCGTTGGGAACGGCTTCTCAAGAGTCGGCGAATGGACGTCCGAGCTGGTCGAGGCGTGCCTCGGGGCGCTCGAGTCGGTCGGCGGCTCGACGACGGCGGGCTCGAAGCGCTCGGTTCCCGTCCAGACCAGCCATGCATCGATGATGGAGAGCTTTATCGCCTACCTGGACGGGTTGCTGGCGCGTCACGCCGACCTCGCCGAGAGCCTCTGCCAGGGCGGCCACGCCGGCAGTCAGGTCGCCAGCCACGTTGCCAGCCACGTTGCCAGCCACGCGGCCGGCGGACGTGCAGACCATTCGAGCGTCGGTTCGAAGGAGATCTCACTCCACGTCAAGCACGTGCTCGTCTTCTGCGCGGCATGGGGATTCGGTGGCGCCCTGCCCAGGGCCTCGCGAGCGCTCTTCTCGGCGCGGCTCAGGGAGCGCCTCGGCGATCTGATCGCGTTCGTTCCAGAGCAGGTGTCGCTCCATGATTTCATGTACGACGTTCAATCGCAGTCCTGGAAGCCCTGGACGGCGCTCGCGCTCGGCGACGGAGACGACGAGCTGTCGTCGCCCACTGCGTCGTCACCACCGTCTTCATCGTCGCCGACGTCCACCGCTGGTCGGGACCTTACGTCCATCACGGTGTGGTCTCCAGAGGAAACGCGATGTCGGTACCTGATCGACCTGGTGCTGGGCGCCGGGAAGATCCCCCACATCGTCGGGCCGCCCGGCACCGGCAAGTCGACCATCGTCCGGCACTACTGCGACCAGCGCCGCCAGACCGACGGCACGCAGTCTAGGATGTTTGCATTCTCGGCGGTGACGTCCCCGCAAATGTTTTACAACTCGTTGGACGGCTGCCTCGAGAAGCGTCAGGGCTGCAACTACGGGCCCGTCGGCGGCGGGTCGATGATCTTCGTCATGGACGATGTGTCGATGCCGCAGCGCAACGAGTGGGGGGATCAGGTCACCAATGAGCTGATGCGCCAGGTGTTCCAGCTCGGTGGCTTCTACCGGCTCTCCAAGCCCATCGGCGAGTTCAAGACGGTCGGCGACGTGAGCTACGTGGCCACGAGCAAGCTCGATGACGACCTGGGCGTCCCCAACCGCCTGTCGGGAATCATGCGCACGATCTACGTCGATCATCCGACGGAGGCAGACATCCTCCAGATCGTGGACAGGATCATCGCCGCGTTCGTGAGCACGCCTGGCCGCGTCCTGGCGGACGGCGTCGTCGCCCAGCTGCAGCTGCTCGGCAAGGTCGCCGTCAAGATCTGTTCGACGCTCGCTCGAACGCTCGCCGGGCCGTCGTCGGCTTCAGTTTCGGCTACATCACAGGAGCGGTTCCACTACGTGTTCGGCATGCGGCAGCCGTGTTCGATCGTCCGCTTCCTGCTGTCCAAGTTGGACAGCGGCGCGGGAGGATCCAACGAGGATCCAGGTAACGAGGATCCAGCCAACGACGGGAATCGGTCCTCGTCCAGCACGCTCGTCAGGCTGTTCGCGCACGAATGTCGCCGCGAGCTGCTCGACATGATCGTGTCAGACGCGGACATTCGCTCCGTGACTGCGATGATCGACACGTGCATCCAGGAGGCGTTTGGCTCGGTGCCCGAGCCGACGTACTTCTCGTCGTTCGTTGCAGGAGATGTCGGCGGTGAAGGAGAGCGCGACGCCAGCGGCGCCCCGTCCGCCCGCGCGTCGCCGCCGACGGCACCCGCGGTTCACGAGTACCGAGAGGTCGTCGGGGCGGGCGCTAAGCTCGCGGCCCAGGTCGAAAGGGCGATGACCAAGGCCAGGCAAAAGCCCGGCGTATTGGTGCTTTTCGACGACGCCCTTCGTCATATTCTCAAGGTGAGCCGCGTTTTGGAGTCTGACAGGCGGTCCGTGATGCTCGTCGGCGTCGGCGGCAGCGGGAAGAAGAGCCTGGCCAAGGTCGCCGCCGCCGTCGCAGGCGCATGCTTCGTGCATACGCCCAAGGGTCCGGCATACGGAGTGTCGAACTTCTTGGATGACCTCGGCACCGGCTTCAAGCGCAGCGGGATCAAGGGCGAGCCCGTGTGCTTCCTGATGTCCGACGCCGACGTGTGCGACGCCGTGTTCCTGGACTACGTGAACCAGCAGCTCAGCACGGGACGCATCGTTGGCATCTTCGAGAAGGAAGACGTCGATTCGATCGTCGCGGAGCTCCGCCCGGCGTTCAAGGAGAGCAACCCCGGCGCCGTCGATGCCGAGGACGCCATCATGGACTTCTTCTGGGATCGCGTCTCCAGGCGCTTCCACTTTTGCTTCTCCTTCTCGCCCACAGGAGGCGTGTTGGCACGGTGGACAAAGCAATTCCCCGGCCTGCTGTCGTCGTGCACCGTCGACTGGTTCCACCCCTGGCCGACAGACGCCCTGCGGTCGCTCGCAAACCGGTTCCTCCCCGGGTACGGTGACAATGTCCCCGACGCGGTCGGACAAATTCATTCGATGATGATGCGCCTGTCGATCGAGTACTTGGAGGAGACGGGCAGGCAGGTGCACATCACGCCCAAGTCGTTCCTGTCGTTTGTCGGCTCGATCAGCGCCCTCTACGCGACCAAGCTGGCCGCCCTCAGGGATGCGCGCGACTCGCTGAGTCTTGGCCTCGAAAAGATGGCAGCGGCGAAAGACCAGGTCGACAAGATGAAGGTCGAGCTCGAGGAGAAGCAGGTCGTCCTCGCCCAGTCCAAGCGGGAGATCGCCGCCCTGATCTCGGAGATCGACCAGAGCACGCAGGAGGCCACGGTCGAGCGCCGCAAGGTCCAGACAATCGTTGCCCGGGTCACGAAAAAGGCCAAAGAGATCTTCCAGACCAAGCTTGAGGCCGAGCGGGATCTCGAGGCCGCCAAGCCCGCGCTCGACGCCGCCCTCGAGGCCCTCAACTCCATCACGCCCAAGGACATCAACTCGCTCAAGGCGCTCCGGAACCCGCCGGACGTCATCAAGAGGATCATGGACTGTGTGCTAATTTTGCGTCATATGCGCATCGGCAAGGTCTCGTGGCACGAGGTCAAGGGTCTGATGGTCCTGGAGGCCTCGTACCCGGAGGCGCTCAAGATGATGAGCGACATGGGCTTCCTGCAGACCCTGCTCAACTTCCCCAAGGAAGAGATCAACGATGAGACCGTCGAGCTCCTCCAGCCCTACTTCAGGTCGGAAGACTTCAACTACGAGTCGGCCAAGAAGGCCAGCGGCAACGTCGCCGGGCTCTGCAACTGGGCCGGGGCCATGTGCAAATACCACGTGGTGGCGCGGGACGTCGAGCCGAAGATTGTCCGTCTGAAAGAGTCGGAACAGGAGCTCGGCGTGGCGAAGAAGGAGCAGGAGGGTGCCGAACGCGAGAAGGACAAGGTGGAGGCGGCGCTCCAGGCCCTCGAGGAGAAGCTCGAGGAGGCCAACGGCGACATGGTCCGCGTGCAGGAGGATGCCGACACCACCGCGATGAAGCTCAACAACGCCGTTACCCTCATCGAGTCGCTTGGCGGGGAGGGCGCCCGCTGGAAGGAGCTCAAGATGGACGTGGACCGCGAGGAGCGCAACCTCCTCGGCGACTGCCTGCTGGCGTGCACCTTCACCTCCTACCTGGGACCGATCGGAGTCACTCACCGGGAGCGCTATTTGAGGGCAACCAAGCAGCTCTGCAGCGAGCTTCGCATCGAGAGCAGCGAGGCGTTCCACCCGGTGGGCTTCCTGACCGAGCCGACCGACGTCCTCGGATGGCTCGAAGCGTCGCTGCCGGCCGACGAGGTGTCCGTGCAAAACGGGGCGCTGTTTGCGTCGAGTTTCCGCACGACGCGCGTGCCGTACGTGATCGACCCGCAGGGCCAGTGCGTCCAGTGGATCCAGCGGATGTACCCAGACGCCGTCTCGGTCCCGATCTCGAGTGCGTCCTTCATGGACACGCTCCAGTCGGCGATCGTTCGGGGCGTCCCGCTCGTCGTTCAGAACGTTGACTCCCACTTCGGGTCGACGCTCGACTGCGTGCTCGACCGCGAGCTGGGGGGCGCATCGGCCTCCGGGCCGAGCTACATCAAGATTGGCGACAAGGAGCTCGAGGTCGCCGAAGGATTCCAGGCAGTTCTCACGACTCGCCTGGCGAACCCGTCAATCTCGCCGGAGAACTTCGCCAAGTGCACCGTGATCGACTTTACGGTCACCGGGGACGGCCTCGAGGAGCAGTTCCTCGGCTTCCTGATCTCCCGCGACGAGGCCGAGCTCGACCGCAAGCGGCAGAGTCTTGACGACGACGTCCGTCGATGCGAGGCGAAGATGAAGCAGCTGGAGAACGACCTACTGAAGCGTCTGTCGTCCCACCAGGGAGACATCCTGGAGGACACCCACCTCATCGGCGTGCTGGCCGACACCAAGGAGACGGCCAAGCGCGTGGCCGTCCAGCTCAAGGAGGCTTCGGTCACCAAGCGCGCCATCAGCGAGACGTGCGAGAAGTATCGTCCGTGCGCAAAGGTTGCAGCGCTTCTGTACTTTGCGCTGTGCGACTTTGCGAGGCTGAACCACATGTGCGTCGTTGCTGTCGTTGCGGTTGCGTTTGTACGATCGATGGGTCGATCGCGCACTGATTCGCTCACTAATTCGCTCGCTGTGCGCCACTCGGCAGGTACTCGACGAGCCTGGAGCAGTTCCTCGCCTGGTTCGACGAGAGCATCGGGTCGGCCGCCTCGGCCAGCACGACCAACGGACGCGTGGCAAACGTGCTCGCCGAGCTGAAGCGTTTCGTCTATCTCCGCGCGCAGTATGGCATGTTTGAATGCGACAAAGACGCCTGGAGGCTCCTCATGGCTGTCGTCGTCAAGGGCGCGGCGGCGGCGGGGGCCGCCGCATCCACGGCGCCGTCGCCCGCGCCGCCCACGACGTCTGGCGCTGCCGCGAAGGACGACATTCAGATCATGCGAGACATTCTGATGATGGGCAAAACGCCTGTCAAGGACCGGCGAAAGGCGGTTCAGTGGCTCTCGGACGAGCAATGGCGCAACGTGCTCCACCTGCAGCAGACGGGCCTGTTCGACAACCTGTTGAGCGGACCGCAGGGTTTGTCAGGGGGTGCAGAGGCCAAGTGGAAGGCGTGGGTGAACCTGGAAGAGCCCGAGGCGGCTACGCCGCCGAATGGCACCAACAGCCCGACGCCCGCGCCACTGCACCAGCTGGCACTCGTTCGCGCCCTGCGCCCCGATCGTTCCAAGGCCGCCACGCGGAAATTCGTCGAGCAAACCCTTGGTCCGGATTTCCTCGCGTCCAGGGCCGCCGACCTGGCCCGGGTCGTCGAGGCGGCGGGCCCCGACGAGCCGATCATCTGCGTCATCTCGCCAGGCGCCGATCCGACGTCGAGGATTCATGACCTCGCTCGCAAGTTCAAGACAAAGTGTCATGACGTGTCGATGGGTCAGGGCCAGGAGGTGGTCGCTCGCAAGTGCCTTGAGATTGCCCGGCAGCGCGGGGACTGGGTCTGCATCCAGAACGCCCACCTCGCCGGTGCCTTCCTCAAGGAGCTCGCCGACGGCAACTTGTCATCGGGCGCGACTGCGGGTGCGGGTACGAATGCAGGTGCAGGTGGATCAACTGATGGACCGCCCGGTGGATCTCCGACGGCGGACCGTGCGTCGTCTGTGGACAGTGGCACTGAGACGGCCGCAACGACCGCCACCACGACCGCCACCACGGGCTTCCGGCTGTGGATCACCACAGAGCCGACCGACGAATTTCCGTTGGGACTGCTGCAGCGCGGCACTCGAATCACGTGCGAGCCGCCGTCGGGCGTTCACGATGCCTTGCTCGCGATCGTGGCCGGCCTGGGCGACGACATGCTCGAGGAGGTCAAAACGCCCTTCTGGAAGCCGATGCTGCTGTCTCTGATCTGCATGCACGTGCTGTCCCAGGAACGAAAGCGGTTTGGTCCCATCGGCTGGGTAGTTGGCTACGAGTTCAGCGGAATGGACCTGTTCAGCAGCCTGGCCATCGTCTCCAACCACCTGTACAACTGCCAGCGCAAGGCCAAGGCCAAGGCGGCATCGTCGTCGTCCGCGATGATGGTGACTTCGGACCAGCATCCGAGATCGACCGCGACCGCGACCGCTGACTCCTTCAATGCGGCAGAGATCGATTGGGAGGCGCTGCGGTACCTGATCTCCGTGATCCAGTACGGCGGCCGGATCATCGACGACCGGGACCAGCGGCTCATGGACGTCTTGGTGAAGCGGTTTGTCTCGCCCGAGCAGTTCGAAGGCGGCATGATTTCGCTGCTAGACCCCAAGAAGCACCCCAAGCTCCACCATCTCTACAGGATCCGGGTCGACGGCCAGTCGACGTGCGACAGCCTGGTCAGAGAGGTGGAGGCCCTTCCGGCGACCGACATCCCGGAGGTGTTCGGCCTGGATGGCGCCGCCGAGCGTGTGGCCTTGGAGATTGCCGGTCGATCGATGTTTGCCTCCCTCGAGAAGGTCATCGTCCATGGCGGCTCGTCGGCGGCGACCGGCGGGAAGCACGCCAAGGATGTCGGGCAATCGCACGATGCCAAGGACACCGACGAAGACTCAACGGTCATCGATGTGCAAGCAATCACGTCCGAGCCGCTGCGTGCCGTTTTCCGCATGGAGCTTGCCTGGCTCGAGAGGCCCCAGTCTGGCCCTCCCGCCGACCAGCGCCGTCGCAGCCGGCTGCAGGCCGCCATCCCGTTCAAGGGCCGATGCCTCCACCTGGGCGCCATGTCCAACCCGAAGGCGCTGCTCAACGCCGTCCTGCAGGACTTTGCGAGGAAGCACAGCCCGCTCACGGTGGACGAGCTGGAGATTGAGTGGACGGTCACAAAGCTGACCCCCGCGGCGATCCGGGATGCTCCAAAAGACGGCCTTTATTTCTGGGGGCTCGTCCTCGAGGGCGGCGTCGTCTGGGACGAGCAGCGCAGCGCGCTCAAGCTCGCCGCCGCCGGCGTCCGGACCGTCTTTCCCGTCGTGCACGTCACGGCCGTGGAGAAGGGCAAGCGGAAGCGGGTTCCCGGCAAGAGGATCTATTCGTGTCCGCTATTCGTGGACGAGGGCAGGAAGACCGCGGCGTTCGTCGACGCTGTCGACCTGGTGATCGACGGGGGCCTGACGGCCGACGAGTTGGTCCAGCGGGGCGTGGCGCTCATCGTCGACTAGTCGGGTAGTGATCTGGTGTCTATGTGTGTTACAATTCATCTCAATGAGGTGATGATATCTTCCTCCGATGTTGCTCGTGATGTGCTTGTGTGAAGTCAGGTCTGATCTCGACCTTTTCGGTCGATTCCGGTTTCGGTACCATCTACATGGTGAAAGGCACGCCCTCCTTCTTTCCGGCCTTGTTGATCAGGGACTTATGGATATGCGGGATGACACCTCCTCCGGCGATGGTGGCCTTGATCAGGGTGTCCAGCTCCTCGTCTCCCCTGATGGCGAGCTGAAGATGGCGGGGCGTGATACGCTTCACCTTCAGGTCCTTGGAGGCGTTACCCGCCAACTCGAGAACCTCGGCGGTCAGGTACTCCAGGATGGCGGCGGAGTACACGGCAGCGGTGGCTCCGACACGTCCGTTCGAGGTGGACCTGCCCTTGAGCAGACGGTGGATACGTCCGACCGGGAACTGGAGACCGGCACGAGCGGAACGGGAGATCGGCTTCTTCTTGTCGCCGGATCCCTTCATTCCGATGGTGCCCTTGGCTCCCTTTCCAGACAATCCCTTAGCTCCTTTTCCAGACATGGTGGCAGATGCTGTGACGGGTGGGGCGAGAATTGAGCGTGAGACGGGTGGATCGGATCGAGCACGAAGAATCGAGCGGATAACCGAGCCTGCACGGAGCCACGGCGGCACCTCGAGGTCGAGTATGTGTTCAATATGCCGTTCCCGAGGGGCGGACGGGACCTCCAGGGCCGGAACCGACCAGGATTTCAAAACAGCTGGTTCGGAGAAAAATCGCCCGTCAGGCGACCCGAGCGAGTGCAAGCACCAGCGCCGCCGTCACAGCCATACATATGACTGCTTCATGGACGACAGGGGGCGCGAGACTGGCTGGAACGTGCCAAGAGAAAATTCGCGAATCACAATCCCGAACAAAATAAATCCCAGCCTCAACACCCTACGCCCGGCCAAACGCAGCGCCACATATCCTCGGTATGGGCATATGGTTCGACCGGGCGGGCGGGGGCGAGGTTGGGAGGGGGGAAGGGGGGACACGCGGCTCGGATTTGAGATTCAGGTCCACGACCGAAAAACAGGCGGTTTGTGCGGTTTGTGCGGGTCGCACTGGCTCGAAATGAGTCGAAACATACCTGAATTTGATAGTAAGATTAGTTAAATCTGAGACCAACGGCTGGTTTTGCGAGCGAAAGTGAAAACGGTTGGCCTCTTTTCCGGACGAAACCTCATGCTCACTCCCCCGACCGGTCGGGCCATCGGTCCAGAGAGAGACAACGCCGGAGCAGTGGTCGGCGTGACGCACTGCCCGCACGCGGTGATGCCAGACGCAGCCGATGCCTTGCCTAGCCTTGCGTAGCCTCAGACCGGTCGTCGGCAGCTCCCAGGCGATGGACGACGGACGACGGACGAAGGCCGAACCACGGGATTCTTCACGCTCACAAACACGTCCGGCCCGGCCCCTCCGAGTGGAAGCAGTCTGTCCCAGGCCCCCGTGTGTGGGCCTGAGCCTCGAACACGGCTTCGGTTCGTCCAGACGCACGTGAGTGACCCAGGCCGGGTTCGAGAACCAACTCCTCCAGAGAAGAAGACACACGAATATTGGCTATTCTGCGTTCGTTCCGGCGCCACACGCGGCACGAGACACTGTCGGTCTTCGTGCACGCGCCGTGACGTTCTCCCCTTCCCCGACGAGGCGCTAGACGCCGAGTTTCGACCCGCCCTAGTTCCACGATTCATGGCACGTCCAACCGCAGCCCCCCGCCCCTTCGCCCAAAGCCCAGCTCACTCGCCGTCTTCTTCGCTCGTCTCCCAGCCACCTTGCCGGTTCTTCCTGCAGGGCACCTGCACCCGGGGCTCGAGCTGCCCCTTCAGCCACGACACGGACGCGCCTTCGACGTCCGAGGCCGCCTCCCACAACGGCACAAATAGCACAAATAGCAACCACAACAACGCCCACAGCGCGACGGCGGACAAGAGGAAGATCTGCACGTTCTACCTCCGGGGAGACTACCACTGTTCCTTCGGCGACCGGTGCAAGTACCTGCACGTGCGTCCGGAACACGACGCGGCGGCAAACGCCGGGTACACCGTTCCGACCGTTCCCAAGCCCGACATCGACATCGACCTTCCCGCAGATCCCTTTGACACGAATGGCATCTCGGAGGCCCTCGAGGCCACGGCGCTGTCGGCGGACGGAACGAATAACGAGGCGGAGATCTCGGTCTGCAGCACGTACTACTCGACGGGCCAGTGCCACGGCGAGCAGTGTCCGCTGCGGCACGACTACCATTTGTGCAAGGTCTGCGAGAACTATGCGTTGCACCCGACGGACTCGGACGCGGCGTGGCAGCACGTGGAGGAGTGCACGGCGCGGCACAACAGGATCGAGTTGCGCGCCCGGTCGCAGCACGTCGAGTGCGGCATCTGCCTCGAGCGCGTCATGGAGAACAACAGGAAGTTTGGCCTGCTGACGTGCGACCACGCCTTCTGCCTCCAGTGCATCCGCAACTGGCGGAGCAACACGGGAGGCGGGGCGGACGTGGACACGGCCCTGCGGACCTGTCCAGTGTGCCGCACGACCACCTACTTCATCGTGCCGAGTGCGGTGTGGCCGACGTCGGTCGAGCAGAAGGAGGAAATCATCGCGGGATACAAGGCCAAGCTGGCCTCCATCGACTGTCGGTTCTTCAACTTTGGGGAGGGCCAGTGTCCATTCGCGCAGAGCTGTTTCTACAGGCACGCCTACCGAGACGGGACGCTGGAGGACTCGAGACCGAGGACTGTGGCGGTCGACGAGGACGAGGTCAAGGTCGTGCAGCCCGTCAAGCTCTGCGACTGGATCGGCAGCAAGCTCGAAAAGCACGAGCAGAACCATCGGCGACGTGGACGGTGAGATTGAATGTAAATCCTCCCCGCGATGGACAAGGAAGAAGTCAAAGATGTGAATGCGATCGGGGAGCGGGCGGCGAAGCACACGAACAAGCGGAATGCGGTGCGTGCATTTGCATGGGCCACGCGAAACAACACCGACGAGCCGTGACCCCGCGCTGTCGGTCGCTCGCTCACCCACTCACCCACACGCCCACCCACCCACTCGCCCGCCCACTGCAGCCTCCCACGTTGGAGGGGGTAGACCCGTCAAAGATCAGCCGGAACAGCCAGCTCCCCAAGAAGGGAAAGTACCGGCAGCGCGCGCACTGCAACGTGCTGACAGAGGGTGGCTTCACGCCACCCACCAAGCCATCAGACGTCGACTGGCGGACGCACTTTCCAGAGCTGTATAAACGCGCAGAGGAGAACAACCGACCGCCGCCGAAAGTAGACTTCCTGGACATCGGCTGTGGGTTTGGGGGCATGACCATCTGCCTCGCGGAGGAGTTTCCGGACAAGGTCACGGTGGGCATGGAGATTCGGAGCAAGGTGAGCCAGTACGTGAAGGACCGGATCGCGGCGCTTCGGGCCAAGCACCCCGGCAAGTTCCTGAATGCCAGCTGCGTGTGGACCAACACGCAGCGCTTTCTGGTACAGTACTTCGAGAAGGAGAGCATCGAGAAGATGCTGTTCTTGTTCGCGGACCCGTGCTTCAAGGCGTCCACCCACCGGCGGCGGATCATCCAGACCGGGCTGCTCGACGAGTACGCCTACCTCATGAAGCCGGGTGGCATATTGTACACGATTACGGACGTGGAGGACCTGGCAAACTGGCAGGCCGAGCGGCTGCGGAAACACTCTTCGTTCGTGGAGCTGACGGACGAGGAGTTGAAGGCGGACAAGGTGGTGGAGCTCATCGGGACGGCCACCGAGGAGAGCCAGAAGGTCACACGCAACGGCGGTCAGATGTTCCGGGCCGTGTTCCGACGGGTATAGGGAGGAGGTATCATCGTTCGTGTGGAGGCCCGAGCGGCGACCCACGTTTTCTGTGGTCCGTTCAATTTGAAAGTTCCCCGTGCAAAGCGGACACCCGCGATACATTGGGCCAGAGCATGGGCCTAGGGTGTGCCCGAAGAGCTCTGACAGCCCCGATCTTTTGAAATTGGAATTATCGATGGTTGCCCCGTCCGGGCTCTCCCCGTTCGGTGAGAACCAGGTCCTCAAGACGGCGCGCTTCGGTAATACGAGCAATGGTTCGTCGCCAGGAGACGGCGAAGAGGCACTTCGCGTGCTCAAGGGGCACCGTCCTCGCGAGGCACCGGGTTCGGTGCCTCCCCTCAAGCCCAAAGAGGTGGCTGCTCGCCAGCCCCTGGTGGATCGCTCGGTGAACACGCTCCGCGCCTCTGGGAGTATCGGCGGCGCAGAAGGTGCCGGGGGCGGCGTGGGCGCGGTCACGACGCCGACGCAGGTGGCCGTCCAGCCGCAGCCGGCCGTGGTCCGTCAGGCACAGGTACAGGCACAGGCACAGGCTCCCCCTCCTGTTCAGCGGTTTGACAACGCTGTTCAGAACACCGGTCCACCGCCCCAGCACCAGTATCATCACGAGCAGCATCACCACCAGCAGCATCACCAGCTGCTGACAACGACCGAGCCAGCCACCCAACGCAACGACAACAACAATGGTGCCGTCAGCCGGATCCCGCAGCACTTGTGCTCGCACAACGTGCCGTATGATCTGTGCAAGCTGCGTAAGCTTCATTTGAAGGGGATCGCTGGGGAGATTGAGGCGTGCTTTGAGCAGTTTGCCGAGGCGGAGGGGCCAGAGATGCTCGAGGAGCTGCAGAAGGAGAGCAGGAAGCTCAAGGAGATCAGGGACGCCCTGGTGGACGCTTGCAAGGCGGACGGCTGCACTCCCACCCAGCGGGCGTCCTCCCTTGGCGGGGGCGGTGGGGGTGATGTTGGTGGCTACCAGCAGCACCAGCAGCAACAGCCAAACCACCACCTGCCGCATCCACCGAGCCAGCAGTACGCTCCGATGGCGGGTGGAATGGCGGCTAACATGGGCGGCGCTGTGGGAACATCCCAGGGGTACAACAACAACGCCCCGCAGCAGTTCAACAACAACACCAACCAGTACCAGAACTATCCGCCGCAGCCGTCGTTCCAGCAACCCCAGCCATCCTTCCAGCAGGCGCCGCCACAGATGCAGTACAACCACCAGCCGCAGCCGTCGTTCCAACAGCCGGCGATGCCGTTCGACCAGTTCTCGTACGATCGCCCCCACAACGCGTTTGGAGGGGGCAACAACAACAACGAAGACGCGTTCGGGCAGGACATGCCGCAGCTGGACTTGCTGCCGGCGGAGCAGCCTGCCGAGTTCCACGCCAACTCCCACGATCGAGTCGATGCCAGCAACGACCCGAAGTGGAGAAGGACCGACTTTGACTGGAGCCAGGCGATGATGGAGGAGAACCGAAACCTCTTCGGTAATCCGTCGTTCAGGTTGCATCAAGAGGCGGTGATCAACGCGACGATGGACAAAAGGGATGTCTTTGTGCTCATGCCCACTGGAGGCGGCAAGAGCCTGTGCTACCAGCTGCCGGCGGTGCTGTCCGAGGGCGTGACAGTCGTCATCACGCCCCTAGTGTCGCTCATCCAGGACCAAGTTTTCCACCTGACCAACCTGGGAATCTCCGCGACGGCGCTCGGATCGTACGAGAGCGGCGCGACCAACACCATCCAGGAGGTGTTGCGTGGCAACATCAAGGTGCGTCGGCGGCGTCTGGCTTTGATCGCGGTCGTCGCAGTGGTCACAGTCGTCCAAACCCCACGATGGCACTTCCTCCTCCTCTCTTGCGTTACACTCACGAGATCGTACCAATCCTCAACATCATCGACAGGTGCTGTTCCTGACGCCGGAGAAGCTCGATGCGTCTGGGGGCACCCGCCGCATGCTCGAGACACTCCACGGCGACGGACGCCTCGCCAGGGTGGTCATCGACGAGGCTCATTGCGTCTCTCAGTGGGGACACGATTTCAGGAGGAGCTACACGAAGCTGTTCTACTTCAAGAAGACGTTTCCCACCGTGCCCATCCTGGCCCTGACGGCCACCGCGACGGCCAGGGTGCAGCACGACGTGGTGGCCCAGCTCGGGCTCAAGTCGTGCCTTTTGTTCGTCTCTTCCTTCAACAGGGAGAACCTTCGTTACGAAGTGCGGCGCAAGATCAAGGGGAACAACAAGAAGGCCGTCGACGACGTCGGCGACCTCATCGTGTCCAAGTTCACCCACACCATCGTCAACAGCCGGCGGGTCCAGTGCGGCATCGTCTACTGTTCGACCATCAAGAAGTGTGAGACCGTGTGCGAAGAGCTCGAGGAGTACCTCAGGGGCAAGCTCGGCCACAACCACGGCAGGAGGCGTGTCAAGCTCTATCACGGCCAGCTGTCGGCCGAGCAGCGCGAGCAGGTCCAGCAGGAGTGGACCAACGGAGACGTTCCGTTGATCGTGGCGACGTTGGCCTTTGGTATGGGTATCAATAAGGCCGACGTACGGTTCGTTATCCACTTCTCGGTGCCAAAGTCGCTCGAAGGGTACCTCCAGGAGAGCGGCAGGGCGGGAAGGGACGGGCTCACGGCGCACTGCATCGTGTTCTACTCCAAGTCGGATCTGCTGACGCAGAAGTGGATGATCGACAAGGGGCGCGAGGAGCAGAGGCAGAAGCATGGATATGTGGACGAGTCGTACGAGAACCAGTACCTCAGCAACATCGAGAGCCTCAACGCGATGGCGGCGTACTGCGAGGAGGATTGCACCTGCCGCAGGAGCATGCTGCTCCACCACTTTGGCGAGAGCTTTAACGTGGCAGACTGCAGGGGATCGTGCGACAATTGCAAAGCGACCGGCCCGGCCCACCAGATTGTTCAGGCGGACATGAGCGAGGCCGCCAAGACGCTACTGAATGTCGTCCGGCAGGCGAACCAGAACCTGTCGACCTCGCTGCTGACGGCCGTCTTCAGGGGGGCCAACACTCAGATGGTCCGCAAGAAGGGTCTGGACAGTTCGCCGGTGTTCGGCTGCGGCAAGCACCTCAAGTTGCCCATCAGCAGAGTGGAGGCCACCATCAGCAAGATGGTCCAAGCCGGCGTCGTCTTCGAGAACACGTCGAAGCAGGCCGATTACATGTCCGTCACGTCGTATTTCGTGGTGAACGAGCCCAAGGCTCAGGCGCTGATGAGCGGCAGGCTCCGCATCACCCTGTCCGAGCGCGTCAAGGGTCGCACCGGTGGAAACCGGGACGCGGCGGCGAGCGAGGCAAACGCCCAGAAGCGCCAGCGGAACGCAGACCAGCAGCCCCAACATCTCATGCAGCACCAGAACCACCACCACCAGCAGCAGCAGCAGCATCGCACCCTCGTGTCGGCCCTGGAGGCATTTGGCAGCGACGACGACATCGAAAACCCGTCGATGGCTGTCAACGCCGGCGGCTTTGCGGGTGCGAGGGCGCCCGGCGTCGCCTTTGGCGTCTTGGATGGCTACGACGGGGCATACAATGCTGACGAAGTGGTTCTTGATCAGCGAGAGCAGGTCATGCTCGTCATGCTGGGACAGCTCAACAGCGCGTTCAGGGAGCGGCTGGACGACGTCAACAGGAGCGTGTTCAACACCAAGCTCCAGGCGGAGCTGGCGAAGCAGCCGCTTCGAAACGAGTTGGACCTCCAGTCTACCACGGTCAATGGCTTCAGCAAGCATATGAAGGAGAGGTATGGCAAGTTTTTGATCCAGGCGGTGAAGCAGGTCGACACCTTCCTGGATGTCGCCAACAACGTCGAGGCCCTCACCCTCGACTCGTTCGCCCTGGACGTCGACTCCATCTTTGGGAAGCCGATCATGACCATGAACGAAATGGCAAATGCTGGCGGCGCAACGCCGGTCGTCGGCGGCGCGGACTGGGGAGACGACTCGGACGACGACTGGGCGATCGAGCCAACTTGGGCGGGGATTTGATATCACAGGATAATTGAACAACCATGTATACATGTACGTATACGTACATCAATATTACATTTGAAATGCAATGCCCTTCTTCTACTGTTTGCGCCTCACGCGCACCTTGCGCCTGCCCTCCGACCGCGACTGGGTCCCGGTTCCGGACGATCCCAGGTTGAAGCCACCTGCAGCAGTGCCTCCCCCAAACGGATTATCGGGATTGTTGGGAATCATCTGCCCCGGAGCTGAAGATGGCGGGAACGCGTTCGGAGCGCCAAATGAGCTGGACGGGAAGCCTGGATTTGGCGCCGGCGCACCAAACTGGCCGGGCGGCTGGCCAAACGGATTCGCGGTCGCCGTCGCGGTCGCCTGGGGGAGCGGGGCTCCAAAGGCCGCGGTCGAGCTCGTGCCGCCGAACGGAGCGGAGGAGCCGAAACCGCCGCCCGCGGGCGCGCCAAATCCGCCAGATGCCGGTGCCGGCGCCCCGAACGCGTTGGTGGACGCGGGTGCACCGAAGCCTCCCGTGGCGGCGGGTGCACCGAAGCCTCCCGTCGACGCGCCAAACGGATTTGCGGGGGCCGCGGGCTGGCTGCCAAAGGCGAACCCAGACGCGGGCGGATTCTGTGCGCCCATCGTCGATCCCCCTAACGCAGCTGCCGGGGAGCCTGTCGCCGGGGCACTGCCAAAAGCAGCCCCCGAGGATGCGCCGAACGCCGGCGCGGCCGGCTGGCTGCCGAACGACGGGCCGGCGGCTGCTCCAAAGGACGATCCGAACCCGCCCGCGGCCTCAGCTGGCTTGGTTGCGGGCGTCGATGATGCTCCGAACACGAATCCCGCCGAGGCCGGGGCGGAAGGAGCCGGGTCCTTCTTCTCTGCGGGGGCGCCAAAAGCAGGAGCGCCAAGGGGAGCCGCCTTGGGGGCGTCTGTCTTGGCAGGAGCCGGGGCACCGAACGAGAATGAAGGTGCACTAGGCACAGCCGCCGTCGCCGACGGGGCTGTCGTCGCGGGGGTGGCCGATCCGAACTGGAACGCTGGCTTGGTCACCGGCGCGTCTGTGGCCGAGGAGGACCCAAACTTGAACGCCGGGGCGACGCTTGGTGCATCCGACGCTGCCGGTTTGTCAATTGGCTTTTCTGTCGCCGTCGAGGGAACTCCGAACTTGATCGCCGGCGCAGCGTCCGTACTCGGGTCCTTGTTCACCTCCTTTTCCACGGCGGCCGTGGCCGCCGCGCCCTGCTGCGCGTTCTTCGCCAAGAAGTCCGCGCCCCAGCCCGGCGTCGCCGTGGTCGTGGTCGTCTCCTGCTTTTTCTCCGCAGCAGTACCAAACGTAGCCGCGGGGGCGGCCGCAGGGGCAGGCGAGGGGGCGACCGCGGTGGCTGCTTCAGCAGCAGGCGCCGATGGCGCCCCAAACGTGAACGCCGGCTTGGGCGCACCGACGCCATCTGTGGCCGTTTCGGTCGCCGGAGGCGCCCCAAACTTGAATCCGTGCGTGGCGGTGGCATCCTCAGACTTGCTCGCTTCTTTGTCGGATGCCTTGTCCTCCTGGCCGGCGGCCCCGAACGAAAACGCAGGGGCGGCAACGGGGGCGGGGGGAGAAGCCCCAAACGAGAATGCGGGCTTCGTGACCGGTTCAACGGCTACTAGGGCGGGATTCGAGGACGACGCGCCAAACGTGAAGGCTGGTGCCGCACTCGGAGCAGACGCGGGAGGGGGGGCGGCAGCGGCGCCGCTCGCCTCCTCGGCGGCAGCCTCTGCGGCCGCCGTCGCCGCGGCACTGTTTTGCTTCAGGAAGTCGCTGCCCCATCCGCTCTGAACGGGGGCCGGCTTGGGGGCCTGCTCCGATGCGTCCGCCTTCTTGGTCGGTTCGTCGTCCCTCTTGGTCGGTTCGTCGTCCTTCTTGGTCGGTTCGTCGTCCTTCTTGGCAGCGGCGCCAAACGAGAAGAGTGGCGTTGGTTGCGACGAGGCTGGTTGCGACGAGGCTGGTTGCGACGAGGCTGGTTGCGACGAGGCTGGTACGGAGGATGCAGGTGCAGCAACCGGCTTGTCGCCCGCACACTTTTCCTCTCCGAATGCAAACTTGGTCGCGTCTTGCGCCGGCACGATGCCCTGGAGGGCCTTGTCGACGCTGTCCTTGACGCTGTCGGTCTTGCGCCCGAAGACAAATTGTGGCGTCGAGGGATCCTGAGACACAGGCACGACAGGAGCAGCAACGGCTGGAGGAGCCGCCGCGGCTGGGGGAGCTAAGAAGGACGGTGCAGCCCCAGGAACGGCCACCGGCTTGTCCACAGCCGGGGTCAACGCGAAGGTCTTCTTCGTCGACGGCTCGCTCGCCTTGTTCGCGCCGCCGTCGGAGTTGGCGTCGGCGTCGCCCACGACCCTGGACCGCTTCTTCTTGCCTCCCGAGGGCCGGTCGGAGGACGGGCTGACGCCAAACGCTTGTTTGGTCGCCTCCATCGCCTTCCAGCTTCCCGAATCGGCGCTGGTTGGCTTGCCAAAGGGCTCCAGTGCGGGTGCGGTTGTCGCCTCTTGGACGGACAAGAAAGGCTTGGGCACCCCCGAGATCGGCGTCGCCATCGGCACCGGGGCAGTGCTCTTCGCGGTGGTCGTGCTGATCGGGGTGAACGCGATCGATGGACTCGGCGTGGCGCCCGCCGCACCTGCCGCGGCCGTCGTCACCGGTGTCATCTTCGAAGAGAGCATGACCCCGCCGAGCGACGCTCCAGGCGGCGGCGCCGCTGCCGCGTCCAGCGTGTACATCCTGGCGTCCACGGGAGACACGTGCTCTTTCGATTTCCGGATCTTCTCCTCCATCGAGTCCAGCGTCTCTAAAATCCGCCTCGCCGTGTCGGTCGTCGACTTCAACGGCGACGGCAAGGGCACCGGGCCCTTGGCGGCCGGCGTCGCCCCGGCGTGTGCCCGCGAGGGATCCGTGACCGCCTCGTCGTCGTCGATCCGCCGCTTGTATCGCGCCATGTGCGAGTAGGGCGTCCTGCCGGCCCGCCAGCTCCGGCGCTGCACGCTTCCAGGATCCTCGCTCGGCTTGAAGCGCCTTCTGCGCTGCATGTCCAGCAGACTCACGCTGCCGTCGTCAAGCGTCTGCGACGGCCCGTGGACGTCGTCCACGCGCCGCTTCCTCGACTCCATCGCAGCGTTGGCAGCGCCGGCTCCCTGCGAGGCCGGTGCGAACCGGCTGCTCGGAGCGAACCTCGTGCGCGCCCCGCCCGCGGATCTCGCTGCCAGCGGGGTCGCACGCAGCGGCGTCCACGCCAGCGGCATCCCCTTGGTCGCAGACCCGCCCTGCGAGCCGAACATCATCCGCTTCTTCGTCTGAGCGGGCGTTCCCTCTCGTGCGTGTGCCCCCTGGCCACCGGCGCCGGCGCCGACCACGCCACCGACCGGCTTGGCCGGGACGCTCGACAGGAGCCGTTGCTTGGTCGCATCAAACGTGAACGCCGGCTGCGCCGACCTCGGCGCCCGCATGGACTGGGGGATGCTCTTCATCGCCGACTTGCTAGGCGGCGGATGCCGCGCCGGTGTCCCGCCTGCCATGGGTCCCTCCTTGAGCATGTCGAGCACCCCGTCGAACGGCGTCGGAACATCCCTCTCGTTCTTTTTGACCGGACGCGGCGTCGTTCTCGTATTCTGATGGCCTGCGTCGGTTGCATTGGTCGCGTTGGTTGCACCGATGGCGTTCGTCCCAGTCCTCGCCACATCCGCCGCTCCCTTCCGCGGGCTCGTCCTCCTCCTCGTCGCCACGCCCCCGGTCGCCGCCCGCCTCTTGTTCGGACTCTGGCTCTCCCCGTCCCGGTTGACCGTCCTGGCCGGAGACGGCGGCGACGCGCCAAACGCCCGGTCTTGGGCCATCACCGAGTCGTTATTGTCGTTGTTGTCGTCGTTGTTGCCGTCGGCTAGGTGCCCGTTGGCATCGCCCCCATTGGCGGCTGCCGTGTCCCCGCCCGCCATGCCCACACCCGCCCCGTCCAGCGGCGACGCGGATGGCGTCCGCAGCTGACTCGCCACGATACCCCACGCCGCACGCAACGGCGTCGTCGCCACCGACAGCAGCTTGCTCGCGAACGACGGTGGACTATGGAAAACCTGAGGAAGCGAAAACGCCGCCTGATCGTCGTTTTCCGCCCCGTTCTGCCGCCCGCCTGTCGCCTGCACGCCGTCAACCCCACGACGCCTGCTTCGAGTCGCCGTATACGGCGTATGACTCGCCACGCGGTCTTTAATTGCCTGCAGTCGTGCTTTACTTGCAGTGTTCAACCGGACGATTTGCTGCTGTTCGTGTTCCGCTCGCCCGTCCGGCCTGCCAGGCGTGTAGCCTCCGTCTTCAGACGACGAAGGTTCGTCCTCGAGTGTGAGCCGCATGAGGAGAAATGTTTCGGCTTTCGATTTTGAACTCGCGAGTCACGATCGTGACTCTACTGTACATGTACAGGGGTCCCATCTCCGCGCGGCCATCGCCACCCGCCGGACGAATGGCGCCGAGTATCGACAAGCCCAGAGGTGTGCCATGACCGGCGAATGCACGGCAGTCGTCTGTGGCCCTCGCTCGCCACATCACCGCCCGAGCCTCCAGACCCACAGACCCATCGAACCGTCCGACCAGGCCGACCGTCCGACCAGGCCGGCCAGGCCCTCAACGAGACCATACACGACCACGACGTCTCCTCGCACGACGGCCCGCCGCACGCGACTCGGCCAGACCACCACATCGTAATCATGTGTGGCGGGTCATCCTCCCACCATTATCCCACCATTATCTGCATGCCATGGTGTCTCGAAGGCGTCAGCCAGTGGTTCGTCGCCATCACCTGCGCTTTGCCGTTTCCCTTCCGCCACATCCAATAGAAGACTTATTTATCTTCATAAGCGGATAGAATATCACGGCAGAAGGCCAGGCGAAGCTTCGTGAAGATGCAGCTGGTTTCTTCTCTCACGACGCCTCGCAGCGTCACGCGCTGCAGCTCGGCGCTTAGCAACAAGAATGCGCACACAATCCGGTCCTTCTCTGGAATGGTGGGCAGGACGGCGCATCAGCGGCTCCTGTGTGGACATGCCGCTGTTCCGTCCCTTCGCAAGGCGATTCCGCGCGTTGCCGGCAGGCAGCGCGTGGTCACCACGAAGGCCATGTTCGAGCGCTTTACAGAGAAGGCCATTAAGGTCGTGATGCTGGCTCAGGAGGAGGCCCGCAGGCTCGGTCACAACTTCGTACGCATCGCTTCGCCTTTCCTCGCACGCGAATCGTTCCTCACCAGCGCTTTCGATCGCTCGTTTCGCAGGTCGGTACCGAGCAGATCCTTCTTGGTCTGATCGGGGAGAGCACAGGTACGTTGGAAGGCTTTTCGGAGGGTCGCTAGGTCTCGTGTGCGGACAGAAAATCGTGTTCGAAACCCTGGTGTGGGTGGATACATTGCGCGACGACGCCACGCTGCTCACCGCTCACTGCGACGACGACGTACTGCTTGCTCGTGCAGGTATCGCTGCCAAGGTGCTCAAGTCGATGGGCGTCACGCTGAAGGACGCTCGCGTCGAGGTCGAGAAGGTGATTGGGCGCGGCAGCGGGTTTGTCGCGGTCGAGATTCCCTTCACGCCCCGTGCCAAGCGCGTGCTGGAGCTCTCCCTGGAGGAGGCGCGCCAGCTCGGCCATAACTACATTGGCACGGAGCACATTCTGCTCGGGCTGCTTCGCGAGGGCGAGGGAGTTGCCAGCAGGGTGCTCGAGACGCTGGGAGCGGATCCGCAGAAGATCAGGACACAGGTGATCCGCATGGTCGGCGAGTCCCAGGACCCGGTCGGTGCCGCTGCCGGAGGGGGTGCTTCGGGGTCGAACAAGACCCCGACCCTCGAGGAGTACGGAACCAACCTGACCAAGAGGGCCGAAGAGGGCAGCCTGGACCCGGTGGTGGGACGCGCCGAGCAGATTGAGCGCGTGACCCAGATTCTGGGACGTCGTACCAAGAACAACCCGTGTCTGATCGGAGAGCCGGGTGTCGGTAAGACCGCCGTGGCCGAGGGACTCGCGCAGCGCATCGCCAGCGGCGACGTGCCGGAGACCATCGAGGGCAAGCAGGTCGTTACCCTGGATATGGGACTCCTCGTCGCGGGAACCAAGTACAGGGGAGAGTTCGAGGAGAGGCTCAAGAAGCTCATGGACGAGATCAAGCAGAACGACGACATCATTCTCATGATTGACGAGGTCCACACCCTGATCGGTGCCGGAGCCGCCGAGGGAGCCATCGACGCCGCCAACATCCTCAAGCCGGCCCTGGCCAGGGGTGAACTGCAGTGCATCGGTGCCACGACGCTCGACGAGTACCGCAAGCATATCGAGAAGGACCCGGCCCTGGAGCGTCGCTTCCAGCCGGTCGTCGTGCCGGAGCCGACCGTCGACGAGACCTTCCAGATCATGCAGGGACTCAGGGAGCGCTACGAGACCCATCACAAGCTGCGCTACACTGATGAGGCGCTCATGGCTGCCGCCAAGTATTCCTCGCAGTACATCTCGGACCGCTTCCTGCCGGACAAGGCTATCGACCTCATGGACGAGGCCGGCTCGCGCGTCAGGCTGAGGCACGCCCAGCTGCCGGAGGAGGCCAGGGAACTCGACAAGGAGCTCAGGGCCCTGCTCAAGGAGAAGGACTCTGCTGTCCGCGCCCAGGACTTTGAGAAGGCCGGTTCCCTGCGCGACAGGGAGATGGAGCTCAAGGCCCAGATCCAGGCCATCATGAGCTCCGCCAAGGACACGGCCAAGGCCGAGCTCGAGAGCGGCGAGGCCGGTGGCCCGGTTGTCGACGAGGCCGACATTGCCAACATTGTTGCCCAGTGGACCGGCATCCCGATCGAGAAGGTGTCGTCCGACGAGACCGAGCGCCTCGTCAAGATGGAGGAGGTGCTGCACAGCCGCGTTATCGGACAGGAGGAGGCCGTCACTGCCATCTCCAGGGCCATCCGCAGGGCTCGTGTGGGCCTCAAGAACCCAAACCGCCCGATCGCGTCGTTCATCTTCTCTGGACCCACGGGAGTCGGAAAGTCCGAGCTCGCCAAGACGCTGGCGTCCTACTACTTCGGATCCGAGGAGGCCATGGTGCGCCTCGATATGTCAGAGTTCATGGAGCGCCACACCGTCTCCAAGCTGATCGGATCCCCGCCCGGATACGTCGGATACAACGAGGGAGGCCAGCTCACGGAGGCCGTCCGCAGGAGGCCGTACACCGTCGTGCTGTTCGATGAGATCGAGAAGGCCCACCCGGATGTGTTCAACATGATGCTTCAGATTCTTGAGGACGGAAGGCTGACCGACTCCAAGGGTCGCGTCGTTGACTTCAAGAACACGCTCATCATCCTCACCTCGAACGTCGGATCTTCCGTCATCGAGAAGGGCGGCGGCGGCATCGGCTTCCAGCTCGACGCCAACGAGGAGGACTCTTCCTACAACAGGATCAAGTCCCTGGTGAACGAGGAGCTCAAGCAGTACTTCAGGCCCGAGTTCCTGAACCGTCTGGACGAGATCATCGTCTTCCGCCAGCTCACCAAGCAGGAGGTCAAGGAGATTGCCGACATCATGCTCAAGGGCGTCTTCTCGCGCGCCGAGGAGAAGGGCATCCGCATCGAGGTTACCGAGAGGTTCAAGGACCGCCTCGTCGACGAGGGATACAACCCGGCCTACGGAGCCAGGCCGCTGCGTAGGGCCATCATGCGCCTGATGGAGGACAGCATGGCAGAGGGAATGCTCGCCGGCGACATCAAGGAGGGAGACTCTGTCATCATGGACGTCGACGCCGACGGACAGATCAGCGTCCTCAACGGTGACAAGAAGCTCACCACCGCCATCGACACCATGCCGGCCGGAATCTCTTAGTCGGTCGGGCGTCTGTACACTGGGTCCCGGCGATTGGATGTGGGGGCATCATGAGAAACCAACAACATTATTTCGTACCTATAGCAGTTTGATTGAATTAGGGTAGGGTAAGAACCGACCGCTCCGCCTGTAAGTCTCGTGGTGCCACGACGATGAGTTCGTGGGAGTTTGATTGGTCGGGTCGCCCCGGGTGGAGGTCCAGGAGGTCCAGGGGGTCCAGGAGGTCCCGAAACTCGCGGGCGCCTGCGCGGGGGTGATGAGATGGCCGCCCGACGTTCAACTGAGTTGAACGTCGAGTTCGTCACCGATCGGTGACGAACTGATTCGCGAATTCAAAAAAACACCCTCATGTCCTTTTTACAGCCGGCCTGCGGGGCTGCCGAGGCACGCCTGCGTGCGTTTCGTCGAAATCATACGACATGGCCACGGCTAGGGTTGCCGAGGCCCAGGACGACCATTCCATCGCGACCATCGCGACCTGGACGACTCGACGTCTCCGCCCAGTCGTTCGTCCTACTCCGCGGGGCGAGCATGGTCGCGGCCCGCGTGGCCGCCCAGTTCATCATCCCGGCAAGGCTGCTCATGGTGACGGCGACGAGGGCGGCAGGCCTGCGGTTCGTCGTCGCGGGCTTGAACGTGGCCCTGGTCGTGCTCGCCGCCGTGGTGATCTTCGAGAAGGTCTTTGGCCTGCAGAAACGGCTGCAGCGGACGTTGATGGCCAAAGAGACGGTGCTAGAACAACTGGACGACACCCGGAACAGGCAGAGCATGCTCGAGCTTGTCCTGCAGAAGACGAGGAACAACCTCACGTCGCTGTCGAGCGTGGACGACGACACGGACGAGGATGCGCGGGGGCGGGCGTCGTCGTCGTGCCCGCTGTGTGGCGGCACCGGGAAGATCGTGTACGAGGGCAAGATGCGTCACGAAGATCCGTGTCCGCGATGTGCCCTGCTGGGACGAATGACTAGATAGTCGCGACTTCATTCACGACTTGTGGCGAGGGCCACACACGACCAGAACGAATGCTCCACGAACCGATCTCACACGGCTAATTGATTGACATTTAATCGAATCGAGTAGAAGCGAACGCATCGCCGATCCTTCCGATGAACGCGCTCTACATTGCTGGCTCGCAAATCAGACCCTTCCTCGCCACGAATCTCATCAGGACCCGTCAAACGTCGTCGCTCCGCCCGGTCGTCTCCCGTGCTACACGTGCGAAGAACAACATTGTCATCAACAGCGCAGCCATGACGCAGGCTGCTGTCGATAACCCACTGCTGAACGCCGATCCCTTTCCTCTGTGGGACGCGGTCAAAGCGGCTCACGTTGTCCCCGCCATCCGCCAGCTGCTGGAGGAGACGAACGATGCGATTGACGAGCTCGAGAAGAACGTCGAGCCCACGTGGCCCGGGCTGGTCGAGCCGCTGGAGCGCATCGTCGACCGCTTGGGCCGCGCCTGGGGGACCGTCTCGCACCTCAAGGCCGTCAAGGACACCGAGGACCTGAGGAAGGCCGTCGAGGAGGTGCAGCCCGAGAAGGTCAAGGTGATGCTGCGTCTGTCGCAGTCCAAGCCGATCTACGAGGCCTTCAAGGCCATCAAGGAGGGCGACCTGTGGAACGGCCTGTCGGTGGCCCAGAAGCGAATCGTCGAGGGCGAGCTCAGGGACTTTGTGCTCGGTGGCGTCGCCCTCGAGGGAGCTGACAAGGAGCGGTTCAACGAGATCCAGCAGGATCTGAGCAAGCTGAGCACCGACTTCAGCAACAACCTCCTGGACGCCACCAAGGCGTACAAGAAGCTGCTGACGGACAAGGCCGACGTCGAGGGGCTCCCCGAGAGCGCGCTCGCGCTGGCCGCTCAGCAGGCCAAGGGAGACGGCCACGACGAGGCCACGGCCGAGAACGGGCCCTGGCTCTTCACGTTGGATTTCCCCTCCTTTTTCCCGGTCATGACCCACGCGGCCAACAGGACGCTCAGGGAGGAGATGTACAAGGCCAACATCACCAGAGCGTCGTCTGGAGAGTCTGACAACACGCCCATCATCGACAAGATCCTGTCGCTCCGTCAGGAGAAGGCCAAGATCCTTGGCTTCGAGAACTTCGCCGAGCTGTCCATGGCCTCCAAGATGGCCGATCTGAAGTCTGCCGAGGAGCTCCTGGAGAAGCTGCGCGCGGCCTCGTACGACGCCGCCATCCAGGACCTGGAGGACGTCAAGAAGTTCGCCGCCGAGCAGGGATGCACCGACGAGATCCAGCTCTGGGACGTCACCTACTGGGCGGAGAGGCTCAAGGAGGCCAAGTACTCCATCAGCGACGAGGAGCTCAGGCCGTACTTCGCTTTGCCCAACGTCCTCGACGGGCTCTTCAAGCTCGCCAAGAAGCTCTACGACGTGGACATCGTCGCCGCTGACGGCAAGGTTCCGGTGTGGGACGAGTCCGTCCGGTTCTTCGAGGTGAGGAAGAACGGCAAGCCCAAGGCGTACTTCTACCTCGACCCGTACTCGAGGCCCGCGGAGAAACGGGGTGGCGCCTGGATGGACGAGGTCTGCAGCCAGTCGAGGCTGTTTGCCGAGGGCGACGACGACGTGCGTCTCCCGGTCGCGCACTTGGTCTGCAACCAGACGCCGCCTGTTGGCGACGCACCGTCCTTGATGACCTTCAGGGAGGTCGAGACGCTCTTCCACGAGTTCGGTCATGGAAGTCAGCACATGCTCACCACGCAGTCCGAGGGCCTCGTGGCGGGGATCCGCGGGGTCGAGTGGGACGCGGTCGAGCTCCCGTCCCAGTTCATGGAGAACTTCTGCTACGATAGGGCCACGCTGGATCAGTTCGGCATCCACTACAAGACGGGCGAGAAGATCCCCGAGGACCTGTACCAGAAGCTCCTGGCCGCCAGGACGTATCGCTCTGGTTCGATGACCCTGCGCCAAATCCACTTCGCTTGCACGGACCTGGAGCTCCACGCGAGGTTCACCCCAGGACAGGGTGAGACCATCTTCGAGCGCGAGGCCAAGATGGCGAAGAAGACGACGGTCATGTCGCCCCTTCCATCCGACCGTTTCCTTTGTGGCTTCAGCCACATTTTCGCCGGAGGATACTCGGCCGGATACTACAGCTACAAGTGGGCCGAGGTCCTCTCGGCCGACGCCTTCTCTGCCTTCGAGGAAGTCGGACTCGAGAACGAGGAGCTGGTGCAGGCGACGGGGCGCCGATTCGCAGACACGGTCCTCGCCCTCGGCGGCGGCCTCGAGCCGCTCGAGGTCTTCCGGCAGTTCAGGGGCAGGGAGCCCACGGTGGACGCCCTTCTTAGGCACAATAACTTGGCCGTGGCTAGCAACTAGCCTAGATCCTCCACTGGTCTTATTTCTAGTTCAAGTGTGATATCCGAGAGGCGCTTATACGACCTATACACACACATATAACACACACACACATATCACACCCTATACCCTATACCATCTACCCTGTACCGCTTATCTAGCTCAGTCGCGCCGGGAGCTATTTTGTTACGTTCAGTCGGAGTGGGCGCCCGGAATCCACCGCGTGGGGAGAACGAGGAAACTCGCGTTCGTTCGATTGCATCCCAGGCCACGCCGGACCCATGACGACCGAACAAGAGGGGTCGATAAATACGCAGGCAGAGCACCTGGCATCCAAATACGTTGGCACGGGGCACGCGAACACGACTCGCTTCGAGTGGGCCTGCCACGTCAAGCGGTGGGTATTGCTCGCACGCCGTGACTCTCACTCGCGCTACGCGCTTTGCCCTGACTCTCTCACTCGCGCTACGCGCTTCGTTCGTTCGCCAGGGACACGACCGCCGTCATCGTCGCCAACCATTCGATGGCCAGCTATCAGGCGATTGGTGTGAACGAGAGCATCGGACGGGTCAAGTACCAGATGAAACAGAGCATGCTGATGCCTTGCGGCGTGCCGCCGCCAGATGCAAACGGCGAGGATCAGTGAGAGAACGTTCCCCACGTCCCGCCCTCCAACCCACCCCTACCCCACCCTGAGACCCGATCGCAATCACGCTCCTTACATGTGAACACCTGAACAACCTCTCGACACATCCTTTTACGGCTGCTGGGGAGGGAACAAGCTCGCCTCCCTGTCCATGTTGATACTCTGCCCGCCCGGCAGGCCCTCGTTCTCCAGTGCCGCAAGCTTGGCTTTGAGCATCGCGTAATGCTTCGCTAGCCGCTTTCTTCCCGCCTGAATCAGCTGATAGTCCGCCTCCGGGTCGAACCGCCCGAAGTACTGCGCAACGGAGGAGGCCGGAGCCGGCTTGCCTTGCGCCGCCTGCACCCTGTTGACAAGCTCGACCGTTGGCTCCCAGAAAACGAGCTCCACGTACGCCTCGTGCACATAAGGTCTCCGCTGTGGGTTCCCGTGAACGTCCAGACCCAGCCGAAGGCTATGCAGCAGCTCGACGGGCCCCTCTTGCACGTCGTCGTGGAAGTGCAACTCGATCAAGAGGTCAAACTCTCCCCAGCCGGATTCCTGCAGCTCGAACGGCGCCGCCTTGACGTCCCGAATCGAATTAGTAAAGCTGTGATGCAGCTTGAACGTCACCTTCTTCACGACCGCACCCATGTTTTCCTCTCTCGGACTCCGGGCGTACACCGTCCAGCTGTGCGTCGCCTGGTCGGTGGCCTTCTTCCCGAGCGACACCGCGACCGTCCCCAGTACGACCGGGTACGAGATGGACACGCCCTTCAGGCGCTTCTCGCCCTTCTGCATGCAGCGCGTTCGCGATTTGTGAGTGACAGGCTGAGTGCGAGTCTTTGCATTCCGCCGAGAGTCGTGGCGATTCTTTCGGGCGATTCCTGGCGAAGATCGCCCGGTTTCCGACGTCGCGAGCGACCAAATCGCAGGAACGGATCATATGGATGCACGACGTACCGGCCCCGTGACGAACTCGGCCATCGAGAGCGCGCAGTTCGATTTTCAAGAGTGCTTCCGAAGCACTCACGAAAATGCTCCGGTATACGATGACGGGTGCTGGACCGGCATCGCCGCGTCACGTCTGCCGCTCTGGGCTTGGGGTCGGGCTGCGGGACGGCGCGATCGACGCCAAGCTGAGGCAGAAACGGGCCGTCCTCCTCGATCAGTTTGGCGTGCTCCACGACGGCCAGAAGCTCTACCCGGGCGCCCGTGAGGCGGTCGAGTACCTGCACAGGGAGTGCGGGCTGCGGGTTCTGATCGTCTCGAATTCTTCAAGACGGTCGAGCGGCGCGCTGCGGAACCTCGAGAAGAAGGGCATCGATATCACGTGCATCGAGGACGTCATCACGAGCGGCGAGGTGACGTGGTCGGCGCTGTCGGCTGCGCCGCGGGAAGACGCGTTTCGTGGACTGCGGCGGTGCGTGCACTTCACGTGGGGCGACCGGGGGGCCATCTCGCTCGAGGGGCTGGACGTCGAGGTGGTCGGTCGCGACGTGGGGCGCGCCGACTTCATTCTCGCCCATGGCACGGAGGCCGTCGGGACGTCTGACGGGCCGTCGGCGTGTTCGTTGGACGAGATGAACGCGCTGCTGGAGCAGGCCGCTGGGGCGGGGCTGCCCATGCTCGTCGCCAATCCGGACCTGGTGACGGTCGACGGTCCGGAGCTTCGTGTGATGCCTGGGACGCTGGCCAAGCACTACGAGCGCATCGGTGGCGGCGTTGTGTATAGAATGGGAAAGCCGGATCGCCGGATATACGAAGAGGCGCTGCGGATGCTCGGGCTCGAGGCCGGCGAGATGATCATGATCGGGGACTCGCTCGAGCACGACATCTTCGGGGCGGCGTCCATGTCCATCGACAGCATTTTCATCGCGGGCGGTATCCATAAGGACGTTGCGATGACGGCGAGCGGCGACGGCGGCGACGGCGGCGAGGGAAGCATCGACGAGGCCGGGGTCGACCGGCTCTGCCGGGAGTTTGCGTGTCGGCCCACGTTCGTGCTGCCGCGGTTCCGGTGCTGATTATTATCATTTGGTTCCTTCTTTAAACATTTGACGGAAGTATCTATTTCGTATCGTTTCTCTCCTCCGCAGTCGACTCGCCTTGCGACTCGTGCTCCCCCGCCTTGGCAGGCGCCGTCGCCGTCGCCGCCTCGTCCCCACCCCACTTGTCGTCCTCCTTCCCTATACCCTATACCCTTCAATCCTCAACGGGGCAGGGAGAGACTCCCCAGATCTCCTCAGCATACGAGCGGATCGTCCTGTCGCTGCTGAAGAAGCCGCTTCCGGCCGTGGACAGGATGGACGACTTGGCCCAAGCCGTCTCGTCCTTGTACTTCCTGTCGACCTCGTTCTGCGCGTCGATGTACGCCACAAAGTCGTTGGCAAGCAGGTAGTAGTCGCTGTAGGTGATGGCGTCGACGAGCGGCCCAAAGTAGTCGGCCCATCCAAAGACGCCGTTGCGAATCATGTCGACGACGTGCGTGAAACGGGCGTCCGGCTTGTAGGTGGCCCGCTCTTCGCGGAGCTTGGGGACGGCGTCGGCACGGGCACCAAAGATGAACATGTTGTCCTCGCCAATCTCCTGGGCGATCTCGATGTTGGCACCGTCCATGGTGCCAATGATCAGGGCGCCGTTCATTGCGAACTTCATGTTTCCGGTCCCCGACGCCTCGGTTCCGGCGGTCGAGATCTGCTGCGACAGCTCCGTGCCGGGGATGATGACCTCCGCGACCGAGACGTTGTAGTCCGGGACGAACGCCACCTTGAGCAGATCGCCGACCTCCGGATCGTTGTTAATCTTCTCGGCGACGGCCGAGACGAGCTTGATGATCCTCTTGGCCTGCTCGTAGCCGGGCGCGGCCTTGCCGCCGACCACGATGACGCGCGGGACGATGTCGCCGGCCTTGCCCTCCTTCTTCATCTTCAGGATCGTATCGTACCTGTGAATGATGGAGAGGACGTTCAAGAGCTGGCGCTTGTACTCGTGGATCCTCTTGACCTGGACGTCCAGGAGTGCCGTCTTGTTGGGCAGCGACACACCCGAGACCTTCTCGACGAGCTCGAGGGCGGCGGCCTTGTTGTGCGCCTTCACGTCCTGCCATTTCTTCTGGAACTCAGCGTCGTCGGCATAATCCCTGAGGGCGCTCAGGTCGTCGAGGTTGCTGATCCAGCCGTCCGTGCCGAGCGTCTGCGTGATGAGATCACGGAGCTGGGGGTTGCAGAACGCGAGCCACCTGCGCGGGGTCACACCTGGGATCATTTCGAGTTGGGGGCAGTGTGGTCGCGAGTGGGAGTGAGAAATGGGTATGGACATGGATATGGGCGCTCGCTCGCTGTACCCGAACCACGACCATCATCCAACAACGACACACCGTTCGTCTTGTTCTGGAACTTCTCGGGCCAAAGGTCGTAGAAGGCCTTGAAGACGTCGTGCTTCAAGATATCTGAGTGGATGGCGGCGACGCCGTTGACATTCTTGGAGGCCACGACGGCCAAGACGGCCATGCGGACGTTCTTCTGGCCGTCGTCCGTCTCCTCAATGATGGAGAGCTTGCTGATCTTCTCCCAGTCGTCCCCGAACTTGGTTCTGACCGTCTGCAGGAACCTCCAGTTGATGTCGTAGATGATCTGCGTGTGCCTCGGCAGCAGCTTTTCGAGCATGGCGATCGGCCACTTCTCCAGCGCCTCGGGCAGCACCGTGTGGTTGGTGAAATTGCACACTTGCGTGACGAGATCCCACGCTTTGGTCCACCCCAGTCCCTCGAGGTCCATGAGCACACGCATCAGCTCGGGAACCAGGAGCGTCGGGTGCGTGTCGTTCATCTGGAACGAGACCTTGTCCGGAAACGCGTCCCAGTCGTCGTGGCGCTCCTATGGTGGTGGCGGTGGTGGTGGCGTGCGTTGTAGTGAGTGAGCGCGCGTCATGAGCGGGCGAGCGGGCGTCGTGAGCAGGCGCCGACCCCACGGATCGACCCGACGACGACAACAGAAAGAATACCCACCTTGTACCTCCTGACGACGTCCTGGACGGTCGCGGAGACGAAGAAATGCTGCTGCTTGAGCCTGGAGATAGATCGAATCGAATCGAGAACAATCGAAGAACAAAAGTCGGTGAGTCGGCGAGAGGGTCAGCGAGTCGGCAGGCAAACGACGACAACGAAACAACACCTACCGCAGCTCCTTGCCCTCGTACGTCCTGTCGTCGGGATAGAGCACGGACGACAGCGTCTCGGCCCGCTGCTTGGAGAGGATGGCCTGGACGTAGTCTCCCGTGTTGAACGCCTGGAGGTCAAACTCCCTGTCGGGCTTGGCAGCCCACAGCCTCAGGTTGATGGTGTTCTTCGTCTTGAACCCGGGAATGGGCGTGTCGTACGCGACCGCCGTCACAATCTCGCCCGGGTTCCACTTGAACGTCTGCCTGCCACCCTCGTCGTGCACAGACACGTGCCCGTAGAACGAGATCGGATAGGCCACCGACGCCGAGCGCTCGAGCTCCCACGGGTTGCCAAAGTTGAGCCAGTAGTCTGGCTGCTCGTGCTGGAACCCGTCCACGAGCACCTGCCTGAACATACCGTACTGGTAGCGAATACCGTATCCCCATGCCGGCAGGTTGAGCGTGGCCATCGAGTCCAGGAAACACGCGGCCAGACGCCCCAGGCCGCCGTTCCCGAGCGCCGCGTCGCGCTCCTTCTCCACCAGCGTCTCCATGTTATAGCCCAGCTCGTCCAGAGCCTCCCTGTACCTGTCCTGGATGTCGAGATTATACAGCGCATTCAGTAGCGAACGCCCCATCAGAAACTCCATCGACATGTAGTACACCCGCTTGGGATCCCGCTCCCTGAAGAACGTCTGCGTGTCGTTCCACGACTCGATCAAGCGGTCCCTGACCGAGTACGACGTCGCCATATACGCCTCGAGGTCATCAAACTTGTACCTCGAACGCGCCAGCGTATACTCCACGTGATTAATGATCGCCTGCTGGATGGACAGCACGGAATCCGTCGAGTACGTGTCCATGAGCTCGTGCAGCAGCTCCGACTTGTTCCCCTCGGCCCCCTTGACCCGCAGCTTGGGCCGAGAACGCTTACTCATCGACACCGACGACGACATCAGCGACTCGATCGTCTGCTTGATCAGCGCCACGTCCGCGTCACCTGCGGCCGCCCCATCTTCCTTGACCACCCGGAACACGTTGTCCACCTAGGCATGATCGTGGGTGTGAGCACGTGAGTATGTAAAAGCGAACGACCGCGCCACCCATCCACCCATCCACCCATCCATCCATCCATCCATCCATCCATCCGCCCACCCATCAAACGACGCACCTTCCCGTCCTTCTCAGTCACGTCGGCCTTC
>Ga0181584_10000107_pt1 | contig 50898 bp, 43 predicted proteins | sample 071ome_30_FD_132462 | JGI IMG/M metagenome (GOLD analysis project Ga0181584, IMG submission 132462) | Coastal salt marsh microbial communities from the Groves Creek Marsh, Skidaway Island, Georgia - 071406AT metaG (megahit assembly) | ecosystem: Environmental > Aquatic > Marine > Intertidal... | reverse complement strand
TCATCGCCACAATGAAACATGGTAGGGCAACCCAACTCTCCGGCCCTTTTCACCAGATTGAGAACCCAGGGGTGAGTCGGTGGCAATCGATACCCGACAGGATGAAGCTTCAGCCCGAGGCACTGCGGCTTTTCAAGCTCTGCCTTGAGCAACGCCTCTGCATTCTCACCAGGCATCATTCGGGCCATGTAAAACAAACGATCCGGATAGCGTTCACAAGCCTCTCGCATTTGTAGCATCACTGGGTCTTCGGCCTGCGCAATTTCGCTGTAAGGCATAATCAAACTCACACCAATTCCCGCTTTGTCCATTAGCTTGAGCAAACGTTCAGGAGGTGAGTCCCAGGGGTGACCTTCCAGAGTGTGCACATGAGTGTGTGAATCAAAGACAATCATTTTAAGACTCCTGATTTTCGTTTGGAATTGTTGGCGACCTGCTCAAATACTCTGTCAAAGTGAACTGCGTGATCACTCCAGCGATACCTGCTCATTTGATCTGACAGCCTTTTTGTATCTATAAAAGCTTCTGGTTTATTAATGGCCATAAGCAGACGACTCTTTAAGTCATTCAAACCTCGATAAAGACATTTCTTGTGAAATTCAGCAGGCAGGATTTCAGGATAACTCAATCTCATAGGAAGCAAAGGAATACAAGCGTAAGCCATTGCTTCCACAATACTAATCCCAAAATTCTCCTGGATTGCAGTGGAGATCACTATATCTGCTTTCTTGAGAAGTTCGTAGTACTCTTCTTTGCCCGGTAAATAACCCCAAACCTCCATCTCTTGAGCGAAATCCTCACGAGCCCGCTCAAAGACTTTAGGTTTCACCTGAGAACTCTCCCCCACAACCGCAAGTCGAAATTTTACTCCTGAACTTTTGAGTTGCCTCAGTACAGAGAAGAAGTCTTCTGGCTTTTTGTCAAACTCCCAGCGATGATTCCACAGAATCAATGGGGGTTTCGAATCCTTGCGAGATTTCAGGTTCTCAATCTCCCTGTCTCGACTCAAGTGGCAGCCCGGATAGACAACCATTGATTTCTCTTCGACATCCTCGTGATTGCGAAAACTGAGTTTCTCGGGAAACTTCGAAAACATCTTGCGACTCTTCTTGAAAAACTCATTTCGATGAAAACTTGAGTTAAACAGAATCTTTTCACTCAAATGCGCATTGAGGCAGTCCTGGAAAGCATAGGAATAGTCCTGATTTTCTCCTTCGGGAACCGGGTAAGTGATCTGAGTTTCATGAAAGTAAAGAACAATGGGAGACTTTCCCGGCCAAAAGGCTCTCAAATCACACAAATTGATCAGATCCGTGCAAAAAATCAAATCAAATTCAGAATCATCAGCAGGAAGCTTCTTTAGAAACTGAAGCGCTGCCGTTTTCATTCTCCATTTCCAGAAACGGTCTTTCAGAGTAATCAACTGGATTTCATGGCCGCTGTTTTGTACTATTCCACTGGCGAAATCGCCATGAGAGCCCCCGTAAAAACTCTCCAAAAATAGAATCTTAAGTTGGTTCATGAAAGCTCGAATTAATTTAGTGGGAACAGGCCACAATTCTGTCAGGACGCAAGGCTTTGTCTGAGTGCACCATCAAGTGCTTGCATGCATGCATTGTGCGCTGTAACATCAACTGAGATTCTAACCCAGAAGAGACCGGAAATGAACCAATTCAGACAAGAAACGAATTTGCCCTTGTGGCTGGAAGTCTTCATATTCTATTGCTCCAAGGTCATCTTCGAGTTTCTCTTCAATAGATTTCTCAAGACCAAGATACTGTATGATGGATCGGAAAACGTAACCGACCATCCCGCCCTCTTTGTCGCTAACCATTACACCAGAATTGAAACAGGTATTCTTCCCTACGTTCATTACAAGGTGACCGGTAAGAAGCTGTTTGTTCTGGCGGACTCCAGTTTCTTCGTTGGATTCTTTGGTACCTGGCTTCGCATCTGTGGTGCCTACCCCCTTCAGGACCCCAACCGAAACAAGAGAATAATCGGGGACTTGATGACTGGAAAAAGTAACTGGGCGATTTTCCCTGAAGGAAATATGGTCAAGAACCGCTCGGTGTATGACCGTGGAAAGTTCGTCCTGGATTGTCCTGACAAGAAAGGGCCTCCTCATACTGGAGCTGCTGTTCTGGCTCTCAAAGCGGAAATCTTCAAGAGATCCTACCTTCGAGCAGTGGAGAATGAAGATCGTGTTTCCATGCAGTATTACGAGAACACTTACGGATTCTCCGGTCCCGAGGACATTCCCGAAAAGACCATTGTTATCAGTCCGGTCAGCATCTCCTTCTTCCCTCTTCGTACCGATGGAAATGCCCTCATGAGTCTGCTTCGCATGAAGTTCAAGAAAATGCATCCCCGGATGGAAGAAGAGCTGCTTGTAGAAGGCTCCTTCCTTTTTAACCACACTGACGTTGACCATCAGTTTGGTCCCGCAATTCATCTGGACTCCTATGTGAATCACCTGATGCCCATCAAAAAAGGTCTTCAAAAGTTTTTCCGGGATGAAGACATCAACAATCTGATTCTGGAGTGGCAACGAAGCAAACTGACTCAAAAAATCATGCGTGAGATTTATCAAAGAATCTACGCGAATATCGATGAAGTGTTTGCCTACGCTCTACGGGCCATTCCTGCGGAACTTGATGCAATTGATGAGCAACACTTTCGTAGAGCCGTTTATCTTTCATGTCTGGAAATTCTTGATCTACCAGATGTTTACACCCACTCCAGCCTGCATGGCGATCTGCAGCAGATACTGATTCCTGGTGGTTATGCTCCCCTTGAGGACATTCTGGAAACGTCAGTTAAGGAAAAGCACATTACCCGCTTCAATCATGAAATCATCCTCAACAGAGATGTCTTTCACCGGGATTACCACTTCCACCGGATTAGAGTGCATAACAAGTTATGGGTTCTGGCCAACGGAATCGAGCCACTGGATAATGTAACTCGCATTATTCGCGTAAATGTTGGGCTTCTCGAAAGCAAGAGCAAGGCCAAGGTTCGTTCTGTTCTCAAGGAAATTGAACTGGAAGAATACAAGGATGATCTACACAGCTATCCCCAGGAAGGTGAGATGGCTTCCCAGAATTGCTTCAGTATAGAGTATGAGCAAAGCCACGAAGCAGTTGGAATCTTGCTGTTTCACGATCTTGTAAGTACCCCTCACCAGATGGTTCCCCTTGCGGAAAAATTGCATCAACAGGGATACCATGTCTTTTGTCCCCGACTAAAGGGTCACGGAACCAATTCACAGGATCTTGCGCAGACCACTCGACAAGACTGGATTCAAAGTGCAGCCAGAGCCTACTCACAACTCAGTAGCAGTTGCCATAAAGTGATTGTGGGTGGCTACTCCATGGGAGCCCTGTTGGCACTACAACTGGCGGCAAAAGATCCTCACGGAATTGGAGGAATTCTCTCCATTAATCCCGCCCTTGCCATTAAGGATCAGGATCAACACATTTTACGTCCTATCCTTTGGGCTGCTCACTGGGCCAGGTTGATTGGAAGACCGAAGGAATGGCTTGAAAAAATGGATCTGGAAGTTAACGCAGACCCCTTTCATTACCAGGATGTCTATTACTCCAGTCTTTATCAGGCGAAGCTACTCGCCCGGGAAACACGCCAAATGCTCGACAAGATTCATTGTCCCCTGCTCACCATTCAAAGCATAGACGATCCTGTTTTAGCAGGATCGTCCGGCCAGGAGCTTTACGATACCGTTCCATCACGGAAGAAAGGAATCTATCATCTGGAGTTCCACCGGGATGAGTTATACAATGGTCAGGCTTACGGAAAATTCCTCCCTCAGCTGGAACAATTCCTGAAGGAGGAAATCCTGGTCTGAGCTTATGGGGGAACAATATCAAATAGCAGTCATTGGCGGTGGTATCAACGGAGTCGGCATTGCTCGCGAAGCAGTCTCAAGAGGCTTCAAAACCTTGCTGCTGGAAAAAGATGACTTTGGACACTGCACCTCCGGCAATAGCTCCAAACTTGTTCATGGTGGCATACGCTACCTTGAACAGGGTGAATTTCGACTCGTCAGCGAAGCACTCAAGGAACGGGCCAATCTCTTGGAGACCGCCCCTCACCTCGCCTGGCACACCAGAATTAATATCCCCGTATACAAGGGACAACCAAGACCAGCCTGGCTGATTCGAATCGGCAGCTTCCTGTACGATATGTTTGCGGGAGAGAGAAATCTTGGAAAATCCCGAATGCTGGGATCAAATGAACAGCAAAACTACAAGTCACTGCGTCAGAAAGATCTCAAGGGTATGGTCCAATACAGTGATGGACAATGTCTGGACAGTCGCCTCACCCTGGAATTGGCCCTGGATGCTAAATCCCAGGGAGGAGTTGTTTGCAACCATACAGAACTTCTCAGGGCTCATCAGGAAAAGCATGGCTATCGTCTACGACTCAAGGATCATCGTAATTCTCAGGAATACGAAGTTTACTGTGACTATCTCGTCAATGCAGCAGGCCCCTGGGTACCCATCCTTGATCAGGACATCAGTCAGGAAAGATACAGACCACATCTAAAGTATGTTCGTGGAATTCACTTTGTCATTGAAGGAAGACTGGAAGAAGAGGGTTTCCTTGTTCTGCCCAGTGATGGACGAGTTATTTTTGTGCTTCCCTGGGTCGAGAACACAACGCTGATTGGAACCACCGAATCGGAATACTCAGGCTCTGACTTTGATAATATCGAACCCTCTGAAGAGGAGATCAAATACCTGCTTCATCATTACAATTATTTCTTCGAAGGTCATCCCATCAAGAGGGAGGACATTCTTTATCAGTATGCCGGAGTACGATCCCTTTTAGACAGTGGTGACAACTCCCTCAGTGCGCTGACACGAGAATACAAAATCGAAGAGGAATGGGGTCAGGATAAGGGTTACCTGGCAGTCTTTGGGGGAAAAATCACCACCTACCGGGCCTTGTCTCAAAAAGTGGTCGATAAAATTGCAAATCACTGCAAGTCGCAATCTCCAGTTAAGTTCTGCACCCAAAGCACTTCAATTCATGGCTCCCGAAAAGCTGACAGTCAGAAAGAATCTGACATACAAAAGCAAGTTCAGAACTCGAGAATCAACCCGTCTTTGATTGATCGATGGAAAAGAGTTTATGGTTCTTGCTGGAGCTTGATCGCAGCTTACGCATTACAAGAGGAAGGCAACTGCATAATCCTGATTGAACCCGACTACTGCAAGGCAGAACTTCTCTATAATATGAATGATGAAATGGCCTGGAATGAAGAGGACTTCATCCTCCGGCGGAGCAAAATGATTTACCGGATGGACTCAGAACAAAGAGAGAGCTTTCGCCAAGTCCTCAAGGAGCTAAAGCCCTCCGGAGAACATCTCGACAATACCATCCTTCATCTTTAGCGCATTTGTCTCAAGAACTCTATCTCTACGCGCTCCCGGACCACACGATCCATCTCATTTCGTATCTGGTCTTCCAGACGAGACTTCAGGTTGGATTCGATCCCGTCACGCACCTTCTCTTCCACAGCGGAGCGTGCATAAGCCCGCTGCTGATCAGCGAATGGCCCCTGAAAATTGCGAACCTTCTGAACCATATATTGATTCACCCGACTCTGAATTTCTTGATTCAACACCTGCTTCAATCGTGAAGAAACAGCCTGATTGACAGCCTCATCCTGCTGATTCTGCAAACTTTGCTTTTGGGTATAATTCATATGGTCCTGGATGTACCTTTCGCGAAGATTAGGGTTATTGATAACCCTGTTGTTCAAAGTCAATTTATAAGGATCGGGTTCCCGCTTGGGGACCAGAGATGGAATCCTGCCCTGATTACGCTTCGCCTCTTTGGCATATTCCTGCAGCTTTTGATAAGCCTCAGGATAGTTTTTCACCCATTTTTCCAAAGGTTTGAACAGAGCAGTGACATTTCGGGCACTGCTTGATCTTGTGATTGACTTCAACTCATTGGCAGCTTCTTCGTCAATCGATCTGACTCCATTGATCACCAATGGATTTTGAGTCGTCCGGGCGATCATCCAGGCGTAAAGAAAGCCTTGAAGATAATCAAGCAATTCCCGATTGTCAGCAAGCATCCCCTGCCATTTCAGAATCCTGGTTGCCGGTGTGAGAAACTTCCATGACTTCGTCTCTTCTCTGAGGTAGTCATAGTTTTCTTCCCAAAATGCCTGAGCCGCATTTTCTCGCTCCCCCTTGAGAAGATTCTCGAAGAGCCTTGATTCAGCTATCGTGAGTCGAATCTCCCAGGGCATAGAGCGTGCCTGGATCGAACAGACCAGAAAAAAAATCAGCCCAAGATGCTTCATGAATCTAGCCTCTGGCCTGCTTCATTGCTTCCATGGCAACCATTGTAAAAGGTCCGGAACCGGGAAGATTCTGGCCACCATCTACAATGAGAACTGTTCCGGTTACATAACTCGCCAATGGAGAACTAAGATATGCAGCGGCGTTTCCAATGTCCTCAGCCTGCCCCATGCGCTGCAAGGGAATCATGCTGGTCAGTTTCTTGCCCAACTCACCGGGAGCCAGACGCTTCATTCCTTCAGTTCCTTCAATAGGTCCTGGAACAATACTGTTCGAGCGAATTCCTTGAGGTCCCCACTCCAGAGCAAGATTTCTCATCAGATTATCGATTCCAGACTTCGCAGCTCCCACATGGGCCTGGGCAGCGTAAGGCATATAGCTCATACCAGCAGAGATGAAAACAATATCCCCTTTTGTCTTTTTCAATTGAGCGTGAGCTGCCTTGCAGGCGTTGAAAGAACCCAGCAAATCAATATCTACTACAGTTTTGAAGGCATTAGGACTCATTTGCTCAGCTGGACAGAGAAAGTTACCAGCAGCCGCGCATACCAATGTAGAGATGGAACCAATTTCCTCTTCACACTTGGCCATGATCTCGGCGAGTCGATCTGCGTCTCTCACATCCGCTGTATCAAAGAAGACTTTTACTCCATACTCTTCGATTTCAGCAGCAGCCTTCTCCAGTTTCTCCATTGTGCGTCCACAAATCCCCACATTGGCTCCCAGGGAAGCATAGGTTTTGGCTACACCAAGATTGATACCGCTTCCTCCACCGGTTACGAAGACAGTCTTTCCTGCATACAAGTCACTTTTCAAAATATCTGTAATTTTCATTGCTTTCCTTTCAGAAATTAAACCTGAGAACCTCTTTCTAGTAGAATTTGTCGAATTCTCTTCTTGTCTGTTTTCCCCACACTTGTTCGGGGGATTTCCTCAACACGCTCCACAATTTCCGGGATTGCCCACTTGGAGAGCGTCCCTTCCTTCACATCTTTGCTTAAAGCATCCAGGATTGAGTCATGATTGGGTGTTTCACTGATATACCAAACAACCGGCCTTTCTCCCCACTTCACATCTTCCACCCCGACTACCGCAACATCCTTAACCCCATCAACCCTGCTGATTCTTCGCTCCAAATCCACTGAGCTGATCCACTCTCCACCTGATTTGATGACATCCTTGATTCGATCGGTAATTTTGAGGCAGGAACCATCCATCTCCCCCACATCACCAGTATGCAACCAACCATCAGTCCAAAGTCGATTTCCCGCTTCTTCATTGAGATAATAGTTTTGAGTAAGCCATGGAGTTCGCGCAACAACTTCTCCCGAAGCACCACTCTCTGTACTGGGATTAGAATCCCCGGAACTGACAACTCCCAAGTCAACAAAGGGAATGGGCACCCCTGCTCTGACTCTTAGATCAACCTGCTCATCCAATGGAAGTTCTCTCTCTTCAAAACTTAAGTGTGTCAAAGAAAGAACGGGACAAGTTTCACTCATCCCGTATCCCGAATAGGCATCGATACCCTTTTGCATTGCTGCTTTTGCCAATCCCGGAGAAAAGGCACTTCCTCCAATGACCACTTTCCAATGGCCCAGATCCATTTTTTCAGATTTCGGGTGATTCAGAATCATTTGCAAAATTGCAGGAACACAATGACTGAATGTTACCTGATGAGACTCAATCAGATCGAGAATCAAGGAGGGCTCATAGCGACCTGGATAGACCTGCTTTGCTCCCAACAATGTTGCCACATAGGGAATTCCCCAGGCGTGAACATGAAACATGGGAGTCAGGGGCATGTAAACATCATTAGAGCTGAAGATTCGATTGTCATCGTAACAGCCAATCGCCTGAGACAAGGCCATTGTATGCAGCACCAGTTGTCGGTGGGTAAAGTAAACTGCCTTGGGATCTCCTGTAGTGCCTGTGGTGTAAAACAATGTTGCCACACTGTCTTCGTCAAAATCAGCCAACACTGTCTTTTCACTTCCAGAATCTATCAGTTCTTCGTATTCAAAATATGCAAGCTTTGGGTGGTTGCTTCTCTCACCCTGAGCTCCATAGACAAAGACTCTTTCCACTGACTCAAGAGAATCAAGAGAAGACTCGATCAGGGGCAAAAAATCAGGATGGACGAATAGAAATCGATCTTGAGCATGATTAATGGTCCAGACAATCTGACTTGCTGAAAGTCGTACATTGATTGTGTGCAAAACAGAGCCCAGGCATGGAACCGCGAAGAATAAGTCGAGATAGCGGTGACTATCCCAATCCATAACCCCGATTCGATCTGATGGCTTCAGCCCCTTTTTTGACAAGGAGTCACACAGAGAAGCTACTCTTGAAGGGAGCTCCTTGTAACTACAAACCTTGTCTTTGCCCATGTATATGGCCTGATCAGGAGCATAGCGCGGGGCACTTTCCAGAATTCTTTTGATGAGTAAGGGGTAGGCGTAAGCCTCTGGATTTGATTCGAGCTTGAGAGTACCTTCAATCCACATTCATCTCTCCTTGGGCATTGAAGTTCAGATACTACCATTTTTTATGAATACATTTCTCAATTCCTACTTTCATGAAGTGGAAGAGTCAGTAAATTTTTTGAACTATTTTCACCATCTCTGTGGATTCAAAGAGCACTCCCCTGTAGAAAGCGCGCGCTCCTAACTAACACAATAACGAGGAAGACTATGAAGCAATCAACAACAATCCTAACTATCGCAATCTCTTCGCTTGCGATCTTCTTTAGTGGCTGTGGAAGCTCAACAACGAGCGACACAACCATTCAAACGGTCAACGGTAATGTTGCCGCTGGTGCCCCCTGGTCCTCAGGTGTGATCAGCCTGCGTTCCATGGCCAGTGCCAACTCTCGAGAAATTAAGACAAAAATCAATCGAGACGGTAGCTACAGTGTCAATGTAACCGGAGTTGACGGTCCTTATATTCTCAAGGCCAGAAGCACAGACGGTGCTCGACAGCTGTTCTCCTATGCTGACTCTTCCGGACGAGCTAACGTGAATCCAATCAGCTCAGTCCTGGTCAAGGCAACGACTAACCGCGATCCAAGCGCAGTTTTCAATACTCCAAACAGCTTTCGAGCGAACTTGAATTCTCGAATTCAAACAGCTCGTGACAAGCTTAACGGAGCACTTAAAGAGCTTTTGAAGGCACACAATGTACCTGAGAACTTCGATCCGATCACAGATCAGTTTGAAGCGAATCACACAGGTTTTGACAGCCTTTTGGATGCGGTGGAAGTTGAGCTTCCAACTGCTGGACCAATCCGAATCAAGTCCAAAGCAAATAACCAGGACCTGGTTAGTCTGCCTGCAGTTGATCCAACTTCACTTGCCAATGTAAACCTGACTCCCGTCAGCACAGCGGCAGCTACTGTGACTACTGCTTTCGTAAGCAATGTGATCGACATTGAGAAAGCCGTAGGAAGCTTTGTAAACTTGTTTGCACAAAAAGCAGCAGGTCAGACAGTTGCAACCAGCCAGTTCACTTCCTTCTTTGAGACAGGAACCTTCAGTGGTTTCACTCCAGAGGGACTTGTGGATTATTTGCTGTCCAACTCTTCCATGATGGCCAACACAGGAACTGTTTCCAGCTCCGTTTTGACTGGAACTACCTATCTTGTGGATTTTGACTGGATCAACTCTGACAACTCCGTCCTTGCCGGTGGCTTGTCTCGCAAGGCAAACAATCCAACCTGGATGAAGAAGATTGGTAACAGCTGGAAATTCGTCCCCAACAACAAAAGAGCTGCTGCTCATGATGGGAATCAAGCTCCTGAAGGAAGTTATCCATGGACATGTCCACTTCCATGACACAGAGGGTTGTCATCTTACAAGAGCCAAAAAATAGAAGTCACTCCCGCTGGGGTCTGCAAGGCCAACTTGAATTCTGCCTATCAGGTATTGAGCTCGTCTCCGTTGAAATCAGCTAATATTTAAAATTTGCCTCGCATGAAAAAAGCCCCCGGGAGAGTGGAATCACCCCGGAGGCTTTAGCAAGCAAAGTTTTAATTATGAATCATGCGTCCAGATGATGCCTTCTTCCATGAAAGTGTATTTTCCTTTCATGACTTTTTCAGAAAGTGCATTGGACTCATCATCATCATTATTTCTAATGGCTCGGAGTTGTTCTTGAACTCTTCGTCTTGCAAGCACGCTGAAGTGATCAGCAAGTTCAAGAACACCCTTGTCCTTAGTTTTTTCATATTGTTTTTGAGCATAAGCACAAGTACAGGAGATTGCGAACAACTCAGTACCCACCTCAACAAATCTGGAAAGTAGCATTTGCTTTTTCTCCAAAGCTGGTCCGTAGATAGCCATTGTTCTGAAAAGCTTACGAGCCAACTCGTGAGCCTTCACCTCAACAAATGACATGTGAGTTCCCAACTGACCGTACTCGGAGTGAACTGCCAGATAGCTACCGTTGATGTACCGCTTGGTCATCCAGAATGGATAGAAAGCTGCACAGTTCAGGAAAGCTGCAAACTTCTGTCCGAAGCTTGTTCTCGGGTTCAGAATGTCTCCCGCTTTTTGAAAGTGTGGATCCATTGCTTCACGAGCCAAAAAGAGGTGCATAATTTCAGTAGAACCTTCCAGAATCATGTTGATTCGGCAGTCTCGCATTGCGCGCTCTACTGGATAAGCCTTCTCGCCTCGAGCTCTTAGACTGTCTGCTCTCTCATATCCTCGGCCACCACGAAATTGCATGGTGGTATCAATGACTTGCCACGCCTTTTCCGTACAGAAAAGCTTGGACATTGCAGCTTCAATACGCATATCAAAGCCACCCTTGTCAGTCCAGAGGCTGGTTACCGCAGTGATTGCTTCAAAAGCCAAAGCCATAGAAGCAATGTAAGCTACTTTCTGAGCTCCTGCTTCGTGCTCGGCAATTGGCTTACCCCACTGAACTCGCTCTTCTCCCCAGTCTCTACACATCTTCAAACACATCTTGGCCAAACCGGAAGATGCAGCTGGAAGAGTCAATCGACCAGTGTTAAGGGTTCTCAGTGCAAGAGCCAATCCTCGGCCCTCTCCCCAAAGAATGTTCTCAGCAGGAACTTTCAGATCCTTGAAGCGAAGCAGACCGTTGTAGATACCGCGCAGACCCATGAAGTCACAGCGGTGAACAATCTCGATTCCAGGATTCAGGTTCCCGTCCTTGTCTCGAGCTTCTACGATGAAAGCAGAGATTTGCTTCTTCTCTTTACCACGAACCATCTTTGGTGGAGTTTGTGCCATCACAACAATCAAGTCAGCGATGGTTCCGTTAGTACACCAGAGCTTGTCTCCATTAATAAGGAAGTGTCCATCATCAGTAGGAGTTGCCATAGTCGCCATTTGAGCTGGATCGGATCCAACCCCAGGCTCGGTCAAAGCGAATGCAGAGATTGCGCCTTTAGCCAATTGTGGAAAGTACTTCTTCTTTTGCTCGGGAGTTCCAAACATCTTGAGTGGATTGGGAACACCAATGGACTGGTGAGCAGAAAGTAGAGTTGCAGTAGCACCGTCATAGGAAGCTACCAATGTCGCGATACGATTATAGTTGACCTGGGAAAGACCAAGGCCTTCGTATTCCTTGGGAACTTTCATCCCGAAAAGACCAAGGTCAGCCAGTCCCTTGATGTATTCCTTGGGAAGTTCGCGAGTCGCGTCTACCTCTTCAGGATCAAGGTTCTCTACGAGATACTTTTCTACTTTGGCGCAAAGTTCATCACCGATGGCCTTGTCTGCTTCATCCTGGAGTTCCAGAGAATCAAGCATATCTCTTCGAAATGTTCCCATGAAAAGCTGACCTGCGAAAGATGGTTCTCTCCAGTCTTTCTCGCGAGCTGCCTCGGCAACTTCCATTGCCTGCGCCTGCTCTGCAGTCATTGTCGATGTATCGAACATCATGTCTTCTTGCAATTGTTTATCGATCTTGTTTGGATCTTCAGCCACTGTGCCCCTCCTTTGAGCTGATGCGGGGAGATTTGTTCCCCAGAATTATTAACTACTATTTTAAACTGGTTATTCTAAAACTTTCAAGCTCAATCTAACCGTTTATTCTAAATTCATTAAAAAAAGTGGCAAGGGTTTAGGAAAAAGTTTTTGAAAAAGTGTGTTATTCGTTCAATTGTCGCCAATGCATCAGGAATGATATTCCTTGACCAAAGGAGATTTCATGCCCAAAAAAGTAGAACTTAAAACATCGAAAAACGTAAAGAACCCCAGAGAATACATTGAGTCCATTGAGAAAGAAGAACTCAAGGCTGACTGTCTGGAGTTGCTGGATCTTTTTGAAAAAGTAACGGGCATGGAAGCAAAGATGTGGGGCGACTCCATTGTTGGCTTTGGAGAGTATAAATACTACCGTTCCAATGGTGATGAGGGCGATTTCATGGCGACAGGTTTTGCTCCCCGCTCCACCGGACCCACTCTCTATATTATGCCCGGTTACAGTGATTACTCCCATTTGCTGGATAAGTTGGGACCACATCGTCTGGGTAAATCCTGTCTTTATCTGAGAAACCTTAAGAAAATTGATCGGGATGTGCTTAGTGAAATCATTCAAACGGGTTTGAAAGATCTCAAAGAGAAGCACGAAACCAATTATTGATAAGCTCAGTGGAAAATAAATTAAGTACCAGTTCAGCTCAACTGACCGGTTTAGTTCCCGAACAAATTTACACAAGCAGCAGCTGTGAGTTGAAGCTATGCCAGACCATCTGCCCCAAAGAGAGCTCGAAGCGTATCATCATATCAATCTTCTCTATGAATCAGAGGAGCGGGATTTTTCCCTGGACTACTCACCTCGCTGGCACTATATGTTGCTGTGTCTGGCGTGCTTTCTTGTAAGTGCACTTTTCATAGTTCCTATCTCTCACATGAAGCTGTTTGCAATATTTTACATTCCAGCAGTAAGTACGCTCAGTTGCCTTTACGCCATGTATCTCATTGTTCAGGTCAATGAAGAGCTCCAGCAGAGACAACCGAAGGTTTATGACTACATTGTTGCTAATAATTATAGGATCGAACTCTTGAGGCACTTTCTCAGCCACCCCAAAGATCGATTGCCCGAATACCTGATCTGCACCCAGGATTTTCTCAAGGAAACATTGGCAGGTTGTCTCTATTCAGTCATCCATCGCTTCTTTGGGGCATTCTTTCTCTGGCTATTGCATCTGATCTATCAAAGTCGATTTGCTTGAAAAGCAAAAAAGCCCCTGATTGAAGAGAACTTCAAGCAAGGGCTGAATATCAATTCTTACTGATAAAACTTACCATCTTCCTGAGCCAACTTGTTAATCAGCTCAGTTGGTTTGAAACGAGCACCGTATTTCTTCTCCAACTCCAACATCTTCTCCTGAATTTTTTTCAGACCAACAGCGTCAGCATAACGCAGAAGACCGCCACGGAATGGAGGGAAACCAGTTCCGGTAATCATAGCCAAATCCAGATAGGCAGGATTCTCAATGATCTTTTCTTCCATGCAGCGAGTGGCTTCGTTGAGCATAACCAAAACAAAGCGGGCGATGATCTCGTCGCTAGAGATTGGAGCTCCATGCTTCGCAGCTGAATTTGGAAGCAAAGCTTTCGCCTTTTCATTCACGCTTCGGTTTTTGCCTTGATGAATGAAGAAGCCCTTACCGACTTTCTTACCAAGCATTCCTCTCTCAACCATCTGATCAACAAAGGAAGGACTCTTCATGCGCTCGCCGAAAGCTTCCTCAAGAATATGAGCAACCTTGCTGGCTACATCAAGCCCGACTTCATCAGCAAGAACAAAAGGACCCATTGGCATCCCAAAGTGAGTAATTGCCTTGTCGATTCGCTCCATGTCGATGCCCTCAGTGAGCATGGTCAAGCCTTCGTTCATGGAAGGAATCAGAATTCGATTCACAACAAAACCGGCACCATCTCCAACGACAACTGGAGTCTTTCCAAGCTTCTTCACAATAGCAACCATCTTCGCTACCGTTTCCTGACTGGTCTTCTCTCCGGGGATAACCTCAACAAGAGGCATCATGTTTACCGGATTGAAAAAGTGCATTCCAACGAATCGCTCGGGATGCTTGAGATCCTTTTGCATCTCAGTGATTGATAGAGCACTGGTGTTGCTGGCAATAATGGCATCCTTGGAAATATGATCTTCCAGTTCCGCAAGCACAGTTTTCTTCACCTGCATGTTCTCTACAATAGCCTCCACGACAATATCAGCGTCCTGAAAACCTGAATAATCTGTAGTTCCGGTAATCTGGTGCATTTTCAGATTCGCCTCACTCTTTGCCATTCGACGTCGCTTGACTCGACCAGCGTAGATTTCAGCGGCAGCTCCAAAGCCCTTGCTTACTGCATCCCAGTTAATATCCTTCACTCGAACAGGCACATCACGGTAGCTAAACAACCAGGCAATTCCACCACCCATGACTCCGGCACCAAGTACAGCAGCCTTGTCGAGTTTCAAATCACCAACAGCTTTAGCTACCTTCTCATCTACCTGAGGATCTTTTTTCACTTCTTCCATCACAAAGAAGAGATTCACCAGGCTCTTGACGATGTCTGTATGCTTGGTGGTTAACTTGATGAATGCTTCAGTTTCTCTGGCCAGACCGGACTTCAAACTCTTTCCGTAAGTTTCCTTGAGCAAATCAATAGCCGCCAAAGGCGCTGGGTATTTGCCGTTGGTCTTTTGCATCACACCTTTTTCAGCAAGGTGGAAGGCATACATCTTTCCGGGAGGAGTAGAGCTGATCTTGTGCATCAAATCCTTGCGAATTCTCGCCTTTCTGACCTTCTTGGCACTCTCGGGATTCAAGATTTTCGCAATGAACTTGTTGACTCCCTCTTCCTTGAACTCGGGAAGAATCACTTCATCAACAAGCTTGATTTTCTTGGCCTTGCGAGCATCCTTTCTGGAGCCACCCAGAATCATGGGCATCGCCTGATCCAAACCAACCAGCTTCGGAAGTCTTTGGGTTCCACCCCAGCCTGGGATAATTCCCAATTGAGTTTCAGGAAGTGCCATAGAGGTCTTCTTGTCATCAATTGCGATGCGGTAGGTACAAGCAAGAGCCATTTCAAGCCCTCCACCCATACAGGCACCATGAATGACTGCGATACTTGGACAGTGCAGGTTTTCGAGCTTGTTGAATGTATCCACTCCGCCCTTCACCATTTTGCGAACCAGAGGCTCCACTTCTGCATCACTGGTATCCTCAAAGTAACCCAGAATTTCCTTCACATCAGCACCTGCAATGTAGATACCTTTCTTGGCGGATTGAATGACCAGACACTGGATATTGGAATTTGCCTGAACTTCATCAAGAACAGTGCTCAATTCTCGCAACACAAACTGAGAGAACTTGTTTACCTTTTCCTCTGGATAATCAAAGGTCAACCAGGCGATATTGCTGCCATCAACCTCAAGTCGAAATGCTTTTTTCTCTTCACTCATCTTATACCTCCAGAGCCAGGGCTGCGCCTTGCCCACCACCGATACAAAGGGTTGCCAGGGCGTGCTTCTTCTCTCGCTGAGCCAACTCTCTAAGTAGAGTCATCACCAGGCGAGCACCGGTGGCTCCTACCGGATGACCCAGAGCAATTGCTCCACCGTTTACATTGAGAATGTCTCGATCAATCGCACCCAAAGCGCCATCAAGACCCAGAGCATTCTTACCAAACTCTTCACAGGCAAAGGCTTTCTCATTGGCAATGACCTGAGCAGCAAAGGCTTCGTTCATTTCGACCAAATCAAAGTGATCTACCTTGACTCCCATCTTCTTGACCAGCTTGGCTGTTGCGTAAACCGGCCCCATTCCCATTCTGTTGGGTTCCAGTCCAGCGTAGGCGTAGTCCACAAGGTATCCACTCGGTGTCAAACCAAGCTCTTTCGCTTTGCTTTCTGTCATCAGAAGCATCATTGCAGCTCCATCAGTAATCTGGGAACTGTTTCCAGCAGTTACAGAACCGGCAACACGATCAAAGACCGGTCGCAACTTCGCACAATCAGCCATGGACTGCCCTTCCCGGACCCCATCATCTTTTTCTGCCATAGTTTCGTACTTAGGAGGAGTTGGAACAGGAACGATTTCACTGTCAAACTTGCCACCCTTGATGGCAGCTTCCGCTCGATTGTGTGAAAGAACTGCAAACTCATCCTGCTCTTCTCTGGTGACTGCAAATTCTCGAGAAAGAACTTCGGCAGTCTGACCCATACTCAGATTACATAACGGGTCGGTCAAACCGGGAATCACGGGAGCAAGAAAAGATGGTCGAAACTTCTTGAGTACTCCAAATTGAGCACCTGGAGTTTTCGCCTTTTGAAGCTTCATGAAGATGTTGACCATTTTCTCACCAAAGAGAATGGGCACATTACTCATAGACTCCGCTCCACCACAAAGTATCACATCAGATTCTCCCGCCAGAATTTTGTTGGCTGCTGTGGTAATTGCTTCCATACCAGAGGCGCAGTTCCGATTGACTGTGTAAGCTGGAATTGAAATGGGAATACCGGCCTTTACTGCCAGAATTCGAGAAATGTTCGCTGATTGAGGCGGCTGAATCACATTACCAATGATGACCTCATCGATCTTGTGTGGGTCCAGTCCTGTGCGAAACAAAAGTTCCTTGATTGCATAGGCACCCAAATCATCGGCACCATGAGCTTTCAATTGCCCCTGAGCCTTGCAAAATGGAGTTCGAACTCCACCTACGATTGCTAATCGTTCTTTCATAGTTGTTCTCCTGGTTCCTGATACATAGCCTCAATGACTTCCCTGTATTTCTCAGCAACAGCGAATCGCTTGATTTTCATAGTAGGAGTCAATTCTCCAGTTTCCACACTGACGGGATTCGTGATTAATTCAAACTTCTTAATCTGTTCCCAGCGATTGAGAGTGCGATTTACCTTGTCAACCAGTTGCTGAAGCTCTCCCTGGAGCTCGCTTCCCCTGACCAGATCATCGAGACTTTTTGTACGTTGTTTCTTCATTCTTTTTTCCAGCTCTTCCTGACTCAGAAACAAAAGACAGGAGGCAAACTTGCGACCTTCCGCTACGACCATAGACATTTCCACAAGGCGACTTTTTCCAAGGGCCTGCTCAATAGGTATGGGAGAGATGTATTTCCCATTGGAAGTCTTTAAAAATTCTTTGATTCGCCCGGTGATCGTTAGAAATCCTTGCGAATCCAGAACACCGCGATCTCCTGTATGAAGCCAGCCGTCCTTCAAAACAGCTTCAGTAGCCTCAGGCATTTTGTGATAGCCCCGCATTACATTAGGCCCCTTCACACAAATCTCTTTCATGTCTTCGGTAATCTTGATTTCCACTCCGGGAAATGCGGGACCAACGGACCCCATCTTGTTGTAACCGGGATAATTCACTGCGATGATTGGAGAAGACTCTGTCAAACCGTAGCCCTGATAAATAGCCATATCAATGTTCTGGAAAAATCTTCCCAGTGAAGGACTCAGAGGAGCTCCACCAAGAACCAGACCGATCAGTTCTCCTCCGAATGCCTCACGAAGTTTTGAGTAGATGATGGGGTTTAGAACAGGTTTTAAAAAACTACGCAAAGCGCTTTCTTCCTTGAAGGCCAGGCCAAAAGCAAAACGTCCAAGGGCCTTTTTGTGAAAGGGAGCACTCAGGACTTTAGAGAGCATTGCCTCGTAAACCTTTTCCAGCAGGCGGGGAACCATGGTCACCAGATTTGGCTTGATTTCCCGCATCAACGCTCCTACTTTCTTGATGTCGTCTGCAAAATAGAGACTCACATTTCCGAAGATATAGAAGTTCACAACGGTTCTCTCAAATACATGGGCGGTAGGCAAGACAGAAAGAGCACGCTTCACACCCATCTCAATTGGCAATCGCTCGAGACAGCCCAGGGCCTGGGTTACGAGATTTTTATGCGTCAGTTCCACGCCTTTGGGCACTCCAGTCGAGCCTGATGTGTAAATAATCGTTGCCAGATCATCTTCCTTGAGTTCCTTGAGACCTTGCTTGAATGACTCGGGGTCCTGTTTTTGAAGCTTTCTGCCCAGATCAAGAAGAGATTTGTAGTCCACAAGTTTGGGACCCTCTTTGTCTTCGAGCTCCTCTTGTTTGAAATCCTCAAGACGAATGATTACATCATAATCAGTGAGATGATCTTTGTAGTTGTTCCACTCTTCAACTCCTGCAACGAACAGGAACTTGCATTCGCTGTTTTGGGCCTGAAACTGAAAATTATCAATACTGATATTGGAGAAGAAAGGAACGGTGATCCCGCCACTGAGAATAATGGCAAAATCCATCATGGTCCAGTAGGGAGATGAAGGTGCCAATATGCCCACCGAGTGGCCCTTTTTCAAACCCAGGAACTTCAAACCATAACTGAGTGTCTCGATGGTTTGAAGGACTTTGTGGGTACTGAAAGTCTGGATTACATCACCACAAAGACTCAGACAATTGGGATTGTCGTACTTCTTGAGAACCTTCTCAAAAATATGGGCGTAATTGTACTCCCCATCCTGAAATTCTATTCTAGAATAACCATTCTGATTTTGTGTCACTTTTTCGTTCCCCTTGCACGCGAAGTATGCGTTTGATCTATCCACCCGGAACTGGACCATAAAACGGCCCTCTAATCGAGCGCACCATAATACCTGAAATTCGCTTAATGACAAGTCTTCTCTGACAAAAGCAAGAAGGAGATTGAGTGGGCAAGCTGCGAAAATCTATTGCCTGAATCGCGCCTTTGCCCAATAGGTACGGCTTGACAGCCATCCAGAATTCACCAAAAAGTTAACTTATCTAGCTTCAAGCTGATTCAGGGTTATCTAAAACCTGAAAAAAATCTGTAAGGGGTATACTGTCGGTGGTTGTGAACGAAGAGACTTCTTGCTGATTCATCGCAAGAAATCTTTTAAGACTGCCAATCAGGAATCCTGAAAAAAGGGAATCTCTTCACCCTTACCGTGGGCATCGAGCAGCAGCTTAAGACCCTCTGTGGACGAATATTCCTGACTCCCTGAAGCATGGCGGGAGAGTTGAAAAGAAACAAATCCTGGAAAAAAGGCACCCATCGTGCGAAACAAAGGTTTCCCAAACAAGGTATATCGGGTGGTGAGTTTGTTTCCTTCTGGCAAAGCCATATTGAGAAGATCATACTGACGGGTGATGCAGGAATTGAGAATGGTGTGGTACATGTCCCCGGATGAACTCAAAATCTGATCCACTGAACTCTGAACATAGCGACTGGCCAGCCCCTCACCCCGAAGTGGAAAGGCCTCCAGTGATCTATAAAACAACTTGGCCTTTTGAAGCACGTCATAGTAAGAGCCCAGAACAAAGATTCCGGGGTATTTGTCTTTCATACCCTCGACCATGTCATACCTCTCGGAGCGCTTTCGCATCGCTTCGAAACTCACAACCAAACCCTGCAAGTTCACTGAAGGATCAGAACAAAGTAGAGCCCCTTTCTCAAATTCAATCAAAGCAAAGAGGTGACCCAGCCTTAACGGTAGTTTGGAGTGAAACAACCCCAAAAGAAATGCCAGATTCTTTGCACGGGAAGGAGCAAAAGCAACCCGGTTCCAGTTGGGAGTTGAATCCTCGGGGTTTTCCTTTTCTTCAAGGGAAACCCGGAAGTTATCCACACAATACCAACCATCCTGGGATGCAATGATTTTAGCAGAACGAAGCATGGTATGACTTCCCTCATACTGCTGCCTGTAGGGGTCATTCCCCTCAGAAAAAGGGCTTTCTTTCAGGCACTCCTGAATCTTGGAGGGCAGATCCTTTGGATAAGTTTGCGAACAAACTTCCAGTTGAAACAAAAACCCCAGTATCAAGCAAAGTATGAATCGCAAATCAAACTCCCCGGTATCGATGTGTTACACGCCCAGTGACGCCACGACTTTCGCCATAGCCGCCTTGAACTCATCCTCCTGAAAAGAAGACAACAGCGGCCTCAGAACCACTTCAAAGGGTTTTTCGAACTCGGCAATCAGCTGATCCCTGAAATTCAATTTGGATCTGGCCAGAGTTTTTGGAGGCAGAGCATTGAGCTGTTTTGCCTTTTTCTGAGCAACTTCCATCAAATCCTCTGCACTGGTCAACTGATCAACAAGATTACACTTTAAAGCTTCTTGTGGACTCAGCAACGCTCCCTGAAGTAGTAATTGTGAAGCCTTGCCTTCACCAACCCAGAATCCCATGAGCTTGTGAATGCAAGACGGGACAATAATTCCTACTGGAATCTCATTGAGACCAATGCGCCCTTCGCCATCCACCATGTATCGAAAGTCACTGCAAATCGCAAGAACACATCCACCAGCAGGACTGTGCCCATTGATGGCGCTGATTAATGGCTTCGGAAAGGCAACTGTGACTCTCATCATCTCAAAGAAATCCTTCCAGAAAGAAAGCATTCCTTTCTCATCAAGAGTCACCAATTCTTTAACATCCAGACCAGCGGAGAAATAACCGGGTTGACCGGTGAGTATGACACTCTTGACCGAATCATCATCGCGCAGCTCAGCAAATACTTGCCCCAATTCCTTAAGCATTTGGGCATTCATGGGATTTGCCTTTCCCCGACGCATGTGGACTACTGCAGTGTTGTTTTCCTGATGGACTTCCAAAGTTTGCATAATCTGTGACTCCCCAGTCTTGTTGCTGTGCTCATTAAACCTCATGCCTTGATTGACTACAAGTCCTTGACCCCGGTGATATACTTCCGGCGAGTTTTTGAACTGCTGGGGAAAGGTGGGGATTCCATGAAATGGGACAAAGTAAAAATCAAGAACAATTCTTTTGAATACGCCCGGGGTACGGGAGGTGTGGCGCACATCAAAGCCCCCAATCTTGAAGCGTACTACCAGGCCATGGGATTCCTTCACGCCAAGGATCGTCTCACCCAAATGATGCTGGTCAGACTGGCAGGTCAGGGTCGACTGGGCGAATGTCTCAAGGGCTCTGAAAGCACCTTTGTGGTCGACAAGTTCATGCGCGAAACCGGTTTTTACTTCGAAGCGAAGAAGGAAGAGAAACTCCTCAGTGAAGAGACCCATAAGCTCATGCAGTCGTATTGTGATGGAGTCAACGCTTATCTAGAGAAGCATCGCCGACCCTTTGAGTTTCTGGTGGTGAAGTACAGGCCGGAACCTTGGTGTATCGCCGACACTCTGCTGACAATCAAGATCATGGGCTATATTGGTTTGGCTCAGTCGCAACAGGATACTCAAAAACTGATCATCCAGATGATTCGAAAAGATGCCTGCATTGAACGCCTGAAAGGCCTGTACGAACCCCACCTTCAGGAGCTTGATAAAGAGATCATTGACCTTTGCAAAAAATTGAACCTCTATCGCACCAGTATTCCAGAAGAGGTGAAGGTTAGCCCACTGCCTACAGTGATGGCTTCGAATAACTGGGTGCTGGCTCCCTCCAGATCCAGTTCCGATGCAGTCCTGCAATGCAATGACCCTCATCTTGAAGTGAATCGTCTTCCGGCAATCTGGTATGAATTCAATGCCAGTTTTGAGGGGGACTATCAAATCGGTGTGAATATGCCCGGAGTTCCCGGGTTGGTGATGGGAAGAACCAAAACCCTGTCCTATGGTTTTACTTATGGATTCATGGATATGCTTGATTACTTCATCGAGGAAGTGAAGGATTCCAAGGTGCGACGAGGCGATGACTTTGTAGCAATTCAAACTCGAGAAGAGTATGTAAGAGTTAAGGGCAAGGATCCCGTCAAACTTCTGATTCGAGAGACCAGTCATGGAATCCTGGAAGTAGACTCGCAGCAGGAGAAACTCGAAGATGGCTACTATCTAGCCCGAGCCTACACCGGTCACAGAGAGGGAGCCTATCAAACACTGGATGTAATCTCTGGCTTGCATGAGATCAAAACTACTGGAGAACTCTGCAAGGAACTTTCAAAAATTACCATTAGCGCAAACTGGCTTGTGGGTGACAAAAACGGTGATATTGCCTACCAACAGTCGGGACGACTCCCCAAGCGCGATTTCAGTGGCCTTCTAGCTCAAAAGGGATGGGAAAAAGAGTGGCAAGGAATAGTCGATCCAGGAGATCTGGCCAGCGCTCAAAATCCATCCTGCGGATTTTTGGTGACAGCAAACAGTGATGAGAATCAGCCAGGCAAGGCTGTGGGAATCAACTTGTGCATGGCCCCCTATCGCAAGAATCGAATCCGAGACATGATTCAAGGCAAGGCAAAACATGATGTAAAGAGCATGGCCAAGATTCAGAGTGATCTCTTCTCCATCCAAGGTCAGGTTTTACTGGCACCTCATCTTGCGCACCTTCCTGAAAACGAAGCCGGGCAAATCCTCAAAAAATGGGATTATCGCTATGACAAGCATTCGGTGGGAGCCTATGTTTTTCAAAAGGTTTATGAGAAATGGCTGGAAAGAGTCTTTGGAGACGGATTTTACGGAGAAGAAATCTGGAGCAAAATTAATCAGGAAACCGCTACAATCATGGATTTCTACGCCGCCTTTGATCGAATTTTGGTAGAACCTGAATTTGAATATTCTCCGCTTTGGTTTCAAGAACGTTCCCGTACAGAAATTTTGCGCGAAATTCTGCTCGCTGAACTGGAAGTACTCTCCAAACAAAAACTTCATACTTGGGGTGAGATACGCAAGGTTGTTATGGTGAATCTGTTTTTTGACGGGTTGCTTCCTGAATGGGCAGGCTTTGATCATGGCCCGGTGATTATCGAAGGGTCTCGAGCCACAGTAGTGCAAGGTTCTCTTTATGATCGTAACGGGAAAAAGACCGCCTTTTGTCCAAGCTATCGATTCATTGCTGACCTCGCTAGCGATGAAGCTCATACAGTACTGGCCGGTGGACCAAGCGATCGAAGATTCAGTCCCTTGTACAAGTCTGACATCGAAAAATGGTTGAATTATGAATATAAAATCTTGAAGGGAATCTAGAGTTATTGGATGCTATTCATTCACAGAGATCCTATAGATATTTTAAGTGACTATTTGATTAGAAAGCACAATCAGCCCTATTGGACAGGAGACCTTTGGACTAAGTAGGCAATGTCGGACTCACTTACGGCCTAAGATTGCTTTTTGGTGAAAAGAACAGGGAGGGATTATGAGCATTGAAACATATCAACAAACTGTCAGCGAGCACAGCAGTGTCAGTCAGGAAACACATCACACCGGTCGAGAAGAGATGGCTTCCTGGCGAGAAGCACTTACAAACTCCCCCCTTTCCATGAATCCTTACTTTCAACACTCTCTGGATTTCTACTTCGCTGATCAAACTGGAAAGATCAAGGAGATCGAGCAAACTTCCAGCAAAATTCCTGAACTTGAAGGTCTTGTGGGAGAGAATGATTTTCGGGGGAATTTGCCTCGGCTGGAGCGCTATGATGGCATCGGCAACAGAATCGAGGAAGTCGTTCATCATCCCAGCTATCTCGATGCGGGTGACATCATCTATGGCACTTCCATGATGAAAAAAATGTCTCGTGCCGGAGGACTTCTTGAATCCCTGATGCATTTTTACCTTACCAGCCACGCCGGAGAAGCCGGTCACAACTGCCCTGTCGCCTGCACTGCAGGAATTATTCGTGTTTTAAGTTTGCTTCCCGAGGTAGACGGTCAAAAAGAAATGCTGGAGAAGCTTACTGCACCGGGATTTCGACAGAACTTCACAGGAGCTCAATTCCTCACCGAGATCCAGGGTGGCTCTGATGTTGGTCGAAATGCAACCAAGGCGACTCAGGATGAAAACGGGAACTGGAGAATCGTGGGTGAGAAGTGGTTTTGCTCCAATGTTCACGCCGAGTTGATTTTAATGACGGCTCGTTATGATCAGGAGCAAAAAGGAACCAGAGGACTTGGTTTATTTCTGGTGAAGCGTCACAAGGAAGATGGGGAAATCAATCATTTCACGATTCGAAGACTCAAGGAAAAACTGGGAACAAGAACCATGGCTTCGGGTGAGATTGATTTTCGAGGCTCCTTTGCAATTCATATGGGTCCTCTTGAAGGTGGATTCAAGATGGTTATGGAGAATGTCCTCCACCTGAGTCGAATCTACAATACTTTCTCGGTTACAGGAATGGGACGACGCTCCTATCAAATCGCCGCCCTTTACGCCAAGAATCGAAAGGCTTTTGGAATGCCCATCGCGAATTATCCTCTGGTGATGGAAAACCTGGCCCAAATCCATGTGGAAAACTGCGCTCTTCTTTCGGGCGGGATGCATTTAACCGCCCTTCAGGACCAGCACGATGAAAAGATGGTGAGTGGTAAGGAAATCAGTCAGGAAGAGAAACTCCTGCTTCGATTGCTGGCCAATCTGAACAAGTACATCAGTGCCTACTGGTCCGTGGAGCATATTCACCACAGTATAGATGTCCTGGCTGGAAATGGTGCTATCGAAAGCTTCTCAAGCCTTCCTCGAATGTTTCGAGACAGCATCGTCTGTGAAAACTGGGAAGGAACTCACAACACACTGCGAATGCAGGTACTTAGAGACATCTTGCGCTACAGTCAGGATGAAATCTTTGTGACGGACTGCGAGCGATTCCTTGGGGAACTTGGAGAATTATCCCATAACGATCTTATCAAGCAAGCCCTTGAGAGCTGGAAGACTACTGTGGCTGAACTCAAGTCAGCTGAGCAGGCAGTGCAAACCCTGTTGATTCGTGACGTCCTTGATGAAATGAGCAAAATCTACCTCGCCCTTTGTGTGGCGAAAGAGGCAAAAGATCAGGGCGAGAACGGAATGAAATCCAGAGTCCTCGACTACTTCCTGGATCTGCATTTTCGTGGTGGAGTCCCCAAGAGTATGGAAGGAATCCAGAAAATGCAGACGGTTTGTGGGGAGTCGCTTTAGTTTGATTGCTGGTTGATTGGCTAAAGAGTAATCCCTCGGTGAAACAGCTGTTCTGTGCAATTCGCAGGTTTGAACTTGAGGTATGATTCAAGCTGAATCGTACTATCAGATGTACTGGAGCTTCTCTTTTGATGGGGTCTTGAGGGTTTCATACTGTTTGGCGCGATGGGTATGATTACGGGTTTGATTTAACACTTTTGATTGTAAGTGAGTTTGTTTGAGCTGGTGGTGGTGATCAAATTACATTTCATAAACTGTCGCTGAATTGCCTACCATTCTTAAACCTTGAATCCAAAGAGAGGCTGGACTTAGTGTAGAATGTTAGACGGGATTTGAGCCAATTAAAAAAAGGTAATTCGCGAAAGATCAACAATGAAACTACTGGATACAGTTGCAATCTTGGAAGATCTGCCAGAAAAACACCTTGTGAGAGGTCAGGTCGGTGTCATTGTCGAGGTTCATCCAGACGAGCATTTTGAGATTGAATTATGCAATGAAGAAGGTGAAGCATTTGCACAGGCTGTGCTTCACAAATCCTTGCTGATCCCGCTATATCACTGTAGGGTTGCTGGCTAGGCTTACAAGCCAAACACAGCTTGGGAAGCCATCCCCCCTGGGAGGAGTGAGAGAACAAAGAAGGATTCACAAAATTTACTGGAATAATTGGGTCTAATTGGGTTTCTAGATGGGTGTAGGAGATGTGTTTTGCTAAAAATTCCAGTCGTTCCTAATAATGAAATAGTGAATCTAGTTTCTCAGATAGATACCTTCAAAGGTAGTTAGCAAGACTTTTCCAGACTGTCTCCTGACAGCCTTGCTTTGCTAAAGAAAGTTGCGACAATAGAATCAATTGCATCCTCAACGAGAATTGAGGGGTCTAAACTGACCGATACGGAGGTTCAAAGCCTTATCACAAATCTTAAAACGACTTCGTTTCGGAGTCGCGATGAGCAAGAAGTAGCTGGCTATGCCAAAGGCATGGAAGTAATCTTTAACTCACACATTGCCATTCACCTCAATGAGAATCACATTAAGCAACTTCACTCAACACTACTATCCTTTAGTAGCAAAGATGACCGCCATAGAGGTGAGTATAAAAAGCTTGAAAATAGCGTCGCAGCCTTTGATTCCAAAGGGAACCAGATTGGTATTATTTTTGAAACTACGACCCCACTGGAAACACCCTACAAGATGCAAGAGCTGCTAGAGTGGACAAATGCAGAATTTGAGAAAGGAGAAATTCATCCACTTCTCATCATTGGCACTTTCATTGTTCATTTCTTGGCTATTCATCCGTTTCAAGATGGCAATGGGAGACTCTCAAGAATTCTTACCAGTTTACTCTTGATCCAATGTGGTTATGAATATGTAATTTATAGCTCTCTTGAGCGCATTATTGAGCTTAACAAAGACTTATATTATTTAAATCTGAGAAAGGCTCAAACCACATTGAAGACGGACTGCAGCGGACTCAATCATTGGCTTATATTTTTCTTAAAGTGCATGCAAGACCAAAAAATCATTTACTTAAGAAACTTGAGAGAGAGCACCTTCTTGATAGTCTCCCTGAGCTAGCGCAACAAATTCTTGGTGTGTTAAAAGAGAGAGGCAGAATCACAAACCGCGATATACAGGAGATTACAGGAGCGAATAGAAACACTATTAAAAGTACACTCAAATCCTTGGTTGATAGTGGCCATATTTGTAAAAGACATAATACTGTAGTTAAACGGAGTAGGAGCGAAGCGAGTATTACTGTTTCAACGGGTTATTATGTCTGGCGACGAGCGAGACAGCCAGTTAGCAATTTGTGTGAAAGACGGAGGCATCTTACAGTTAAACAATACAGAAACTCTTCAGATGCTCTCAAGTCCTATGATGGAAACCTCAAGCCACCTTCTCTTCCAACAGTGCTTTCAGGCTGCGGTAATCGGTTTTGCCGGTTCCCAGTACAGGGATTGCTTCGATTTGCTCCACTCTGTTCAGGCGGCTAACATTACTGAAACCTGCTCCAAGCAGTAGTTCGTTGGCCTTTTCAAGAGTGAGCTCCACTGTAGTAAACACACACATGACGGGTCGATCCCCTTCTCGCTCCAATGCTTCCACAGCCAAAGTCGGGCCTTCTTCAGTTGCTGGATAATGATCTACCAGGACCGTTTCCAGTGCTGGCAGACTGACCATCTCACCTGCTACTTTTACAAAACGCTTCTTGCGCCCTGCCAGAACTACACAACCAGACTCGTTGATGTAACCCAAATCACCGGTGATATACCACTTTTTGCCATCTCTCTCGAGAAAGACATCCGCCCGTGGATTCCCCAGATAACCGTTGAAGATACTGTCTCCGGTGGCAATAATCATTCCCGTACTACTTGGATCCATTGGCTCGTAAGTTTCCGGATTCACGATGGCAAGTTCCACAGAAGGAAACTTTGGTCCCACACCGTTTCTCGGTTTGTTTGGCTCATTACAGCTCAGAATCGGACTACATTCAGTGATCCCGTAGCCTTCCACCATTTGAGCCTTGGGAACGTCTCTCTGAAGTTTCTCGAACAACTCGTCCGGTGCTTTCTCTGCACCAACCTTGATAAACTCGATGGTTTGAAGCTGCTCAGGCTCTCCAGCCTTTAAAATGCTATTGATAAAGGAGGGAGTTCCGTAAAGAAGAGTGGCTCCCCAGTACTGAATCAAATGGGCCAACTTGCGAGCATCCGTTGGATTGGGATAATAAGCCGTTTTTACACCACAGATTGTTGGAAGTATTGTGGTGATCACATAACCAAAACTGTGAAATGGTGGCAGGAATCCTAAAATCACATCGTGTTTGAGATACTTGAACTTGGTAATCACATCTGTGAGGTTGGTGAGCAGATTCTTGTGAGAAAGAGGAACTCCTTTGGGAACTGACTCACTACCAGAGGTAAAGAGAATCACCGATTCCGAGTCCGGATCGATATCCTCCAACTGCAATTCTTTGAGCAATCTTGGAGCGGACTTGCGAGAATCAAAAAATGCTCTGAGTTTTCTCTCGAGAGTAAACTCTTCCTGACGCAAATCCTCGATGAAAAGAAGTTTTGATTCCAGTTTCCCCAACTCAATGTTTCCTAGACGCTCCACAAATCGAAAGGAGGTCAAGACAGTCCGTAGTCCCGTCAATTCTTCTACATGCTCCAGATTTCGGGGACCAAGTGTCCAATTGATCATCACCGGAGTTTTACCGGCCAGCAAAACCGCATGAACCATCACTGCGGCCCCCACACTGGCAGGCATCATGATTCCAATTCTTTCTTCAGGCATTTCACGAAGAACGGAACTAACCAGCAGCACTCCCATCTTGTACTTGGTCCAGTTCATGATCCCGCTGGCTTCATCAGCCATACAAATGCTTCCAGCCATGCGATCACACTGAATCAAAAAGGACTCTTGAATGGTGCGCCCCTGAGGAGCTGTCGGGTCGGGTCTTCCCTTGAGATCTTTCCACTTGTCGGGCGGCTCCAAATTGACCTGTTTGGCTTCTTTTCCAAAACCTGCAGCAGCCACCTCCATCACATGGCCAACCGTAACCAGTTCTGTTATAGCCACATCTTCCACGTTGTATTCGTTTTGAAGCCAGATCAAAAGCTCACTTCGATCAAGGGAATCGAGACCCAAATCTGCAGACAATTTGCTTTGAGGGTCCACCTTTTCCACATCCATAGAGGCCATCTGGGCGATCTCCTTGCGCACTGCAAACTGAATCTTCTCGTCAATATCCTCGATGCTGATTTCACGCACTTTATGCTCTACAAGCTCAAGAACTTCATGCTTGTAAAACTTTAGACTCACTTGAGTCAGGGGCTCTATTTCGGGCTGCTTCCAGTACCAGTCATCGAGATAACGATTGAAAGTCAATTTGTCTTTCTTGAAAGGGAGACTGGTTCCTACAGGTTCAAAATAGATTTCAACTTCTCTTCGTGGCATAAAAAAGATCAGGTTCTGCAGGAGTAACTTGAAGCATCGCTTGAGAAGCGGTTCAGGAGGTGGAGAAACACCGGGAGTGTAGGCTGTCCCGGCAATGGAGCCCCACAAACCACGGGTTCTTACCAAAACAACGTTCGTATCAGGATGTTCATTGAGAATTTGATGAACCCCGGAGGCTCCGCCCAGGGTGCAGTCATTGGATCTCATCAAGGAACCCGCCGGATATATGACCAGATTGGCTCCGTCCTCAAGATTTTGACCAGCTTCTTTAAGCAAACTCTCCATCCGCCTGAGTTTTATCGGGGAAAACCCCTCATCGAAATTGGGAACGGGTATGGCCCGAACATACTTCATGACTACAGACCAGACAGGCATCCAGTAACAGTAATCGATGGCCATAGGTCTTGGTTGGAATTTAGGCCAGAGATAGGAGATCACCATCAGGGAATCAAAGTGAGAGGGATGGTTAGGGAGAAACAGTACACCCTTGTCCCATTTGATGTTTTCAAGCCCTTTTACCTTGATGCGGTATCGCAGGGCAAGTATCCAGCGAGCCAAAAAAGTTCCCAGACGTCCCCAAAACTCCCAACGTGGTTTTTTGTACAGCTCACGCCTTTTAGCATCCAAATCCAACACTATGCCACTCCCGCAGTCAAACTGGTGAGTTTTCAGCATAATATGCAAGGTCTGTTTCTGCCAAGAAAATCCCGAAACTCACCGCCATGCAATTGAATCTACTGACCGGTTTTTCCAGCACTGGATGTAGCTCAAATTTATGAATTCTCGCACATGCCGTTGAATGACGGTCCTCTTTGACGGGGAAACCATCGATGCAAGAGTCAATCTGTACCAGAAACTCTACTATGCACTTAAAAATCCCGATAGAAATGCCATGAACTTACTTCATCGAGGCCGCAGTCAGATTCGCTAACACATCCGGGGAATGGCAATTGCTGCCGGCCTTGCAGGGTTGATCGGCGTTCTACACATGGGGAAAGTTTACGGCTGGCGCATTGATGATCTTTTCCAGGCCTTCTTCATTGGCGCATTCATCGGTCCACTCTGTTTGAGTTTCGAGATTTTTATCTACGAGCCTTATCTGAGGCGCAAGCCTTCTTTTGTCGGATTTGTTGGTCGCTGGCTTTGGTACCAGGGATCCATTCTTCTGAGTTTCAGCTTGTTTCTTAAGGTGTTCAATTCAATAACTCTGATGGAGGCCTATAATCTTATTGCTTATGAAGACAAACTCTTCGCCGGTTGGATGGTTGCAGCCTTTAATTTCTTGATTCTGGTGAATCGTCTGCCAGGCCGTCGAAGGCTCAACATCGGTGCAAGACTCTGTTCTTTCCGCAATTTTGGAAGATTTCAAAATCTGCGAGGTTCCTCTCCAGGGTTTAGATACCGCTTGAGAATTGAAGTTATTGGGTCAGTACTGACAATGGACAAGGCTACTTGCCAGCATTCAAGCGCTCCAGTTAATTCCGGTACAGAAGTCCGCACTTTTTATGGCTCAACTACCAAAACAATAGTCTCGAGGCTGATAGTACTGCATCATCTCCTCGTGAGCGCTTCCTTTTGGTGGTTGGTAGCAGTAAGAGAACTTAACCCGTGGAGGTAGAGAGATGAGAATACTGTCGATTCTTCCCTTGGTCTTCAACCCAAACAAGGTGCCACGGTCATGGACCAGATTGAACTCAACGTAACGCCCCCTCCGATGCAACATGAAATCTTCATCTTCTTGAGTGAACTCCTCATTCATTCGTCTCTCGACAATAGGAAAATAAGACGGAATGAACCCCTTGGACAAAGCCACCACCTGATCAAAGTCCTGCTTTAGATTGCCGGAATTCAAGTGATCGAAAAAGATTCCACCGATACCTCGCATTTCACCGTCTCTATGGTGATTCACAAAATACTCATCACATCTCTTCTTCATGGCTTCATAACATTCAAAGGGTTGGCAAACATCCAACTGGGTTTTGTGAAAATGGATAAAATCCTCTTCATGGGGGTAGTAGGGTGTCAGATCCGAACCCCCGCCAAACCACTGTTTTTCTCCCATTTGAATCATGCGGAAGTTGGCATGGACTGTGGGAACTCTGGGATTTAGCGGATGAAGTATCAGGGAAATACCACTTGCCCAGAACTCATTGCCATCACCCTTCATCACTTTGGCAAACTCCTTCTCCATAGTGCCGTGGACACAAGAAAAGTTCACCCCGGCCGACTCAAAGACGCTTCCCTGAAAGTGACGAGTTCTTCCACCACCACCGGGTTTTCCCAGAGCATCCTGTCGATCCCAAAGATCTTCTGTCATCTTCAAGTCAGAGTCGATTTCATGCATTCTCGCTGTAATCTGATCTTGAAGTCCTTTGACATACTCAACAAACTCATCCTTCATTTGCTTCTCCCAAAATTTGATTAAGAATTTGGCAACACTTCCAAAAGGACGCTATTCTAATGGCATGGGAGAATAAAACCAACCAGCAGTGTTTGACCGACTCTGGCAGGATTCCCTGTGATTTTGAGACTTTACAATAGTACTTCATGAATTTCGAAGAGAGATTAAAGCAAACAATACAACTCCATCAGAGCTCTCAATTTGAGCAGGCCAAGGCCGAGTATGAGAGTCTGCTTTCTCTTCATGATGATCATCCACTGCTAAACAGCTACTATGCTATTTTAATGATGCAACTCGGGGACTTCTCCCTTGCTCAAGATAGTCTGCAAAGAATCGGACAACCAGACTTAAGCAATCCAAAGGATCTCTACCACTACTGTTTTTGTCTTTTTCAACAAGGCACTTATCTTCAAGCCCTGGAGTGGATCGAAAAACTTGTAAAGCATAAACCCGACTACTCACAGGCTCTGACCTTGCTATCGAATCTTTATTTGAAGACTGGTGATTTGAGTCAATTGGAGAGTTGGAGTTATTCATCCAACCCTGCTATCGAGATCAATCGTTGTTATGCTTACTCTCAAAAGAAAGACTGGAAAAAACTCAGCGATTCTCTGGAAAAGTTCGCCGATCACAAAAACTCCTTCCCCTCAGAACTTTCTGAGTTAGAATTACATTTGAAACTAGCCTTCACTAAAGATCACGAACTTGACAATATACTCCCCAGAACTGATTGCACCCTCGAGAAAAGCGCAGTCCTGCGAGTTCAGTTCCTCAAAGACAGACAGAACTTTTTCAAAGCTTTGGAAGAGTGCCTTTGGGGAATTGAGAACTGGCCTGAATCAATGGATCTGTGGCACCAAAGAGCAGTCCTCCTTCAAGAGCTCAGGCAGGAAGAAGAATGCATCCACGCTTTCCACAGAGCCAGGCAACTCTGCCGCTTCGACTACCTGAACCTGGAACTCAATCATCTGGGAGCTCTCCTGGAGTTTGAGCGCTTCGATGACTTTGACTATCTGCTTGAGGAGCTTGAAAGCAAGGAAGAATTCAGCGGACTTTTAGACAAACAGGATACTTATCATCTACTCAAAGCCTACCGATCACTTTCGAGAGAAGATCTACAAGTTGCCTTTGAGTCAGCCACACTCGCCCTGAAGGTAAACAATAGCCCACAAGCTTCTTTCCTTCTCGCTCATCTGCATGGCTTGAACGGTGATTGGAAAGGCTGCTTTAAACATCTTGAATCCCGCTATGAAAATCCAAAGATTCATCTACCGCAAAGACTTCGCCACCCTCCCAGCTGGGACGGAAGTAGTGATTTTAAAACTTTGATAATTTATGGTGAACAAGGATTTGGCGACCAGATTCAATTCTCCAGATATCTACGCTACTTAAGCTCTTACAAAGGTGAGTTGAAACTGTATGTGCATCCATCTTTGAGAGATTTATTCAAATGCTCTGAACAGCTGAAGGACTTCGTTTTTCTAGAGAAAATGCCTGAACTGGAGTCACTTCCCCCTCAAATCAGATATTCTTCTGTAGAGAGTTTGCCCTATCTCTTGAACCTCGATGACATCCCGGAGTCTCTGGATTTTAATCTCCCTGAATCCTCCACCGCGCTACTCCAGAAAAATCAAGGTGAGAAGCCTACTCCTCGCGTTGGACTTTGCTATCAAGGCAACCCACAACACCGAAATGATCGCAATCGATCGATCCGGGATCAGAATCTGAGAAAGCTTTTGGAAATTCTTTGTGAAAATCCAATAGAGCTTCACTCATTACAAATGGAGCCTTCTCCATTATTCAAGGATGAGCAACTATTACTTAAAGATTGTCCCACCTTCCTTGAGAGTGCAAAGAAGCTTTTAAGTCTGGATTGTGTGATCAGTGTAGATACCTCGACTGCCCATTTATCAGCCAGTCTGGGTCTTCCAACCATTCTACTTCTCCCAAGGATTCCTGACTGGAGATGGGCAATGGAGGGTGAAAGCAGTATCTGGTATCCCTCCATGAAAATCCTGAGACAAGAGAAAGCCGGAGACTGGTCCGGGGTTTTTCACAGGCTCAATGATTTGCTGGTCAGCTAAAAAAGACTTAAAAACCAACCTGTCAGCAAAGATAGACTCCAGGCCTAAGCCATTAGCGAAGACAGATTCAAAGATCTACCTGTCAAAGATGACAAATTCAGAGTTTTACCTGACAGCAATGACACAATTGTTTCTAGGCAACTTCAAATTCTGAAATTTGTAAACCAACCGTGAAAACTCTTGCTGGTCATTCGCTAATTCAATCCACCCTGTTTAAGGAGCCACCCTCCAGAAAGGATTGGATGTTCTCACACATTTTACTGAGCAAACTGCGTCTAGAACTCAGAGAATTCCAGGCCATGTGCGGGGTCAGTTGAAATCGAGGACAATCCCTCAAGGATACTATGCCCGCACTCAATCCTCTCCCGGACTCAAAGGGAGGTTCCTCGCTCAAAACATCAAGTCCAAAGTAGAGACGATCGGACTTCAACTGGCTGATCATAGCCGCTTCATTTATAATCTCACCTCGGGCCAGATTCAAAACCATGGCATGATCTTTCATCCAGGAAAGAGCCCTGTCATCGAGCAGACTATTGGTTTTTTCACTGAGTTTGCAGTGAATGGAAAGTACGTCCACCTTTGCCAGAAATTCCTCCCAACTATATTCTGAAGAGTCGGGATCGGAGACACTGTAATGAATGACCCTGGCACCAAAGCCAGAAGCCAGTTGGGCGACCCGCTTACCAATATTACCCATTCCCAGGATTCCCCAAACGGAATGACTCAACTCTTCAAAACTGAAGGGAACTTCACAAAACACGGGGCTCTCCTGCCATTTTGACAGGGAGTACTCTTGAGCAGCAAGCAACTGCCGCTGCAATCCAAAATACAGGGCGAAGGTATGTTCAGCCACAGAGTTCGTACTGTAACCGGAGACATTGCAAACAGCCACGCCGCATTCTGAGGCTGCTTCAAGGTCCACATTATTGTAGCCGGTAGCTGCCACTTGAATCATTTGAAGGCTTTTTAATTCCGCAATGGTGTTTCGGTTCAGAGGAACTTTATTGCTAATCACAATCTCTGCTCCCTGGCAGCGCTTCAAGACCTGATCTTCTTTGGTGCTTGAATAAACCTGAAGTTCACCATAGGATTCCAGTAAAGACAGATCGAGGTCATCTCCAAGAGTTTGACCATCCAAAACTACAATCTTGAGGTTCACACTCTCAATATCACTTCTCAAAGCATCCTCCCGGTGACTCAATTTTCTGTTGGAGCAGCGCTCATGAGTCAGTATAATACCTCCCACTTGGAGCGCAACCAACCACAATCAAGGGAAATGTCCATGGCCAAAATGCTGATAGTCGACGATCAACGTATTCAAAGAGTACTTCTCAGAGCTCTCCTGGAATATGATGGTCATGAGATCCACGAAGCCGGAGATGGACAGGAAGCTCTGGATCACTACCACAGTGATCCTACGGACCTTGTAATTACTGATATAGTAATGCCCGGTACTTCAGGACTCGAGCTTTGTGAGAAACTCATCGAACACAATCCTGAAGTGAAAATCATTGCTATCTCTGGAGGAACTGCAAATGTTCCAGGTGGAGCAAGCGAGTACTTAAAGCTTGCCGGGAAAACTGGAGTTGTCAGAACCATGACCAAACCAGTCGCTCCTGAAGACCTTCAACAAGCTTTCAAGGATTTACTGGCTAACTGATAGCTATGAAAAGTAGGATTCTGGTATTCGGAGCCCCTGGAAGCTTCAGCGAAAAACTGGCGGATCAACTCAGCAGTGATCTGGAACTTGAATACTTGAATCTGTTTGATCTGTTTCCTCTGCCGGAAAAGGTTCATCAGCATGAAAACACTCCTGAAATCCTGGAGAATCTGACCCAATTGCTAAAAGGCAAACAAAGCTACCTCTTTCACGGCTCGTTGATTCGATTTGATTTGGCCCGAGAAGAGTTTTTTGAGCATCTCATCTTCACTCATGCCCCTCGCCTGGAGAGAATCAGCAATCTGCGGGAAGAACATCTTCGACGAGATGGAGAAAAGATTCTCGAGGAAGGCACTCGCGAGTTTCGTTTATTCAATCAGAAAATGTACTGGGCCAGTCAATATGACCAGGGTGGGATGGGTCGAGAATCGAAAATCCTCCATGATGACTTTTGTCGCAAAACGGGCCTGAAGGTTCATCGCTTCAGAGCTTATCAGGATGCTCGGTGGAATGAGCAATATGAGACCTTGCTCAACGAAATTCGCTCTTCATGATTCCTGCCCATGGGGGCCACTAGGGCCCCCAATCCCCCACTCTCAGGGTTGAAAATCCAGATACTGCTGATATTCGGGTTCAAAGTACCAGGTAACTTTTTTGCGTGCTACTCGAAATCCGAAGCTGGCCTGTGAATAGTCTTTCAAAAACTTGGAAAACATATCCACTGCTCGTTGCGGAGCCAGTTGATAAAGTGCATGGAAATCTTCCACACCTTTCATGCAACTCAGGAACTCACTCAAGATACAAATTCTCTTGACCATCAGCGACAGTGAATTGTTCTGGGAAAACAGAAACTCTATTTCCCCGGAGTTTTGGTGTTCATTCACTACACTCATTTTGAATTCCAAACCAAACTCAACACGAATCTCGTGATAAGTGGACAGTCCATTTTCCTTGAATGTTTGATTCAAGGTCTTTTGAAAATGAACTCTCATCGATTTGTGAAGTTCTTTCAATCTTCCCACACTCCCTTCAAATTCAAGGTGGGAAAAAGCCTGAAAGACTTCTCTCATTAACGGTTGAACTCGATCTGTTAAACCAAATCGAGCTGGTTGAAACTTTACATTCCCGCTTCTGGCGCGAATGAAGGAACTATCCTCAAGCATTGCACTTAGACATGCATCAGACTCGAACTCTGCTCTTGAAAACAATTCCTGAAAAGAAGACAAAAACTGTGTCTTCCCGATCCTCTTCCGTGAGGACTCTTCATAATACCCATCCGTGGAAGAAATGAGGATTTCGGACATCACTTCCTCCCAAGTTAAAAAATACCCCTAGTCGTACCATCGGCAGAACAGGGGTAAGGACTTGAGAAAAAATGTAAAAGTTTTTTTATTCGATGCTTTCTACTCCAAATCCAGCACCCTGGATAATCGACTTCACTTCTTCTTTACTCAGACTTCCTCCCTTCACCTCAATCACTCCGGAGCCGCTCTCATGGTTTACTTCAGCCTTCAAGACATTGCTATTGGCTTTGAGTTTCTTCTTGATGGTTCCCGAACAGTAACCACAGGTCATACCCTTGATTTTAGCCCGATAGACAACTGGACTGCTCTGATTAACCTCTGCCGGGGCTGGCATGAATTCAAGGAGCTTTTCATGAGAAACCCTGAGTTTATAATCTACATCAAGAAAGCGGTAAAGAACCTTGGCCTCACTGTCTAGGACATAAGTTGCAGGCACTGGCAGCTCGTAGCGCTCATCAAGATTGGATTTCTTCAAATCAATTCCAAAGCCTTCATAAACTCTGCGAATGTCATCTTCTAGTGCAAAAGCGATAGAGATTTTTCGGGCGAGTTCATTCCCTGTATCACTTAGCAATGGAAAATTCAGCTCATGTTTTCGACTGGTTGTAATGAGGCCACTGAGTTTTTCAGGTGCAATTGCAACAAGGTTAAAACCTCTGGCCTGAAAATCGGGGTAGCTCGTCTTGAGTTTCTTGAGTTCCGTATTGCAATAAGGACACCAACTCCCTCGATAAAAAGTAATCACCAGACCATTCTCACCCATCAATTCTGACAATCCCAGACTCCGTCCTGAAGTACTTTGCAGGGAAAAATCAGAGAAGGTTTCATCCACCTTCAATGCCTTTTGATCGATTTTGTCATTGCGCAGTTTTGTGGTGAAGTCTGCCATTATCTTCTTCTTGTCTTCCTGCTTTGCTTCCAGTCCAATCACAGCAAAACTCAAAGCGAAAATTGCCATGAACACAGGGTATATAAATAATCGAGTCATTCGTTTCTCCTTTTGGCGGGAGTATACTTTTATCACAGCTACAAATCACCACTTGTCATAATTAAAATTGTCCTTATTCTGTTGCGTTATGAAAAATATTCGATTCTTCCTCGCTCTTACTTTTTTTCTATCAATTTTTACTCAGTCCAGCACTGCCGATATTCGCTGGGATGAGCTGGAAAAGCCTCTAAGCCAGGAGGAAGAACAGCTTTTGAGTGGCCCTTGGTATGACAAGTACAAGTACTTCCAAAAAGCTGAGGAATTCCCCTTCAATGCTCATGGATCTGTTGAAGATCTTAACAATGCTTACCACATGATAGAGGCCGCGATTTTGGCTTACTCCAAGCCAAAGACCCAAAAGAAAGTGCTGGAAGAGCAAGGAATGAAGTACTACCTGTTTGAAGGCAAGAAAAGTGGAACCCAGGGTTATCTAGCCTGGAACAATGATGCAGTCTGGGTAGTTTTTCGAGGAACCGAGCCTCTCAATCCAATTGACTGGATGACTGATTTGAATTACAAACTGATCGACTCCGGCCAAGGTGGTCAGGTTCATCGAGGATTCAAGGCAGCCCTGGATGAAGTCTGGCTTAAAATATCTTTGAGAATCAGAGCGCTCAGTGCCTTTGGACAAAGAAAGGTATGGTTTACTGGACATTCACTGGGTAGTGCCTTGGCACTTCTTGCCTCAGACCGTTTGGGTCAAAGTGCGAAAATGATCAGCTTCGGTTCACCTCGGGTGGGAGACAGAAACTTCTATCGAGATTTCGTTCCACAATGCAGTCGCTTCGTGAATAATCTGGATATCATTACTCACATTCCACCCCACAAATCGTTTTTGGGTGAGTTCTACCACGTGGGCGAGCTTGTTCAATTTGAAGCTGATGGAAACATGTCACAGCAGGAGCTGGTTGATGAAACCAAGCTTCTGGAGTATCTCGGTTTCTTTGACAAAATCAAGAAGTTGCGATTCCTGAGAATGTTCCTTGATCACATTCCACAAAGATACAGTGAGCGTATCCTTCAGAATCTGGAGAATGGTGTGCGACAGCTCCCGGCTAGAGACAGCCTGGTGCCAACACCTTAAATCGCAACTGCCAGCCCGAGAAAGTCTTCTGTCGAAAACATGATGCTGGGTTCAGCATCCAGAGAAAGTCATCTCCAGATACCTTGATGCTGCATTCCCCATGCTGACTTTTCCATGGATAGGAGCAGGGACGTTTTTGAAAGCAGACCCCTCACCACACCACAGACCAGTCACCCAAGGCAACTGATCCATTATGAGCAATTATCTGCCCGACTCACTCAAATCAGGCAGGCTTTTCAATAAGACAAGCAATCAGAAAAAGTCGACTAACTCAATCAAAAAAAACAATGTTGAACCTGCAGGGATTGGTCCCACCGACTGATTTCCATAAGCCTTGTCTGCTGGAATCTCAACGACAACTTTTTGACCTGATTTCATTTGTGATACGGCCTCAGACCAACCCTCAATCACTCCATGTCCCAATTCAAAGCTAAAAGCATCTCCACGGCTGTAAGAACTATCAAAAAGCTCACCGCTGGTTAGCCATCCACTGTAATTTACAGTAACTGCACTACCTTTCTCGGGTGACTCTCCTTCACCTTCAGAGATTGTCCATGCTTTCAGACTTCCCAGCTGAATCTCCTTGAGTTCTTCCAGATTTGGTAATGTCAATTCATCCATCATTCACTCCTTAATTTCCTGACTTCATTCAATCCCCAGTCATAATCGAAAAAACTCACCTGAATAGTTTCATTCTTCAGGCGATGCACCAAACTGGGCTTTAAGTACTTACTCACAAAACCTACAACCCCTGCATACTTACCATATTTTCGACTCCAGGGTTTTGCTTCGCCTTCAAAATCTCGAGAAAACCATTCAAACAATTTGGAAAGTGACAGCTTTTGACTCACTGGAGTAAAACGTAGCCCATGATTTGAAGCAAGAAATTCGCGCGTTTGCTCCTCGAGTTGAAGCTCAAGCTTTGAGGCTTGAAAAGGCTCATTACGAAGCGGAGGGCAACCAATGCTGGCGCAGTTGATTGCAAAATGAATCCTGGGTTCATCCAGACTTCTGATCCAGCGATGCTCCAGTTCATCCAGAGTCATTTCCTGTTCAGCCATTCGAATCTTCCACTTCTTCCAAACTCCGGGAATCTGTCCAATAGAGTTTGAGGGCCAGCCCTTTCTTTTTCCACTGATTGGATAATGATCGATCACTGCTTTGAGAGTGTAAGCATTGTAGGCATTGATCGTAAAAGCAAGCTCTTCCGCCAGACTAAACTCGTCTACTTTCATATGTGAAATCCACTTAAGATAATTGTTCAATCCATCAGGCTCGTTCTTCAATGCCTGGTAGTCAAATCGAACAACCTGGACATGCTTGCTCAGCACACTCTGGTAAGCTTCTTTTGGAGAGATCCTGCCAGTCTCACTGGAGAAGGCACTGGACTCAGACTGAGCTGCCCTCTTATCGGAAAGCATCAACATTGCCTCAGAATCATGGGATTCTCGTTTAGACTCTACAGCGTTCAGGGAGATCGTAATGCAGCATACCAATGCTGAAACCAAACAAAATACTCTCACGAATTCACCAGATTAAAAGAAAGACTTGAGCTTGTCTTTGAGTTTATCAACACCCTTGCTGAGTTCTTCTTTCACCTTGTCCTTTACATCCCCTTTAAGTCTTTCCACTTCCTGATCCTTAAACTTGTCAAAAGACTCCTTCAAGACTCTTTCAAAGAGCTTTCGAAAAGCTCGTACCACTGGAGGAGCCGGGTCTTTTTCTACCAAAATACCGTCCAATTCAAAGTCTGGAATATCAATCGTCTTACTTTCCCCGGTACGAGACAAAACAAACTGTAGATTTTTCACATGAACTTTTCGAAAGAAAATCTCTGGCCCCTCGTACTCCCCTTTGGCATCTGGTTCTTCAGGCTTGCTTTGGAAGACATCCAGACTCAGTTGTCCTTGATGAAATCCAACGTGCAGCTTGAGCCCGTCAAATTGAACTGTATCAACCTCTACCCGATTCGACATCAAAGTGTCACGATTCACGTTGATTCCCAGATGATTGAGCACTATGAGTTCTTTCTGCACAAAGCCGGGGGGGTTGGCTACGGTAAATCCCTTGATTTCTACTTTGGTATCAAGAAGCTCCAGGTTCACGTCCTGCAAAGATGCCGGTGTTTTAAAAATCTTGGGTAGATGTAAATTAACCTGATTCACGATGTAGGGTTCCAAACTGAGAAAAAGTCCACCCACGACAGCACCCAGCAACAAAATAGCAACTATTACAAACTTCATTTCTTCTCCTAATTCAAAATCTCTCGAACTTCTTGTGGCAAATGCTGGATAGCTTCCGGCTTCTTCAAAAACCTTCGTACACCCTCTTTTTCCAGATCGTAATCGCCCATGTTTGAACCATAACCAGAAATCAGCAGATAGGGAAGATCTTCTCTGAACTCACGCATTTGGCGAATCAGCTCAACTCCATTGAGCTCAGGCATTGTGAAGTCAGTCACAACAAGATCATACACATTGGCGTGTACAGAAAAATCCTGAAGCAAGCTGATCAATTTCCATTGCTCAGCCCGAAAATTTTCCTGCTGGGTCAAATCGATCATAGTTCCCAGAATAAAACGCATGGAACCTTCCACAAGATACTGGAGATGGACCTTTACAGGATAAATGGTTCCATCCTTCTTGCGACTAACCGTGCTGAAACTTGCTGAGCCCAAGCTTTCGACCCTGTTCGCAATCTCGTGCAACTCATTAGAAGAGTTATGAGGATGCAACTCAATTGGAGACATCAGCTGCACTTCTTCGAGTGTATAACCCAGGTTCTTGCAGGCTATCTCGTTACAATAGACAAATTGAAAAGCTTGCAAGTCAAGGATATAAACCTCTGTGTGTTCAACTTTGGTAATGATTTCCCAAAGATCTTCCTTGCTACACTTTTTCAGACACTCCTGTAATGTCTCGTTGAGCTCTACCATTGGCTTTGCAAATATTCCTTTTGAACAATTCAAACGCTTGAATAGTGGGGTTCATTAAACCTTTTCGCCATTCTTATGACAATGTTTTTCTAAATGATCACGCCCTGCTAAAACGCGTAATTCAATCTTGAGAAAAGTAAAGTATGATTGTGAACCGCCCCATCTTACTCATTGACGATGACCTCACAGTTTTGAAAACCACGTCCAGGCTGTTGGCGCGTGAGGGTTACACCAGTGTCCTGAAATGTAATCAACCCAAGCAGGCCCTTGCAGCTTTGAATGAGAAAAATATAGGTCTGGTGATTCTTGATCTGGGTATGCCGGGAGTCAGTGGCCTGGAGCTACTCGAGGAGATATCCTGTCGTAATCCCCAGGTGCCACTTGTGGTTGGAACCAGTGAAAATTCACTCAATACAGCACTGTCCTGTATTCAAAAGGGTGCGCTCGACTACATGGTAAAACCCTTTACCAGAGAGCGTCTTATCGCCTGTGTGCGCAAAGGTTTGGAGCTAAGCCAAATCAGTGAAGATCGGGAAGTCCTCAGACATTCGCTTCAAAATACAGAACTTCAATACCCAAAAGTATTCGAGAATATCATCACCCCGGACTATAGAATGCTTCAAATTTTTTTCCTATCTTGAAGCACTGGGTTCAACACTTCAACCGGTCCTGATCTATGGAGAAACCGGCGTCGGTAAAGAACTCGTTGCCAACTCCATCCATAACTTATCTGGAAGAAGCGGTGAGTTTGTCGGTATTAATCTGGCTGGTCTTGATGAGGGAGTCTTTTCAGACACCTTGTTTGGCCATACCAGAGGAGCATTTACGGGAGCTCAAAACACCAGAACCGGACTGGTTTCCAAGGCTTCCAAGGGAACCTTGTTTCTCGATGAGATTGGAGATCTAAGCCCTCAGAGCCAAATCAAACTTCTCAGGTTTGTGCAGGAGAAAGAGTATTACCCGGTCGGCTCCGATAAATCCGTGCAAGCTGACGTAAGAATTATAGCTGCCACACATCAAAACCTGCACAAACTTTGCGAGGAGGGTCAGTTTCGAGAAGATCTGCTCTATCGATTAAAAACCCATCATGTCTCCATTCCTCCTTTGAGAAAACGAAAGGATGACATGCCCTTACTTGTGGAGCACTTCCTCGATGAATTCTGTGAGTCTCTGGGATGTGAGACACCTAGTTATACACAGGACTTGTCACGACTTCTTCAACAATATGAGTTTCCTGGCAACGTGCGTGAGCTTAGAGCCGTTCTCTTTGATCTTGTAACCAACCACATCAGCAGAGGAGAGGGCCTCGGTCCTGTTTTAATCAGTTTGCAGCAAAACTTGAATCTGAAAACTGCTGAATCCAGCGTTCCCGCAGGAGATTCAGTCGCATTCGGAGAGACACTCCCCAGTATCAAGGAAGTCACCCGCTTGTTGGTTGAGGAGGCACTTCGCAGAAATGACGGAAATCAAACCAAGGCCGCAAGAATGCTGGGAATTACTCAACAAAGCCTCAGTGAGAGAGTCAGGAAATGGAAGGCTTCAAAGTCCTAGACTTCATTATCTCAAATCCAGCGAGCCATGTAGTTCAGCTCTTCCCCCAGTGGCCGGTCCTCACCAAGACTGTTTACTTCATTCATCCAGTCCTCTTTGATTGTTTGCTTTGCTTGATTTGCGTCCAGCTGATACAAGGAAAAGCAATGTCTGGCCAGGATGCTCGTCAAAGGCTCGAGTAGATCATAGGCTGATTGAGAAGCCAAATTTGCATTCGAGACAATATCCTGATTCCAGGCGTTGGTAGGCACACTCCCGTTGGCTTCTGAAGTTGCCCTGGATTTCATGGAAATAAGTATGGAAGTGGCAGATATTTGAACTCCCGCCAAAGCACTCCCCTTTGATCCATCTTTCGCCAAATGAAGTCCCTGATTGTTATTGAGTTCAGGATTCATCATCAAAGCAATCTGACGTTCGACCAGCATGGCGGTTTGCAAGAGGACACTTTTGATTTGATCGGCAGCAAAGGCGATGTGCATCCCTTGAAAATTACCTCCATTTAGAACAGCTTCCTCGGTGATTACGGGGTTGTCATCACTTCCCACAAGCTCCCGTTGGCAGATTTCCTCAACATAATCCAGCTGATCCAGACAGGCTCCGAGAATCTGAGGCACTGTTCGGATACTGTAGGGTTCTTGAAAAGGTCTGGAATCTTCCCGCAGACTCTGCATCCTCGAAAGGTCGTCATTCATCCACCTAGCGACCTCCCGGGGTCCCGGATGAAGTCTGGCAGCATGTAATTCTGGACTAAGGTATTGAGCGTCGCAACCGAGACTGGCATGGAGCCAGGCACTTTGAAAGCTTGCCCTTCGAATCAACTTTCTTGTCTGAATACAAGCTTGAATTAAAAAGGAGAGAGAAACAGGGCAACCATTCACCAGAGCCAGACACTCTCGGGAATCGAGACTTCCTCCTGAATCCTTGATCTGATTGAATAAAAAACTGCCTAAATAGGACATAGGAACCAAATCACCACTAGCTCCAACCGAACCCAGTCTGGGTACATAGGGTAGTGAGTCCTGTTCCAGTAGTTTCAGAAACTGCACAAGAGTTTGACTTCTAACACCACTGTGGTCGCTCATCAAGAGGCGAAGCGTTTGATCATTAACAATCCGCGCTTGGGTTCACAAAAACAACAGATTTGAAATCATCAACATCCAGGATTTAGTTCATCAATAGAAGAGGATCGAGATCATCAACAGCCCACATTTGCTGTCTTTAATTATCAGCCTTAAGAACATCAAGAGACCATGTCTGAGATCACAAGGAATCCTGGCTTGAAATCATAAAACAATGCTCATGCTATTCAACTTTCAATCTTTGCCAAAGATCTTCATAAACCAGAAGAGAACGCCCCACATCCGTTAAAAACTCTCCTCTTTGAAGTACTTCTTCAGAAGGATTCATTAAAGGATTTTCTTTCATTTGTGCAGCAGCTTTCAGATTCAAACTTTCTTTGTTCACTGTCGAGTAGCCAAGCTCCAAAGCAATTTTGAGACTCACTTCGGGTCTTAACACATAGTTGATAAAACGATGAGCAGCTTGCGGGTTGCTGGCCCCTTTGGGAATCACCATGCTATCCAGCCAGATCGTAAACCCCTCCTTTGGATAGATTGCCGCTATCCCGGGATTTTCCTCCTGAATCACTTTTAAATCACCACTCATGGTCATACCCAAAGTAACTTCTTGATTGATGAATGCCTGCTTTGGCGCTTCAGAACTGAACAGACGTACATTCTCCTTGAGTTTCAAGAGCTTATCGTACGCTTCCCTGATCTCTGTGGGAGAGCTTGAGTTTGAGGAGTATCCCAGTGATTTCAAAGCGATGGAAAAGGTCTCCCGCATATCTTCCAATACAAGAACCTGATTTTTGTAATCGCTCTTCCAAAGAACCTTCCAGCTATCAGGCGTTTCCTTGATTTTCTCAGAGTTGTAGCTCAGGACTGTAGTCCCCCACAGGTAAGGCATAGAGAAATCATTTTTCACATCAAAGGGTAAGCCTGTGAGCCGAGGCAGCAGATGCCTTATGTTCGGCAACTTTTCATGATCAAGTTTTTGCAGCATTCCCTCTTTGATCATTTTCTCTACAAAATAGGTGGAAGGAATGACAAGATCATAGCCCTTAGAGCGTAAAATCTTGAGCTTGGTATACATGGCCTCATTGGACTCGTAGCTACTGAGTTTCACTTCGATCCCGGTTTCCTTCTCAAAGTCTCGGATGACCTCGGAGGGCAGGTACTCAGTCCAGTTAAAAATCACCAGTCTTTCACAAAACAGCGTCGGACTGAGCAGCAGGAATATGAAACAAAGAAAAACCTTCATCGAACTTCCTTGCTGTTGATCAGCCTGTGAGAAAGGAACAAGAGAACCAGTGTCATCAACAAGAGCAAACTGCACAAGGCATTGACTTCCGGCTTTACTCCAAATCGCACCATTGAATAGATTTTCAGTGGCAGGACTTCATAAGAGGGGCCACTCACAAAAAAAGAAACGATGACATCATCCATTGACAGGGTGAAGGCAAGCATCCATGCACTCAGAAGAGCGGGTTTAAGAATAGGAAACAGAATGCGCGTATAAGTCTGAAACTGACTCGCGCCAAGGTCCAGGGCAGCTTCCAGAATTGATGGATCGAAGCTTTGCATTCTTGCTGCTATGGTCAAAAAGCAAAAGGGAATACAAAATGTAATGTGAGCGATGAGAAGACTCAGATAGCCCAAGTCCAGTCCGATCGCCAAAAACAGAATCAGGAGAGAAATCCCGAGGACCAAATCGGGAGCCATGAGCAAACTGTACAAGGTTCCCTTGAGAAAAGACTGAGCGGGGAGTCTGAATCGGAAAAATAGAATCGCCAGCACTGCGCTAAATACAGTTGATAGACTGGCGCTGCTTATTGCCAGCCATAAACTGTTCAGAGTAACTTCAAGCAGGTCCTGATTCTGAAACAGCTTGGTGTACCACTGAAGACTAAATCCCTCCCAGTCCGTAGAGAAGGTCGCCTTATTAAAACTAAACAAAACCAGGATAAAAATGGGAATGTAGAGAAAGCAAAGGACACTTCCCATGTAAACAAGGCGCAGCCCTTTCAAAATGCCCCCTCTTCCTCAGGTGCCTGAACTCTTTTCTTCACCCAGGAATTGAAAGCCAGTAAGAGAAACATTCCCAGAGTAAGCAGAACACTTAAAGCACTTCCCAGTGGCCAGTTGCGATTCATGAGAAACTGATCACGAATGGCAGCACCTAATACCAGAGTTTTAGCGCCTCCCAGAAGATCAGGTATAAAGAACAAACCCAATGCTGGAAAAAAGGTCAGTAGAAAGGCTCCCATCACACCTGGCGATGTCAAAGGCAAGATGACGCGCTGAAAGGACTGAAACGCCGTTGCTCCCAAATCCTGAGAGGCTTCCAACAAGTTTTTACTTAAACCTTGAACTGAGCTGAAGATAGGAAGAATGGCAAAAGGCAGAAGTGTATAAACCATACCAATCATGACTGCCCAGTCCGTATACAAAATGGAGAGGGGGCTATCAATCAACCCCAACTTGATCAACAACTGATTGAGAAAGCCATTGGTCTTCAAAATTGCAATGAGGGCATAGCTTCGAATCAATGAACTTGTCCAAAAAGGAATCATAACAAGAGCCAATCCAATCGCCTGAGCTCTTTCACTAGACCTTGCCAAAAAGTAGGCAAAAGGATAGGCCACCAAAATACACAAGAGGGAAGTCAGAAGAGCCAGGTAAGTTGAAGATAAAAAAACCTTTAAATAGACAAAATCAAAAATCTGGAGATAGTTCTGGATGGTAAAAACAGGTTCCACAAAATCGCTGTAACCACGGCTAAGAAAACTGATTGCCAAAACTGCCAGAAAGGGAAGAGCAACGAAGCCAAACAACCACAATGCACAGACTGCGTAGAGAAAAGAATTAAACTTACCTTCCAGTCTCTTCATCTCTTAAAAGAACTTCCCAGCCTTTCACCCAGCTGAAGTAAAGCTTCATTCCTTCCTTGTATTCCAAGGCATCTGAATTTTCGTTGTAGAATTCGGTAGCCTGTATAGTCTGTGAGTCTTCCAACTCCAGGACAAGATCCACTACAGGTCCTTTGTAAACGATATTTCGAAGAGTTGCCTCAAAATAGAAGTCTTCTTCAATATCCTTGCTTTCTCGCTCAACTCTCAAGTCTTCAGGACGCACCATCACCTGCACTGTCTGATTCACCTCAAAGTGCTCTTCCTCTTGAAGTTCAATTGTTTTACCAAGCAGACTCAGCGAAAGTTTGCTACCTTCCTGAGACACAACCCTGGCATCAAAGATCGCGGTTTCACCTATAAATCTGGCCACGAAATGTGATTTTGGCTCTTCGTATAACTCCTGCGGGCTTCCCTTTTGCTCAATCCTGCCTTTGTTCAGCAGTAAAATCTCATCACTCATCGAAAGGGCTTCTTCCTGATCGTGAGTAACAAAGATAAAGTTAATCCCCAGACTCCTTTGAAGGTTTTTTAACTCCACCTGCATCTGTCGTCGCAACTTGTAATCCAGAGCAGACAGGGACTCATCAAGCAGAAGAATTTTCGGCCGATTCACTACAGCTCTGGCAATTGCGACCCTTTGCTGCTGACCTCCACTGAGCTCATGGGGTCTCCTGTTCGCAAAACTTCCCAAATCAACCATTTCCAGGCCACTTTTCACCCGCTCCCGGATTAACTCTTGAGCTTCACCCCGAATACTCAATCCGAAGGCCACATTTTCAAAAACCGAAAGATGAGGAAACAAGGCATAGCTTTGAAAGACCGTGTTGATGGGCCTCTCCTGGGATGGTCTGGACTCGATAGACTCACCTTCCAGATAAATTTTCCCCTGGTCAGGAGATTCAAAACCGGCAATCAGCCTGAGAAGAGTAGTCTTTCCACAACCGGATGGACCCAGCAATGTAACAAACCTGGCTTTGGGTAGCTCAAAGCTCATGGAGTCTATGATCGTATTCCCGGAGTAAGACTTGCTAAGATTTTCAACTTTTAAGAGAGTTTCCATCCCACTGTTTTAACCGTTCGCCGGCAGGAAATCAACCAGAATCGTATAGTCCGATTAGAATCATGAAACTTGTGCAACAGAATGATGTCTTGCCTGAATCAAACCTCTGCTTCTGCGGTCTTCTTAAACCTCAAGGTAATTGTTGTTCCATGCCGGTCAGGATGAGTTTCGTCATCAAGGCTTTCAAGGGAAACTTCGCCTTCAAAGCGCTGCATAGTCTTGCGTATCAGTGGCATTCCAAAGCCAGTCCCCTTCTCATTGTTCGTACCGGTTCTTGAAACTACCCCACCAATCTCAAATATAGAACTCAGCGCCTTTTGATCCATTCCTACGCCAAAATCCTGAAAGCTCAAAGCTACTGAAGTTCCTTCCTCTTTCAGCCTGATACGAATTTCCCCTCCCGGGTAACTGAATTTGATCGCGTTTGTGAGTACATTATTCAAAATTGAATTCAAAACCAGTGTGTAGTTTGCCATAACGAAGCAGTTCTCGATTGGGTCAAAGTCAATCTTGATTTCCTTTTCTTGCACTCGCTGATCCAGAGTCTGCAAACTCTCCGAAAGAGCTTTTCCAAGATCAACTGTCTCCAACTGCAGGAGCTCTCCCTTGTCTTCGAGTTTTCTTATGGAGCGGACCATGCGAATGACTTCGAGACTGTTCTGGCAGGATCGATCAATCAATCAATCTTACATAGTGTTCAAACTTGTCCTCAGGACAGTGGTCCAGAAGAGTGACCAGATTTTGAATTGCAAAGATCGGGTTCACCAAATCATCGCAGAGTATGTGTAGAAGCTCCTTGTTATCATCCAAAGCAAGCTTAAGCGCATCCTGCTGCTTTTTGAAGAGAATTTGATGTCTGACTCTTCGCATCAAAATCGGAATTCGAAATGGCTTGACTACATAGTCGGCAGCACCTAGATCCAAGCCCTTTTTTTCATCCTCCATCTGATTCATCGCAGTGGCGAAAATTATTGGTATAGACTCGGTTTGTTTGTCTTCCTTGAGCTGTCGACAGACTTCATACCCATCCATTCCGGGCATGATAATATCCAGTTAGATCAAATCGGGAGATGCTTTTCTCGCAAGCTCCAACGCGGTCTTCCCATCAGTTGCTGTCAAACATTCGTAACTGCCTTTGAGACTGTCTACGAGAACTCTCAGATTGGTCGGCTCTTCATCAACGATGAGGACTCTGCAATTTTCATTAAAATTCATAAGCCCCTGCCCATATCTATGAAGATTTAACTCATGATATCCCCCCACAGGGGCTTTGAAAAGTCTGTATAAGTTAAAACTCAGGCAGTCTGGGAAAGTTCGAGTTTCTGGAATTCATGAAAAAACTCAGAGCTACTTTCCGGTGCCTGACAGTTCGAGCCTAGCAATACCTTGGTTTTTGTCAGCATTTTCAAGTTCTTTTCAAGATAAGAGATCTGTTTATTAAGAACACTTGCCAGACGGTTCCTGTTTCCCCAATCCTGATCCACTTGGGCTAAAATCTCACGGATCTCATCCAATTGAAAACCCAGAGTTTGCATCTTTTGAACAAACAGAATTCGTCCCACTGTCTCCTGGCGATACATTCTGTGTCCACTCTTCGCCCGCTCAACCGGCGGTATCAATCCTATCTTTTCATAAAATCGAACACCTTCGACAGTCAAATTTACGGCTTTGGCAACTTGTCCTATTTTCAATGATTTCATAATCACTCCCTGTAGTTAACTTCATTACCACTATTATAACTTCCATGCCAATCCTGAATCCAGCTTTAGGCAAGGCCTGTCTGCAAAAATTTATAGAAAGGTACAGGTTTTCTTGTAAGGTTTTCCTGTAGCTGTATTGACAAAAACAAAATCTCAATTCATAATGTTAGTATATACTAACATTGAAGTTGATATGTTTTTGTTTTCCTCGTTTTTCTTACTGGTCTGTGGTCTTGTCAGTGCAATTTTTCTACACATCGAGTGGGTCACTCTGGCCCAATTGGGAAGCCTTGTGTTCGGCTGCTCCGCTTTGAGTTCTTTACTGGCGGTCATCATTCTCCCCTGGAATCTTTATTTTGAAGCCAAGGAAATTCAGCAGGAACAAAAAATAAGCTCAAATAAGGAAATTCAACTGGAAGAAGATGATTTGGAGTTTACCCGACGTTTGCCTGCCAAAATGCTTGCCCTGGCCTTGAGCCTTCATCTGGCAGATGCCGCGGCAAGCTATTTTCTTTACTCCGTCGCTAAAGTCTACTGGTAGGATCATCAAACCGCCATGGAAGAGATGTTTGCTTCGATTGAAGACCTACTGGAAAATGAGATCTCGATAGATTGTGTGGGCCACAGAGTCGTGCATGGTGGAGAGAAGTTCTTCAAAGCCTCTGTCATTGACAAAGAGGTGACTCGTGGAATCGAAGCTTGCGTCAATCTTGCTCCCCTTCACAATCCAGCAAATTTAAAAGGCATTGAGATTGCCATGAAAAAGTTTAAAAAGTGTACTCATGTGGCCGTCTTTGATACAGCTTTTCATCAAAGCATCCCCGAAACAGCCTACATCTATCTCCTCCCCAGAAAGCTCTACGAAGAATGCGGTGTTCTAGGACTGAGCGGACTCAGCTCCGATATTCGAACCATCACCAATGCAGCCAAACAGTGGCATCGAGGGGCTACTCTGGCAGTAGATGTGTTTGCTTATCATCTTACCC
>Ga0181584_10000074_pt1 | contig 58620 bp, 53 predicted proteins | sample 071ome_30_FD_132462 | JGI IMG/M metagenome (GOLD analysis project Ga0181584, IMG submission 132462) | Coastal salt marsh microbial communities from the Groves Creek Marsh, Skidaway Island, Georgia - 071406AT metaG (megahit assembly) | ecosystem: Environmental > Aquatic > Marine > Intertidal... | reverse complement strand
TAAAGTTCCATCTTCCACCTTGCCCATAATAAGCTGTTTGCCTGAGGGTTTTTGCTTGGCCTAAATCGACTGTTTGGGACCTCTAACTGCTGTTGGCCACCTGCCTAAGCTTATGAAATTTCAAGATTTTTTTTCTATTTGCGTTGACTGACCAATACTCGCACCCGTATAGTGGCGAAAAGTGGAGCAAAGTGGGTTTATGATCCCGATTGTGGGATTTGCCGGCGGAGAGTGGGGAAGACGACGTGTTTCGTGGAGTCCAGCATATCAACATGGATGCCAAGGGCCGGCTAGCGGTGCCGACCCGGCAGCGGGAGTCTTTGCTTATCCAGTGTGCCGGGCAGGTTGTCATTACGATTGATACTCAGGCGTCCTGTCTGGTGATGTACCCCTTGCCGGAGTGGGAGCGAATCGAGGCGGACATTCAGGCCTTGCCCACCCTCAATCCCGCGGTCAAGCGATTTCAACGACTGGTTCTGGGCTATGCGACGGAGCTTGACCTTGATGGCAGTGGCCGAGTGCTGCTCCCTCAGTCCCTAAGGGACTACGCCCACCTCGAGAAAAAGCTGGTTTTAGTCGGGCAGGGCAACAAGTTGGAGCTGTGGTCCGAGAGCCAGTGGCTCGTAGAACGTGATGCCGCTCTCGCGGCCGAAAGCGGTGAAGTACCAGCAGAATTGATGTCTTTGACCCTCTGATGGCATTGGCTCATCAGGCGGTTCTTTTGGAGGAGGCTGTTGACGCAATGATGGCGGCAACAACGGGGTTGGCAGATCGGGTATTTGTTGACGGCACTTTTGGCCGGGGAGGTCACTCCGCTCGAATTCTGGAGCGTCTATCGCGCGAGGACAGATTGGTCGCCTTTGACAAGGACCCCGAGGCAGCTCGAGTCGCGGAAGAAATGGTCGGTACTGATTCCCGCTTAAGCTTTCTCCGCGGCAGCTTCGCCGAGCTTGAACGCGCGGGGTCTAATTTTTCTGGGGTGTTGCTGGATCTCGGAGTTTCCAGTCCCCAGCTCGATGATCGAGCGCGAGGATTCAGCTTTCAATTGGACGGTCCGCTGGACATGCGGATGGATCCAGACGGCGGTGAGTCGGCGGCAGATTTCGTTAACACCGCCTCCCAGCAACAGATGGCGTCTGTATTTCGAGATTATGGGGAGGAGCGATACGCGAAGCGCATCGCTTCTGCGATCGTCGCCGCAAGAGCGAGCGAGTCTCTCGTTTCAACGGCGCAACTAGCTCGAATAGTTTCCGAGGCGAATCCCTCCTGGGAAAAGCATAAACACCCGGCTACCCGTGTTTTTCAAGCCATCAGGATTTATATCAACCATGAGTTGGTAGACCTGGAGCGTCTGCTTGGAAAGGTGATTGATTTACTTGCCGTTGGCGGCCGTCTCGTGGTGATTAGTTTCCACTCCCTCGAAGACCGCTTGGTTAAGCAGTTCATGCGCAATGAAGCCAGAGGCATTCAAGTGCCGAGAGGCCTGCCAGTGCTCGATGCTGATCGGGGACAGCGGCTACGTTTGGTTGGGAAACCCCTCAAGGCTGGAGACGCTGAGTTGGCGAGTAACCCAAGAGCCCGCTCGGCTATCATGAGAGTAGCGGAGCGCATCGCATGACTCTGCGAGTACTTCCTGCCTGTTTGCTAGCTGCTGCTCTGTGCTCAGCTTTGGCGGTGGTCTATTCCTCTCATGTGGTCAGGGAGCTGTACTCCAAACAGCAATCGGTTGAATACCAGCAGTGGGCGTTGCAGGAGGACTACAGCCGACTACTCCTGGAGCACAGCACGTTGGCCAGCCCGCACAGGATTATCAGCATCGCGCAGGATGATCTCGCAATGCAGCCGCCACAGCTTTCAGTCCACCGGCTTGTGCAATTCCAGGGTGGGCAACAGCGGTGAATAGATCAAGAGTGGGTGTCAGCAAACCGGCCTTGTGGCGTCTGGTCTTCGTCGCGTTCTGTTTATTTGTTTTATCGGGTCTGTTGATATCGCGTTTAGTGGTGTTGCAGGTAATTGATCGCGATAGAGGTGTAGGGTTTCTACAGCAGCAGGGTGCACTGCGATCAGTCAGGACTGCCGAGATTCCTGCATATCGTGGTTTGGTAACCGACCGTCGTGGTCAACCTTTGGCAGTGAGTACTCCAGTCGTGTCCATCTGGGCGAACCCACAACAGCTGCGTGATTCGGCTGACGTGGTGCAGTTGGCGACCACAATGGGGCAGACTCCCGAGGCCCTTGCTGAGAGGATCAACCTCTACTCAGACAAGCAATTTATGTATCTCGCTCGCCATCAAACGCCTGATCAGGCGCGCGCTATTCTCGATCTGGGTGTCCCCGGGGTCAGGGGCGAGCGGGAATACAGGCGCTTTTATCCTGCGGGAGAAGTGGTCTCCCAATTGGTTGGTCTCACCAATGTGGATGGCGAGGGAATCGCGGGAGTCGAACTCGCTTACAACGAGTGGTTGCGCGGCCAGACGGGTAAAAAACGTTACCTGAAAGATCTTCACGGAGACGCCATTCGCAATATTGGGGTCATTGAGCAGGCGCGCTCAGGAAAGTCACTCGCTTTGTCGATCGATCTTCGACTTCAGTATTTACAGCACCGAGTGCTGCAGCGAGCCATGGTTGAGACCGGCGCTGCTGCGGGTGCGGCGGTGACACTGGACGCGAGGACAGGTGAGATCCTCGCGATGACTAACCATCCCGTCTTCAACCCCAACAGTCGCGAGGGTTTTGACTATGCTGCGACGCGCAACAGGGTGGTGACCGACGTATTCGAGCCGGGCTCCACGATGAAACCCCTGACTTTGGTCGCGGCATTGGAATCGGGTGAGTACACGATCGAATCCTTGATAGATACCTCGCCCGGACGTGTTCGAGTGGGTCGCAAGGTCTTACCTGATCCAAGAAATTACGGTGAGATTTCGGTATCACGAGTCATCGAAAAATCGAGCCAGGTTGGCGTCACCAAGATGGCACAGCAAATGGGTCATGAGCCGATTCTCGAGGTTTTTCAGCGATTTGGGCTCGGCGGCGAACCATCAAGTATTGGATTTCCGGGAGAGCGATCTGGCGTTTTACCCAATCGACAGCGATGGAGCGATATCGAGAAAGTGACTCTGGCTTTCGGCTATGGGCTGACGGCGACGCCTTTACAGCTCGCGCATGCTTATGCCGTTTTCGCCAATGAGGGGAGTCAGGTTCCACTCACGTTGCTGAAGCGTAACGAAGGGGAGTCGCTGCCGATCCGCCAGGTGATTAGTCCGGAAATTGCGGGACAAGTGCTGGAGGTGTTGAACCGGGTTACCGGTTCCGAGGGAACCGCACAAAAAGCGCGAGTTGACGGTTTTCGGGTAGGAGGTAAGACGGGAACCGTGCACAAGGTTGGTGACGCCGGGTACCTCGATGATAAATATGTAGCCCTGTTTGTCGGTGTGGCGCCTATCGAGAATCCCCGCTTTGTCACCGCGGTTGTTGTTGATCAGCCAAAAGGCGACAACTACGGCGGCGGCGCGGCGGCGGCACCTATTTACTCGGCCATCACTGACGGCGTGTTACGGTTACATAATGCGCTTCCCGCCGAGAGCCATGAAGCTCGCCAGCTGGTTGGCCTGGGGGGTGGTGCATGACCTCGGGAGCGGTAAGCAGACCGAGTCTGGGAGTGTTCGTCCCTGATTGCCCTGCCCATCTTCGCAACGTAATTCCCACCGATATGACGCTCGACAGTCGAGAGCTTTTACCGGGCGGACTGTTTGTCGCGTTACCGGGAACAGCGTCCGATGGCAGGCGGTTTATCGGGGATGTGCTGAGTCGCGGCGCGTCTGCAGTTCTTGCGGAGGCTGACGGTTTGAAAAATGAGGACCCGCGGATTATCGCGTTGTCTAACCTCGCCGAAAATTTGCCGACGCTAGTGCAGGATTTTTACGATCGCCCCAGCGAAAAGATTTCGCTTGTCGCCGTGACAGGGACCAATGGCAAGACCTCGATAGTTGATTTTACCTGTCAGATTCTACGGCTGCTTGGACGCGAATCGGGAAGCATCGGTACTCTAGGGGCACGCACCGATAACAGCGTGTCTCCAGCTACCAATACCACGCCAGACCTTATCTCAATCACCAGGCAGCTCGCACTGTGGGAGGCGTCCGGAATACGGTTTGTTTCCATAGAGGCCTCGTCCCACGCACTCGATCAGGGTAGGTTACTTGGGCTGTCAGTAGATACTGCTGTGTTTACCAATCTATCCCGCGATCACCTCGACTATCACGGGTCGGAGGAAGAGTACGCAGCGGCGAAGCTGAAGTTGTTTACCGACTTTCCGCTCAAGCACGCGATCTATAACGAAGACGATCCGATTGCGCGTCGCGTTAAGGATCTACTGCCAGATGCTGCTATCGGGGTGTCTCTGGTGAATGCCTCAGCCGATGTTTTCATCGACGTTATTGAGCAGAGCCCATTGAGTTTTAGGTTGAAAACACCTTTCGGTGAAGGGCGGATCACCAGTCGGCTTAGTGGCGAATTCAATGCTTTCAACCTCGGGGTTGCTATTGCAGTTGTGCAGGGTCTTGGTATCGCGACTCATGACGTTATTGAAGCGGCAGAGCAAGTTTCGGCCGTGGTCGGTCGCGTTGAGGCCATCGGTCCTGCGGAAGGTCCGCGGGTATTCCTTGATTATGCTCATACGCCCGATGCACTCGAGCGCACCCTCGCTACCTTGCGACCAACTGCGACGGGTAAGTTGATCGTTGTTTTTGGTTGCGGGGGTGATCGAGACCGGGGTAAGCGTCCAGCAATGGGCGCGATAGCACAGCGCCTAGCGGATGTTGTCGTAGTGACCTCAGACAATCCGAGGGGAGAACAGCCCGAAGCCATTATTGACGACGTAATTCAGGGTATCAGCGAGGATTACATTCGAATGAGCGATAGGGCCGAGGCCATCGGCGCAGCCCTTGATCTGGCCGCACCCGGGGATACGGTTCTAGTAGCGGGTAAAGGTCACGAGCGTTATCAGGAAATCAATGGTTGTCGCGTGCCCTTTTGCGATCGTGAGGTTGTGGAAGCGTGGTGTGATGCCAAGGGGTTGGCACGATGATCGCTGCGACCTCAGCCAGAAATTTTGCAGAGCGCTGTGGTGGTCAGTTTATATCGGGCGCAAACACCGATGTGATGTTGACGGGCATTGCAATAGATAGCCGACAGGTAAAGCCCGGCGACTTGTTCGTCGCTATTCAGGGCGAGCGGGTAGACGGACACGACTTTGTCGCGTCGGCGGCGGATGTGGGCGCTGTCGCAGCACTGGTCAGTAAGCCAGTAGTACATGAATTGCCGCAAATTCTCCACGGCGATATCCAATCAGCTGTTGCCGAGTTTGGAGCTCTCTCGCGCGAGGCCTTTAACGGCAACGTGATTGGTATCACGGGTAGTGCGGGGAAAACCACAGCAAAAAATTTGATTGCGGCGGTGTTGGCTGAGGCTGGCGAGGTAGTGGCGACAGAGGGGAATCAGAATAACGAGCTGGGCGTTCCGATGACGCTTGCCCGGCTGAATCCGGCAAATGAATTCGCCGTGATTGAGATGGGTGCGGGCAAGCCCGGAGACATCGAGTGGCTCCAAAACATCGTTCGCCCATCAATCGGCTTGTTGCTTAATGTCACTGCCGCGCATCTGGAGCACTACCCCGGTATCGATGAGATTGCAGACACCAAGAGTGCGATTCTTGCTCAACTGCCCGAACATGGGGTGGCAATCTTTAATGGTGATGAGCCATGGTGTAACGCCTGGCGGGCCCGAGCTGGAGCAGCAAGGGTCCTCACCTTTGGCTTTTCAGATCAGGTTGACGTCGGTGTGCTTGATGTTAGTTACGACGGTTTTTCTGGTAGTTATCTCAAGGTGAGGACGCCGGTTGGCGAGTGGAAACTCACCCTGAATATCCCCGGACGTCAGGGAATCATGAATGCTTTGGCTGCAATCGCAGTTGCAGTTGCTCTCGGTATTAGTCACGCGGCAGCTGCCCGCGGATTAGAAAAGGTGCGACCGGCTGTTGGACGGGGACAGCAGTTCTTTCTCGCTGAAGATATTACCTTGGTCGATGACTCGTATAACGCCAACCCACTGTCGGTCAAGGCGGCGATTGATGTGTTGGCGTCCTGTAAGGGACCGCGTCATCTCATTCTCGGCGCGATGCTTGAGCTGGGTTCCGAAACCCCCCGCTTTCATGCAGAGATTGGTCGTTACGCTGCAGAGAAGGGTATCGATGCCCTTTGGATTGTTGGGGAAATTCCCAGGCCCGCATTGGGCACGTTCGGCAGTGGGGGGCTTGCCTTTGCAAGTAATGAGGCGCTTTTGGAGAAGCATCCACCGATTGAGCGAGGTGCCACGGTGCTTATCAAGGCTTCTCGTGGTGCTCGTCTCGACGTGTTGGTAGAAGCCATCGTCACTAGGATGGGGGTTTAGCCATGCTGACGTGGTTAATGGCACAGCTAGAAACTCTCGATGTTGGTTTTGCTGTGTTCCAATACATCACACTCAGAGGCATTTTATCTGCTGTTACGGCATTACTTATTTCGCTTCTTATCGGGCCGCGGATGATCCGCTATTTGGATTCTCTGCAAATTGGACAGGCGGTGCGAACAGACGGCCCGGAAACCCATTTGGTGAAGTCGGGCACGCCAACCATGGGCGGCGCACTGATCATCGTTGCGATTGTTACCAGCAGTCTTTTGTGGGGCCGGTTGGATAGTCGATATTTGTGGGTGGCTGTGGTTACCACGGTAGCCTTCGGCGCTATTGGCTGGATTGATGACTACCGTAAAGTGGTAGAAAAAGATCCTCGGGGTTTGCCAGCGAGGTGGAAGTACTTCTGGCAGTCTCTGGTGGGGTTCGCCGCTGCAATCGCGCTGTTTGTTACAGCGCAACAGCCTGCCGAAACTACTTTATACGTACCGTTTTTTAAGGACGTGGCGATTCCATTGGGTCTGCTGTTCATTCCCTTCAGCTATTTGGTGATTGTTGGCTCGAGCAATGCGGTCAACTTGACTGATGGTTTAGATGGATTGGCGATACTGCCAACGGTCATGGTCGCTACTGGGCTTGGCACCATTGCCTATTTGACAGGCAACACAAACTTTGCCGAGTACCTACACATTCCCTATCTCGCGGGTGCCGGAGAGCTGGTAATTTTTTGTGGAGCCATCGCTGGTGCCGGTCTCGGCTTCCTTTGGTTCAACACCTATCCAGCAATGGTCTTTATGGGGGACGTAGGAGCCCTCGCTCTCGGCGCCGCCTTGGGTCTGGTGGCCGTGGTGATCCGTCATGAAATTGTCCTATTCATCATGGGCGGTATTTTTGTTGTCGAGACCGTCTCAGTAATTATTCAGGTGGCGTCATTCAAGACTCGAGGAAAGCGGGTCTTCCGGATGGCACCGATTCATCATCATTTTGAACTGAAAGGGTGGCCCGAGCCTCGCGTGATCGTCCGTTTCTGGATTATCACGGTTATGTTGGTGCTGTTTGGCCTCGCCACCCTTAAGCTGCGATGAGGTGATGATGGCATCCGTTCTCGCCAGTAGCACAACACGCATGATTCTCGGCCTTGGGGAGACCGGAACGTCGGTGGCGCGCTGGTTCATTGCCCAAGGCATCGAGTTTCTGGCAACCGACACCAGGCCGGAAGTGCTCACCGCTGCTACTGTTCTAGAGGTGGTAGAGGATGAGTGGCGCATTGTTGCTGCTGATGATGTGCCTGCAGCGTTGGAGCGAACCAATGAGTTGATTGTCAGCCCGGGCATCGCCCTTGACCATCACTGGGTAGACACAGCTCGAAAAGCGGGTGCACGCATCATCGGTGACATAGATCTGTTTGTCGCCGAGGCCTCTGCACCCATAATCGGCATCACCGGTTCAAACGGAAAGTCGACGGTTGCTGCCTTGGTCGCCCACATGATCGAGGCCTGCGGTAAGAAGGTGGGGCTGGGCGGAAACATCGGAATGCCCGCGCTTACTGTCCTTGATCCCGCCACAGATTTTTATGTCTTGGAGCTTTCCAGTTTCCAATTAGAGCGTAGTGAGCCTCTTGATCTGGATGTCGCAACGGTCCTCAACATAACGGCGGATCACCTCGACCGACATGGGTCGATGCCAAAGTACCATCTCGCCAAGCACCGGATCTTTCGGGGGGCAAAAGCTGTGGTGGTTAATCGCAGCGATCCACTGACACAGCCCTTGGTCGATACCCCGGTGGGCGTAGTTATCTGGCGCCCAGAGGAGCCCGACCTTAGGGAGTGGGGCGTCCGCGTCAGTGATGGCAAGAGGTTTATATGCAGAGGGTTTGATCCTGTTGTCGAGGTTGATCAGCTGATTATCAAGGGGACTCATAACGTCAACAACGCGCTCGTTGCTCTCGCTATATGCACGGCCTTAAAGCTACCGATAGAGGCCGCTGTCGATGGTCTTCTCTCGTTTTGTGGTTTGCCCCATCGATGTGAATTAGTGGCAGAGGCCGCTGGAGTGAAATGGATCAACGACAGCAAAGGGACTAATGTCGGCGCGTGTATAGCCGCCTTGGAAGGGCTTGGACGATCGCAAAATGTCATTCTGATTGTGGGTGGCCAGGGTAAGCAGCAGGACTTCGCTCCACTTGCGGATCCCGTTCAGGCCCACTGTCGCCGAGTCATCACTATGGGCGAGGCGGCGCGTGATCTTGAGGTCGTTCTTGGTCAATTGGTGCCGGTTAATCGGGTTCAAACCATTGAGGCCGCGGTTGATCGAGCGGGTGAAGCAGCGGAAGAGGGAGACATTGTTTTGCTGTCCCCAGCCTGCGCCAGTTTCGACATGTTTGACAACTATCAAGCTCGTGGCGATGCATTTCGCGTCGCGGTCACGGAGCGATCCGGAGTGGCGGCATGAGTGTTGTTGCAACTCAAAGATCCTCCACGCCTGATCCGTTGCTGATAGGCCCCGCGCTTGCGCTTATTTCTGTTGGCTTGGTTGCCATCGCTTCTGCGTCTATTGAATATGGTGACTGGCATTTCAGTAACCCCTGGCACCACTCGATTCGACACGGCATCTATTTGGCGATTGCCACCGTCACAGCGTTGATTGTCTATCGTGTACCCCTTGAGGTCTGGCAGCGCACGTCAGGCGCCTGGCTGTTGCTGGCGTTCGTCCTGTTATTACTGGTGTTGGTGCCGGGTATCGGGCGCAATGTAAACGGAAGTCAGCGCTGGTTACCTATTGGTCCATTAACGTTCCAGCCGTCTGAGGTCGCTAAGTTTGCCCTGGTGTTGTACATATCGGGCTTTTTGGTGCGCCATAATGAATTAGTAAGGACCCATTGGCAGGGTTTAGCAAAGCCCGTGCTCGTGCTCGCGTTGGTGGCTTTTTTGCTGCTTCTCGAACCGGATTTTGGTGCTACCGTGATTTGTGCCGGCACCATTTTTGGCATGTTGTTCCTCGCGGGTGCCCGACTCCATTACGTCGTGATGTTAATTACGGTGGCGGTGGGCGCGCTGGCTTTGATGGTGTTCAGTGCACCTTATCGTCTTGCGCGTTTAACCGCCTACACCGACCCCTGGCAGGACCCCTATGGGTCGGGCTTCCAACTGATTCAATCGCTCATCGCTTTTGGTCGTGGAGAGTGGATCGGTGTTGGGCTGGGCAACAGCATTCAGAAACTCTTCTACCTGCCCGAAGCGCATACCGACTTTGTATTCTCAATTTGGGCAGAGGAAACGGGCCTCGTTGGGTCGGTGAGTCTCATTCTTCTCTACTGCCTGCTCGTCGGGCGTATTCTCCAGGTTGGCTGGCGCTCAGAACAACAGGGGCAGCCTTTCGCCGGGTACGTCTGCTATGGCGTGGCACTTATCTTCTCGGGACAGGCCTTTGTGAACATGGGGGTCAGTTCAGGCTTGCTGCCAACCAAGGGGCTGACCTTGCCCTTTATCAGTTACGGTGGCTCAAGTTTAATCGTGAGCTTCGTCATGCTGGCGGTTGTCTTACGTGTGGAACAGGTACTGCGCGTCGCATCCGCTGGTAAGAGAGCGTCGTCATGACTTCTCCCAGAGCGCTCATTATGGCAGGCGGGACCGGTGGGCATGTCTTTCCCGCGCTGGCGGTAGCTCAGGAGCTCCAGAACAGAGGGTGGTTGGTTGATTGGATGGGAACAAGTCGTGGCTTAGAGGCTCGCGTGGTTCCTTCGCACCAGCTTACCCTGTATGTGCTCCCGGTGAGTGGGCTTCGTGGCAAGCCAATCATCGGAAGAATTCAGGGCTTGTGGCGTTTGATGGTGGCTCTATTCAAAGCCCTTGGCCTCATGTTGTCTTTGCGCCCTCAGGTCGTGCTTGGTATGGGGGGCTACGCGGCTGGCCCCGGTGGGCTTGCCGCGTACCTGTTACGCAGGCCGCTTGTAATCCACGAGCAGAACGCTATCGCTGGAACAACGAATCGGCTACTCGCGCCATTGGCCAAGCGCGTGTTGAGCGGACTCCCCGGGCCTTTTGTGGACGAGCGGCGTGCAGAGCTAGTCGGCAATCCTCTCCGTGGAGATCTAGAGCAAGGCCACGTGCTTGAGGTACCGGTCGAATTTACTGCGCGACGTCCGCTGCGGTTGTTGGTTCTCGGGGGAAGTCTGGGCAGTTTGCCGCTTAATCATGGGGTGCCAGCGGCACTGGGTGACATGGATGATGACCAGCGTAGCCGCATCTCCGTGATACATCAATGCGGTGCACAGCACCTTGAGGCGACCCGGCAGGCCTATAGAGCTTGCGGGATCGCACACGCTGATATCCATCCATTCATTGAAGATATGGGCGTTGCCTACGCGGGCGCGGATCTGGTGATCTGTCGTTCAGGAGCTCTCACGGTGAGTGAGTTGGCAAGCCAAAGACGGCCTGCGATTCTGATACCGCTACCTCACGCCATCGATGATCACCAGACCGAAAACGCCAAAGCCCTCGTCGCTCTGGGTGCGGCGCAACTGCTACCGCAGCCCAGGTTAATGGACGATGACTTGCCGCGCCTCCTCACCGGTTATCTAGACTCTCCCGGGCGACTGGCCGCCATGTCCGCGGCTGCTGACACCATTGTCTCAAGTAGCTCAAGCTGCAAGGTTGCTGATGTTCTGGAGGAGGTTGCCAATGACTGGCGCTAAGGCTCCCTCTGGATTGCCCATGATGGATCGAATTCGGCGGATCTTCATGGTCGGTATTGGCGGCTCGGGCATGAGTGGTATTGCCGAGGTTCTCGCGCGCCAGGGCTATGAGGTCAGTGGATCAGATCTTCAGGAGAGCCCGGTACTTGACCGGCTTCGGGGACTCGGTGTCGCTGTGCACATCGGTCACAGTGAATCTCACGTGGCTGGGGTTGATGTGCTGGTGACATCCGGCGCAATCCGTTCGGATAACCCGGAGCTTGTGGCTGCGAAAGCGGCGCGTATTCCCGTTGTCCCCCGTGCGGAAATGCTCGCTGAGCTCATGCGTCATCGGTATGGGATCGCCGTTGCCGGGACGCATGGAAAGACCACCACCACGAGTCTTCTGGCCTCGATTTTTGCAGAGGCGGGGGAGGATCCCACTTTTGTTGTGGGTGGCGTCCTTAATCGTGTGGGAAGTAATGCCGGCTTGGGAGAGGGGCGTTACCTCATCGTCGAGGCAGATGAGAGCGATGCATCCTTCTTGCACCTGCTGCCAATGGTGAGCGTTGTTACCAACATCGAAGCCGATCACATGGATCACTACGGTGGTGATTACAAGAATTATGAAAATGCGTTCTTGGGTTTCCTACACAACCTGCCGTTTTATGGTTTCGCTGTCATGTGTATCGATGATTCGGGAGTCCGGGCGGTGATGCCCTCTATGACTCGCCGGGTAGTAAGTTACGGCGAGCACCCGGAGGCTGACTACCGCGTTCAGGCAATAAAGACCGGCGGTTTGGAGTCCAGCTTCAAGCTTGGTCGCCCCGACGGGCGATCTGACTTGGAAGTAACGATCGGCATGCCGGGTCTACACAACGTGCTTAACACCGCTGCGGCTATCGCAGTCGCCTCCGAGCTGGGTCTCTCTGACCAAGCCATAACAACGGGTGTTGCGGTATTTGACGGGGTAGGTCGGCGATTTACAGTGATGGGGGATATTGCTTGTTCTTCCGGTAATGCACTCCTTGTTGATGACTATGGCCATCATCCGACCGAGGTTGCAGCGACTCTGGATGCTGCTGCTGTGGCGTTTCCCGATCGGCGATTTGTGATGGTGTATCAGCCCCACCGTTACACCCGTACCCGGGATCACTATGACGATTTTGTCGCAGTGTTATCCCGCTGTGAGGTTTTAGTGCTGGTAGATGTTTATCCGGCTGGGGAGGCGTTCATTCCCGGTGCGGACAGCCGCTCCCTCGCGCGATCAATAAGGCAGCGGGGCTTGGTTGACCCTGTTGTTGTCGACGCCGTGCACGAGGTGCCAGCGGTTTTGGCAAAACTTTTGAAGGATGGCGATCTGGTGATGACTCAGGGTGCGGGTAACATTGCCGGGCTCGCTTCCGCCCTCGCTGAAGCCCGTAGTCTGGAGGGCTTGGCATGAGTAGCACGGTCCTTCGCGATCATTATTTTGGCGTTCTGCTGGGGGGGTCAGCTGCGGAGCGCGATATATCCCTCAAAAGCGGTCGCACTGTGGGTCGAAGTCTTGAGGCAGCGGGTGCGCGAGTTGCCTTTGTTGATCCAGCGGAGGGCGGTTGGCAAGAGAAACTTCAGGGAGTTGAGTTTGTTTTTAACTTGCTCCATGGGCCAGGTGGCGAAGACGGTACTCTGCAGGGGCTGCTCGAGATGATGAAGCTGCCCTACAGCGGTTCAGGTGTCTTGGGATCCGCGCTTACGATGGACAAGGTCAAGACCAAGCTGGTTTGGCAGGGGCTCGGTTTGCCAACCCCTGCATTTGTGGCGCTCTCCGAGGAAACGGAATGGTCCGCCGTCATGGATGAGCTGGGCGATGCTTTTGTAAAGCCCGCTCTCGAGGGATCCTCGATCGGCATGACAAGGGCGAAGACGCCAAAGGAACTTGAATCGGCTTTCAAAGAGGCCCGGCGCTTTGGAGCCCACGTGCTTGCCGAGCAGTACGTAGAGGGTGATGAGTACACGGTAGCAGTACTCGGCGATCGCGCTCTACCCGTAATTCGCATTCAACCCGCGGCGGGCTTTTACGATTTCAACGCTAAATACATATCGGACGAAACTCAGTTCTTTTGCCCCTCAGGTCTCACCGATCAGGAAGAGGGTGCCTTGGCGGAGCTGGCCTTGCAGGCCTTTTCAGCGGTTGGTGCACAGGTCTGGGGTCGAGTTGATGTCATGCGGAAGAACAGCGATGACTGGCAGTTGCTGGAAGTGAATACGATTCCCGGTATGACCAGCCACAGCTTGGTCCCAATGGCTGCGCAGGCGGCAGATATGTCTATGGAGAGGCTGTTGAGCGACATCTGGCAACTTAGTTTGGGGGTGCGCCATGGGCCGTGAAAGCAGGCGACAAGCGGTTCGCAAAAACCAAACTGTGAAGTCGGTAAGCCGATGGCAGCAAGTTCGGCAACTCATGCTTCGAATATCGGTGATTGCCGGTTTTGTGATCTGCGTTGGAGCGAGCGCCTACGGAGCAAAACACGTTTACTCGTTGCCGATTGAACAACTGGTCATTACCGGTGCGACGGAAAACGTACCTGCTGATCTCATCAAAACTCTGGTAGCCCCCACCTTGGCAGGTGGTTTTTTTGCAGCCGATCTAGACGCCATTCGTGACGATCTGGAGCGCATTCCTTGGGTGTATAGGGCAGCCGTTCGACGGCAATGGCCCGATACAGTAGTGGTGACTGTGGAGGAGCAGCGCCCGATAGCGCGGTGGGGTAACCAGGGTTTTTTGAATCACGAAGGCGTTTTCTTTGTGGGTGAGCAGTCGACGCTGTTTGAACTTCTCCCTCAGCTGTGGGGGCCAGATTCTTCAGCCCCCCACATGATGCGCCACTACCAACAGGTAGAGAGCCTGCTACAGGACACGGACTTGCAGGTGGTCAGCCTGGAGCAGGATGAGATAGGGCAGGTCAACCTGACTCTCGATAACGGCATTGGTATTGCTCTCGGCGCCGAGCATTTCTTGCAGCGCATGCAGCGATTCATCGTCTTATGGGAACGGCACCTCGATGGCCAGCATGTAGCTCGAATAGATATGCGCTACTCGCACGGGGCGGCAGTGACCTTTCGTCATCAATCTCAGTTGGCCTTAACGGCTGTGAATGAACTTTCTGGAGAGGAAGTACGCTAATGGCTGGAACAACAGATAAACGCATGATTGTTGGGTTGGATATTGGCACATCCAAGGTGGTTGCTGTCGTCGGTGAGGTTGATGTCGAAGGCGTTATCGAGGTCGTCGGGATCGGGTCTCATCCCTCACGAGGGATGAAAAAAGGAGTGGTGGTCGATATCGAATCCACTGTGAACGCCATTCAGCGTGCGGTTGAGGAAGCAGAGCTCATGGCGGGTTGCCAGATTCACTCAGTCTACGTTGGCATAGCGGGAAGCCACATACGTTCGATGAATTCACATGGCATCGTGGCGATTAAAGAGGGTGAGGTAGTTCAGGCTGATGTAGAGCGAGTCTTGGACGCCGCACAGGCGGTGGCGATTCCCGCGGATCAGAAGGTATTACATGTTCTCCCTCAGGAGTATCTAATTGACAACCAGGGCGGTATTAAAGAACCCCTTGGAATGTCCGGTGTCAGGCTGGAAGCCAAGGTCCACTTGGTTACTTGCGCAGTAAACGCCGCCCAGAATATTGAGAAATGTATTCAGCGCTGCGGACTTGAGGTCGACGGCATAATTTTGGAGCAGCTGGCCTCGAGTTTTTCGGTTATTACCGTGGATGAGCGCGATCTGGGGGTCTGCATTGTAGACATTGGCGGCGGCACGTCCGATATCGCGATCTTTACTGATGGAGCAATTCGTCACACGGGCGTTATTCCTATCGCGGGTGATCAGGTCTCCAATGATATTGCCATGGCGCTGAGAACACCCACGCAGCACGCCGAGGAAATAAAGATTCGGTACGCCTGCGCCCTGACTCAGCTTGCGGGTGCGGACGAAACAATCAAAGTACCGAGTGTGGGCGATCGCCCCCCCAGAGATCTATCAAGGCAATCGTTGGCTGAAGTGGTTGAGCCTCGCTACGACGAGCTATTTACCTTGATTCAGGCAGAAATCAGACGTTCCGGTTACGAGGAGCTTATTCCTGCTGGCGTGGTGCTGACGGGGGGGACGTCGAAAATGGAAGGCGCAGTGGAGCTCGCCGAAGAGATTTTCCATATGCCCGTGCGGCTAGGTCCGCCCCAGTACGCACAGGGCCTAAGCGACATTATTCGTAATCCGATCTACGCAACTGCAGTGGGTTTGCTGATTTTTGGCGCGAGAGATGAGCAGGCAGATGCGCATTTCAAGGAAGGCCGCCTCAGTGCAGCAGGTTTTTTAGATGGCGTGAAAGACTGGTTCAGCCGGCACTTCTGAAGGGCAGGAGGAGCATTTTTCACGTTGTTTGGGGAGACGCCGGTTTCGACCGGCAGATGTTAAAAAAGGGGAGTAATCATGTTTGAACTTGTTGATAGTGCACCACAAAGTGCGGTGATCAAGGTCGTCGGAGTCGGGGGCGGTGGTGGTAACGCCGTTCGACATATGATCGAAAATCACGTGGATGGCGTTGATTTTATCTGCGCTAATACTGACAGCCAGGCTCTGTCCGATATCGAGGCAAAAACTGTGCTTCAGCTCGGAACAGGCATTACCAAGGGCCTTGGAGCGGGGGCCAATCCCGATATCGGTCGAGCCGCAGCGATGGAAGACAGGGACCGTATCGCCGATGCTCTGCATGGAGCCGATATGGTGTTCGTCACTGCCGGTATGGGCGGAGGGACGGGCACTGGCGGTGCGCCGATCGTCGCGGAAGTCGCGCGGGAGATGGGTATTTTGACCGTCGCGGTGGTTACTCGGCCTTTCAGTTTCGAAGGCAAAAAGCGATCCAAAATAGCAGATGAAGGTCTTCGGGAACTTCAGCAGCATTGCGACTCTCTAATTACGATACCCAATGAAAAGTTGCTGGAGGTGTTGGGCAAAAATACCAGTCTCTTGGATGCCTTCCGGGAAGCCAATGATGTACTTTTGGGGGCAGTTCAGGGGATTGCCGACCTCATTATCCGCCCCGGCATGATCAACGTCGACTTTGCGGATGTGCGGACGGTGATGTCAGAGATGGGGTCCGCGATGATGGGGACGGGCCAGGCTTCCGGTGAGAATCGTGCCAGAGAAGCAGCGGAGCGAGCGATTAACAGCCCGCTACTCGACGATATCAATCTGAGCGGTGCCCGTGGCGTTTTGGTCAACATCACTGCTGGATTGGATTTGTCCCTTGGTGAATTCTCCGAGGTGGGAGACACCATCGAGGAATACGCGTCGGAAGACGCCACGGTTGTGGTGGGAACGGTAATCGATCCCGAGATGACCGACACGCTGAAGGTCACAGTGGTTGCCACTGGATTGGCCTCTGGCGAGGCACGGCCTTCGTTGGCAGTGGTTGATACTAAGCCCGAGCAAAGTGGAAGTGCGGCGCCGGCTTACGACGAACAATACGATTTGCCACCTGCAACCCGAGCTCGTGTAGCGCGCGCTGGGGCAGCAGGACAGGCAGCGGCGCAGGTAGAGAGCGGCGGAGAGGAATACTTCGACATTCCCGCATTTCTGCGTCGACAGGCGGACTGATCGGGGGGTCATTGTCCGCCTCCACTTAGGTGAGGGTGAGACAATGATCAGACAGAGGACGTTGCGAAATCCGATCAAGGCGACAGGCATCGGTTTACATACGGGAGAGAAAGTTTTCCTCACCCTGAGCCCGGCTCCTATCGACAATGGCATCGTATTTCGGCGCACCGATCTCTCCCCAGTGCAGGACATCCCCGCCTGCGCTCAAAACGTCGGTGACACAACCCTCTCTACCAGTCTTGGACTCGGTGATGCGAAGGTCTCTACGGTCGAGCATCTGTTGTCGGCTATGGCCGGATTGGGGATCGACAATGCCTTTGTCGATGTCACCGCCCCCGAAGTCCCCATTATGGATGGCAGTGCCGGTCCCTTTGTATTCCTGCTCCAATCTGCAGGCATAGAAGAGCAGCCTGCCCCCAAAAAATTTATTCGCATCAAACGCCCGGTGACGGTGACCGAGGGCGACAAAGAAGCAAGCCTGCTGCCCTTTGAGGGCTTCAAAGTCTCTTTTTCGATCGATTTTGATCATCCGGTATTCCACGACCGATCCGCCTATGCAGAGATCGACTTCTCGGCGACGTCTTTCGTCAAGGAAGTGAGCCGTGCCCGTACTTTTGGTTTCATGCATGAAATTGAGTACCTCCGGGCGAGGGGACTTGCGCGCGGAGGTAGTGTCGATAACGCCATCGTCGTGGATGAGTTCCGGATCCTGAATCAGGACGGACTCCGTTATGAGGACGAGTTTGTTAAGCACAAAGTGCTCGATGCCATCGGAGATCTTTACCTTCTCGGCCATTCGCTCATCGGCGAGTTTCGCGCCCACAAGTCGGGACATGCGCTAAATAATGCCGTTTTGAGAGCGCTTCTCGCTCAGGAAGACGCATGGGAAATGGTGACTTTTGAAGACGCATCAGTCGCCCCGATCTCTTATGTCACGGCGCCAGCGGTAGCGACCGCCTAGCATCCGCCAGAGCGGTCGATTTAGACGCCATTTGGTAGCTTTCAGACTTTGCCAAACCGCCCCAGCGTGGCATAGTGCCTGTCCGTTTTGTTGAGCAGTCGCCACCGTTGAAAGTTATTCTTGTCCACAAAACAGCAGCTTCTCGCAGCATTGCCGTCGGCCGTTGGTCGGTGGCGGTGCTCTCTGTGCTCTGTCTCGGACTTCCCCTGGGGTTGATGGCGTTAGGGTATGAATTGGGACAGCGTCAGGGCTCTCACGAGGCTCAGACTGAGCGTCTCAGCGCGGCAGAGCAGGTGGTGAGTCAGCGGGCCAAGGAATTGGCGCAGCTGTCGTCAGATGCGCGTCGGACACTGGAAGCAATGACCCGCAAATTGGCAGAACTGCAAGCTCGGGTGACTCGCTTAGATGCGCTCGGTACTCACATTACGGCGCTGGCAGGTCTGGATGGCGGAGAGTTTGATTTTAGTGAGGATCCTGCGCTTGGGGGTCCACTAACGGCTGTTCCGGGCCCTGTAGTACAGCCCGCTGAGCTCGCAAGCGAGATGGAGCTTTTCAGCGCCACGCTTGATGACCGAGATGCACAGCTTGATGTCCTCGCCGGGCTGCTATTCGATGCTGAGGCTCAGGCTGAGGCTATTCCGTCTGGTCGTCCGATTACCACCGGATGGCTTAGCTCTCCCTATGGCTATCGAAAGGACCCTTTCACAGGACAACGTGCCTGGCATCAGGGGGTCGACTTCGCAGGCAAAGAAGGCGGCGAGGTTATTGCTGTCGCCAGTGGCGTCGTCAGTTGGAGTGGCGAAAGAGCCGGCTATGGCACCATGCTTGAAGTGGCTCATGGGGACGGCATGGTCACCCGGTATGGCCACAACGAAGAAAATCTTGTTGAAGTGGGTGATCTTGTTCGCAAGGGTCAACCCATCGCTGTCCTCGGCAATACGGGGCGTTCAACGGGACCTCATGTTCATTTTGAGGTGTACAAGCACGGTCGGCCAGTCGACCCCGCCAGTTATATCCAGCGCACTCTGCGCTGAGCGCTTTACTTTTCTTGTAAGCGTGCCGGCCCTCACTTGGGTGCCGAGTTTTTACCCCATAAAAAGTTTATTCCCATGATAGCTAAAGCATTAAAAAAGATTTTTGGCAGTCGCAATGATCGCGAACTGAAGCGTATTGGCAAAATGGTGAAGAGCATCAATGAGCTCGAGGCCGCTTTAGAGGCAATGACCGACGAGGAGCTGAAGCTCAAAACCGAAGAATTTCGGGGTCGGCTCACGGCGGGTGCGACACTGGATCAACTCCTGCCCGAGGCCTTCGCCGCAGTCCGCGAGGCGGGGAAGCGAACCTTGGGTATGCGTCATTTCGACGTGCAGCTGATCGGCGGTATTGCCTTACACGAGGGTAAGATTGCCGAAATGCGAACGGGTGAGGGTAAAACCCTTGTTGCGACTTTGCCCGCTTATCTCAATGCCTTGACCGGCGACGCGGTGCATCTCGTTACCGTCAATGATTATCTCGCGGGTCGAGACGCCGCGTGGATGGCGCCGATTTACGAATTCCTGGGGATGACCGTTGGCGTCATTCAGTCCCGTCAGGATCCGGTAGAGAAACGCGCGGCCTATGCCAGTGACATCGTCTATGGCACTAACAACGAATTCGGCTTTGACTATCTCCGCGACAACATGGCTTTTAGTATGGGAGACAAGGCGCAGGGCAAGCTGTCCTTTGCAGTGGTCGACGAAGTGGACTCGATCCTGATTGACGAGGCGCGAACGCCGCTTATTATTTCTGGCGCCGCGGAAGACAGTTCTGAACTTTATCGAAGCATCAACAAGCTGATCCCAAAGCTTTCCCCAGAACTGGAAGGACAGGAGGGAGACTTCACCGTCGATGAGAAGCAACGACAGATTGAGCTGACCGAGACAGGCCACGAAAAGATTGAAGAGATGTTGATTGCGGCGAAATTACTCGCTGAGGACGACAGTCTGTATGCGGCAACGAATCTGGGATTGCTGCATCACGTGCACTCGGGCTTGCGTGCCCACGTGCTATTTCAACGGGACGTTGAGTACATCGTGCAGGATGGTCAGGTGGTGCTAATCGACGAGCACACCGGACGAACCATGCCGGGCCGCCGTTTATCCGAGGGCCTTCATCAGGCGATTGAAGCAAAAGAGGGCGTTAACATTCAGAGCGAGAGTCAGACTCTCGCCTCAACGACATTTCAAAATTACTTTCGCCTGTACGACAAACTGGCGGGCATGACTGGCACGGCCGACACCGAGGCCTTTGAATTTCGTCAAATTTATGGCTTGGAGGTGCTGGTCATCCCAACAAACAAGCCAATGACCCGTCAGGATATGAACGATCTGGTGTATCTCACTCGCGAGGAAAAGTTTGATGCCATCGTAGAGGACGTAAAGTCCTGCATCGAGAGTAAGGCGCCTGTGCTGGTAGGAACTGCATCGGTGGAAACTTCCGAAGAGCTGTCTGAGCGCTTCAAAAAGTCAGGTATCGAGCACAAGGTGCTCAATGCCAAATATCATGCTCAGGAGGCGGAGATCATCGCGCAAGCGGGGCGCCCGGGGGTAGTGACCATAGCCACCAACATGGCGGGTCGAGGTACCGACATTGTGCTGGGAGGTAATCTGGAGGCGGAGCTTACCGCTGCGGGCGAGATCGATAAGGAGACTGAGGCACAAATTCGCTCGAAGTGGGAGGCTCGTCACAACGGCGTTCTGGAGTCAGGCGGTCTGCATATTCTGGGTACCGAGCGCCATGAATCCCGACGTATAGACAACCAGCTGCGAGGCCGAGCAGGACGACAGGGTGATCCGGGTGTCTCCCGCTTCTATCTGTCCCTCGAGGACAACCTGATGCGTATCTTTGCCTCTGACCGCGTTAAAGGCTTCATGCAGGCGCTCGGTATGGAGAAAGGTGAAGCCATCGAGCACAAGATGGTCACCAACGCCATTGAAAAGGCCCAGCGAAAGGTTGAGGGCCGCAACTTTGACATTCGTAAACAACTGCTGGAATACGACGACGTAGCCAACGACCAGCGGCGCATTATTTACCGACAGCGGGATCAGCTGCTAGGCGAGGAAGAAGTTGCCGAAATGATCACGCAGATTCGCTCTGATGTGGTCAACGGGGCGGTAGATGCCTTTATCCCGCCCATGAGCGTTGAAGAGCAGTGGGATGTGCCGGGGCTGGAAAAGCAGTTGGAGGCGGAATTTGCCGTCACCCTCCCACTTCGGGCATGGCTTGAAGAGGACAACACGCTCCACGAGGACTCACTGCGGGAGCGCATCGTTGAAGAGGTGCAGGCGGCGTACGACGCCAAGGTGAATATGGTGGGTGACAACATCCGCCAGCTGGAGAAGCAAATCATGCTTCAGGTGTTGGACACCCTGTGGAAGGAGCATTTGGCGACCATGGACCAGTTGCGACAGGGTATCCACCTGCGTGCCTACGCCAACAAGAATCCCAAACAAGAGTACAAGCGCGAATCCTTTGCCTTGTTCGAGACCCTTCTAGACCGACTGAAATATGAAGTGATTCGCTTTTTGAGTCATGTTCAGGTTCAGCGACAGGACGAGGCGCAAGAGATCGAGCGTCGCCGTCGAGAAGCCGCTGCTAAACAGCAAATGGCATTCGAGCACGCGCAGGCCTCGGGTGTACCTCAGGGGGCCGACGCCGAGGAGCAGGCGACTTCGCCCCCTGAGAAGCCGCAGACGATTGTTCGCAATACGCCAAAGGTTGGCCGCAACGATCCCTGCCCCTGTGGCAGCGGTAAGAAATATAAGCAGTGTCACGGGGCATTGGCGTAATGCCGATCCATGTCCCGGGTGTGCGTCTTGGTGTCGCTCAGGCGGGCATCAAAAACCTTGGAAAGGATGATCTCGTTCTCATCGAGCTGGCACCCCAGTCGGCGGTTGCCGGCGTGTTTACGCAAAATGCTTTTTGCGCTGCACCTGTTCAGGTTGCGCGCACCCATTTACAACAGACCGGTGGCGCCATCAGGTACTGGCTTATCAATACTGGCAACGCCAACGCGGGTACCGGTGATCAGGGCGTGCAGGCTGCGCAGCGCAGCTGCGTGGATCTCGCTCGATGTGTCGACACTTCTGAGCAAGCCGTTATGCCTTTCTCCACTGGGGTTATTGGTGAGCCGCTGCCCATCGACATGCTTAGCGGGTCACTGCCAGAAGCAGTGGAGGATCTGAATGAGTATGGATGGGAGCGTGCGGCGAGCGCCATTCTGACGACGGATACACTCCCCAAGCTGGCCTCCCGGCAGATGGAGATTGGTGGTCGGGTGGTGACTCTTTCCGGCATGGCAAAAGGTGCGGGCATGATTTGTCCCAACATGGCTACCATGCTGGGGTATGTAGCCACGGATGCGGTAATTGCTGCGCCACTTCTGCAAGCGCTAATTCAATCGGCGGTGGACGCAAGTTTCAACCGTATTACGATTGACGGTGATACCTCTACCAATGATGCCGTCGTTATTGGAGCCACAGGGGTATCGGGCGTGGTTATCACCGAGGAAGAGCCCGATCAATTCCTCGTTTTTGATACCGCGTTGAAGGACTTGTGTCTTGAGTTGGCCCAGGCAATTGTTCGCGATGGAGAAGGTGCCACCAAATTTGTTGAGATTCAGGTTTCAGGAGGTGGCACCTGTGCTGAGTGCGATCAGGTTGCTTACACCATTGCACATTCGCCGCTGGTCAAGACGGCTTTATTTGCCAGTGACCCGAACTGGGGGCGGATACTTGCCGCGATTGGTCGCGCTGATTTAGATGGTCTCGACGTCAATGGTGTGACTGTCAGTATTAACGGTGTGCTCATCGCCGACCAAGGCTCACGAGCGGCTTCTTACACCGAGGAGCAAGGGGTCGCTGCCATGGCGCCGGCAGATTTAATGCTGCAGATTGATCTGGGCCGGGGTGACGCCTCTTCGGTTGTATGGACGACCGATTTTTCATATGACTATGTGAAGATCAACGCAGAGTACCGCACCTGAATGAGTATGGTTGTCCACGTGGCTGTGGGAGTGTTGGTCGATACGGAAGGTCGTGTATTGATTGCTCGCCGTGCCCCCACGAGTCATCAGGGCGGGCTGTGGGAGTTTCCTGGTGGTAAGGTAGAAGCCCATGAGACGGCAATCGATGCCCTGAGGCGTGAGCTGACTGAAGAGCTGGGCGTTAGCGTACAGAGTGCCTCCCCGTTGATGCAGGTGGATCATGAGTACCCGGATAAAGCCGTGCTGTTGGATGTCCATCGCGTCACTGAGTGGGCTGAGGAACCTCGAGGTTGTGAGGGACAGCCTCTCGCCTGGGTCCTGCCGTCCAAACTCGATGAATTTCAATTTCCTGAAGCGAACGAGGCTATCGTGTCACGCCTGCGGAGCGGAAGCTTTGACAAGTAGCTGCTTGTGAAGTGCGTCGACGTGCTGATGGAGTTCCTCAAGATTTCCATCGTTGTCGATAATTAGATCAGCAGCGCGCAGCCGGTCCTCTCGATTTAGCTGCGCCGCCATAATTTGCCGTACGAGATCGGCGCTGTTGCCGTCACGTTTTATCGTTCGCTCCAGTTGAGTCGACTCGGGCACGTCAACGACGACCACCAGATCAACAAAGTCATTTTGTGAAGCCTCGATAAGAAGCGGAGAACTTAAGACCACATAGGGCGAGTCTGCGGACTGCAGCTGGCATATGATTTCTTCCCGTATTGCCGGATGGGTAATGCTCTCAAGCCACCGGCGTTCATCGGGGTGTTCAAAGACAATTTCTCGCAGTGCTGCTCGATCGAGGCTGCCGTCCTCTTTTATGACGCCTGACCCAAAGTGATCTGCGATAGCCTGCAAAGCCGGTTGGCCCGGTTCAACGACGACCCGCGCTGCTACATCGGCATCCACGATGGTGATGCCTAAATTCGCCAGACGGTCCGTGACCGCAGACTTGCCACTACCTATGCCTCCCGTAACTCCGACAACCAAGGCCACCAGATACTCCTTACAGGCCAAGCATGTTGTAGTAGGTAGCAGTCAGCGAGTCGCCATAGAACAAGGTAAGCAAACCCGCGCCTGCCAGATAGGGCCCGAAGGGCATGGGAGTGTCGCGTTCCTGGCGGCGCAACATAATCATGCTGATCCCGACAAAGGCGCCAACAAACGAGGAGAGGATGATGATAAGCGGTAGGGCCTCCCAGCCGAACCACGCCCCCAGAGCGGCGAGAAGCTTGAAGTCTCCATACCCCATGCCCTCCTTGCCGGTGCTCAGTTTAAACAGCCAGTAAATGCTCCAGAGCGATAGGTAGCCGGCCACGGCGCCCATCACGGCGCTATCGAGTGAGCAAAACAGACCACCGAGGTTCACGAGAAGGCCAACCCATAACAAGGGCAGGGTCAGGCTGTCGGGGAGCAGGCAGGTATCGAGATCGATGCCGGTGAGCACAATCAAAAAGCCAAGCAGTAGTAACGCAGCGATCATGGTGATGGTGGGACCGAATGCCAGTGCCGCTCCCAGAAAGAGCAAGCCTGTGCAAAACTCTGTTAGCGGATACCGCCAGCTAATCTTTGTCTTGCAGCTGTTACACCGCCCCCCCAGCAAGAGAAAGCTGATGATCGGGATGTTTTGCCAAGGTCGGATAGGAGCGTTACAGGCTGGGCAGTGGGAGGGTGGGCAGGCAAGTGAAAGTGGAGCCTGCTCCGGGACGCTTTCCTCCAGAAGTTCGCAACACTCGGCGCGCCATGCCTGTTCCATCATTTTGGGTAGGCGGATAATCACTACATTGAAGAAACTTCCTACCACCAATCCAAAAGCGAAAGCGCTGGTATTCAGAAACCAGGGTGTTTCAAAAGCGGCGAGAAGATCCAAGGGCAGGGGCCTTTAAATGACCGAGCCAAGCATGAAGATAGGCAGGTACATCGCGATCATAAGTCCGCCGATTAGTACGCCTAGAATGGACATGACTAGTGGCTCCATCAGGGAGCTAAGGTTATCCACGGCATCGTCAACCAAGGTTTCGTACTGGTCGGCCACCTTTCCCAGCATTTCATCCAGAGCTCCAGACTGTTCGCCGATTGATGTCATTTGTAGCAGCATGGTGGGGAATAGTCCTGTGGATCTGATCGACTGATACAGAGACGTCCCCGCTGTCACGTCATCACGGATTTGATAAACCGCCGCAGAGTAAACCGAATTACCGGCAGCCCCGGCGGTCGACTCCAACGCTTCTACGAGTGGCACCCCAGCGGCGAACGTCGTCGAGAGGGTGCGAGAGAAGCGAGCCACTACTGAGTCGTGAATGATTCCGCCAACGACAGGCAATTTAAGTGAAAGGGCGTCCACGCGATCCCTGATCTGCTTTGAGCGGAGCATGGCTTGGGAGTAGGACCAGCTGGCTACGATCACGGCGAACAGCAAGATAAACCACCAGGCTTGCACAAATTCAGAGATGCGCAGGACGAATAAGGTAAAGTCCGGCAGATCAGCACCGAAGCCTTTGAAGGTCTCAGCGAAGGTTGGCACCACCTTCACTAGAAGAATACCGGTGACCACGATCGCCACCACCATCACGGCAATCGGATAGGTCATGGCTTTTTTGATCTTTGCGCGCAGTGCCTCGGTCTTTTCCTTGTAGGTCGCCACGCGATCGAGCATGACCTCTAGCGTTCCCGAGTTTTCTCCCGAGCTTACCAGTGAACAAAATAGATCATCAAAGTACTTGGGGTGTCTGGCTAGTGAAGCGGCCAAACCGCCCCCTGCAGCGACGTCGGTCTTGATATCCGTCACCAGGTTCCGCATCAGCTGATTCTCAACTCCGTCCGCGACGATATCAAAACTCTGGATCAGTGGGACTCCCGCCTTCATCATAGTTGCCATCTGACGTGTGAAAAGTGCGATATCCGAGGACTTGATTTTTCTGCTGCCAAAGGAAACTAGGGGCCGTACTTTTCGCCTCACTGTCTTAGCACTAATGCCTTGCATGCGGAGTTGTGCTTTGGCGAGTGCCTGTGAGGCGGCGAGGACTTCTCCCCGATTCTTGCGACCGCTTTTGTCGAGGCCAGTCCATACAAATGTGTTTAGTGTCGCCATCCCTTCCGTGGTCTCCGACTATCAGTCTGTGGTCACGCGGTTTATCTCTTCTAGACTAACAAGGCCTGCCGCCGCTTTATACAAGGCGGAGGTTCTTAAGTCATTGAAACCGTCCAAGCGCGCCTGAAGACTTAACTCCGACGAGTTTCCGCCATTCATAATCAAATTTGCAAGCTCCTTGGTAATCTTCACGACCTCATAAATGCCCACACGTCCCATGAAACCGTCTTTACAGGCAGAGCAACCAACTGCCCGCTTGATGGTTGCGGTCTCTAGCATTTTTTCCGTAAAGCCAAGCCCCAGCAACGCATCAGTCGACACCTCAGTTTCAGGCATGCTGCACTGTTTACACAGGCGTCTTGCAAGACGCTGGGCGATGATGAGCGAGACAGAAGACGCAATATTGAAGGCGGGAACCCCCATATTCATCAGGCGGGTAAGTGTTTCCGCTGCGCTATTGGTATGCAGAGTGGATAGCACAAGGTGTCCCGTTTGCGCTGCTTTTATACCAATCTCGGCAGTTTCGAGATCTCGGATCTCACCGACCATGATGACGTCTGGATCTTGACGTAGAAATGAGCGCAATGCTTCTGCAAAGTTGAGGCCTACCTTGTTGTTTACTGGCACCTGGTTGATGCCGTGCATGTTAATTTCCACGGGGTCTTCCGCTGTAGATATATTACGTTCGGGGGTATTGAGAGTGTTGAGGCCAGCGTAAAGAGAAACGGTTTTTCCCGAGCCAGTGGGCCCAGTCACTAAAATCATGCCTTGGGGCTTTGAGAGGGCATCTATGTAAAGCGCTTTTTGATCTTTCTCGTACCCCAGAGCGTCAATACCCATTTGTGCCGCAGTGGGATCGAGGATACGCAGCACGATTTTTTCCCCGAACATCGTGGGGAGCGTATTTGCCCGAAAATCGATGGCGCGATTTTTTGATAGCTTTATTTGAATCCGGCCGTCCTGAGGAATCCGTCGCTCGGAGATATCCATTTGCGACATGATCTTTAGGCGGGAAGATAACCGTGGCGTGAGGTTGCGTGGCGGATTAGCGACTTCTCGTAAGATGCCGTCTATTCGGAACCGGATACGGTATTCTTTTTCGTAGGGTTCGAAGTGAATGTCCGAGGCCTTTTGTCTTACGGCGTCTAGCAGCACTTTATTAATGAAGCGGACAATAGGCGTGTCACCCGCGGCGCTGGGGACGTCATGATCGGCTTGGTGGCGATCTCCTTTGTCCACGGTGAGGTCGTATTCGTCGTCCTCGCCAAGATCCACAATGCTTGCGTCAAGGGAGTCCTGTTCTTCCAATAACTCACCCAGTAGTTGAGACAGTGCTTTTTCATTCACCAAAACAGCGTCGGTGCTTATTCCCGTCGCAAATTTGAATTCATCAAGAGCAGCAAGGTTGGTGGGGTCGGAGATGGCCACGAACAGTCGGTTCCCTCGACGATAGAGGGGTATCGCATGATGTTTTGCCATTAGTTCAGGCGCGACGATATTCTTCGGGAGGGATGCCTTATCAAATGCGGTCGTGTCAAAAATAGGCACCCCGAACTCCCGGGAGGCCAGTTCCGCGAGCTCATGGCTATCGACGTCAAGGGATTCAACCAGGTAGCGCACCAGAGATATCTCAAGCTTGCTGGCCTCGCGGGTCGCCTCGGTTGCTTGCTCTTCGCTGAGCACACCGTCAGAGACTAGCCCTCCTGCTAGGCCGGTTAACTTGTTTTCTATTTGATTGGATGCGCTGATATCCACTGAGTGCGCGAAGCCTCCTGCCTCCAATAACTCCAGCCTAATTTATGTCCGGAAACACTGCGCTTTGCCTCACTGAGGCAGCAAATTGATCTCAAAGATAAGTCCTGACAGTCAGGAGAGCATCAGAAATATGGTGGTTTAATCTCGATGGCTGACTGTGACTGTAAAACCCTATACTCTTGTGGGCTGCTACTCTCAGCGGCGTTGCACCCCGCAAATCTACATCGGCCGCTACCTCTTCAAATCGACCATAGTCCATGAGCAACTTGTGTTAACAAATGCCCTTGTCAACGCAGGAACCCTCAGTTTCGGTGTCGCTCCACTCGTCAATAACGCCATTGTTGTCACGGTCCAGAGCGGTCAGGATGTAGGTATAGGATGTGCTGCCGTTAGCAAAAGAGGCCGCCGACGTCACTGTAATTGCTGGAGATGTCCAGTCGACAGTGTCAACTTCAGCACCGGCCGCTGCATCCGCAAGAACTGCAGCCGGAACTCTGCAGGTAGCCAGCGTACCCATGCCCGTTTGCATACATATGTCGATCGCCTGCCTGGCGGGTGTCGCCGCAGCAACTACCTCTGCAAAGCGAGCTTTTTCTGTGTAACTCCGGTAAGCTGGAATCGCCACACCGGCCAGAATGCCTATGATCGCGATGACGATCATGAGTTCGATTAGGCTAAATCCTTTTTGTGCTGTCACGCTTTCTCTCCTTGAAATGAAAATCGCCCGATGGGCTCATGAGTGCAAACCCTCGTGGGCATCACCGATAAGACCACAGCATTTTGCGTGCTGAATTTGTGAACCGCTAGTAGTAGAGGCCTACGGGAGTTGGATAATGCCGCTTTTGTTGGCTTTTTCTTACCACTTCGATCAATACAGAAAGTAAGTCATCAAATTTTGCGCCCCGAAAGGCTAGTAGGAAAGCTTGAGCTGACAAACTGTCGCTGTGACTGCGTTTCTGTTTAAACGCTTGCGGAGCTACCTTCCGCCACGACCTCCATCACCGGATAGCTGGTACTTTCCTGCACCCCGGGTAATTGCATCAGGCTGCCCCCAAGGAACTCGCGGTAGTCACTCATGTCGCTAACCCGCGCCTTGATGAGGTAGTCAAAGTTCCCGGCGACCAGATGACATTCCTCCACCTCGGGGATGTCCTTAATGGCGTCAGTAAATTCCTGAAAAGAGTCGCCCGCTGTCCGCTGCAGGGTGATTTGCACAAACACCACCAGACCTCGGCCCAGCTTTGCTGGATCCAGCGATGCATGATAGCCGCGGATGTATCCCTCACGCTCCAGTCGTTTGACCCTCTCACCACAGGGGGTGGTAGTCAGCCCGACCTGCCTCGCCAGCGCTGCCAGACTCATTCGACCGTCCCGCTGCAGCAGCCTGAGAATATGCCGATCGATACGGCTCAATTGGTTGGGCTGATTAACTGCCATGAGGTGTGCTCCTTGGTGGGGTGGTGTGGCCATTGAGCTCTTGGAACCCAATGGCATATGGGTGGGTTACCGTCATTACCCGATCGACTATTTGTAGATCATAAACCTAATTTTCATGCTTTATAAAGGCGAAAAAGCTACTTTTATAAGAATTTTTTAGCAGAAAAACCTTTTTACAGCCCATAAGATTAGCCAATTGCAAAGCGGCATCAAGCACAAGGAGGTCTTCTCATGCTGGTCGGTGTCCCAAAAGAGATCAAGAACCACGAATATCGGATTGGAATGACCCCTGCCGGCGCGCGGGAATTGGTCAGTCACGGCCATCAGGTGTGGGTCGAAAACAATGGTGGAGCTGCTATTGGCTTTGACAACGCCGATTATGAAGCGGCAGGTGCCCACATCGTCGCGAGCCCTGAAGAGATCTTTGGTGGCGCGGATATGGTGGTGAAGGTCAAAGAGCCACAGCCCAATGAGTGTCGAATGTTAAGACCCGGGCAATTGCTATTCACCTATCTACATCTTGCGCCCGATCCTGAGCAGGCTCACCTGCTGCTTGCATCGGGCGCAACTGCAATTGCCTATGAGACTGTGACCAACGCCAAGGGTGGATTGCCTCTGTTGGCTCCAATGAGCGAGGTCGCTGGACGCATGTCTATTCAGGCGGGAGCGCATCATCTTGAGAAAGCGCAAGGCGGTAACGGCATGCTACTTGGGGGCGTGCCCGGTGTTGAACCCGCCCATGTCTTGATTTTGGGCGGTGGTGTTGTGGGCACCAACGCGGCAAGGATGGCCGTTGGTCTCGGCGCCAGAGTGACGCTGCTCGATCGTTCACTGGAACGCCTGAATCAGCTGGATGAACTCTTTCAAGGCAGGGTCGTTTGTCTTTACTCAACCCAAGATGCCGTCGAGCGTTTTGCTTTGGAGGCGGATCTTGTCGTAGGGGCCGTGCTCATACCTGGCGCCTCCGCGCCCAAGCTCATCACCCGACACCATATCGACCGCATGAAGCCCGGAGCCGTGGTCGTAGACGTCGCAATTGATCAGGGCGGCTGCTTTGAAACCTCGAGGGCAACGACTCACCAAAATCCTACCTATGTGGTCGACGAGGTGGTGCATTACTGCGTCGCCAATATGCCTGGTGGGGTAGCCCGCACGGCGACCATGGCGCTGACTAACGCCACCTTGCCCTTTACTCTGGCGCTGGCTGATAAGGGGTTGCAAGCGGTTAGAGACGATGAGCATCTGCGCAATGGCCTTAATGTTCACGGAGGTCACGTGACTTATGAGGCGGTTGCTCAAGCATTGAATCTGCCATATCTCAGTCCGGAGCAGGCGCTGTCACCTCTAAAGCAAAGCGCTTAGACAGACGATCTAATCCCTAGGGGAAGAGGAGCCCGTTCAAGCCCTAGAGGCGCAACTCCCGTTGGTTTTGAACCGAGGTTGCACTCTTGATAACACCACTGGAGAGCGCCCTGTCCTATGACGGCTGCCTTGCTTTAAATTCCCGCCGGTGTTGGTGCAGAAGAGGTTCGGTGTAGCCACTGGGCTGCTCGGTCCCAAGGAAGACCAGATCGCAGGCCGCTCTGAAAGCGATACTCGAGTCAAAGTGGCCGGCCATGGGTCGGTAGCTGGGGTCGGATTCATTCTGCCCATCCACGACTGCGGCCATACGCTTCAGGGTTTCCATGACCTGCTCTCGACTGACAATATCGTGACGAATCCAGTTGGCTAAATGCTGGCTCGAGATACGGAGTGTTGCGCGGTCCTCCATGAGTCCCACGTTATTGATATCCGGCACCTTGGAGCACCCGACGCCTTGATCAATCCATCGCACTACATAGCCGAGGATACCTTGAGCATTGTTGTCAAGTTCTCGCTGGATTTCTGACGGATCGAGGTCGCTGGCTCCTTTTAAAGGTAGCGTCAGGATGTCATCGATACTGCGACGGGCATGGCCATTGAGGTTGGCCTGAATCCCGTGAACATCAACCGCGTGATAGTGGCTCGCGTGCAGTGTTGCTGCGGTAGGTGAGGGTACCCAGGCACAGTTGGCACCGGATTTGGGATGGCCTACTTTTTGGTCGAGCATGTCCGCCATGCGATCGGGCATCGCCCACATGCCTTTTCCGATCTGAGCTCTGCCCTGAAGACCACAGGCCAGTCCCACATCAACATTCCAATCTTCATAGGCAGTAATCCAGCGCTCGGATTTCATGGCGGTTTTGGGCGTAAAGGCACCCGCTTCCATGCTGGTGTGGATTTCGTCGCCGGTGCGGTCGAGAAAGCCCGTGTTAATGAAAACGACACGCTCTCGCGCTCTGTTAATACACTCGGCAAGATTGATAGTGGTACGCCTCTCCTCATCCATGATGCCGACCTTGATGGTGTTTTTGGCAAGCCCAAAAGCTTGTTCAACCCGCTCGAACAGGTCGACGGTGAAGGACACCTCGTCCGGGCCATGCATTTTCGGTTTAACGATATACACGCTTCCGCATCGGGAGTTTTTGATAGGCCCCGCGCTTTTTAAATCATGGATGGCACACAGCACCGTGAACATGGCATCCATGATGCCCTCGGGTACTTCTTCGCCCTCGGCGGTGAGTATCGCGTCATTGGTCATGAGGTGGCCGACATTACGGACGAAGAGAAGGCTACGTCCGGGCAGGGTCAAGGGACTGCCATTGACACCCGTAAATTCCCGATCGGGGTTCATCCGTCGCGTAAGGGTTTTGCCCCCTTTGGCAAAACTCTCGGAAAGGTCGCCCTTCATCAGCCCCAGCCAGTTACGGTACACAACGACTTTGTCCTCCGCGTCCACAGCCGCGACAGAATCCTCACAGTCTTGAATAGTGGTGAGTGCCGACTCCAGACAGAGGTCCTTGACCCCAGCAGGATCGGTCGCACCGATGGCGTGGGATCGATCAATCTGGATTTCCACATGCAGACCGTGATGACAAAGTAAAATTGCGCTCGGTTCCCCGGCGGGCCCCGAGTAGCCCTTGAGCTGTGTTCCGTCAGCAAGGGTCGTCGACTCCCCTGAATTCAAGGCTATTTTGAGTGCGGCTCCATGGACGCTGTAGCCAGTCGCTTCTGAGTGGCTTCCGGTGTCGAGTGGAAAGTAGCGATTGAGGAAGTCTCGCGCCCAGGCAATGACTCTCTCACCACGGATGGGGTTGTATGAGCCTGCGCGCTCTGCGCCATTGTCCTCCGATATCGCATCAGTGCCGTACAGCGCGTCATATAAGCTGCCCCATCGGGCATTCACGGCATTGAGCGCGAATCGGGCATTCATCACTGGCACCACCAGTTGAGGGCCGGCAATGCACGCTATCTCCTTATCGACGTTTTCCGTGGTTACACAAACGGAACCAGGTTGGGGTAGCAGGTAACCGATCTCTTCCAGAAACTCACGATAAGCATCGGGGTTCTCGGGATCACCCGGATGTTCTTGGTGCCAGGCATCCAGTTGCGCCTGCAGGTTGTTGCGAGTTGCCAGTAGTGCCTTGTTCCGGGGCATCATTTCTGCCAGCACAGAAGCCATAGACTGCCAGAAACCGTCGGCACTCACACCTGTACCGGGGACAATCTCCGCGACGAGTAGTTGATGGAGGGCAGCGTCGACTTGCAGCCCAGCACAGGTAATGCGTTCACTCATGGTGTTCTCCAAAGTGAGGTAAAACGGATCGTCTCCTCGCCCTAGGGGGAAACGGCACAGCTCGAAGGCCGCTATTGTGAGTGAGTGTAGACATCAGCAAAACAAATGGCCTTAATAAAGCCTATTCGTCACACTAATAAAGGTCGCTTATCCATGAAGGTCACTGTCCCACAGAGGTCACTCATTGAGGTCCCGTGCAATCTGGGTAATGAGTTGGCGAATCCAGCGGTGAGCCGGATTGTGCTGCAGCAAGGGGCTCCAAGCCATCTTGAGCTCCAGCGGGGGAACATCGAAGGGGCAATCTCTCACCACTACACCAGGATTGTCCTTTTTTAGCCAGGTGGCACGGGTCGGAAGGGTCACGATCAAATCGTTTTGCTCCGCCAGCGTCATGGCAGCCTGATAGTGGCGGGTAAACACCCGGATGTTCCTCTTTTTCCCCATCGCATCAAGGGCGTGATCCACCCATCCAAGGCGTTGCACATCATCGGGATCCACCCCAACCCCCACTCCCATGCCGGTCTTACTGACCCAGATGTGACTGGCCGCCAAATAACTGTCTAAATCAAAGCGCTTTAGGATCGGATTATCCCGATTCATGAGGCAGGTGAATGTATCAGTCCACAGGGTGATTTGATGAAAAGACTGGGGCATTTGATCAAAGCGGTTGATGACCAAATCGATCTTGCCTCTCTCCACGTCGAGGAAGCTCACGTCTGAGGGTGTCATTACGTCCAGGGTCAGGCCGGGGGCCCGCTCTCTGAGAGTCTGCATAACCGCGGGGAACAGGGTTGACTCCGCATAGTCCGAGGCCATCACCCGGATTACTTGTTTGGCATCGGTTGGATCAAACTCGGCCGTGGGCTGGATAGCACGCTCAACTCCGGAGAGAATGTCGCGAACGAGAGGTTCAAGCTCCAGAGCTCGCGCGGTCGGGGTCATCCCGTCAGAGGTCCTGACCAGCAGGGGGTCGTTGAAAAGATCTCGCAGTCGACGCAGGCCATTGCTCATGGCAGGTTGTGATAGTCCCAATTGGTTGGCTGCCTGGGTCACATTGCATTCCCTGAGTAGTACATCGAGGTAGACCAGCAGGTTAAGATCAATGCGATGTAGCGCCTTCAAAGCTATTCTCCCTGCGAATACAAAACATTCCGGTTATCATGGTGGTGAATTTTAGCGTCAATTGATAGGGTTCGGCGACGTCTAGTGAAGACCAGCGCCCGAAGCACCAGCAGCGGTCCGTATTTCAAGCTCTAATTTCATCCAGTTATCAGATATTAAAAAGGTACAACCATGTATTCCGCCCCGACCGACGATATGCAATTTCTCATTGATGATGTGCTCACTGTCGAGCAACGACTGGGGGAGTTGCCGCGCTTTTCTGACATGGGTGTCGGTGTTGATCTGACGACAGCCTTGCTCGATGAGGCAGCGAAGTTGGGCACCGATATGGTCTCCCCCTTGCGCCGAGTGGGTGACAGTCATCCCGCGACCTGCACCGAGGGGAAGGTTAGTATCCCGCCGGGTTACGCCGAGGCGATCCAAGCACTTGGTGCTGGTGGTTGGGTGGGTATCTGTGCCGATGTTGAAGCTGGTGGTCAAGGTTTGCCGGAGATCTATGGCACTGCTGCCTGTGAAATTTGGAACAGCGCCGATATGGCCTTTGCTCTGGAGCCTTTTCTGAGCTCTGGTGCCGCACTCGCCATCAAGGCCCATGCCAGTGATTCTCTTAAGGCACGCTATCTTGAAAAAATCAACACCGGTGAATGGTCCGGCACCATGAACCTCACCGAATCCGGCGCAGGCTCTGACCTCGGTCCAATGAAAACCCGGGCCGAGCGTCACGGGGACCACTATAAAATTTTTGGCCAGAAGATCTACATCACCTGGGGCGATCACGACGCGACGGAGAACATTATCCACCTCGTCCTCGCCCGCTTACCCGATGCGCCGGCGGGCAGTAAGGGTATCTCCCTGTTTCTGGTTCCCAAGTTTTTGGTGAACGATGATGGCTCTCTGGGAGAGCGTAATGACGCGTTTCCTGTCAGCACCGAACACAAACTCGGCATTCACGGCAGTCCGACCTGCGTGATGGCTTATGGGGACAACGGCGGTGCCATTGGTTACCTGGTAGGTGAGGAAAACAACGGTTTGGCCTGTATGTTCACCATGATGAACGAGGCCCGATTAAAAGTTGGATTGCAGGGCATCGGAGCCTCCGAGGGCGCCTATCAGAAAGCCGTCGCTTACGCGCGGGAACGCGTTCAGGGTGGCGTTGCCATCATCGAACACGCCGACGTGAAGCGAATGCTGACCACGATGCGTGCTTTGATCGAAGGCATGCGCGCCTTAGCCTACACCGAGGCGGTCACCATGGATCTTGCGCACTATGGCGATGCTGATGAGCGCAGTGAGCAGCAGCGCCGCATCGATTTGATGATCCCGGTGATCAAGGGTTGGTGTACTGAGGTTGGCCTCGAGGTCACGTCACTTGGCGTGCAGGTTCATGGTGGTATGGGCTATGTGGAAGAAACCGGAGCGGCGCAATTTTTGCGGGATGTTCGCATTACACCAATATACGAAGGCACGAATGGCATACAGGCTGCTGATCTTGTTAATCGAAAAGTGGCCCGAGATGGCGGTGCGACGATGGAGGCGATACAGGCTGAAATCAAGACGACAGCGAACGACCTGGCCTCAAGTGGCAACCACGGCCTTCAGGGATTGGGCTCTGCGTTATCAAAAGCTCTGGCAGTTCATGTGCAGACTACACAGGCAGTGCTCGCGATGGCGGCTGACGACCGATTCAATGCGCTTGGTGGTGCGTTTGATTACATGATGCAGACCGGTTATCTCTTCGGCGGGTGGCATTTGGGCCGCTCCGCGCTTGTTGCCGAGTCGCTACATGCCGAGGGAGAGAGAACCGCTTTCTGCGAGCGAAAAATGGCAACAGCCGCGTTTTACGGCGCGCGCATTCTTCCTCGGTGTGATGCCCATGCGGGCGCCATCAACCAGGCAGATAGCACGCTCACCGACTTCGCCGTAGATTGGCTCTGAGAACGATATGGATTCTGGTGACTTTACAACCCCGGATTTATCGGACAGCGCAGCGGACGCGAGGGCGCTGACCTATCAGTTCCAAAGCTACGGTCGCCGCGAGCGTTTCTTTGGTCCAGTGGAGACCATTGCCTGTTTTGAGGACAACTCCAGAGTCGCTGAGGCGGTAGCTGAACCTGGTGGGGGTCGCGTTCTGGTCGTTGACGGCCAAGGCTCGCTTAATCGTTCGCTGCTTGGAGACAACCTAGCGCAGAAAGCGTCGGACAACGGCTGGGCGGGGCTGGTGATTATCGGCGCCATCCGCGATGTGGAGATTATTGATCGCATCGAAATCGGTGTTAAAGCGCTTGGGGTGATTCCCGTAAAAACCAAAAAGCAGGATCGCGGGGACCGTCACGTAGAGCTGTTGCTGAGAGAGGTCACGGTTCGCCCGACTGATTGGCTTTACGCAGACCGCAACGGGGTGCTTGTGAGTCCTGTGGCGCTGACTCCCTAAGGGCTGTTGATCAGCTGGGATCGAAGCGCATTGACAGATCGAGCGGTGTCACACTTTTTGTCAGCGCACCGATAGAAATGTAATCCACTCCCGTGTTGGCGATGGCCTGGAGGGTCGTTTCCGATACGTTACCAGAAGCCTCAAGTTCTGCCGCGCCGGCAGTAATCTTTACCGCTTCTCTCAGACTGTCCAGATCAAAGTTGTCGAGCATGATCCGATCTGCGCCCGCAACAAGGGCAAGGCGTAATTCGTCCAGTGTTTCAACCTCAACTTCGATGGGAAGATCGGGAGTGGCTTGTCGCGCCGCGCTGATGGCGTTGGTGATGCCGCCCGATGCTTCAATGTGATTTTCCTTAATGAGATAGGCGTCATAGAGACCAATACGATGGTTGTGACAACCCCCACAGTGCACGGCGTATTTTTGGGCGAGACGCAAGCCGGGTATGGTTTTTCGCGTGTCCAGCAGGCGCACTCCTGTCCCTGCGACTGACAGCGCGTACTGCTGTGCCCGCGTTGCAGTGCCCGACAGAAGCTGTAGGAAATTGAGGGCGGTGCGTTCTCCAGTCAGCACAGCACGCGCGTCCCCGGAGATACTAAAAAGCAAGTCGTTCTCGCCGATGGTATCGCCATCCTTGAAGTGCCAGTGAGGGACAAGTGCTGGATCAAGTTGATTGAATACTTCGTCAACGAAGGCGACGCCACAGAGAACTCCGGCATCTCTTGATATTACTTGAGCAGAAGCATGGGTCCCCGCAGGGATCAGATTTGCTGTGACATCGCCGGAGCCAACATCCTCAGCGAGTGCCTGCCTGACCATTGCTTCCACGTACGCGGGGTTTATCATGTTACTCCTCAGGTTTCAGGCAGTGTCGAGTAGCGGCTGCTGACCGATTTGATATGGGACACACAGGCGAAAATAAAGAATCGTGAATCCGTGGAATGTCAAAGCAGGGTGGCTGTCTGAAGCACGTCGTGTGGACTCTCCCAATGCCAATGAGCGGCCAAGTGATGCAACGGTGGATTTGCTCGTCATTCACAATATTTCCTTGCCTCCGGGGGAATTTGGTGGCGATTACATAGAGGCGCTATTTACTAACGCACTCGACCCGGAGGCTCACGAGTATTTCGCCGATGTTGCGCATCTTACCGTATCAGCGCATTTTTTAGTGCGCCGAAACGGAGAGGTGGTCCAGTTCGTTTCCACGGATGAGCGAGCCTGGCATGCGGGTGACTCGTTATGGTTCGATCGCGCTAACTGCAATGATTTTTCGGTGGGGATTGAGGTTGAGGGGGCTGATGATGTGCCCTACGCCGAGCAGCAATATAGCGCTCTGGCCAAACTGATCAGAGCACTGTGGGAGTATTATCCAACCTTGGCGCCGGATGCTATGGTGGGGCATTCAGATATTGCGCCCGGAAGGAAAACGGATCCAGGCTCGGCGTTTGATTGGCAGAAACTCAGGCAATTGTTGTCGATAACCACATAAAAGAGGATTGCTTTTGACCTACTTGGCGTTTTTGGCGGCCACACTGTGTTACCTGTTTCTGGGTCCCGGTGGGCCGTTACATCGCGATAGCTGGTTTGCGCTACTGAAAGGTCGCGTGGAGGCCTTTGAGCCTGAATTTGGGTTGGGAGTCTTTCTGCTGGTCGTCATCCCGAGCGCCGGCTTTGCCCTGCTTTACGGTGTCTTGGAGCAAATTTTTGGCGGCGCAGCCATGCTGTTTCTCGGAACAGCCGCTCTATTTTTTAGTTTTGGGCGGCTCGACTGGGTAGCTCTCGTCGAGCGCTGCAGAGCGAGGGCGACGGTAAAGGATTATCAGGGTGTAGCCCTCGTTATCGAGGAAGCAGGCGGCGATCCTATTCAGGTGGAAGATCTGGATGAGCTCGGTCGGGTGGTGTCTCGGGCGCTGCTTTACGAGGGCTTCCAGCGCTGGTTTCCGCCGGCGCTGTATTTCGTCCTGATTGGACCCGTCGGGGCGGTGGCTTATCGCCTTATCCAACTAGCCTCTGACGACTCCAAAGTGCCCGTGGGCAGTTTGCGATACCTCGTGGACTGGCTGCCTGCCCGACTACTTTGGCTTTCCTTTGGGGTAGTCGGAAACTTGGCGGGCCTAAGGGGCGTAAGCGGCGACCGGCTCATGGATCCCGAGATCAACACCGACGAACTGCTGCTTGAGGGCCTCGAATCAGCTCTCGATGTTGAGTGTGATTCTACTGATGAGTCGCAGCCACTGCTTCCCCTCAGGCGCATTGAACGAGTCTATGATGGTATCAAAGGTAGTTTTTTCCTCTGGTTGATCACTGTATCCGTTCTGGTCATTTTATCCTGATACCGATCGCCTCATTCTACATTCCATGCGTCGACACAGGCAGATTTTGTGGGTGTATGTCCTGACGTGGCAGCTTGTTGGGGCTAGCGAATCACAGATGGCGGGCTCGGGCTCTCAATGCCTCGAGCCACGACCGTAGCAGCGGTGCAGCTACTTTTGGCTGGGGGGGGCTCATCGGCTGTTCCAGCAAAAAGCCGAGAATAGCCTCATGCTCGGTCTGCCGGTGGGCTCTCACATCGGCAAGCATGGATGAGATATTGCCTGCGGTATCGGCAATGACACTATCCACCACGTCTTGTAGGGAGCCCGGTATCGCGCCCCCATGGAAATTGGAGAGCACCCCATTGATTTCCTCAACAGCCTGAATAACCTGACCTCGCCAGGGGTCTGTAGCGAGCGCGCCGTTGGGTATATCGTTAAGGGCGGTGCACGGGTTGATAGCCGCGTTGATTACCAACTTTTGTATGAGCAGTGACTGAATATCCTCGCTCCAGCTGCATCGCTCAACCGACCCAATCAAGGGGTTTAGCCAATCAGGCATGCCATCTCCAGACTGCTCCCAGTGGCCGAAAAACGTCACGCCCCCGCCCGACTGTCTGTAATGCTGGTGCAAGGTGCCATTGACCGCTGAAGAACTGATCAACGCGCAACCTGCGGTTGTGGTGGCGGCAATGAGATTGTGAGAGGGGATGAGTGCGTTGAGTGAATCATGATAGCCCATGCCATTGCTGAGAACTGCCACCGTACCTCCAGAGCTAAGGTTTTTGCTGATGCATTTGGTCGCCGCAAGCACGTCATAGGATTTGGTGGCGATCAATAAATGATTGATGGGGTGGGTGTCTGAAACGCATTGGGTCCGAAATCGATGGGTTAGGTGATTGGAATCTCTCTCAAGAGTGATCTCCCGGTGCTCTTCTTCTTTGCGCGTGACGAGAACAACGTCATACCCGGCAATAATTGCCCGGTGAGCAAACAGGGATCCCAGAGCGCCAGCGCCAAGAATGTGCAGAGAAGTCACCTCAGAACCTCGCTGAGGTAAGTTGTCACGTTGTTACTCTCGTCCCGGGTCACTTTTTGTCCCACTGCAGCTCGCCAGTTTAGGTCAATTGCTGAGTACACGCCCTTCGCAATGTGCCACAGGCAAGGGTCGTAATCGCCGCCCAATACAGAGCCGATGATGTTATCGCTATTTAGCTGGGGATTTCCGGCACAGGCTGCGGCGACGTCAAAGTAGGGATCCCCCGGTGCGGCGTATTCCCAGTCAATTGCCACGGGGCCCTTGCCTCGCAGTAGATTGGTGGCGTTCAGGTCATGATGACAGCCCACAGCGGGTTCTGTCCCCAGCCTTCCAATCGCTTCTTTCATCAGGGACGACATCGGGTCGACCAGGACTCCCTTACTTATTCCCCCATGAATAGCTAGCTGGTGATAGCGTTCCATGGACCGTGTCAGATCGAGTCTTTCTCCCTCTACAGGTAACTTGTGTATACCACGAATACAGTGGGAAAGATGGTCTTCTGTGACTGAGGGCATTTTCTTCGCATGTGCCATCACGATAAGTTCGTTATCGGGGTCCGACCAAAAAATATCGGGCGCCAGCATGTGCTCGGCCGCTATTTGCTGGTTGGCGACCTCCATGCCAAATGCCAAACCCATCCGTGTTGATGGGTCAGTTTGCCCGCTGTGGCTCACCGGCAGTCGAATTATTACCTTCTGATTGCCGTAATCAGTGATCACCTCAGCTTGATAGATCTTGTGAGCGCCGGCCTGAGTAATGAGCTGAATCTTTGATGGCGGCTCCTGAACCGGTGAGGGCAGATTCCAGTCAGATACACGAGCTATCGCCTCAGCGAGTGCTGTAGGCGTGTCATTAGCGTCTATTTTTCGCGGGGTCATCAAGATTCGATGGCGCTATATTTTTTGTGCCAGGCAATCCAGCCGGCCGTGGCGAGAACAACGTAGCCGCAGAAGAGCAACGCGGTGAGGTGAAGGTCTCTGCTCAGATAGAGGCCGATCGAAATTGCGTCAATGATGATCCACCAGAGCCAGTTCTCCAGAATTTTCTGGGTCACCATATAAGTCGCCACCAGGGCGGCTAGTGTTGTGAAGCTATCCACTGCGGGCCAGGCGGCATCGGTGAGGCGACTCAGGATTTCACCAAGCGCCAGACTTAATGCCATCACTGCGATGGCCAATAGTGCATGACGTCGGATTGACCAGCGCCGTATCGGCAATGAGTCCGCGGCTGGGTGCGCCCCCCAGGTGAACCAGCCGTAGACAGCCATGGCGATGTAAACCCCTTGCAGGCCTGCTTCCATGTAGAGTCGAGCGTCGGTGAAGACGACGATGTAGAGCAGGGCGCTCACACCGCCGGCGAGCCAGCAAAATCGACTCTCTACAATAGCGAGTATGACGTATGCCAGCGCAAGGATGACAGCGACTGTCTCGGTGATACTCACGGTGAGTGGGGCGCTGTTATTTCCATGCGATGTTCCGGGATAAACTTGGCAACCAGAACCTGTCTGCCAAAGCGCTCGTAGCTTTTTTCAAGTGCCTGTTGAACAGCGTTGAAAACGGCGTCGCTAGGGCCTGTGACCTGAGTACTCATGCTGTTGGTTACCGCCGATACCTCATTGCTAATTAGCAGCTCGCGAATAAATTCCAGCACCGTGCTATCGACCTCAGAAGCGAGAGGATAGAGGCTGAGCTCGGCTGACATTTGCATAGTTATCACCTCTGGCGTTAGCGAGATTCATAACGTAAGGAGAGCCCGAATACCCTGGGCTCGCCAAACTGATAGTAAGGCTCTAGGGCGTACTCCTTGCGTGGATCATTACCAAAGCTACCGAAACCGCGAACCGTATATTGTTCATCAAGAAGATTACGTCCCCACAGGGAGACTCGCCACTGATCTTTGCGCCACTCGATACTGCCATTAAGCTGCTGTCTGGATGCTGATTCGGTGTCGTGTCTGTCGGAAAAGTAGAAGTTGTCCATGTGAGTTAGCTCCAGCGTGGTATTGAGCCATGACAGGGGCTGCCATTCCACCTTAAAACTCCCCATGAAGTCGGGAGCTTGAGGCTGGGCGCGTCCTGACAGATCTTCTCCTGTAGCGGTGACGTAGCGCTTGTAATCCGCGTTGAGGTAACCCACTGCGGCCTGCACTTGGAGCAGTGGCATGGGCAGCCATCGAGCTTGCCATTCGAGGCCGTTGTTCTCTCCGGAGGCTGCGTTGTCGTTGTACTCGATAAAGGCAGTACTGCCATCAGCTCGCGGCAGTGTCAGCGATTGTTTGACTTGCTGATCAGACCGCTCCATCGCGAAGAGGGTCAACTGGCTGGTAAATGTGTCGCCCGGTGTTTGCCAGCCCCAGCCAAGCTCTACGCTGTTTAATGCCTCTGCTTCAAATCGATAAAAAGCGTTCCATGCTCCGACGTCGGGAGTTTCATTAGCCTCAACCGAGGCAAGTAAAGAGGCGTTCACCCCGCCGCCACGAACTCCTCGGCTGAACCCCAGATTAAATCGATGCTGGGGTGTTATGCGCCACTCAACACCGCCGCGGCCACTCCACAGGTGTTCATTGAAATCATCGTTGACGAGGGCGCTGTCACTGTATGCACTGCTGCGCTGCTCATAGCGTCCTCCCACATAAGCCATGACGTGATCCCCCATGGGCACATCCAGCTGGCCAAAAATAGCCGCGGTGTCAATGTCGAGGCGGCTATTAAACGGGTTGTCCAGGTAGGTATAGACCCGTTCAAAGGATTCCTCTTCCTGTCGCCAGTAGAGGCCAGCCACCCAGAGGCCTGCGATGCTCTCCCCGTTAAGGCGCGCTTCAACACTGCGCATCTGTTTCTCGCGCTCGTATTGGTCGAAGCTGCTGTATTCCCATCCCGGCGCAATTCCCACGAAAGCCCAGTCCTCATCGTAGCTGTAGAGGGTCTTGGTGTTCGCCAGACTGAGTTGTGCGGTGAAGGTAATTTCTGCCTCGCGCTGCCAATACAAACGACCGGCGTTGGTGCTCAGAGTGTCCTTTCCCGGCTCATCGGAAAGAGTGTCGCGGGTGTTGTCCAGAGAGAAGCCGTCATACCCGTTGTCAACATCGATGTAATAGTAGGTCGCCTCAACTCGATGTTGGCCTCGCTGCCATGAGCCTGCGAGCCGTGAACTAAGCTCATCTCGAGCGTTGGTATCTTCGCGGCCCAGCCACGTGTTGTTGTTGTAGCCGTCGTTGTTGTACTGATTGACCGAGAAGCGGAGAGCTATATCATCTGATAGACGCTTGCCGGCCGCAAGGGCAAGGTGGCGACCGCCGTAGTTTTCAACGCCGGCGGACAATACGATCCCGGGCTTTTCATCAGCCGCAGTCGTTCTCAAATTAATCAAACCGGCGAGGGCGTTGGCCCCCATCAGTGTGCCCTGGGGTCCTCGAAGTATCTCCACCTGATTGATATCCCACAGGGTGGCTGCCGCTCCCTGCCCGGTCAAATCGATGCCATCAACAAGCATTGCAATTGAGGGGTTTATTGGCTCAACGAACTGGCTCCGCTCTCCGATTCCCCTGATTTGGACAAAGCGATTTCTCGATGCGCCGCTGTTAGTCGTGACATTTGGAGCAGCGGAAAGCAAATCCTCCAGATGTTGAGCGCCACGACTGAGGATCGCTTCAGTGGAAAACAGAGTGACAGACTGAAGATCTCCGTGATCTTCTCTGAGAACTGCCGTCACCACGGTTTCCTCGACGTCAAACTTGACCGAAGGGTCTTCCTGCCGGTCAGCTGGGGGGCTGTTCGTGGGCGCCGTCTGGGCGAGGCCGCTTGCCGCCGTAAGCAACAAAGTGCTCATTAGGCCTAGCTGAGGCAGTTTCTTGGTACAGCGCTGGGTCAAGGACATAGGGTTCCCCATGAGTGCGGAGAATCCATTGGCATGATGCCCCTGACGTGGGGTGCCCCTGTTCCTCCGCCGGCATTATCCGGTTCAGGTTCAACGGGTTCACACCGTATGGGTGTATCTCAGGCAATCGCCGCCCCGCAGGAAAGAGAAGTATACGTGAGATCGGACAGCAAAACGACGTGAGAGGCGATTGGGGTGTGGAAAACCGTTGACAAAAGAACTCAACTGAAAGGTACGGACCCTGAAAATGGCTAGCATTCAAGCTGGTTATGCCTTGTCCCACCTGCATGAGCGGCCTCAAATCAGGGTCTTCTGACCAGATAGTGTCCACTACTCCCGTCGACAGGCTTTGTGGCTACCTCCGGGCATCGGTAGCGTACGTGTTTTGCACTGGCGAGAGCGCCGGCAACGAGGGTTGTGATTTGCCCTAATTCCAGCTTTTAGAGCGGCGTCGCTCGATGGTCTCTGTCATAATAGAATTTGTGAAACCGGTGGCGACCACCTATCGGCGCATGTGCGATCGGATTATCTGATGCAAGCAGTGATTGAAAAATTACGGGGACTGGATGTCGGCTACCAGCTTGAGGCGCTGATAGCCAGGCTTGCTGTCGATCAGGTATTGAAACGCATTCAAATGATGATACTGCTTTTGCTGGCAGCATGGATCGCTGCCAATGTGGCCTCTTTGCTGTGGTCTTTATGGTCAGGCCCCACTGCATCTGAACAGCCGGCGGTCATCATCAATCCTCCAGGTCAAATCAAGGAAGCTCAGAAGACGGCCTCGGTGAATCTTGAGTCCATGCTCGGTCTGGGATTATTCGGCGACCCGATTGCTACTACTTATGAGATCGCGGTGCAGACGGTTGAAATGACCGAGCGAGATGGCATTGAGCGCGGTGCCAGGGAGACACGCCTGGACTTGATTCTTGTCGGCACTCTGGTGACCTCCAGAGATGGGCTGGGTACCGCTGTTATTGAGGCACGGAAGGCGCAGGTGACCTACGCTGTAGGAGACGCGCTTCCGGTTGCTGCGAACGTGACCTTGGCGAAGGTATTGCCCAAACAAGTGGTGTTAGATAACGCTGGTAAGTTCGAACTTCTGACCCTATTTGAGGAGAATTCTCTGGCGGGTGTTGTGGGATTTAGCGAGTCTAAAACTGCTGCTGGATCAACGCAGGAAAAGAATTTGGCGCAAGCTGCAACGAGGGATAATTCTTCACCGGATGCGGTGGTTGTTAATTCGGCTGAGGCAACCGCCATGGCCAGCCGGTACCGGGAGCGAATATATGCAGAGCCCGAGTCATTGGCGAAAGCGGTAAAGGTAAATGCAGTGAGTAACGAAAACGGCATCTACGGATACCGTGTTGCGCCGGGCACTGATGCCAAGGCTTTTGAAACACTGGGGTTTCAGTCGGGGGACATTGTGACCGCTGTCAACGGATTGGATTTGGGTGATCCGGCAAACACGATTTCCCTCTACCAAACGATGCGGGACGCAACCGAGGCCACTTTTGATATACAGCGTGGTGAATTCTCACTGACGCTATCCGTCAGTCTCAATCAGTTGCAATAGAAAAAAGGGTGCCGTTCTTGATTGTAATGTTTTTCAGTTTTTTTCATCGGCTCCTGTTGAGAGGTGTGCTGACGTTGTTGGCGGTGGCAATTTTGATGCCTGCGCCGTCTAAGGCGCAGGAATATACTGTCAACCTCAAGGACACGGAAATTCAGGAGTTCATTCAGTTCGTGGCCGACGTAACGGGTACAACCATCGTCGTTGACCCCAGTGTGAAAGGCAAAGTCAAAGTCATTTCCTCAAAGCCCGTCTCCAAGAGTGAGCTGTACGATCTTTTCTTGTCGATCCTTGATGTGCACGGATACACCGCCGTTCGCACAGGAAATGTCATCCGTATCATTCAGAATAAAGACGCGAGGTCTTCGCCAGTGGAGGTGCTCGAGGGGGGTGATGGGTTAAGCAATGATGAATATGTCACACAGGTCATTCGACTGGAGAATGTCTCTGCAGCGAAACTGATTCCTGTCTTGCGTCCCTTGGTACCACAACAAGCGCACATGGCGGCATACGCGCCAAGCAATGCGATTATTATTTCCGACGTCCGGTCGAATATAAACCGGATTCTCGAGGTTATTGATCGAATGGACCAATCGGCTGTTCGGACCACCGAGGTGATCAAACTTCGGTATGCGGTAGCTGAAGACGTGGTGCAAATGCTCCAGACTCTGGAGAAAAAAAATAAGGGAGAAGGCGCCGAGGCCGATGAAGAGGTCACATTAGTCGCCGACAAGCGAACAAACAGCGTTGTGGTCACCGCCGATGAACTCAACGGACAGCGTATCAAAGACCTCGTCAGTTACCTGGATACGCCTTTGGAGCAAAGCGGCAACGTAAAAGTCATTTATCTGGAGTACGCCAACGCCAAGGAAGTGGCTGAGGTTCTCACACGGGTGATGCAGAACATTACTCGAATGGACGAAACTGGGGACCGAAAACGCAGTACCGACAGTAATTCCACAATCGAAGCTGACGAGGGTACCAACGCCCTGATTATTACCGCTGACGCCGATGAGATGGCTGCTCTGGAGGCGGTCATTGCGAGGCTGGACATCAGACGCGCGCAGGTTTTGATCGAGGCCATTATCGTTGAAATGGATGTCAATGAGGGTCAGGAACTTGGACTCCAGTGGTTGTTTGCGAACGACAGCGGCGTCTTTGGAAGCAATATCAGCAGCAGTACCGCCCAGCGGAATCAGAATGCAGCGATTGCCAACGCTATTCTGGGGGAGAATGGGGCGAACGAAGACATTAGTGTGGGTACTCTGGCGGGCTCCCTCAGTCAGGTGCCCGGCACCACGCTTGGCTGGGGGGTGGTGGATAGCGACTTGTCCATGGCCGTAATCCTCAACGCCCTTGAAAAGCAGGGCAATTCCAACATTCTGTCGACACCAAGTTTACTAACCCTTGATAACGAGGAGGCCTACATCACGGTGGGGCAGAACGTACCCTTCATCACCGGCTCCTACTCCAATACCGGAGGGGCTAATACCGTACAGAATCCTTTCCAGACGATTGAGCGCGAGAATGTGGGTATTACCCTGAAGGTGACGCCTCAGGTCAATGAAGGTGATTCAGTCGTGCTCGATATTGTGCAGGAAATCTCCAGTCTCACCGGGACAGTATTGTCTGCTTCAGATTTGATAACCAATGAGCGAAAAATCGAAACCAAGGTCCTCGCCTCTGATGGAGATGTCATTATTTTGGGCGGATTGGTGAGGGATGATGTGCAGGATAGCGAGCAAGGTGTCCCCATCCTTATGGATATTCCTCTGCTGGGGCGCCTTTTTAGGAACGACGTGGTGAATGTGACAAAGCAAAATCTGCTTGTCTTTATCAGGCCCAGTATTGTGCGGGATCAAGAAGCACTGCGCGGCGCAACCGCGGAGAAATATCGCTATATTCAAGAACAGCAAATGGAGCGACGTGCCAGAGGCCTGATGTTTCTGGACGACGGCAATTTACCGGTGCTGCCGACATGGGAAGAGCAAATCCAGCAGCTACCCGAAGTCGCAGATGAAAACCCGGCGGCGAGACCTGGAGACGACTAGGTTGGAAATGGACCACTCGACAGAGCCAGCTGTTGCAGTCTCGGTAGCCGATGAGCCCGCAACACCTCGAGGGTTGCTTCCCTTCGCCTATGCAAAGGCAAATCAGGTGCTTCTTGATGCTCGTGATAATTTGCCGCTGCTCATTCACACGGGTGCTCTACGGACGCAAGTTCTCCTCGAAGTCCGGCGTCATTTAGGGGAGCAATTTTCTGTGGAATCAGTCGCCCCGGATTTTTTTCAAAGACGTTTAACCGAGGCCTACCAGCGCACCAATAACGAAGCGGCTCAAATGGCGGAAGACATCAGTGCCGATGTCGATTTGACCCGTTTGGTTGATCAGCTGCCCGACTTGGGTGACCTCATGGACGCTGAGGATGATGCGCCGATTATCCGCTTGATTAACGCCATTCTCTCTCAGGCGGTAAAAGAAAAAGCCTCTGATATTCATATTGAGACCTTCGAGGATCACCTGAGTGTGCGTTATCGGATCGATGGTGTGTTAACCGAGGTGTTATCTCCAAAGCGCATGCTGGCCCCGCTATTGGTCTCCCGACTCAAGGTCATGGCAAAGCTCGATATCGCCGAGAAGCGGGTGCCGCAGGATGGCCGAATTTCCGTTCGGATAGCGGGTCACGCTATTGATATTCGAATGTCGACGATGCCATCAGCGCATGGCGAGCGTGTCGTTCTTCGTTTACTCGATAAGCAGGCGGGTCAGCTGGAGCTCCAGCAACTTAATATGAATGAGCAGGTGAGTGCGGCTTATCGTCGGGGTTTAAGTAGCCCTCATGGCATTATTTTGGTGACGGGGCCTACGGGCTCGGGTAAGACGACTACCTTGTACGCAGGCTTGGCGAGCATTAACCAAAGCTCTCGGAACATCCTTACGATTGAAGATCCCGTGGAATATATGTTGCCCGGTGTTGGTCAGACTCAAGTTAATACCAAGGTCGATATGACCTTTGCCCGGGGTCTTCGCGCTATTCTGCGACAGGATCCGGATGTGGTCATGGTGGGCGAAATTCGCGATCTTGAGACGGCCGAGATAGCCGTTCAGGCATCACTTACTGGGCATCTGGTTTTGTCTACCCTGCATACCAATACGGCGATAGGCGCCGTGACTCGATTACAAGATATGGGGGTGGAGCCCTTTTTACTGTCCTCATCGCTTCTGGGTGTCATGGCACAGCGGCTTGTACGACTTCTTTGTGAAGCCTGTAAAGAGTCTTATGAAGCAAGCGAAAAAGAGAGAGAGCTGTTGGCTGTATCGAATGACAATTCGGTGTTGTTGCATCGAGCCAAAGGCTGCGATGCCTGCAACCATACAGGCTACCGGGGACGAACTGGAATTTATGAGCTTATTGAAATAGACGATACGCTGCGGAACTTGATTCACGAGGGAGGCGGAGAACAAAAAATCCTCGCAGAGGCCAGACGTCGTTACCCCGGTATTGATGTGGATGGAAAGCGTCGAGTGCTCGCGGGTGAAACAAGTCTTGAAGAAGTGCTTCGCGTTACCTCCATAGCCTGAGATGACGGCCTTCAAATACAAAGCGCTAAACCCTCAGGGGAAACTTGTCAAAGGGGTTCTTGAGGGGGATTCAGAACGACAGATTCGGGGGCAATTAAGGGCAAAGCAGTTGCGACCCGTGGAAGTTGGTGAGGCTGGGCGCGGTGCTGCCAACGATCCCCACTTTTTGTCTCGCTTCGCCCGGAGGGGCTTGAGCGCCGGGGAGCTGGCGTTGGTAACTCGTCAGTTGGCGACCCTTGTCGCTTCGGGGCTTCCCCTCGATGAATGCCTTCAGGCAGCAGCGGAGCAGACCCGTCATGCAAAGACCAAGACCATCTTGCTGCAAGTGCGCTCCAAAGTAGCTGAGGGGCATACGCTTGCTCATGCGATGGGACAGTTCCCGGCGGCCTTTGGAGATATGTACCGCGCGATGGTCACCGCAGGCGAGCAAGCCGGGCAGTTATCTCCGGTTCTGGAACGCTTGGCTGACTATACGGAAAGCCGACAACACACCGCCCAAAAACTGCAAATGGCGCTCATCTACCCCTTTGTGCTCATTGCAGTGGCTGTTGCTGTGGTTTCAGCACTCATGGTGTTTGTCGTGCCTGAATTGGTTGGCATCTTTGCTCATACAAAGAAAGAGTTACCAGCGTTGACTACTGGGCTGATTGCAACCAGCGATTTTTTGCGTGATTTCGGCGCTTGGCTATTAGTTGGGCTGATACTGGGCGTGCTGGTCAGTCAATCGTTACTCAAAAAGCCCAATGTCCGACTAGCGTGGCACGCCTTTCTGCTTCGTTTGCCCGGCTTGAATCGGGTGCTTATTAGCATGGACTCAGCGCGGTTTGCTTCGACCCTCAGCATCTTGATGGCAAGTGGCGTCCCGCTGCTTGAGGCCTTACGTATCGCAAGTGCCGTTATGACCAATCAGGTGCTTCGAAGATCATCTCAGGCTGTTGCGGTGAGAGTTCAGGAAGGGTCGAGCCTAAACAAGGCGCTGGCCGAGGAAAAAATATTCCCACCCATGATGATTCATATGGTGGCGTCGGGGGAAACATCGGGTGATCTTGAAACGATGTTGTCACGCTCGGCGCTCAATCAGGAGAGAGAGCTCGAAATGACACTCGGAACCGTGATGGGCCTTTTTGAGCCGCTGATGGTGGTTTTTATGGGAGGGCTGGTGCTTCTGATTGTAATGGCCATACTACTCCCAATCTTTGATCTGAATACGATGGTTAGGTGACGCAAATGCGAACACAGAAAGGGTTTTCCCTAATCGAGATTTTGGTGGTACTTGTCATCATGGGCTTGCTCATCAGCGTGGTGGCGCCCACAGTGCTCAACAGCGCTGATGACGCCCGCCTACAGAAGGTGCAGGCAGATTTTAAGGCGATTGAGACTGCACTAAAAATTTATCGTCTTGATAACTATGTTTATCCCTCGACCGAGCAGGGGTTGATAGCGCTGGTGGAGCCATCCACTCTGGAACCGGAGCCGCGGAATTTCAAGACAGGGGGCTACCTCGAGGAAGTTCCCATGGACCCCTGGGGTAGGGAATATCTCTACATGTCGCCCGGTGAGAACAATGAGGTCGATTTGTTCTCCTACGGGGCGGATGGCTTGCCCGGAGGTGACGGTCAGAATCAGGATCTAGGCAATTGGAGTCAGGACGACAGTTAACTGAGAAAAATCTGGTTCTTTGGCCCGGGGCCATGAAAGCAAGGAAAAAAAATGTGGGCTTTTCGTTAATCGAGATGCTTGTGGTAGTGCTCGTCATCGTCTTGCTAACGTCGGTTGTCAGTTTAAATGTCGGATCTGGCGGTGGTGAGATCGAGCGAGACCAGACCGCTCGGCGGCTTGCGAGTTTGATGTCTCACGCGCAGGTGGAAGCAGAGTTCTCGGGCGCTGATCATGGTTTGTATTTCGAGCGGGTAAGCGATCGCGGAGATGTCCGTTACCGTGCTCATTGGCTCCGTTTATATGATCAGGGATGGGCGGAGACCAAGGGAAATACGGCCTTGGCAGAGCCGATTGTTTTTCCCGAGGGTAGCGAGATATTCCTCACCCTCTCCAGTGATCCCGATGTCGAGATTACTGCCAGGCCAATCGACCTCCGGCCAGCACCCCAAGTTGTTTTCTATGCGAGTGGTGAGGTCACTGAGGGAGGTCTTGAGTGGATGGATGCCTCAACGGGCAGCCTGCTCTATCAATACGAGTGGGACCTGCTCGGGCGGACCGATCTTCTATTTGAGGGTGAGGGAGAGGCTATTCTTGCATCTCCTTAGTCCACTTCTTGCCGATAAGAAAGCCCATGGATTTACCTTGATCGAGGTAATGGTAGCCCTTGCAGTCGTCGCTATTGCACTACCCGCATTGCTTTTCCTGCTTTTTCAGCAACTAGATGGAGCTGAATATTTACGCCAGCGAAGTATCGCGTCTTGGATCGCTGAAGATAAATTAGGAGAACTTCGTCTTATCGTTGCCCAGCGAGGTTCGCTACCTGAGGGGACAATCGAAGGGGAAACAGAAGTACTAGACCAGGACTGGTCTTGGTGGATAGAGCAGGAGGGGACTGAGGTACCCGGATTTATTCGAATTGAGATTAATGTCGCAAGCGGCATGGATCAGGAGGCGACGCCGTTACATACACTCGTTGCTTTTTTAGCGCCGGAGCGAGTTCCTGATGCACCGTAAGGCTGGATTTACTCTGGTTGAAGTGCTGATAGCCATGGCCATTACTGCTTTTGTTGCTGGTGTTGGCTACAGGAGCCTAACGACGGTGATTGTGGGCGTTGACAGCCTGCGGCAGGAAAGCAGGCGGCTTGAAGAGCTCAATCGCGCGTTTCAGGTTCTGGGCAGAGATTTGCGACAGTTTGTTGATCGTTCGGTTTATGACGAATTTGGTAGCCGCCTTTCATCGATGGAAGGGGGCGAGTTGGCATCGCAATCCTTGTCATTTACCCGCGCAGGGTGGCACAACTCGGTTGGTCTGCCCCGTTCTGCCCTGCAGCGAGTCGCTTACTATATCGATGAAGAAAAATTAATCAGGGCGAGTTGGCCGGTGCTGGATCGGACCGGTGCCGTTGAGCCAGTAGAGGTGGTTCTTCTTAATGGGGTGGAGACCTTTGAAGTCCGCTTTCTAGGTTCGCTCGATATGCTCGAAGTCACTAGAGACAGCCAGGTAGACCGACGTTTCTGGCAGGAAAATTGGATTGCAGATGTGTCACAACCCGATACGTTGGTCGAGCCACCGATCGCGGTGGAAGTGCGCCTATTTGCCCAGCAATGGGGAGAGCTGGAGCGACTTTATGTTCTACCGCCAATATAGTAGAACAAGCAATCGGCAATCAGGTGCCGCACTGGTTGTGGCTTTACTGATTTTTGCACTTGCGGCTGCATTGATGGTGGGTCTGCAGCGCGATTTTTCGCTCACTCTCCAACGAGGTTCGAATCAATTTACCGAGCAGCAGGGCTGGGCGTATCTACGTGGCGCTGAGGCTCTGGCTATCGTTGCGCTGAGAGCTGACGCTGAATTAGATAATCAGTTGGACACACCAACAGACGACTTAAGCGAACTTTGGGCGTCAGAGGCAACGCCTTACCCACTCGATGGCGGTGGCTGGCTGGTTGGTCAAGTTGAGGATTTACAGGGCCGCTTCAACCTAAACCTGTTGGTTGCCGAGTCTGCTTCGGATCGAGGCGACAGAGACGAGCCGTCTGTATCGACACCAGAGCAGGATACAGATCTGTCGGCAGGAAACAGGAGTTCAGCGACGTTTTCAGATGAGTCTGATGACCAGATGCCTCCGGCAAAGCAGATTTTCGTTCGTTTGTTACAGGCGCTGGAGGGTGACCCAATCTCACTGGAGCAGGCCATGGTCATCGCCGATGGGGTGGCTGATTTTATTGATAGTGATCAGCAACAGCGCATGAACGGAGCCGAGGAGGACGCATATCGCAACACATCGCCACCCTATCGGCCAGCAAATCAGCCGATGGCGAGTGTCAGCGAGCTTCGCGCTGTGTTGGGTATGACCCGGGAGATTTACCAGGCCCTCGCACCCTATGTCACTGTGTGGCCGAGAGAGGGAGCAAAGCTCAATATATTGACCGCTTCTGCGACTGTACTGCGCAGTATCAATGGAGCCGGGCAGCTAACGCCTCTTAGTGCTGATGCCGGAGAACGATTGGTCGAGGCTAGAAAACAAGGGTTGATTGCTGATGTGGACACCCTGTTGGCAGATAGCGCCTTTTCCGGTGATACATCGGGTTTATCCTCGCTGCTAACGCAGACCTCGGATTGGTTCCTGCTGTCCGCCTCGGTCGAGATTGCCGAGCGAGAAATGCGGCTGTACAGTGTCCTGCAGCGAGAAAGCACGCAGATAAACAGCCGCTATCGGACGAGAGGGGAGTTGTAGAGTGTTCAGTGCTCTCGCTATGGCCACTCTACTGGCACGCGCGCCATGCTGATTGGGAATTCGATGTCCATATGACAGAGCACAACACGACACAAATTCTGCGCCTTGCGGGCGACAGCTTGTGGTTATTCAGGCCCGGTCAAGATGAGCCCATACAGCTAAGCGAGCTCGAAGAGCAGCATCGCCACTGTACTTTTGCTGCCCCCGCGGAGGTGGTCAGGCTGACCACCACTGTGGTTCAGGCGGACGAGCGTCGTCACCTCGCGAAATCGTTACCCTTCACTCTTGAAGATCAGATAATCGACCCCGTGGAGGATATGCACTTTGCCTGTCAGCCTTTGGAAGGAGATCTGTTTTCTGTCGGTTTGGTGGCCAATCGTTTGTTGTCCCATTGGCTTGACCTACTTGGTCCTTTATTTGAAGGGCCAGTAACCTCCGAGGCGTTGCTTCTCCCCTGGCAGGTAGGCGAAGCCTGCCTCCTCATGGAGGGGGACACCGTTCTCGTGCGCTACGGCAAGGCCCTCGGGGCGCGTATTGACAAGGCGTTGCTACCGCTATTCCTCTCGTCTCTGGATGATTCTCCTGCGTCGCTGATCGTCTATGGTGAGCGCCAACAGGATGACCTCGCATCACTTGGGGAGCGATGGCGGCAATGCGCCCAATGGCGCCGTGGTGGTTTCGCTGCGGCATTGATGGTGGCGCCTGCCGCCGGGCAGGCGATAAATCTCCGTCAGGGGACGTTCGCTCCGCGGCTACCCTTTGCTCGCTGGTGGCAACACTGGAGAACTGTTGGCATTGCCGCAACGGTGGCGCTGGTACTGCAGCTGGCTGCGGACTTAACTGAGTATCAGCGTTTGCGCGGTGAGAACGTGCAGATACGGGAGGCCATTCAGGCAAGCTACCGACAAGCTAACCCGCGAGGTGCTGTGGTTAATCCCGAAAAGCAGCTTGATCAGCAGTTATCCGAATTTTCCGCACGTAGCCAAGGTGTTCTTTTTACGCCAATCCTTGCAAAAGTGACGGAGTCGGTTGCGTCAATGGATGATGCGAGTATATCGAGCCTGAATTTTAGCGGCTCGACCTCAGAGGTTCGCCTCGACATAGTGGCGAGAGACTATCAGGCGGTTGAAGTGCTTAGGGACCGGCTCACCCAGCAGGGCATGACAGCGACTCTAGAGACGTCCTCGTCGCGCGCGGACCGCGTACGCGCTCGAATTAGGGTGGCCGCATCATCATGAAAGATATGTTTTTTAATATGACTCGCCGTGAGCAGATATACGTGCTGGTGATGGTGGCCGCGGTCGGGTTATGGCTCCTGTTCACCTTTGCACTTGCGCCGGCTTCTGCTGCTCGTGAGGCGATGAAGGCGAGTAATGAATCAGCCATTAACCTACTGGCACGTGTCGACGCGAAGGCGACAGAACTCATTCGGATCAGGCAGGAGGGAAGCACCCAGAACAACGGTTCTCTGGTCTCTGCTGTCAGTCGCTCCAGTGAGCTTGCAGGTCTACCAGTACGGCGCCTGCAGCCGAATCGTCGCGGTGAGGTTCAGGTCCGTTATGAGGCTGTCGACTACGATGATTTAGCGCGATGGTTGTACCAGGTTGAAATGGTGGAGGGGCTGGTAGTCGTCGAGGCATCGATAACGCAGGCAGGGCGCAGTGGCGGAGTCAATGCGTCTGTGCGTGTAGCGAGGCCTACTTGAGCGCACTTTCGAAGCATCTACGCTGGTTTGGCTTATGGGTGTTGGTCGCGTGTTTGTTGGTTCAGATGCCCGCTCGGACCATTGGTCTGATTCTGCCTGACAGCCTTCAGCTGGAAGGATTCTCCGGGTCGTTGTGGCAGGGTCAGGCAGCTCGCTCACGGGTTGTCATTGGCGATAAGGCTTTTCACTTGGGTTACCTCTCTTGGCGACTGGCGCCCCACACGCTGCTGTTTCTTAGCCCTTCCTTTGATCTCCATACTCGGTGGGGAGCTCAGACCGTTGATCTGCAGCTTCAGTTGACTCCTTCAGCAGTGAGGCTTTCCAATGTTGATACCAAGCTTGATGTGCGCTTTATCAGACAGCTGATGCCTCTCTACACGGGCGGTGTATTGCTTGTAGACCTGGATTATTTGGAAGTAGCGACTGATCGAGCTCCAAAAATAGCTGGCGTGATTCTCTGGGAGCAGGCGGTCTGGACTGCCCGCGGGCGAGATGTCGGACTTGGCAATTATCAAATTGCCTTTGCATCACCGTTAGAAGCCAACGTAGAGACAGCTGTGGGCGAGGTAACCACAGCATCCGGTGCCTTAATCGCTGAGGGTCGTGTTAGCTTTTCCCCGAGCGAGTATGATGTGAATGTCGCGCTGAGCGGGCCCGCGCTGGATAACCAAGCTCTCCATGATGCACTTCAGTTGATGGCCGTACCCTCCGACGGGGGTCTGCGTATTGCAATATCGGGTGAGTTATAGTGGCGGGTCCAGTTTGGCCTCATTTCGCCTAGGATTCTTTATGGGTTGTATCGCTCACCGACTTTTGCTGTGCGGTGTCCTGTGGGGTGTCGCTCCTGTTGTTGTTCTCGGGAGCGGGGTAATGGCGGGTTTCCCGCCGACCTCTGATAGCCAGGTCACCAAGGCCAACTACCTTTATTCACCCTTTAATCGGTGGGCATTCCGCAACGCAGGCGCGCCACTGCACACTCTAATGGTACCCCGGGGTGGTCCCATTTACGCTTTTCAACGTGATGAGAGCCGGCTGGCAGATTATAGGACCGCTGAGGGCGATCGCCTGACGTCGCTATTTGCGCGTAACTACGCGGATAGCATTTTAGTCTTGAAGGGCGAGACCTTGCTCATGGAAGAGTATTTCGATGGCGCCTCTCAAACAGATCACCATTTGTGGTTTTCCATGACCAAATCATTAGTGAGTGCCTTGTTTGGTCAGTACGTGGCGGCGGGCCGGATTAATCTAGGAGAGAGCCCCACCGAGATTATTCCTTCCCTTGAGGGAACTGCTTTTGACCGTGTGACAGTGCAGCATGTTCTCGACCATGCGACGGCTTTGGCTTTCAAGGAGAACTATACCGATCCTACCAGTGACTTTGCCTTATATTACGGCCCGGCGTTGGGGATGACATATAAGCCCCAAGCTGCGGACGTTTTTCCCGGCCCCAACGTCATTTACGGCGTTTATGATTTTCTAACTGAATTCATCAAGCCTGACGAGAGCATCACCCCCGGAGAGCAATTTGCCTACAACTCAGCCAACGCTGATCTACTTGGCTGGTTGCTGGTGACGATGGCGCAAGAGCCATTAAATAAACTTATTAGTGACGGTATCTGGCAACACATTGGTGCTGAGCATGATGCATTCATTGCGGTCGATCGTGCATACATGCCGGTAGCCACAGGCGGATTCAATGCGACCCTGCGGGATGCTGCGCGATTCGCCATGATGATCCGTGATCGAGGAAAATTTGACGATCAGCAAGTCGTTCCCGCGGCATGGTTAGACGCACACCTGAAGTTGTCCCAGCGAGATATCGACAATATGAGTCTTAATTCCGTCTACAAGACGATGCCCTGGCTTGCTTATCGAAATATGTGGTGGATATTGGACGCTGAGGCAGAGGAATTTTGTGCTGTCGGCATTCACGGCCAGGTGATTTATATCAATCGGTCTGCGGATGTGGTGATCGTTTGGTATTCGAGTCAACCCGATGCGTCCGCTGCGGCGTCCCCACATTTTTTGCCAAAACTCAGTGCGGCAAGAGAGTTGGCTCAGTCACTTAAAACACAGGGAGGTTAGGTATGTCAGTTGCAGGAACAAGTGATGCCCATTGGTCGAGCCGTTTTGCATTCATTATGGCGTCGGTGGGATTTGCCGTTGGCCTAGGCAATATTTGGCGATTTCCCTATGTCACGGGGGAAAATGGCGGCTCTGCTTTCGTGGTTATTTACCTCCTGTGCGCCTTTGCAATCGGTGTGCCCTGTCTTATCGCTGAGCTGATGATCGGACGCAGAGGTCAATCGAGTCCGCCTGCATCGATGGCAAGCCTTGCAATCGAATCCCAGCGCTCTCCAGCCTGGCGTGTTGTGGGAGGTATGGGAGTTTTCACTGCGTTCTCAATCGCGATTACCTATGCAGTCGTCGTGGGCTGGGTTTTATCTTATCTCTTCAAAGCGGCCGCCACGGGTTTTGCAGACGTGGATCGACTCGGCGCTGAAACTGCTTTTGGCGCGCTCCTGGCAGACAGCAATGCCATGCTGTTTTGGACAGTGGTAGGAAATCTCATTGTTGGTGGAATTATTTTTGCCGGGGTCAAAGGCGGAATCGAGCGGGCCGTGAATATCATGATGCCTACGATGTTCGTGCTGCTAATTGGGCTCGGTATTTACAATATATTCAACGGTGGCTTTGTTGAAACACTGGAGTGGCTTTTTACTCCGGATTTCTCAAAGGTTGGCCCCGGAACCTTTTTGGCGGCGGTGGGCCAAGCCTTTTTTTCTATCGGGGTGGCTATGGGAGGCATGATGGCCTACGGCGCCTACCTGCCGAAGGACTTCTCCATTACCCAGGGGGCTATAACAATTGTGATAGCCGACACTCTGGTCGCTCTGCTGGCAGGCTTTGTGGTGTTTCCAGCGGTTTTTCACCACGGGTTGGATATCAGTAGCGGCGTGGGGCTGATTTTTCAGACCTTGCCGGTCGCTTTTGCGCAGATGCCCGGGGGGCATATTTTTGGCGTGCTGTTTTTCCTGATGCTATCGGTCGCGGGTGTGACCAGTATGGTGGGGCTGCTCGAGTCTGTGACACTGTGGATCGATCAGCGCTTTGGCGTTCATCGACACGTCGGTATCTCTGTTGTTATTGCCGCAGTCACCTTCTGCAGTATCGCGAGTGTTTTGTCATACAACATTTGGGCGGAAATGCGCCTTGCGGGTATGAATTTCAACGAGCTGGCCGACGGGCTTCCAACGAAAATACTTCTGCCTGCCGGGGGATTACTCATTGCAATTTTTGCTGGCTGGTTTATGGCACCCCGTTACAGCGAGGAAGAGTTGCAAACGAGTGCTGCCACATATCGAACATGGCAGTTCTTAGTGCGATTTGTCGCGGCGCCGGCGATTGCCATCATCCTGGTGACTGGACTGCTTTGAGGATAGTTGAATGTTATTGACACTAACGGATTGGCTATGGTCCTACGTACTGATCGTGCTACTTATTGCGGTAGGCGTGCGCTTCAGCGTTGGCTCGCGCTTTGCTCAATTACGCTTGTTCGGCAATATGTTCAGACAGCTCTGGAATAGCCATTTATCAGGGACTGATAGAGGCATCTCTGGATTTCAGGCGCTGGTAGTGAGCGTTGCTGGCAGGGTAGGGGGGGGCAATATAGCTGGGGTCGCTGTAGCGATTACCCTCGGCGGGCCGGGCGCTCTTTTTTGGATGTGGCTGATCGCCTTGATTGGCATGATGACGAGTCTTGTTGAATGCGCGCTGGCGCAATTATACAAGCGAAAGCATGACGGCGATGACTTTCGCGGCGGGCCTGCCTTCTATATGCGTCATGGGCTTGGGTGGCGCGTGATGCCCGTCGTTTACTCAGTCTTGTTATTGTTAACGCTAGGCCTTGGCTT